>OLRJ01002192.1_pt1 | contig 15012 bp, 8 predicted proteins | sample 1672741 | NCBI WGS metagenome assembly OLRJ01 (sample SAMEA3136719, study PRJEB25190) | human gut metagenome | biome: human gut; feature: human-associated habitat; material: faeces | place: Austria | collected 2013
CCCAGTCTGGTCCAGTTGATAAGTCTGCCAGTTTCATTTGTATAACACCTCCCACCAAATACCGATTTCTTAGTTTTAAAAACTGGAATTTATCGTTTTTCTTTTTCAAAATGCCTATACGACAATATACCTATTGGAATGAAGTAAGCACACCAAAACAGAAGTGCGATTGTGCCACCATTGCCGTTATCACCATTTGCCATACTTGTGAAAACACCTGTCATAGGCATTATAAAGCAACCAATGAAAAAGACACCGTGTATAATCATCAGATATTTCAGCCATTTGTCAGATTTACTTTCTGCCTTAATAGAAAGTCCGATAAAAAAAGTTGAAAGAGCCATCATTCCATATCCGAGCAGGTCGTAATTAAAAAGCAGACCACCTCTCTGGAAATCTAATATCTTTATTGCTTGCTCATTTATATCTTCCAGTCTTACGGTTGTGGTCTGTGCAAAATATACCAAGAAAATCAATACCGCATATATTGCAGAAAAAATCATTCCTATATTTGCAGATACTCGTTGTTCCTTTGCACTTTCATGGTGAAAGCCAGCCGCCATCATGATATGGCCTATCGGTAAAAACATACATACAAAGTATGAACCAAATGGAAAATCTACTATCATAAATATTGCAAAAAGGAAAACGGTTAATGTCACTATTGCTGCACCTATTTTAGGTATTAGCTTATTCATCTCTTCCTCCTATAAATTCCGATTGAGATTTCACCTGTTTTAAGAAATTTAATAACTGTTATATTTTGTTATTAAATTCTCCGCAAACCATTGAAAACACTGGATTTGTCGCAGGTGAGCTTTCCCTTATTGTTTCCCTTGTGTTATATCGTCCCACCAGTGTTTACGAACTCTGATAAGGGAAAATACAAGGGCAAAAAAATTATATAAAATAGTATAACACAAAATAAAACTGACATGGTGAACTGATTGGAATGCTTCTTAATTTTTACAATTAATGATCGATTGAATCATAAGGAGATGGGATACGATGAGAACAATATTTGCAGAATACAATCCACAGTGCAACAGTATTGATGTTTATACCAGTGCCGGCTATATGCTTCGCATTGACTGCTGGGAAGCTGAAAAGAATTTAAAGACTACACCTGGATCAGACTGTGCATTAAAACTCGCAAGAAGATTACTGAGTTTTATTTGTGGAAAGATTACTGCGATTTTGCTGGAGGAAAGATTATTGGGGGTGCTGGGGGAAAATATCTGCGATCAGGATCCTTATGACGCTGAAGATCAGAATTTCGGGAAATTTTTGGAAAAAGGTATCTGCAATCAGGATTTTCAGGGTTTGAAGATACAATTTATCAGTAGAAAGTATCCTCAAGTATAAGAATAAGAGCATTGAAGATACTTTCTGCAATTGAAAAGTATCTTCTATTCTAAGAATAAGCAGGTTGAGGATACAATTGCACTTGATCTGAAAGCCAAATTGCATCTGCAAGCTTAGGAAAAAGCAAAATGAAGATACATTGGCATAGAAAACTGTATCTGCAAAAAGGCCAGGAGCCTGAATGAAGATACATCGTCCAGCAAAAAGGCATCTGCAAACTTGGATATCCTGATCATTGAGATACTATTGATTCATTGATCGTAAATGACATTGCCTCTGAACAGTAAATCTTTTGCAAAACATTACATAAAAAGTCAATTTTCGTAAAAAAGTTTACACAAAAAGTCAATTTTTCCTTGACAAATTTCGCCGAAAATCGTACAATAAAGATGCTTGAAAAAGCAATACTACCAATGATAATTCTGTAAGATACAGAAGCTAATACCAAAATACAAAAGTGATATTTTCAAAATACTTTCCATTATTTTTCAAAAACACCTAAGAGATTTTTCAAAAATACCTAAGAGATTTTCAAAAAATACCTAAGATGAATGACAGCCGGTTACACTGCTTTCAGTGTACCGGCTGTTTTAAAAAACCTCCGGTCTGCATTTGCTGCAGCCGGAGGTTTTTCTTTCACATATCAGTTTTCGTTAAGAGCATTATTTGTATAACCTCTTTAACAGATTACTTTATATGCTTTTATTTTGCTGTTTTCTTTCTGGAAGCTGTGATCACAACCACACCTGCCAGTACAAGTGCTAATCCGATCACGCTGAACAGTACAGTACCCATACCACCAGTTAATGGAAGTGTGAAGCCTTTCTTGTTGATTACGTTCTGTGTCAGGGTGCCAGTAAATGTATTTTCGCCATTTTTGAATTCTTGGCTTGTTACCTCATGTTTCACTAATGTTTTTACACCAGCCACATCTGTATAATACTCATTCTTGGTGGTTGTTGTATAAGTAATATTCAGCGTTACCTCTACCGGTGCTTTCAGAAGGTTATAATCTTTATTTGTCTTTGTCTCTACCAGATAATAGGTTCCATTGGAAAGGCCTTTCTGCTCAGCCTTACCCTTATCATCAGTTGTAAGATCACCAATCTTAAGCCACGACTTCGTAGAAGCAAGACCTTTATTCTTTGCTGCATCACCGGTAATAGCATTTGTAGTACCTGTAGCTACTTCTTTATATACCTCAAATGTAACATCTTTAAGAGCTGTTCCTTCAGCGCTGTCTGCTGTCTTTAACACCTGAATGGTAAATGAATAAACGGTTGCTGTATCTGTGATCTTGTCTGTTGAAGGGTTCTCATTCGGTTTGTTCGGGTTGGATCCATCATCGGTGGTTGGAAGAATCTTATTGGAATATTCCAGTGTTGCAGTGTTAGGATTTCCTGCTGTAGTTGTTTCAGCTGTGCTAAGCAGTTCTGCATTATAAGTTACGATAATTTCTTTTCCTGCATAAGCAGACATCTTAGTTGGATCAAATGTAATTTTAAATCCATTAGTACCTTCTTTTGCAACAGTATAGGCATCGGTTGCTATTGCTACACCATCTGCTTTAATTTCAACAGAACCCGTTTTATCCTCCAAATTGGTAGGTGTATCTGTAAGTGTGAAGGTTTTCAGATTTGCAATGTTTGCCGGTACAGATACTTTAATTTTGTATGGAACCAGATCTCCTACACTGTAATCCGCATCCTGTCCCCATGTTGTTCCATCTTTTTTCTGAACCTCTTTAGTCATATCAGGTTTTTCATTCTTTACTGTAATGGTGATATTAGCAGCTGCAGGATTACTACCATATGTAACTTTTCCATCAGCACCTACTACAAAATTATAGGTAGTAGCACCATCCATAATATAACCGTCATTAGTACCTCTGTCAGTCTCGATAAAGCGATATGTACCCTGAGAAAGACCATCTACACTAATCTTACCATTTGCATTTGTAGTAAGGGTTAATGCTGTATTAGTACTTTCACTTATTGTAACAGGGGTCCAGGATGTTCCGTTCTTCTTCTGAAGTGCAAATGTTACACCTTGAAGTGGAGTACCATCTTTTCCCTTTTTTTCCAGTTTAACACCACCATATGTGGTCTTATTCTTCGGATAAACATTTACATCATATAACCAGTTATCTCCAGACTTAACTGTCATTGGAATAGATACAAGGAATGGTTCTACAGGAGTAGTAACCTTGGCTGGTGTTGTAGTCTCAATCACTACGTAGAAACCAAGTTCCAGACCAGAAAATGTAGTCTCACCATTTGCATCTGTTTTCTGTTCCTTTGGAGTAAACCCAGATTCAATCTTGCTATTTATAATCTTTCCATCTGCAACATATTCGCTTACTGCTGGCAAAGTTGTTGGATTTTCACTATAATACTTTGTGAGTTCAGTTACACCTGCCACCTTGTAGATGGTAAATCCAGCCCCTTCCAGTGCTCTAGCATCATCTGGGACATTTGACGCATCAGTAGTCTCGCCTGTTCCTTCTTTTGCGGCATCTCCATTGTATTCATACTTGTGAATAGTAATGGAACCTGTTTTGCCTTCGTCGATTATTACTGGTGTTTTAGAAGCAGTTGCATCTTCTGCAAAAGCAGAAACTGACATACTTCCAAGCAACATTGCACCGGTAAGCAGACCGGCAAGCAGTTTTTTGAATTTCTTCATACTCATATCCTCTCTCTCTTTTTCTTTTTATACAGCGTTGCTGTTTTCCTGTGATTTTTAGTTATAAGCATTCGCTGTTTTTATATCTCTCACACATTTATTGTTGCACCATCTGTCTGCTTCTCTGCGGTCAGGAAGCTTTGCCCTCCTTTCTCCGCTTTTGTAACAGATAAATGATTACAGCCAGTCCGATGAGGATCCCACCGGAAAATCCAAGGATCAGTCTGCTCCAGCTTCCTGTTGCAGGAAGGTTGAATTTCTTCTGATCCGCAACCTGAATGGTAATGGTATCTCCCTGCAGCTTGCAAGAAACATCCTGGTTGTCTACAAGAATCGAATTACCCTTTCGGTTAAGTACTACTTTGATTGGGGAAGCCAGAAGGCTGTACCCCTCTGGAGCCTGAATCTCTGTGATCTGATAAGTTCCATCCTCCAGATCTTCAAATGCTGCCAGACCAAGGCTCTCTTCTGGTGTTGCAGCGGTTGTAGCCTCAATTGGTGTAAAGCTGCTGCCGTCTGCAGTCATCTTCTCCAGACGGAACTTGGCTCCTTTCAGCTTCACCACATCGCTTCCTGATGTACCTGCCTGAATCTTCAGGATCTGTATCCTTGTCTTTGGAAGCTGATAGGTATTGGTAATGATCTCTTCTCCTGTTATCTTGTCTTTGTCATAGGTTACTGCAAACCGGCCTTCTGAAAGCTGTATCGTATTTCCGCTTTCATCAATAGGTGTAACTGAACCATCGGTACCCACACTGACTTCTACTACTCGGTACTGCCATTCTATTTGGGGATTACTTTTATAGTCCACATATTTATCCAATCCTGCAAAGGAAGTCAGCCATCTTCCGGTGTACATATTGCCTGCAAGCTCTGTATAAGTCTTTGCATTTTCATCTGTAGATACAGGTGCCCAGGTATCAGTATTAGACTGTCTTCTCTGAAGCTGTACATAGATCTTCTTAGGAAGTTTCCCTTTATAATCACTTCTGTCTGCATTCTTCCAAAGCTTCTCTACAGAAATGTTTACAACTGGTTTTATTGTATTTTGGAAAGTAGTCTCTACAGTAGTTCCGGAAGATTTGATATATCCCTTTGCTGCTGTAGTTCCCTTAGGCTGTTCGATTCCATCTATCATAATGCTGTCCAGAGTAGAACCATCATCTGTGGAAATCTCTTCTACTTTTAAGAAGGTTCCTACCGGAATCCCGGTAATTTCACATGAGCCCGGTTGTCCATCACCATTCAGCTTAATGGTATACTCCTGTGTAATAGGCTTATCTTCCAATCCCAGGTCACCCACATTGGAAAAGGTAACACGGAATTTATACTCGCCTGACAGTTGTTCGCCATAAGCCGCTTTTTTGATAATCTTCAGGGTACCGGTCTTTACTTTATTGTAAAAGACTGCTTTCAGTTTTGTTGCTGTTGTTGTATTGTCAGGATTTGCATAAGAGCGGAATACAAAAGTACTTTCAGTTGGTTCAGTTGGCTTTGTACCATTATATGCATTATCCTGCTTCTGTCCGTCTGCATCATTTCCGGTAAGTTTTGCCTCTGTTCGTCCATCATCAATGGCTGTGCCAGTATGGTTTGTCATGCTTGGTATAGAACTTGCATTGGTAATAGTAGTTCCGGTTCCCATTCCGGCAACTGCCTGTCCATTCTCATACATGGTCCAGGTGGTATCAAACAGGTCTGAATCAACTTCCTCCTTCAGGGCTATGTAGCTTCCTCTTCGGAATTGATCTTTGAATGTAATGGTTTCATGATCCTCCAATACAAACTCTCCATCATCACCGATCACACGGGCATCACGCTTAGTTGATGTAGAGGTATAGGTAGCTCCCTCCGGGATCTCCAGCTTTCCGCTTGTGGCAGAGCCATAATCCGGGATCTCGTACTGTTTGGTAACAAATCCGGTAGGCTCAGAAATCTCAACCGTAGGCCTGAACACAAAGTCTTTCAGGTAGAAATCTCTTGGATAGTTATATCCGAACCGAATCTTGCTAAGCTTCGTCTTGTCAAAGCCACTCCAGGACATCTTGCTAAGATCCAGCTTTACTGTTACCCATTTTTTACTTTTCATGGAAACCGCCCCATAGGTACGACCGGAGAGTGTATCCGTGCCAAGATTACCGCCTATTTTTCCGCTGCTGTCTACAAACTGCAGATACATGTTGGACAGGGATGGAGTATCCATGTAATCATAATAGAACTTAATCTCCAGATAAGCCATCTTTGAAATGTCCACCGACTTATCCAGTGTTAATTCTCCATATCGCTGAGCTCTGTAACTGCTGTCCGCATCATCCTCTTTTGCATGCCAGTGAACGCTTCCTGTAAAATTGCTGTTGCCACTTTCATCCTTCGCAAATATATTGTCTTTATGAGTTGGAGCAACAGTATAATCCTGTTCTGCGATCCTCAAAGGCTTTGCAGCGTTTGAAGTCACTTTCTTTTCTCCATAATGGGTTGCCAGATTCTTGATGGAGAAGTTAAAGATAGAAGTATCTTTAAAAAGATCACTGAACAGGCTGTTTACACTAGTAGTGTCTACCTGTTTCTCCACCTGCAGCTGGTTCTCATCCGGAAAGTTGAAAGTAACCTTCATATTGGATTCCCACATACCACGCTCCATATAGAACATGGTCAGGGTATGTTCAGCTGTTTTCTCTCCATTCAGAGTAAAATCTGTAACTGTGGTTGGATTTTTATCTCCTGCACTTGCTTTTATATCACTGACTGTGGCCTTTAATGTATTAAAATTAAGAGTTCCTTTAGCAGGACCGTGGGCGCCTCCCACATCCAGTGCAAGCTTTCCGTCAATAAATACCCACACATCATCATCACCGGAGAAATTAAACTCAATAGGTACATCTTTACCATCTTTGTCATTAACCGTTCCGTCCTTTGTCAGCCTGAAATTGAATTCCAGCTTAGCGCCAAAACCGTAGTTATATGTGTTAGCACTACCAGATGTAGATGTTTCATTGAACGGGAAGAAGCCATGCTTATCCTGTAGTGCACTGGAGCTATTCAAGTTCTTGCATTTATCAGATAAGGAACCTGGATTCTGCAAATGATATTCTCCTGTAGTTTCGTCCTGTTTCATCAGCAGAGTAGTATCATGACTGTTAAATACCCAGTACTTCACACCATCGTCTTTCAGGTCTTCCTGCTTGAACGGGAATGCTACATTATGGTAAACGTCTCCGATCACAGCATTTTTACTGTTATTTCCCAATAGGAAATCTTCATTAAACAGTGGAAGGACAGCATTTCCTTCTTTTGTTGTTACCAGATTGCCGTTTGCCAATGTACCATTGACAAGACCCTTGGCTATTCTTGCATAGGAGCCATTATTATTTCCGTTAATATCAAGTGCTGAGTTGTTTGTCGAAAAGAAATTATTGTAATTATCATATCCATACAGATTCAGCGTTGATGCAATGCCACTAAATTGATATTCCCAGTCGGAATAGCTAGGCTGGAAATGTCCAACATAAAGGGGGATTGACGAGCCATTTGCCTGATAGTAGTCACTCAGTGCCTGATCAAACTCACGGTATGTTACCCAGTTCCTATAACTTGTACCATTTCCTCCGGGATATTTGTCACGGTTATTTCCATTCAATTCATAATCTGTATAGTAATCATAAAAGGTAGAATTTACATACAGGGTATCCGATGCTCTGGTAAATGTATCCTTCGCAATATCTACTACATCTTTGCTAGATTTCTTTGCTTCTGCATTTCGGATGGTATATACTTCATCCCAGTAACCGTCTCGCTGACCACCGTCATATACTACTGTATCTCCTGCATCAGCATAAAAGCAGGGATTTACCAAATCTGTTGGAATGGTCAGTGTTTTAGTACTCTCACCATGTGCACCGAAATTCGTTGCATTTGCAGGAGTAAATCCGAAAAATGCAATTTTTGTATACCCTTCCGGTAATTCTGCTTTGTATACATCCTTCCAGGTATGTCCGTTTTCAGAATGAGAGGATACAGGGGTCATATTCCCTGTAATAGCTTCTTTGCCATCTCCAGAGATATAGTATTTAAAAGTTCCATCCTCTGCAGGTATGCTGTATGCCGCACCAGCACTTCCCTTATATGACAATTTGGAATAGGTAGCATCAAAATAAACGGTTCTGCTTCCCAGTACACCCCAGGTGGAGTTCTCGGCTGTGCCTGCATATTTGTAGCAGTCTGTAGATCCTTCTGCATAAAGTACACTTTCTACGCCATCTTCTCCAATACCCTGTCCATAAAAATTGGAATAGGTGTCGCCCAATACATTCCCGGAAGCGTCTGTAAACTGTACATAAGAGCACGCAGCATCTGGAATGATAACAGAATAGCCGTTTGCCTTGCCATTTGCATTTCCTGTCATAGCAACAGACTGTACCTGCTGCAGCTTACCGCTGCTGTCCTTCTCATAAAAAACAGCATTTACACCAGAAAGAATCTGCTCTGTCTTATTTTCAAAGTACATAGTCTTCCCTTTAAAGGAAGTGTGATCATTCGGATCAAATGGGGTGTAGTCCACCCATTGTTCAGTTGAGGAATTATACAGCTTATTCAGAAATACACTTTCATCCGTCCATTTTTCTCTAAAGGGTATACGCTCGTTCTTCCAGTTATCAGCTTCAAATGCCTGAAAAAGCATGGTGTAAAGACCTGCATATGGTTTTATTGCACCGGTCACTTCAAGTGCATATACCTTCATCCCATCATAGGATGCCTTTGTATCCGTCATCACTGTAAGTGTACCTTGGCTATCAAATCCTGCGGATCGGTGTCTGACTTTCCAGCCTTTAACCAGGCTTTCACCGTGTACCCATTACTGATCCAGCCTGCTGGTGCAGCAAAGTATACCATCCCGGTGGATGGTGTTGTATTATCTGCCCAGGCCAGTGTAATGGCTGCGGCTCCGCTCTCCAGCACGCTGATCAGCTGCTTACCTGCATCTTCTCCAGCATCCCCTTCTGTGTCAACCTGGGACTCCGGATCCTGAGAAGTTTCATCCTGGACATCTGCAGTCTCGCTTTCCACAGGAATAGCTCCCGGAAGCGCAGACAACACATCCAGCTCCGCATTTGTTGCTGACTGCTGTTCTTCTATGTTCTGGGGATCCGCTTCCTGCTGTGCATCTACGTCCTGAAGACTGGTTTCCTGCAGTGCCTCCGGCTCTATGCCAATAGTCTTATGATATGTTTCTTCCTGTGCATGGTAGGAAATACCTACATAAAAATCAGCGGTATCCCCAGCCGGCAGCTGGAAGGTAAGATAATCCTCTGAATCATTCTGCACTCGTGTCACTGTCAGATCTCCATCTGTCAGCCCATTGGGGATCACGCTGCTGTCACAGGCTTCGCTGCTTAATGCTTCCTCTTCTGTCTTTCCCATAGAAACGAAAAGGCCGGAAACCGGAAGTCCGGATCCCATGTCTTTCAGATCCAGCTTAATGGTACTGTCTGCTGTAGCATCCGTATGAAGATCCTGTGCTGTCACATGTACACCATAAAGCTGACCGGATAAAGCGATCTCTGACTCTGCAGAAGTATTCTCTGTATTCTCATCTGCTGAATCTGTATTTTCATCTGAAACATCCTCTACCTCTGTATCAGAAGCGTCCTCTGCCACATCCTGACACCCGGCCTCCAGAGTTTTGGTCATAGAAATACGCACCAGGGATGGCTGCTCCTGGCTTTCTTCCCCTGATGTTTCGTCCTCCTGGTTGTCCGCCACTTCCGGATCTGCACTGATGGTATCCCCGGATGCTTCTGCACTGCTGTCCCAGGTAAGCGTGATCTTCCCTGTATCATCTGGAAGGGTCACATCCTGGGACTGTTCTTCCTCTTCCCAAGTAACACTGGCCTTCAGATCAGCTTTGTAAGAATAGCTTTCGTCCTGTGTCTTATAAACAAAAGCTGCATAAAAATCCGCACTGCTGCCTGAAGCAAGCTCATACTCCAGATAACATGCGGTAGTGATCAGATTTCCATTAGCGTCTAATACGTATTCCCCATTATCATCCTTCAGGTACTCCTGTACCCGGGAAACGCTAAGTACATCCGTTCCATTCAAAGCTCCTTCAAGCTTTGTGGGTGGAAGGGTCACCGCCCCGGATGAGGGTTCTTGTTCCGGAACGGTCTCCTGCCACTGCGAAAAGAGGGATGTATACAATATATAGGCCGGACTGTCATCCTGATCATCCGTCATATACAGACGGATTCTCGCTTTGCCCTGCCGGGTACTGGATGCGTTGGAAGTAATATGTACCCATCTTGGCTGTCCCTGAACTGCTGCTGACGCTTGGGGGGCATCTGCACTTTCAAGGATAACCGCTGCAGCTGGCTGGACTTCAGTCTCTGTGTCAGTAATCATTGCTGAATCTGTTCCCTCATCCGTACCGGATGAAAAATCAGAAACAAATTCGGCTGTATCAGTATCTGCATCAAATGCAGAAAAATCAGTATCCGTAGTTTGGTTCTCATCCGAAATCTCAGTACCGGAGAATCCGTCTTCATCCTCAGAAACAGCTTCCACATCCTCTGCCTCATTACTGATGAACTCAACTCCTGTGGTCTCATCCTCATAGGATGAACCGCTGACATTTACCAGATTTGAAATATCAGGTGTTGTTATGATCATCGCAGCGCAAGCGATCAGCGCTGCTGCTTTCTGCCATGTTCGCTTTTTCATGTTCCTCACCCTTCCAAAATCGCTGTCCTAAGCCGGACGGCATTCACACTGACTTCTATTGTTAATTATAGCTGTAGAATTACAGCAATGGAATATTACATTTCCCAGAAACATATAACTTTTTGTAAAATATAAAAAGCTATCATCCGGATGTTTTGCGAAACTTCTCAGGGCTGCATCCATAATATTCACGAAAGCTTTTGCAGAAATAGGAGGCATTGGTAAAGCCGGTCTCCTTGCAGATCTGTACGATCTTCTTGTTGGTGGTACAAAGAAGCTCCTTGGCTTTCTCCAGACGAAATTCCCTGATAAAATGAGTCAGGCCTTCCCCTGTCTCCTTCTTAAATATGTAACTCATATACCCAGGTGAAAGATACACGCCCTTCCCCAGGATCTCCACACTAAGCTCATCTGCATAATGCTCATACACATAGCTCTTAACCTTTTCTACATCGCTTCTGGCACCACTCTGATTAGAAAACATGGTATCCTCATAAAGCTGGATATTCTGCTCCAGGATATCGATGATCTCCTGAATTGTAGTGCACTGATACAGCTTCTCAATGGCATCTGCACATTTGTCCGAAGAGAAATTCATATCCTTATACATTTCCTTTACAATATTTGAGCAGGAAAACTTCACAAAAATATGGGAAAACTTCCCTCCCTGCTGCTTCTGTGCGGCAAACTTGCGGAAATGCTCCCACAAATGGGTCAGGTCCCGAAGCCGCACATCATTCTCCATCTTTTCCAGCAGATCAACCACCACATCGTAATTATCCTTGCCTTCCCAGTTGATATCCGGCATATAAACCCACATATCCGACCTGTAAAAGCGGTTCTCCATAAGTATTTCTACTTCCTGATAGGCATCTGCCATATTGAAATCGGATGTAATCGTACTTGAAACAGCCACATAGCATTCTGCATTCATAGTATCTTTCATAAATCCATGGATATGCTGTCCCAGCACAGAATAATCCACCTTTACCTTGTCATCAAAAAAAAGAAGAGAACTGGTGGCACTCAAATTCAGATAATGGAATGGAAGCTTCAGTTCAGCGGCCAGTTCCGTCTCAAAATCCTCTGCATGCTCTTCAAAAAAGTCTGTGGCAGTCTCTATCAGGATCATCTGACGGACCTGCTCCCACCAGGAAACATCCAGCGTAGCCATAGCTTCCGCCTTAATATCCTGTCTGCCTGTATTCAAATATTTCTGGAGATAAAACTGCTCCATAAAATCCTGATTCTTCTGCATCAGTACTTCTGTCTGCTTCTTCTCATCAATGGCAATAAGCGTCTTGTCGATCACATTATAAAATTCTGACGGATTCACCGGCTTCAGCACATAGCCCAACACTCCGTACTTGATCGCCAGTCTGGCATATTCAAAATCACTGTATCCGCTGAAAATAATGATGGCCATCTCAGAATCAAACTGACGCACTTTCTCCATCAGCTCCAGTCCGGTCATAAATGGCATCTTTATATCACTTAATAAAATATCCGGCTTCTGGCTCCTGGCAATCTCCAACGCCTCTTTGCCATTGCTTGCTTCCAGGATCTCCAGGTTATAGTCTTTTCTTTCGAGAAGGCTTCTGATCCCTTGTCTTTCGATTCTCTCATCATCTGCGATCAAGATCTTTCGCAATTTCTACTCCCCCTGTATTTAGAACAATAAGTGTACCTTTTTATTATATTTATTTTTTTCTCTTATGACAAGCTTTTCGTAGATTATTTAAAAAAAATGTTATTTTTTTCTCTGCGGATTATTTAAGAAAATGTTATTTTTTTCTCTTTTACATGCAAAAAGAAGCCCTTGCGGACTTCTTTTTGCTTCATTATATAAGAAGGTATTTATCATGCTTTTTTATATAAAGAGTTATTTATCATGCTTTTTCTTCTTAAGGATCACCACAACAGCTGCAACGATCACTGCCAGTACAAGCACTGCGATCATAGGAAGGATCGGTGTGTTATCCCCGGTCTTTACATTGGTTGTGCCGCTGGATGGCGGTGTGTTATCTGATGGTGTATCAGGTACAGGTGTAGCTGTTGGTTCCGGAGCTGGTGTATTGGTAATCTCCGGTGTAGGTGTCACTTCTTCCGGCTGATTCACCACACTTAAAACCTGCACATTTCCGGAAGCCTGTACATATACTCCATTTACCACTGCTGTCTGTCCTGCCCGTGTGATCTTGAATGCTACAGGCTGGGAAAGCTTTACAAATCCGTCAGGAGCTTTCTCCTCGGTAAACTGGTAAGAACCAAGAGGAAGATCGGTAACTACGATCTGTCCGTTCCTGTCTGTTGTAAGCTGAGTCTTAAACTCTTTCCAGTAGAAGTTTCCTCCTTCATCAGATCCGGAAACTGCTCCCTGGGGGATCGTCTCGCCTGCCTCCGGGTAGACCTTCTGCCATAAAGCAAATACTGCTTTTTCCAGTGTTTTCCCATCTGGATCTGTCTTATTCAGGATCACTGCACCGCCTGGGAAGGTGGTCTTAGGATTCAGTACCGGATCGTACTTCTCTGTACTGTTCTCACTGTAAGGAACCGGTATGATCACCGGCTGCATTACCATAATATCCTCACCGCCGGTCTGGGCAGCCAGATAAATCCCGTTCTCTACATTCTTATAAGAAACAGTGCCATCTGTACCAGCCTGTGCCACAGTACCTGTAAGCTTCTTGGATTTGGCAAAAGCTGCCAAACCTTCGGCTGCCTTTTCGTATTCAGAGGCTGTCTTCAGACCGGATACATTAATGCCGCTTCCTGCAAAAGAATCCTTGTACACAAATCCATCATTCTCATACCCTGCTATCTGATAGAGAGTCACTTCAATGCCAGCCGCTGTCTGGGCAAGCCTGAGTGTAATACTGCCTTTTTGTTCCGCTTTGGCACTTACTGTGCCAAGCAGCATGCTGCAGCAAATCGCAAGACAGATAACTGCTGCCTTTACTCTTCCTTTTTTCACTTTTCCTCTTCCTCCCGTACGTCCTCATCCTTCTTCTTTCCCCTGGTGATCCGACACACAAGCCAGATCAGGAAAATGCAGAAGAGGCCCACGCATACTCCTGCTATGATCAGCACGGTACGTGGTGCCATCATCTCCTGGTTATTTTGCTCCACAGGCATCTGAACGGACAGCTCTGATGGAACATTTGATGTACGCTCACCTCTTACCAGAAGCCTGTGGCTGTTCACCCCGTAAGGGAAACAGGTAAGAAGTGTGACATAATCCTTGCCGTCTATAATCTCTATATCTTCCGTCTCATCAGGAAGGACTACCTTCTTCTGGTCTACCTGATAAGCCAATACTTCGTCCAATACATGAATGTAAAACATGTCACCCTCTTCCAGATCATCCAGATGGGTAAACATCTTGGCTGATGGAAGCCCGGTGTGCCCTGACAGCACACAATGTGTGGAAGCTCCGCCTACAGGAAGGGAGGTGCCGGGCATATGTCCGATTCCTTTTTCAAGCACATCCTCTCCCGCCCCGTGATAAATAGGCAGATAAACCTGCAGCTTCGGGATCTCCAGAAAACCAATGGCATCTGTTACTGCAAGCAGGTCATCATAGCTGACAGCGGATACGTCCCCGCCTTCTTCCTCCAGCTCCTGATTATACTTTGTGGCCATGTTCTTCATCTTGGTAAGGCTATCCTTATTCTCTACATCTACAATATCGCAATAATCTTTGATCTCATACCTGGCCGTATATTCACGATACCAGTTACTTACGGTCGGATATGCTCTTACAGCCACTCCTGCCAGCACCAACAGCACACCAATCAGCAGAAAAAGCCGTCTTTTTTTCTCATTCATAATCTCCGGTTTTCCCCTGTCAGTTTATTGTAACTTTTTCATACGCCTCTGCTCCGGCGTTTTCCTTCCAAAGCACCCGGTTGGCTTTATCAGGTACTTTAATTATAGTATAATCAAGTACACGTCTTTGGAAAATATAAAAATTCTAAGATAAATATAACATATTTAGGAAATTAAATGTACATCCAGCTGACGATATGGAATCCGGATACCCTGACGGTCAAATTCATCTTTGATGGTTTCGTTCAAACGCCATCGCACCGTCCAGTAATCTTCTGTAGGTACCCATACACGAAGCCCCAGGGTCACTGCACTTTCTGCCAATTCATCTACGTATACCAGCATTCCCTGATCTTCCCGGGTGCCCTTGTCATCTTTTATGATCTGTTCCAGTATCTGCTTTGCCTTGTGCATATC
>OLRJ01002194.1_pt1 | contig 14998 bp, 11 predicted proteins | sample 1672741 | NCBI WGS metagenome assembly OLRJ01 (sample SAMEA3136719, study PRJEB25190) | human gut metagenome | biome: human gut; feature: human-associated habitat; material: faeces | place: Austria | collected 2013
AGCTGCCGGAGCGGTGCTTAAGCCGCAAGGCGGGAATTGTGCGGTGTTGCCCTATCCTCACTCCCCTTTTGGTGAGCGGCTAGCCTGCAATTCGACGTATTATTGAGGTTACCATTTCTATCCGCACTCTCCTTGCGGAGAGCGATACGTTGGGGGCAACCAAGGCCGATGCGGCATTTCTATCCACACCCTCTCACAGGGAATGACTGGCATTTATTCATGGCTCTGGTAATGTTACACAAACTTTTACCGATGTTTGTGAACAGAAAAACAATCGTACTGGGCACTGGCATGGCATTTTTGCTGGCTCAAACACTCGTGCATTTATTTCATGTTCTGCTTCTGCTATTTTGTGCAGGCAATGTTTATTTCATCAGTTTCTGCAGCGTTTTCAGCAGCTCATCCACAACTTCGTCATTCCCGGCACGGATATCATCCGCCACACAGGTGCGGATATGGTTTGCCAGCAGCTCACGGTTGAACGCGTTCATCGCCGCCGTTACCGCCGCCGACTGCACCAGAATATCCGGACAATACACTTCGTTTTCCACCATCCCACGGATGCCCCGAATCTGTCCTTCGATCCGGTTCAGTCTGTGGACCAGGCTTTTATACTCTTCTTCACTGCGATGCTTTGTTTTGTGTGCACAGCAGCAACACGGTTCCTTCTTTTCGTTTTCCTGCATTATGTTACCCTCCCATCACATGCAAGGTACCCCGGCGGGGTATATTCACTATATACCCCGCCGGGGTACCTTGTCAAGTAGATAATATAATATTTTTATATTATTTTATGCGAGAGCTTTTTACTATAGCAATTTTTAAAATTAAAGCGGATATCCGCATGAACAAAACCACCCTGAACAGTCAGAAAGAGAAACATTCCCTGCTCTCCTTGCGGAGAGCGACCTTCGTCGGTCTTGCCGCGCATCGGTTGAGAAATATTTCTATCCACGCTCTCCTTGCGGAGAGCGACGTCTGTTGCGCTGCCCGGTCTGCGGCTGCACCTTGATTTCTATCCACGCTCTCCTTGCGGAGAGCGACACTTCCCAGCCGCACTGCGCTGGAAGCTTTGCTATTTCTATCCACGCTCTCCTTGCGGAGAGCGACCCGATAATCTCAAGCGCAACATCATGCAGATGGCTATTTCTATCCACGCTCTCCTTGCGGAGAGCGACTTGTGCGCCCGTGGCCGCGATAGGGCACCGGCTGCGGATTTCTATCCACGCTCTCCTTGCGGAGAGCGACCATTTTTTCACCAGCTTTGCCGACGCTTTTGCAATATTTCTATCCACGCTCTCCTTGCGGAGAGCGACACATTAAGCCGACAAGCGTACTCACTCTGGTGCAATTTCTATCCACGCTCTCCTTGCGGAGAGCGACCGACGGCCATGCTTCTCACGTTCCTTTCTGTCAAATTTCTATCCACGCTCTCCTTGCGGAGAGCGACGCAGGAAGCAATAGAAACCTTTAAGCGCAGCTGGATTTCTATCCACGCTCTCCTTGCGGAGAGCGACCCAAAACGCCTGCAAGCTCAACTTCATGGTACACAATTTCTATCCACGCTCTCCTTGCGGAGAGCGACAGCAGGCCCAGGGCCTTAAAATCCCGCCGTTGCGTATTTCTATCCACGCTCTCCTTGCGGAGAGCGACCATTAGTGCAAATAATCATGTCAGGGTACGCCAAAATTTCTATCCACGCTCTCCTTGCGGAGAGCGACCCAAGCCAATACCGGCAGTAACGAGAGTAGCGAATTTCTATCCACGCTCTCCTTGCGGAGAGCGACCACAGGTGTTTCAACGCATCGCAAAACCATTTCGCATTTCTATCCACGCTCTCCTTGCGGAGAGCGACAGACCGCTTTCCGCGTTATACTCGGTCAACAGATATTTCTATCCACGCTCTCCTTGCGGAGAGCGACAAACCGTCTTTGTTTCTACGACAGGGTTTTCTTTATTTCTATCCACGCTCTCCTTGCGGAGAGCGACATGTTGCCGTCTCGGTCATACTTGGCCTTCTGCTTATTTCTATCCACGCTCTCCTTGCGGAGAGCGACTGCCGGAAACGGCGGAAGTGGTTCCATCACGGCAATTTCTATCCACGCTCTCCTTGCGGAGAGCGACTGTGCTGACAATGTTTTGTAATACAGCATATTCGTCATTTCTATCCACGCTCTCCTTGCGGAGAGCGACGTGCGCGCGAGGGCCGCTGAGGGCCAAAGGCCCGAAATTTCTATCCACGCTCTCCTTGCGGAGAGCGACACCCCGGCCGGAAAAGTCCGGCCGTGGGCGTCCCATATTTCTATCCACGCTCTCCTTGCGGAGAGCGACGTGCTGCCCAGCTATTACACCAGCCGGGATTATATATTTCTATCCACGCTCTCCTTGCGGAGAGCGACCGGCAACCCCGCGCGCAGGCCGATAGGCCGCCGCCATTTCTATCCACGCTCTCCTTGCGGAGAGCGACTTAAATTGTTCGCGAAACGGCTTGGCAATGCGCTGATTTCTATCCACGCTCTCCTTGCGGAGAGCGACCGATGATCTTGGTACTCGTTTGTGCGATTATTGCATTTCTATCCACGCTCTCCTTGCGGAGAGCGACAGCCTGACAGCACTATAACCGACACTTTTTTTAATATTTCTATCCACGCTCTCCTTGCGGAGAGCGACAGCACCTCCTTATAATTAATGATAAATCAAAAAAATTTCTATCCACGCTCTCCTTGCGGAGAGCGACCAAAAAAAAAAACAACCCGGCAAATCAAACATTTCTATCCACGCTCTCCTTGCGGAGAGCGACCAAATGCTCTTTAGGCAATCCACGCAAAAAGCCATTTCTATCCACGCTCTCCTTGCGGAGAGCGACGATGCCAAAGAAGAGCAGGAAGAAAAGGAACAGCAGATTTCTATCCACGCTCTCCTTGCGGAGAGCGACGCAGGAAGCAATAGAAACCTTTAAGCGCAGCTGGATTTCTATCCACGCTCTCCTTGCGGAGAGCGACCCAAAACGCCTGCAAGCTCAACTTCATGGTACACAATTTCTATCCACGCTCTCCTTGCGGAGAGCGACAGCAGGCCCAGGGCCTTAAAATCCCGCCGTTGCGTATTTCTATCCACGCTCTCCTTGCGGAGAGCGACCATTAGTGCAAATAATCATGTCAGGGTACGCCAAAATTTCTATCCACGCTCTCCTTGCGGAGAGCGACCCAAGCCAATACCGGCAGTAACGAGAGTAGCGAATTTCTATCCACGCTCTCCTTGCGGAGAGCGACCACAGGTGTTTCAACGCATCGCAAAACCATTTCGCATTTCTATCCACGCTCTCCTTGCGGAGAGCGACCCGGCAAAATCAGAATCCTTGACCACATATTTAATTTCTATCCACGCTCTCCTTGCGGAGAGCGACGAGCACACCAACAACGGTAGTAACGCTAATCTGGATTTCTATCCACGCTCTCCTTGCGGAGAGCGACCAACATACCGAATTTTACGAGCAAAGTTAAGTCCAATTTCTATCCACGCTCTCCTTGCGGAGAGCGACCCCCCTGTTCGTGACATAATTCAATGGGAGGGCATATTTCTATCCACGCTCTCCTTGCGGAGAGCGACTTAAGGATAAAAACTGCGCGATTGTGATGCTTTTATTTCTATCCACGCTCTCCTTGCGGAGAGCGACTGTACCCTTATGGTACAATTATAGTATAGCACAGAATTTCTATCCACGCTCTCCTTGCGGAGAGCGACCCGCAGTTATTCCTAGTTTATAGGTGCTTTCGCATTTCTATCCACGCTCTCCTTGCGGAGAGCGACGATAACGGGGATGGTTACGCCCAGGCCGGGCAGCGATTTCTATCCACGCTCTCCTTGCGGAGAGCGACGGGCTGGCAGTTTGCTGGCAGCGGCCGAACTGAACATTTCTATCCACGCTCTCCTTGCGGAGAGCGACTCATGGGCACTGCGCCTTCGGCCACGGAGTTGATATTTCTATCCACGCTCTCCTTGCGGAGAGCGACCGGGCGTCTGGCGGGATATGACGCTGGAAATCAAAATTTCTATCCACGCTCTCCTTGCGGAGAGCGACAGCTCGAAAGACGATACCTTCGCCTTTGTTCTGATTATTTCTATCCACGCTCTCCTTGCGGAGAGCGACCTTTCGGGATCACCGCGCCGCACAGGCAGACAGCGATTTCTATCCACGCTCTCCTTGCGGAGAGCGACATATATCTGATTCTGGTTAGTTCTCGCTTTAAGTATTTCTATCCACGCTCTCCTTGCGGAGAGCGACTCTATAATTAGCACAGAATCAGGCGGTATATTGTAATTTCTATCCACGCTCTCCTTGCGGAGAGCGACTCCAGGTCCTTGATGCGGTTGAATCCCACTATCATATTTCTATCCACGCTCTCCTTGCGGAGAGCGACATGAGTGGGACAGATTTTTACAGATCGGCCATTATTTCTATCCACGCTCTCCTTGCGGAGAGCGACCCCCGAGACTGGCGCGGGTAGTCCCAACGCCGATATTTCTATCCACGCTCTCCTTGCGGAGAGCGACATGGGCGTGTTTGAGTCAGAGCATGACATGTGTATTTCTATCCACGCTCTCCTTGCGGAGAGCGACCAAACCAATGGAAGTACCACAATACCAAATTTTAATTTCTATCCACGCTCTCCTTGCGGAGAGCGACATACTTTTTTTTGTTTGCCGAATTTAAGCGATATGATTTCTATCCACGCTCTCCTTGCGGAGAGCGACCGGCTAATGCTTTGCCCATTACATCACCAATAACATTTCTATCCACGCTCTCCTTGCGGAGAGCGACATCTTCAACACCTGCCGTGCGGAGCCAATTCATGCATTTCTATCCACGCTCTCCTTGCGGAGAGCGACGGTAACGGCTAGAAGTGTTTTCAAATATGACAAGAATTTCTATCCACGCTCTCCTTGCGGAGAGCGACGTCTGGATTCCGCTTGATGATGGCAGTCTTTTTATTTCTATCCACGCTCTCCTTGCGGAGAGCGACAGCAAAAGTGCACAAAACAGTGGGGCACTTTTGCGCATATGAAACAAATTTTATGGGGATTGCATCTTCATGCTGACAGGCAAGGCTGTATTTTACCCTTTCTGCCCCTGTTTTTTCCATATTTTCTGGTGCGAAGGAACCGGGAATTTTATGATTGCCTTCCCCTCGCACTAAGCAAACAAGATTCCATCCTGATCGAAATCCGGGTGCAGACCCACATGCTCGACTTTGCTTTTGTAATGGTTTCCCAGTTGATAAAAGCGCAGGCTGTCCGATTCCGAATCGATCAGTTCGGTCAATTTTGCTTTGAACATCGTGTATTGCGCGGCATCCAGCAGGCACTCAAATACGGAGTTTTGCACCCGCTGGCCGTAGTCTACACAGACTTTTGCTACTTTGCGCAGCCTGCGACGACCGGCGGCTGTTTCGGTGTTGACATCATAGGTTACAAGCACCAACATAACGGCACCTCACTTCCAGAAAAACGGTGGGTACACTTCCAGGTCGCCGCGCAGAGCACGGGCCAGCAAAAGCGCCTGAACATAGGGTACCAGCCCCCAGGGCAGTTTTTCTTTCAAAAACGGATGGGTGATCTCTTCCTTCTTTTTGTTCTGCCATGCGGTCAGGAAAGCTTTGCGGCCATCATCCGTCAGCAGTACGGCACCATTTTCCTGTTTTTGCAGGTGTTTTGCCGTGATGATCTTTTGATTGATGCAGCTGATGACCAGCCGGTCTGCATAAACCGCCCGCAGTTCTTCCATCAGGTCAAGTGCCAGACTTTTGCGGCCGGGGCGCGGGCGGTGCATAAAGCCAACATAAGGGTCCAGGCCCACAGCGGTCAAGGCGGATGCACACTCCCGCGCCAGCATGCTGTAGGCAAACGAAAGCAGCGCATTCACATTGTCCAGCGGTGGACGGCGGCTGCGGCCCTCAAACACAAAATCCTGCTTTTGCTGCAGAATCAGGTCATTCAGGCAGTCAAAGTAGCGCTGGGCCGCCTCGCCTTCCAGGCCGCGCAGCTGTTCCGGATCATCGCTGGTCTGTATCAGCGGCAGCGCGGCGGCCAGCTGGGTGGAGGTGCGTTTCAGTTTTTCGACCGGGACACGCTGGGGATGATCGCGGGTTGCGCGTTCCAGCACCCAGCGTGCGTTATACACTTTACCAAGGATAAAGCTCCGGGCATAGCGACAGCTCTGGGCCGGGTCATCCGACACGCGGTACTGCGTCTGACGCAGCAGCACATTGCCGCGTTCTTCCCCCACGGTGCGGGCCTGAAATCTGCCATACGGATCAAAAAAGCAAAGGTCAATGCCCCGCCGGGCACAAGCTCCCATCAAAGCGGGGCTGGCACCCGCGTAAGTAAAGCAGACGATGCCTTCCAGCGTATGCAGGGCATAGCGGTGGGTTTCCTGCTTATTGCGGGTAACAACAAGGTTTTCGCCATCCAATGTCAGGTAAGCGTCCTCATTGATGACAAACAGGGTGTTGAGCAGCTTTCTCATGGCGTGCCCTCCTCAATATGCTCCCGCAGATACGCCGCCGGGTCTGCCTGCTGATACAGCGCCGGCAGGCAAAGCTCTTTCAGTGAGCAGGCATTGCAATGCTTGCCGGGTTTGCTTTTTGGGGTATAGCCGCGTGCAAACAGGCGGTTCATCTCATCCGCCATGGTCTGCGCGGTGCTGCGCAGTTCCGGTGTCAGGGAAACATGTTCCCGCTGCCGGGTTTCTTCATAAAAGATTTCCCCTTCCGGCACCTCGCACACCAGCATTTCTTCCAGCGCCATGGCCTGTGCGCAGAGCTGCAAACGGTCGGCATCGTTTACCTTGCTGCGGCCATGCTTATATTCCACGGGCATGGGCTGCCACAGGCCGCGGCGGCCCTGCAATGACACGCCGTTTGGATCCTTGTGAAACTCTACCACATCGCAGTCGCCGGTCAGTTTTAAGCGGTGGCTGACGACCCTCATACCGCGGGCGATCAGCAAATCGCCGCGTTTTTCCGTCAGGGTAACATCATGGCAGCGGGTATGCTGCAGGCGGCCTTCGGCGGTGCGTTGGTTTTCAGACCATTGTTGTTCCAGGTGTATGAGCGCCCACTGACGGCGGCAAAAGCTGAAATGCTGGATACCGGACATCAGCAGGTAATCATCTGGGGAAGCCATTACGACAGCCTCTCACACGTTACCCCTGCCGGAAGATTTTCATCCACGGTCACCACATAGTCATGGTAGCTGCGCGGGAAAGTGATTTTCTCTGCGTGTGTGACATGAACTGCGTCAAAAAGTTTATAAGACGGCGCATTGCCCAGTTCCGAATCATGCTTGAACACGATCAGTTCCCGAACTGCCATTTTGCCGCGGGCTGCGCTGTGGTCATTTTCAAACATATTCAGGATTGCCTGCCACAGCAGCTGCAGGTCATCCTCTGAGAATCCTGTAGTTTTGCGGGCCAAGTTGGCCGAAACATAACCCTCTGCACGGTACAAGCCATACGGGATCACATACTTGCGGCCCATCTCAGTGCCTTTTCGCTCTGCATCCGCTTCGGTCGTAATGGCAATACGGGTAATGGTCACTTCCTGCGGGAGAACAGGGTCTACCGAGCGTGCAAAGCTCAACTGAACAGGGCCACGCACCTGCCCACAGTTCAGTGCGCCTTTTACAAAGGTTGTCATAACGGCGCCAAATGTGCGGATATCATAAAAGTTCTGGCACATAAAGTCCCGGATTTTACGGTCCAACTCCGGGTCACCTTTCTTGGCGACTTTCAGGGCCTCCTTGGAATCTCCTTCAACGCCCAGATATTCCAATGCTTTTTTGTCGCTGCGGTTCAGGGGAACCTGATCTTTAATGTAAATCTGGTATCCCGCTTCATCTTCTTTGGCCACTTCGACATAGTTGCGAATCTTACGCTTTAAGCAGACATCTGTAACAATGCCATATCCCGTTTCCGGGTCGACACGCGGCATGTTGCCTGCATCCGGGTCGCCGTTCGGATTTCCGTTTTCAACGTCAAACAGAATTACAAAATCATACCGGTTTTTGATTGCCTGTGCCATTGTTATTCCTCCACTTTCTTTGTATAGCGTTCCTGTGTCTGATGGTAATAGCCAAGGATAAAAGCGCCTTGTTCCGGCAAGGTCAGCCGTGCGGGAAAGCTTCCTTCCAGTTTTCCGCCCGCCAGCGCAGCGATCTGCTTATCGTAATAAATCTTTTGTGGCTTGCTCATTTTTTGCATATGCTTTTGCGCCAGCATCAGAATTGTTGGGAACACAGTGGCCGGCGTGGAAGCCGCTGCATTAAAATAGCGGTCTTTGATGGTTGTATTGATATCCGGGTTTACCGCCATCTGGATTGCTTCCAGCACAGCAAAAAGCTGACCCATAACATACGGTTGATAATTTGTTTCCTTGTTATTTTCCACAGTTAATACCTCCTTTGGGCAACGGGGATCTTCATTACGCAGGTAGTATGCTTTTATAATAGCGGCACGGCCGCGTGTTACTTTTTGCTCTGCGCGGATACGCATCATAACGCCATCCAGCAGGGTTGCCGGGTACCTTGTATTATTCAGGATTGCACGCAGAACATCGCCCGCCAGCTGCGGTGCTGCCGATGGGCTGCGGGAATTGGTGTTGACGGTTTCCTGCAGCAGCCAATACACCCCCAGCTGCGGGAATTTATCATAAGCAGGGCGCACAATCTCTAAGCGGTCATAATGCTTCTGCACATTATCAAGCAGCGTTTGGAAGGTATCCTGCCAGAAAAAGCGAACCGAGAGGCGCGCCGCATTAGGGGCCAAGCCAAGCACATAAAAGTGCCTTTGTGGGTCAAGTGTCACGTTCTGCCACTCTACACTCTGTCCATGGACCAGCTTGTCCACTGCATTTCGCACATCGCTTTCGCTGACAGGCGCATCCATGGCAAACAATGCATCCATTGCTACCTGCTGGTAGGCGGTCTCACCACCTGCTGCCCAGCAGACAATGGTGGTATCGCCCACGCGCTGAACATGTTCCCTGTCTGCCAGCAGATAGTTTAATGCCTGTGCATAGGCAAAGGCCGCATAACTGCCAACCGGCGCATTGCCCCCCTGTTCATGTCCGTATGAGCAAAAGGCATCCTTATTAAAAGAAACAATTGTCGTTCCCATGTCCTGGGCGCCTATCACACCTCTAATGGTGGGGTGCAGACGGGCAAGCGGTGCTTTTTGTCCCGTGACCAGACACCGGATTTCCGGTGCATCCGTGCTTTTATCGCACTGCCGCTGCCAGGCTTCCTGTATTTCCGCATCTTCCTGAGCATAATGGCCTTGAACGAGAAATACCAAGTTGCCACCTTTGTAAAGTTCTTTGATGTTTAGCTCTAATACAGGGTTTTGCTCCGCCGTTTTGGCCTCCCAGTTTGTAAAGAAGTCCCGCACCGCCTGCGCTGCTTGACCTGGGACATTTTGCAAAATAGTAAGATGCAACTCTTTTGCAGCTGCAAAACACTGTAGCGCATGTTCCTTTTTTTCTTTTTTCCCAATCCCAAGCATATACGCACTATTTTCACACATGAAATTAGATATTATGTTTCGGGACCGTTTAACTTGCTCCGGAACCTTCATCTGAAGTGGAACAAGCGCTGGTTTTTTTCCTCGCTTTTCCTCTTGATGCAAGGGGTGCAATGCCATCAGTTGGCCGTTTTCATCCAGTTCCAAAGCCCAACTGACTTTTGCACTTGTCCAACCGGGGCGTGTGATTTTGTCATTTGCCAACAAATCTTCATAGTATTGTACCAAAGCCTGTAAAATCATCGGTACACCTCGCAGTCTGCCACATTCAACACACCATGTTCCAATTTTGCATGGAAATACATCGGGGTTATGTTCTGCGGGTCAGTGTAGTCAAAGTCATATAGCATGAATCCCAAATCCCGTGTTTCCTCAATGGTCAGGATTGGCCCGCCGGGCCATGCGCGGAATGCGGCAGGAAATTCACGGCACCCAAAATAAGGAGTATGAAAACACTGACCCCTGGACATGCGCCGGGTAACAATATCCTGGAACTTTCCCGGATTGTCGCTCGGTGCCGCACGGTCAGTCATCTCAAATTCTGCCTCAATCACATAATGAACGTCCTGCAGCACCATGGCTGCACGCTGAACGATCTGCTGGGGCGTGGCAAGGTAAAGTTCTTTTCCTGTGCCCTTCATTGCACTGCGCACATCGGAACAAAGAATTTTGCTTATTACTTCGTTCCGACGGATGTTGGTAAAGCGGATGGGATTCATGACATAGATTTTCCGGATTTTCCACCGTAAGCCAGGGTGGTAATAGATTGCTTCCACTATGCCGCGTGCCGCGGAAGGGGTGAGGACTTCATATGAAACCCTTTCGACTTTTAGCTCAGGCCTCGAGAGCAAAGCATAATTCCCCCATACTTCCAGCTGGATCATCTGCATCAACTCCTTTGCATTTCTATTTTCAGTTGTTTTTAATTTATATTTTTGCTATAGTTTCAATATACGCTACTTGGCACCAAATGTCAATCCTTTTATCATGTATACTTTTTGTTTGCTTTTCATCCGGTTTTCTTTTATAATAAGTTGCGTCGGCAGCTTATGCCGTGGATAGAAATAGTTGATTTTACTTTAGCGCACAAAAGCGGCAGGGCAGGCTCCCTGCCGCTTTTGCTTTATGCAAACCAGGCTGCTCCCGTTTCAGCTTCCATAGCAAGGCCCGTGTTGTTATCGTAAAGGCTTCCGTCCGTTAATTCCCATATGCCTTCACTGATTTGGCAAACCGCCCCGGCATTCTCCAGCGTTTTCAGATGATCCGGGTAAACCGGAACACCATATTGCCCCAGTTGACGGAACAAAGTTTTGCTTACCTCTCCTGCACGCAATCGTGCAAGCAAATGTTCCCCTTTCCCTTGGGGAATGTATACGGTCACGGCAGGTGTTTCAATTAAGCGGAACCTCTCTGCCGCTGTTGCAAAGGGGAAAATGCGCCCTTCCATATCCTGCTCGAACCCTTGCAGAATTTGCTGTTCATCCAGTCTTTTATCCCCTTTTAAGGTACGGTAAAACAGAAAGTATGTTTCGATTGCTTCCAGAGATGCCAGATCTGCATATTTTTTCAGGACGCTTTGCGTTGCGGATACATTCTGTTCCAGCATGCGCGGTACATGCTGCCCTTCCAATGTGAAAATCTGTACCAAGCTCTGCTCCGCCGGGCGTCTTCCCTCTCGATTGCAGCGCCCCGCCGCCTGCAAAATGGAATCCAGACCTGCTTCCTCGCGGTACACAGCCGGGAAATCCACATCAACACCCGCTTCGATCAAAGAAGTTGATATCACACGGCAGGGCAGCCCATCTTTTAAGCGTTCCCGGATTTCCTGCAATAACTGTTTGCGATGGGCTGGGTATAGCAATGTTGTCAGGCAGTAGCTGCCCTCTTTGGGCAGGTTATTGTATAATTCCTGTGCTGTTTTTCTCCGGTTTACAATACACAGCACTTGTTCCTGCGCTGCCAGTTCTGCGCCAAGCTGGCTTTGTTCCAGTTCTCCGCGCATTTTCAGCGTCGTACGCCGGAATGCCTGATATTGCTCTTTGGGATGTGGGCAAAGTTCCGTCATCTGCAGCCCAGGCGCCAGTTCATCAAACAAGGGCTGCAAAGCTGGTTGTGTGGCCGTGCAAAGCACCGCTGCTGCGCGGTAATGCTGTACCAGCTGCGCGATTGCCGCAACGCAGGGGCGCAAATAAGGAACCGGCAGGTTTTGTGCTTCGTCAAAAATGATCACGCTATTTGCAATGTTATGTAATTTACGGCATTGTGACGCATGGTTGCCGTAAAGTGATTCAAAGAATTGCACGGATGTGGTAACCACCACCGGAGCATCCCAGTTTTCCGCCGCCAATGCTTTGCGGTAGGCTGCCGGCTCATCATCTTCCTTGGCAGAGTAGTCCACCCCTGAATGGTGTTCCAAAACATTTTCTGCTCCTAATATTTCCGAAAACACATCCGCGGTCTGGTCAATAATGGATGTATAAGGGATCACATAAATAACCCGGTCCATATGGTTCTTTACAGCTAGCGAAAGCGCAAATGCCAATGACGCTACCGTTTTTCCCCCGCCTGTAGGAACGGTCAGGGAATAAAGGCCGCGCCGCCCTGTTTGCCCTGCCGTTGTACAGGCACTCAAAATTGAACTGCGGCGCTGATTCAAGGTTCCCTGGGGATGGCTCCATTTTGCGGTATATTGGTTCAACCTTTTCAGCAGTTCATCCATTGTCTGGCCTTGTCCGCGCGGTTTAGGGCTGCTCATAAAGTTTTCCGTATCCAGATAGTCCGCATCGACCAGGCAGGAATACAACATCCGGGTATAAAATGCCTGTGTAAAACGATTTTCCTTCATCATTTCCGGCTGGGGCGGTATGGACGGCAGTTTAATCTCATTCGTCCATTGGGTATAGGGTTCAACGCTCTTTTTCAATCGCCCAAACATTGTCGCATCCTGCGCGGTATCGCTTCGGCCTCCTCCATCCGGCAGGCCGCTATGGTGTCCGGCAATAGCAAAAGCCAGTGGGATTTGACCATATCGGGCAGCCACCTGTGCACCAGCCGTTGAGTGATCCACTTTCTCTCCACCTTGCAGGCGCTTTTGAAACTTTGTACTATATTTACCAATATCATGCAGTAATCCAAGCCAAGTTCCCTGTTGCTGGGCATCAAAGGCTGCCGCAAATTGCCCACATAGGACTGCCGTTCCCTGCAAATGGTCCGCTACCGTTTGGACGCGGGTTCCGTCTTCACTGATATGAGCCAGCATCTTTTTCTCCTGGTGCATAATCAAACTCCCTTCTGTTTTGCTTTTCTTTATTATAGCAGATCACTCATCCCATAATTCGGACTTTCACTCCAGTTCTGCAATCTTTGTCATACTATCCAAATTTATCCATGTAGAATTGTTAGCTATTCCCATTAGCAGATATTTTTGATAAAATAAGATATTATAGGGTTTATGAATTCACTTTCTTATATTACTTCTTCATCTTACCGAAAAATCATTTACGCAAGGAGTGAAAAGCCATGAAAAGGAAGTTATTCTCATTTTCCGCCAGTGTTATCACCGCAATAATGCTTACCGCTTGTGCTGCAGCGCCAGAAAATAAACCTGCTTCCTCCGCTGCTCTTTCCCCGACCAGTGAAGCTGTTGCCACAGCTATACCATCCACTAGCAATGCCAACTGGAAGTTACCGCCGCAATATGATTTTGACGAGATGATTCCTCTCTTCTCCCGCGAAACCCACACTGCCGGTTACGCCGCTGCCCGAAATCTGTACGCTGTGCGCAAGGGCGAACGCTGGAGCCTGTTTAATGCTGCCAACTGTAATGCTTTTCTGGAAGATTTGTCAGAAAGCATCCCGTACCTGTATGGTGAGCAGGAGCTCTCCATTGGGGTAGATGATACATACGATTACCAGAAGCTGAATGCCCTGGAAGAACAGATTAACCAGGAGCTGGTTGCCCAACAAATGCCTTTTACAACCATGCTGGGCGGGCACGGCGGGTATGGCATCCAGTGGATTTTAGGTGACAGCCAGATTTACCGTTCTGCTATTGGTGTCTATACATTTAGTGGCACGCCCATCGAACAGGTGTATGCTCCTGATTTGGTTGGCATCCAGCAAGGCATTTGGGATGATGAATATGCCGGTTATCTTGTTGACAATTCTGCACCTTTTGCCGTTGCGGATAAAAACGGTACAATTTTAACCGATTTCGACTACCAGGATGCCTGCATGGCCGGTGAATCTTTAATCGCGGTAAAGGATGCAGCCGGTAACTGGGGATATTGCGACCAAAGCGGTGCTTTAGTAATCCCCTGCATTTATCAGCCGCAGATGAGTTTGTCCATCATGAACGAAACTGTTGAATATCCTTACGCAGACTTATCTGGCATGGTAGTTGTGAAAAATCAATCCGGACAAAAGCTGGTTCTGGATGTTTACGGCAATGAGATAATTTCCGCTGGGCAATATGAAGATTTAGCCCCCGCGCGCGATGGCTGCGTATGGGCAAAACAGAATGGCCTTTGGGGCTTGCTGCAAGTACAGGATTATACCGAAAACAATGCCGACATTATTCTGCCGGATGGATGCGTTGCACCAGATGTAACGCTTAGCCGAATTGATAGCCTTTGTACCTACACCACTGCTGATCATGGGCTGGTTATGCGTAAAGGTCCCGGTACAAATTATGAAAAAATGGATAATATCCCCTACGGTATCATCGTATGGGAATGCGGCTATAGCAGCAATGTGCCTGACTGGGTTGTTGTATATTACAATGGGATTTATGGTTGGGTCAGTGATGAATACTTGGCTACCACTATTTATTCCACCAGTAAATAATAAATAAAAAAGCAGGTGTTCATGTAGAAACGATATCGTCCTCCACGTGAATACCTGCTTTTTATAGCTTCTTTTATTATATCTGTTCTGTGCCGCTATTTGTCTCTGTATGAAATAAATAGCCGCTATATGCATTTGAATGAAGTGTTCTGTTTGTTTGCTTTTTTACCTAAAAGAATCGCGTAAGAGGCTCTCTTAACTAAAGAGCCGACCTCTCACACCACCGTGCGTACCGACCGGTACACGGCGGTTCAACCGCATAAGTGCAAGGACTCGTAGTAGTGCCTGAGGATACTAAAATATCCGGCTTCTGCGAGTCTTTTGTTTGCAATGGAACCTTTTAATACAGAACTACCGGCGATACGCCAATAACCCAGTCTGGAATTGCCCCACTGGTACTATTCCAAAATTCTTCGTTTGAGTTTCATTACTCATCGATATAATCTTTATCGAACCACTCGCCTAGCGAGTGGTTTTAGACATACAAAAAAGCACCTTAGCTTACGCTATGGTGCTCTTCCTGGTGACCCGTGCGGGAATCGAACCCACGTTAACGGCGTGAGAGGCCGCTGTCTT
>OLRJ01002198.1_pt1 | contig 14983 bp, 13 predicted proteins | sample 1672741 | NCBI WGS metagenome assembly OLRJ01 (sample SAMEA3136719, study PRJEB25190) | human gut metagenome | biome: human gut; feature: human-associated habitat; material: faeces | place: Austria | collected 2013
AAAATGTATGCAAAGGGAGATATCTACAAGGGACATTACGAAGGAATGTACTGTACCCCATGTGAATCTTTCTTTACAGAATCTCAGCTGGTAGATGGCAAGTGTCCGGACTGTGGACGTCCATGTGTACCTGCAAAGGAAGAAGCATATTTCTTCAAAATGAGCAAATACGCAGACCGTCTCATTGATTATATCAATACACATCCGGAATTTATTCAGCCGGAATCCCGTAAGAACGAGATGATGAATAACTTCCTTCTTCCGGGACTTCAGGATCTCTGTGTATCCAGAACATCCTTCAAATGGGGAATCCCGGTAGATTTTGACCCGAAACATGTAGTTTATGTATGGCTGGATGCACTGACCAACTATATCACAGGAATCGGCTATGACTGTGACGGAGAAAGCACAGAGCAGTTCAAAGAACTGTGGCCTGCAGATCTTCATCTGATCGGTAAAGATATCATCCGTTTCCATACAATTTACTGGCCAATTTTCCTGATGTCACTGGATCTGCCTCTTCCGAAGCAGGTATTTGGTCATCCGTGGCTTCTTCAGGGCGATGGCAAAATGAGCAAATCCAAGGGAAATGTTATTTATGCAGATGAACTGGTAGATTTCTTTGGTGTAGATGCTGTTCGTTATTTCGTACTTCACGAAATGCCGTTTGAAAACGATGGTGTGATTACATGGGAGCTGATGGTAGAGCGTCTGAACTCAGAGCTTGCTAATACACTTGGTAACCTTGTAAACCGTACAATCTCCATGTCTAATAAATATTTTGGCGGTGTAGTGGAAAACAAAGGTGTTGCAGAACCTGTAGATGATGATCTGAAATCCTTCGTTCTGGCAGTTCCGGATAAAGTATCTGCAAAAATGGACAAACTTCGTGTAGCTGATGCCATGACAGAAGTATTTACTCTGTTCAAACGTCTGAATAAATACATTGATGAGACTATGCCATGGGCACTTGCAAAAGAAGAAGACAAAAAAGACCGTCTTGCAACTGTACTTTACAATCTGGTAGAGGGAATTACCATCGGTGCGTCTCTTCTGGAAGCATTCATGCCGGAAACAACAGAGAGAATTCTTTCTCAGCTGAACGCAGAAAAACGTAGTCTGGAATCCATGAAAGAGTTCGGTCTGTATCCGTCAGGCAATAAAGTAGTAGACAAACCGGAGATTCTTTTTGCACGTCTTGATCTGAAAGAGGTAATGGAAAAAGTGAATGAACTTCATCCGCCGAAAAAAGAAGAACCGGAAGAAAAAGAAGAAGAAGTCATTGATCTGGAAGCGAAACCGGAGATCACTTTCGATGATTTTACCAAACTGCAGTTCCAGGTGGGTGAGATCATTGCCTGCGAACCAGTGAAAAAATCCAAAAAACTTCTCTGCTCTCAGGTAAAGATCGGAAGTCAGGTACGTCAGATCGTATCCGGAATCAAAGCTCATTACAGTGCAGAAGAAATGGTTGGAAAGAAAGTTATGGTAGTGACCAACCTGAAACCTGCCAAACTTGCAGGAGTTCTCAGTGAGGGAATGATCCTCTGTGCAGAGGATGCAGAAGGCAATCTTTCTCTTATGGTACCGGAGAAAAAAATGCCGGCAGGAGCAGAAATCTGCTGATATAGAGATTCAGAATCCTCCAGTTCCGTTTCTTGACGGGATTGGAGGATTTTTTGTATACTGTTAAAAGAGAATAAAGAAGGGAAACTACGATATAAGTAGCAAGGGAAAAATCATGGGGACAGGATTTACACATTTTGATGACAGAGGCAATGCCATAATGGTGGATGTTTCCGGGAAGCAGGTAACCTACAGGACCGCAATGGCTACAGGGTATATTGCTGTAGGACCGGAGATTATGGCACTGGTAACAGCAGGTAATATCAAGAAAGGTGATGTGCTTGGAGTAGCCAGAGTGGCAGGTATTATGGGGGTAAAACAGACTTCACAGCTGATTCCCATGTGTCATCCACTTCCGATCCAGAAGTGTTCTGTGGATTTTGAGCTGGATCAGGAAAAAAGCCACATTCATGTTTTCTGTACTGTAAAAACAGAAGGTAAGACTGGCGTGGAAATGGAAGCTCTTACAGGTGTACAGGTGGCACTTCTGACAATTTATGATATGTGTAAGGCAGTAGACAAGCATATGGTAATGTCAGAAATTCATCTTATTGAGAAAACAGGTGGAAAAAGCGGAGATTTCCGTTTTGATGATAAGGAACAGTAGAAAAACAGGAAAAGGATAATGAAAATAACTGCAGACAGTGACGTGTATTTACCGAATGCACAGAAGGAGGAAAAATGAAACGGGTAGCGATCATAACATTAAGTGACACTGGATACAGAGGGGAAAGAGAAGACTTAAGCGGTCCAGTAATCAAAGAGATCATGGAAAAAGAAGGCTATGAAGTGGTTTCCATGGATATTCTTCCAGATGACCAGGTTATGCTTGCAGGAAAGATGCAGGAGATTGCAGATACTGGAAGAGCTGAGCTGATCCTGACTACAGGTGGCACAGGATTTTCGGAAAGAGATGTAACACCGGAAGCTACAGAGGAAGTAATAGAGAGAAGGGTTCCGGGAATTCCGGAGGCAATGCGTGCTTATAGTATGACGATCACCAAGAGAGCCATGTTAAGCAGAGCCACAGCAGGTATCAGAGGAAAGACTCTGATCATCAACCTTCCGGGAAGTCCAAAGGCAGTAAGGGAAAGTCTGGAATATATTGTGGATGCACTGGGTCATGGGATTGAGATCCTTACAGGAGAGGCATCCAACTGTGCCCGTAAGTAAAGAAAAACAGAGCCGGATATGTGGATTTACAGATGAATTTATTGTAAGGTGAAGGATGTTAAAAATAAATCTGGATTGAGGAGCAGAAATGAGTAGCTATAAGATTTTTGAAACACATGCACATTATGACGATGAGGCTTTTGATGAGGACAGGGATGTACTTCTTGGTTCTATGGATGAAAATGGAATTCAGGAAGTTGTTAATGTGTGTGCGTCCATAGGCAGTCTGGAAAAGACAAAGGCACTGATGGAGAAATATTCTTTTGTATATGGTGCTTTTGGGATTCATCCGGATGATGCGGAGCTGGTGACAGAGGAAGTGCTGGATAAGGTCAGGGAGTGTTGTGGACTGGAAAAGGCGGTTGCTGTTGGCGAGATCGGACTGGATTATTACTGGCACAAGGAAGCTGGGGAGCATGAGCTTCAGAAGAAAGTTTTCCGGCAGCAGATGGAGATTGCCAGGGAGCTCCATATGCCATTTATGGTCCACAGCAGGGAGGCAGCAGCGGATACGCTGGATCTGGTGAAGGACTGTGTAAATAGGGGTATGTATGGAGGTATTATCCATTGTTTTTCCTATGGAAAGGAAATGGCAAGGGAGTATCTGAATATGGGACTGTATCTTGGTATTGGTGGCGTGGTTACTTTTAATAATGCCAGGAAGGTAAAGGAAGTGGTGGAGTATGCGCCGCTGGAGCAGATCGTTCTTGAAACAGACAGCCCTTATCTTAGTCCGGTGCCCTACAGAGGTAAGAGGAATTGTTCGTTGAATCTGCCGCTGGTGGCTGAGGAGATTGGAAGGATTAAAGGGGTCAGCAGTGAGGAAGTGGTTCGTGTTACTGGTGATAATGCAAGGCGGTTGCTGTTGAGAAAGTGAAAAAGCATCCCCACTTAACAAGTGGGGATGCTTGGTGGTTATTCGTAAGAATCATCATAGCTGTCATCCGAGGAATCGTCGTAACTGCTGTCATCCGAGAAATCGTCGTAACTACTATCATCCGAGGAGTCATCGTCAGAGGAATCTTCTGAGCTGTCTTCGGAGGAGTCGGAGGTGGTCTGACCATCCAGGTATTGCTGGGCACTGACGGACCAGTTGTCTTCAACGATGTTTCCGCTGGAATCCAGCATATTTAATTCGTAATCAAAGGTAACGCCAAGGAGATCTGTTCTTGTGGATGGTTCTACATTCATGGACATGATCTCTTTAAATTTGTCCTGAAGTTTGGCAAGGGTGAATTCGTCGCCAAGGATATCTTTTACGCCATGCTGGGAAGCCAGTTCTTCTGTGTAATCTTCCAGCATATATGGGTTAAAGACGCCCTGGTCTTTGTTGTAATGCATGACCATTGGTTTTACAGTCGGATCCAGGATCTCAATGGTGGATTTGCCATTGAGTGTGGATTTCTGGATGGTGAACTGTGCCATACCTTCAAGGAGCCCGGTAAGTGTCTCCTGGGTGGAAACGAAGTTGCCGAGGGAGTAGAAAATCAGCATATTGTGACCGTTATCGTCGGACATGCGGCCATATGGCTGAAGGATATGGGGATGTCCACCGACTACGACGTCAACGCCCTGTTCCATAAGGAAGGCTGCCCATTCTTTTTCGTATTCAGTAGGCATTGCTTCTTCTTCCTTACCCCAGTGTGCCACAAAGATCAGGCAGTCGCTGGAAGCCTTGGCTTTCTGGATCATGGAAGCGACTTTATCTTTATTAAAGATGTCGATCATGTATTCTTTGCCTTCTCCTGCACCAGAGTTGTTGGTTCCGTATGTATAATCGAGGAAAGAAATGGTGATACCGTTTACTTCGATGGTTTTGACAGAATCCGCATCTTCCTGGGAATCGTGGATTCCAAGTACTGGAACAGAAGGATATTTCTCTTTCCAGAATTTCAGTGTCTGATCCAGATAGTCAAAACCGTAATCATCAATGTGATTGGTAGCAGATTCGATTACATCAAAACCTGCATTGATAAGGGCATCGCCTACTTCTGTTGGAGTGGCGAAAGATGGATAGGAGCTTACTGCATCATGGTCTGTGGTGAATACGGTTTCCTGGTCGACCATGGCTACGTCAGCAGCCTGGATCTCATCTTTTACTTTTTCGTAGATTTTGTCGTAATTCCAGTCACCGGAATCGTTGCGGCCTGCATCAATGAGGCTTCCATGGTAGAGGTTGTCCCCTACAGCGATTACGCTTGCTGTGGTAACTTCTGGTGTTTTAGCAGCTTCTTCAGCTTCGGCTTTCTTTTGTTCTTCGGCTTTTTTGGCATCGTCGGCAGGCTTCTGGATGAGGGTGTAGTCCAGCTGGTGGAATGCCAGCACCAGAAGTACCAGAACGACTACAGAGCAGATGAGACCAATTCTGGAATTGGCCTGTTCTTTCAGATTCAGAGGTATATTTTTGTTTTTTTTCATATTGGATTCCTTTGTTAAGACTGTGCATAAGATTCAGGGAAATATCCCTGTGTATTTATCCATTATAGCAAACTGTTTTCTGTAAAGAAAGACGTTGTTAAGAAAATCCCCCACAGTATGAAAAAAATATCTGAAAAACTGTTCAAAACGTTTTGTGATTCAAAGTAAGTTGGGTTATAATGTAAACATCAGGTAGGATTACGAGAGTGCGAAGCACGAAATAATCCGCAGGTATCGCAGGTGCTTATTAGTACTATAGCAGGGATTTTCAGGAGGAAATTTAAATAAATGAATTCTTACAAAACGGTAAATGAAGTGCTTGTAACTCTTTTCAGAGAGATCATGGATATTGAGGAACGTGCACTGATCACATCTGAATATAAGGACGTATCTGTAAAAGATATGCACGTTATGGAAGCTATAGGAGTCCATGAACCCAGAAATATGTCAGCAGTGGCGAAATCTCTTTCTGTAACAGTGGGAACGCTGACGATTGCAGTGAATCATCTGGTTAAAAAAGGATATGTGGAACGCGTACGCAGCAACGAAGACCGGAGGGTGGTGCTGGTATCTCTTTCTGAAAAAGGAGAGAGGGCTTATCTTCATCATCGTATGTTTCATGAAAAAATGGTCATGTCCGTACTGGAAGGACTGGATCAGAAGGAAACGGAAGTGCTGACAGCTGCACTTAAGAAGTTGCAGAGATTTTTTGACAGTTATAAGACAGAGTAAGGGAGAGGCTCATTGCTTCTCCCTTTTCAGACAGTTCCTGATCCATATATTTTTGCAGTACAGGGAAAGATACAGGACCTGTTTCCAGTATTTTTTGATGAAATTTTTTCAGATCAAAATGCTCACCAAGAGTATCCTGCCATTTCTGGCGAAGATCCAGGAAATTCAGATATCCCAGATAGTATTTCAGGTAGTTTCCGGGAGTTTCTACAATATACTGGTAGATCTCCTGTACAACAGAAGTATCGGTAATGCCAAAATTTTTCAGAAAAGAGGCAGCAGCATCCGGTGTCCATCCATGATAATGGATACCAATATCCATAAGAGAGTAAATGCAGAGATTTATACTGCGGTTCATCCATGCCAGGGCAGTCAGGTCACTGGCAGCAGGATCATCCAGATAATCAGCGGCATACTGATAACCATAAGATTCCACGTAAGTAGCCCAGCCTTCCACATAGCCGCTGGAAGTGATCAGATACCGTATGTCATCGGGGTCACAGCTGCCAAAATAAACAGTCTGATACAGATGTCCAGGAAACCCTTCATGGGACAGAGTAGTAAAAAGTTCCAGATTGGAGGTCTGGGAGGACGGATTGATATAAATAACATTTGGACTTCCTGTATCCAGAGGTGGTGTCAGATAGAAGGCAGGGCTTGAATAGGCTTCCATGGATTTATGTACATACCGGATATCAGGAGAAACAGTTTCTGGCAGAGCAGGAAAGTCTTTTTCTGATTTTTTCTGAAGTATCTGCAGGGCTTTGGTAGGCTGAAAAGTATCCAGATCTGTCTCTGCATTCATTTTTTGAAGGAGAGAGGGCTGCTCTTTCAGCATCATCTGAATTCTGGCGGTGTCATCTGCCAGTTGCTCATAAAGACGTTGCTGGATTTTTTTTACAGAATCGTAGCATCCTGTTTCTGTCTGAAGAAGGTATTCATAATGTTTTTTCCCTTTTTTATAATAGGCAAGCCCCATGGGATTTTTGCCGGATCCCCGAAGGGCATTTAAACCGATGATCAGCTTCTCATAGGCAGGGATTACTTTGTTCAGCAGAATTTTTTTGTGACGGTTCATAAGCTCGTTTTGTTCTGAATCAGTGAATTTTCCATATTCTTTCAGTTTCTGTGAAAAAACATCCAGCATGTAATTATTTTCAGGGTCTTTCACAAATTCTCTGCACTGTTCAAGAATCCGGTCAAGAGTGGTATCACTCATAAAATATCCCTGATGGGCACGTTCCTGTTCATATTGCAGGATACTTTCAAAATAGGGCTCTATGGAAACCAGAATATTTAAATAATCGGAGATATCCTGTTTTTTATAAAAAGCATATTCTGCCAGAAGTACAGGAAGCTGTGCCTGAATACCCAGAGTGGGACTCAAGATTTCTTCAGGGAATCCGTTCTGGAGGGAAGCCTCAGAAGTATGAAAATAAAGAAGAAGCATATCACTGGTAAGGCGATTTTCCCGGGAAAGATCTGAATAGGAAAAACTCAGCAGTTTTCTCAGATATTCCTGGCATTGGTGGATGGAGGCAGTATTGTCATAAGAGACGGTTCCAAGAGTAGGTGCAGGACGGGCGATGTTTTTTTTCTCAGGATCAGCCAGAGAATAATGGAGCGTCAGCATACTGCCGGAAACTTCTTTCTGAAAGACTTCTCTGGTGAAGCTACGAAACTGACTGTCCTCAGAGAATATATGATTTCTGGCGGCACCGGCGACCAGGGCAAAAGAAAGAAACAGAGCAGGGAAAAGAAGGGTGGGTGGTTTGCGAAAAGTGATCTTCATGGAAACCTCGAAAGTGGGTTTTTACTATCTTATTGGAAAAAAACAGATTGTATGCTAAACTGTTCACAGAGTTTGAGAACAGAAACTGATGCTGTCTTCAATAATCGGAAACTGTCATATAGAGAAAGTGAGGATATTTATGTCAGAAGAGATATACGATCTTGCCATTCTGGGAGCAGGACCGGCAGGAATATGTGCAGCTATTTATGCAGCAAGAGGAAAAATGAAAACAATCTGGCTGGAGAAGAAATTTGTTCAGGGCGGTCAGATCGTAGACACATACGAAGTGGACAATTATCCAGGACTTCCTGGAATCAGCGGCCTGGAGCTGGGAGAGACTATGGTAGCTCATGCAGAGAAAGCTGGTATCAGCCCCAGAAGAGAGCCAGTGCTTTTTATCGAAGATCAGGGAGAACTCAAAGTCATCCATACAAAGAAGCATGAATATAAAGCCAGAACAGTGATTCTTGCCTGTGGTGCAGCTCACCGTCAGCTGGGAATTCCGGGAGAGGAAGAACTTAGTGGTATGGGTGTTTCCTATTGTGCTACCTGTGACGGAGCTTTTTTTCAGGACAGAATAGTGGCTGTGATCGGTGGTGGTAATGTGGCAGTAGAAGATGCTATCCTGCTTTCCCGTACCTGTAAGAAGGTCTACGTAGTTCACAGAAGAGAGGAACTTCGCGCAGAAAAAATCCTTCAGGAAAGTCTTATGTCCTGTGAAAATGTGGAAATGGTCTGGAACAGTGTGCCGGAAGTCATTGAAGGTACAGATAAGGTGGAGGATCTGAAAGTGAAAAATACAAAGACAGGTGAGGAAACCGTCATTCCTCTGGATGGTGTGTTTATTGCAGTGGGAATCCTCCCTAATACAGAGAAGTTCAAAGATCTGGTGAAACTGGATGACAGTGGATATATTGTTGCAGGGGAAGACGGTGTCACAAGTACACCGGGAATTTTTGCAGCAGGAGATATCCGTACCAAGAAACTCCGTCAGGTAATCACAGCAGCAGCTGATGGCGCCAATGCAGTAGCATCTGCACAGCGTTATCTTTTGGAAAATTAATAATATAGAGAAACTTCGGTCACGAGACTGGAGTTTTTTTTGTGCCTGAAATTCTGTGGTGAAGGGTAACGGTGAATATGAAAAATATTGCCATATGTTACAGAAAATTGACAAAATAAATACATATGTGTTATCATAGCCAACTGTGAACTGAAAAGACTTACCATATTTGGTATGACCAATAAGAAAAAGATATAGATATAGTATTTTATTTAGTAACAGACACAGAAAAGAGGTAATGATGAAAAAAAGAATCGCAGTTATATTAATGAGCACATGTATCAGTTTTGCAGCAGTAACAGGTGTATACGGAGCAGACTTCAGCGATGGATCCGGTGATATTTCAGCCATTGCCAGTCAGGTTGTGGCACAGGCGGAAGCCAAAGCACAGGCTTATCAGGACAGAAAAACAGAAGTAGAAAAGGCAGCAGTAGAATACAGAGCTTCTGAGATCCAGAAAGAAACTACAGAGATCAGAGAGAAAGCAATCGAAGCGGCAAAGAAGAAAAAAGAAGAAGAAGCCCGCAAAGCAGAGGAAGAACGTGTAGCTGCCCGCCAGGAAGTAACAGATTTTGCAGTGCAGTTCGTAGGAAATCCTTATGTATGGGGAGGTACCAGTCTTACCAACGGTGCGGACTGTTCCGGATTTACCATGTCTGTATTTGCACAGTTCGGTTACAGCCTTCCAAGAACAGCAGCAGCTCAGTATGAGGCTTCCAATAAAAAAGATATCAGCCAGCTGGAAACAGGAGATCTTGTTTTTTATGGTGCAGGTGGCATTAATCATGTGGCTCTGTATATCGGAAATGGAAAGATCGTCCATGCCAGCGGTGCTGCGACAGGAATCAAGATTTCAGATTATAATTACGAAACCCCAGTGGGAATCGGAAGCTATATGAAGTAAATTTGGCAAAATGCACAAAGGATGTCGAATGATGGGGGAAAATGTGGATAACACAAAAAACGGTGTAAAAGTTTTCCACATTGTAAAAACGTGGAAAATCCAATTAAATTGAGTTATACACAAAGTTATCCACATTATCCACCAAAATAGCATGTGGAATGTCGGTTTCCATAACAAATTAAAAAAACAGGTGTTTTGGTTAATAATCATGAAATTACAAAATTCGACAAAAAAATAAAAATCTCTATTGACTTTTTCATAGTGAAAATATTGTTAAATTTAATCTTCAAAAGAAAAATTTTAAACTTTCAAAGAGAAATTGTCAGACGAATTCTGCTTCATTCTTTTTATGACTTTCAGTCTAGTGAATTCTTCACGTTCTTTTTCCTCCAGAGCATTCTGGATATCTTTCGTAAGAGCCTCATATTTGGGAATAGTGATGTTTTTGAGGGCATTGGCACGTTTCTGGGTTTTTTTGATGTTGGCTGCCAGTCGGATGGCAGCGTTTTCAATAGCAGAAAGCTTTATGGAAAGTTCTTTTACTTTTTCAAAAGCAGCCTTTGCCTGATCCAGGGACATCTTTGTGCTGTAGTAAGCATAAGTTGGAGTATTGGTTGTCGCTGCATCATATTCTACAAGAGGAATCTCCGTTCCCATAACGCTGCGGGTCTTTATACGGATGGAATCTTCAATGGGCACTGTACAGGAAATCTGCTGTACAAATGCGATACCAAGCTCCATATTGGCCTTCTGAAGAGCCTGATAGGCTGTGCGGAAGGTTTCATCAATCTGGGTCTGGATATCCTTGGCCTGATCGATCAGTTCCATCATTTCCCGGATGAGGATGTTACGTTTCTTGTCCATTAATTCAAATCCCTGTCTGGAAAGAGCAAGAGAATTCTTGGCAAGGATCAGATTTCCCTTGGTGGGAAAGGTATTGGGATCCATGAAACCACCTCCTTAGATCAGCGTACAGTTTCTTTATAATATTTGTTGAGGATCTTCGTATCAATACGGTCAAGTTCTTCTTTTGGAAGAAGTCCCAGAAGTTCCCAGCCTTTGTCCAGGGTTTCGGTAATGCTTCTGTTCTCAGTTTCTGTCTGTCCCACAAACTCAGCCTCAAAAGCTTTACCAAAAGTCAGATAACGCTTGTCGATAGGGGAAAGCTCATCTTCACCGATAACGGAAGCCAGAGCCCGGGCATCGCCTACTTTTGCATAGCAGGAGAAAAGCTGATTGGCAACATCCTGATGATCTTCCCTGGTGTAACCTTCACCAATACCATCCTTCATAAGACGGGAAAGAGAAGGAAGTACATTAATCGGTGGATAAATAGCCTGTCCATGAAGCTGACGATCCAGAACGATCTGCCCCTCTGTAATATAACCGGTAAGATCAGGAATCGGATGGGTGATATCATCATTTGGCATGGTCAGGATCGGGATCTGGGTAACAGATCCGGTACCACCCTGTACAATTCCGGCACGTTCATAAAGAGTAGCCAGTTCACTGTACAGATATCCAGGATAACCCTTTCGGGATGGAATCTCACCTTTGGAGGAGGATACTTCTCGCATTGCCTCACAGAAAGAGGTGATATCTGTCAGGATAACAAGAATGTGCATACCTTTTTCAAAAGCAAGATATTCAGCAGCAGTAAGTGCGATCTTTGGTGTAAGAAGTCGTTCTACTACCGGATCATTTGCCAGGTTCAGAAACATGACAACGTGGTCAGAGGCACCGCTTTCTTCAAAAGTTCTGCGGAAAAACTCTGCTACGTCATATTTGACACCCATGGCAGCAAAAACGATAGCAAAGTTTTCGTCTGAGTCACCGCCCAGAGAAGCCTGCTGCACGATCTGTGCAGCCAGTTTGTCGTGGGGAAGTCCGTTGCCGGAGAAAATAGGCAGCTTCTGTCCCCGGATCAGTGTGGTAAGACCGTCGATGGCAGAAATACCTGTATTGATATAGTTTCGTGGATATTCTCGGGTTACAGGATTCAGAGGAAGTCCGTTGATATTCAGACTTATCTCAGGCGTGATATCGCCAAGACCGTCAATAGGCTGTCCGATACCGTTAAAAGTTCTTCCAAGGATCTCCGGTGAAAGACCGATCTCCATAGGATGTCCTGTAAGACGTGTGTGTGTATTGCTGAGAGACATGCTGTCTGTTCCTTCAAAAACCTGAATGACAGCTTTGTCCTCATATATTTCGATGATACGACCGATCTTCTGGGTTCCATCATCCATGTGGAATTCTACGATTTCCTCATAGGAAGCGTTTTTGACGCCTTCCAGGACTACCAGAGGACCGTTGATCTCACTTAATCCTAAATATTCGATTGCCATAACTACTCCTCCTGTCAGCCATTTCTTTTCAGAACATTGTCATAAAATTCGTCAATGTCTTTTCTGTACTGTTCAAATCTTTCTGGCTGGTTATTAGGTACATCGTATTTGATGGATATGATCCGTTCAAAGATGTTATCCTCTTTCAGGACGGAAACAGGCATACCACGATTTACCAGTGCTTTGGATTTTTCATAAAGATAGAGAATGATCTCCATCATGTTGAACTGTTTTTCCATTGGTACACAAGTATCTTCATTGTGGAAAGCATTCTGCTGAAGGAAGCCCAGGCGGATCACTCGGGCAATCTCCAGAGTAAGTTTCTGGTCATCAGGAAGAACGTCACTTCCGATCAGCTTGACGATCTCCATAAGAGAACTTTCCTGGTTCAGGATCGCCATCAGCTGGTTTCTGTCAGAGACGAATTTCGGAGAAACGTGATCTCTGTACCATGGGGTCAGATCTTCCAGATATTCACTGTAACTGGTAAGCCAGTGGATAGCAGGGAAGTGTCTGGCATAAGCCAGAGATTTGTCCAGTCCCCAGAAACAACGTACGAAACGTTTGGTGTTCTGTGTGACAGGTTCGGAGAAGTCACCACCCTGTGGGGAAACTGCGCCGATAATAGAAACAGAACCTTCTGTTCCGTTGAGATTCTGCATCATGCCGGCTCTTTCATAGAAAGCAGAAAGTTTGGATGCCAGATAAGCAGGGAAACCTTCTTCAGCAGGCATTTCTTCCAGACGTCCGGAAAGTTCACGAAGAGCTTCTGCCCAACGAGAAGTAGAGTCTGCCATGATGGCTACATCATAACCCATGTCACGATAATATTCTGCCAGTGTAACACCGGTATAAATAGATGCTTCACGAGCTGCTACAGGCATGTTGGAAGTGTTGGCGATGAGAGTAGTACGGTCCATCATAAGGTTGCCGGACTTGGGGTCGATCAGCTTGCTGAAGTCTTCCAGTACCTGAGTCATTTCGTTTCCACGCTCACCACAGCCGATATAGATAATGATATCCGCATCAGACCATTTGGCAATCTGGTGCTGTGTCATTGTTTTTCCTGTACCAAAACCGCCAGGAACAGCAGCTGTACCGCCTTTGGCAATAGGGAACAGGGTGTCCAGGATACGCTGACCTGTTACCAGAGGAACACTTGCAGGGAAACGCTGGTGTGTAGGACGTGGGATACGGATAGGCCATTTCTGAGCCAGTGCCAGGTCTCTGGTGCTTCCATCTGCCAGGGTAATGGTAACGATTGGGTCAAGGATGGTATATTCACCATCTGGAACTACATGTGTTACAGTGCCCCCGGAAATAGCAGGCGACACCATGGATTTGTGAAGGATAGATGCTGTTTCCTGGGTTTCTGCAATAATGGTGCCAGGTCCTACTGCATCGCCTTCTTTTACTGTGATATGCACAGACCATTTCTTTTCGGTATCAAGGGAATTTACACTGACACCTCTTGAGATATATTTGCCGGAAGATTTGGCAATCTCTTCCAGAGGTCTCTGTATACCGTCAAAAATATTATGAATGATTCCCGGTCCAAGGAGAACAGAAATGGCATTACCTGTGCCGGTAACTGTTTCACCAGGACGGAGTCCGGTGGTTTCCTCAAAAACCTGAATGGTGGTCATACCCTTTTTCAGACCGATAACTTCGCCTACCAGATTTTCTTTTCCTACGTAGACCATTTCGGAAATCTTGAATCCGGGGTCACCCTTCAGATAAATGACGGGACCATTGATACCGTAAATGATACCTGTTTTATTCATGGTTCGATCCTCCGTCAAACTTAAATTCTTTACACATATTCTCAAGACCGGTGGAAAAAGAATCATCGATGAGAATATTTTTGACCGGGATTTCAGCCCGGATACCACCGGTGAAGGTCTCTTCGGAAACTGTGAGAGAAACACCGGTTTTTTCTTTCAGGGACTCCAGTCTGTCTTTATCAGCTGCTGAAAGGAAGATGTGGATCTCGTCGCCTTCTGCAAAAGCATTGGCTTCTGTGATCTTACGGCAGAGATAATCTTCATATTCAGGAGTCTGCATGAATTTATCTGCAAGTACTTTTACTTCTGCAAAAAGTTTTTGTTTCATTTCTTCCTGTTTCTGTGACCAGTTCCTTTTCAGAGTGATCTGTTCAGCAGAAAGAGCTTTGTTTACTTCTCTGCGGACATGTTCTGCCTCTGCTTTTATCTGGGCATCCGCAGTCTGTCGCTGTGACTGTTTATGTTCTTCCAGCATCTGAGAGAGGTTTTCCTTATGTGCCTGAATGGCCTGTGCGGCGTCTTTTTTGGCCTCATCAATGGAAACCTCGTAAAAATGCTGGAGTTTTTCATCAATTGTCATAATCTCTCCTTACTGCGCATAAGGTGCTGCGCATAATGCCTATAATTTCAAGCCGATTGCCTCATTGACATATGAAGTAATAAAATCCGGTTTGCGGCCGGTACCATGTCTGTCAGGAATCTCAATGATAAGAGGTGTTTTATGATGAAGGCGTACTTCATCAATGATCTCAGGAAATTCCCGTCCAAACTTTTCTGTAAGAAGGATGATGCCTACTTCTTTATCTGCGATAGTTTTTTCCAGAGCATCCTTCAGTTCATTCCGTTCATGAACGATGACACCCTCTACACCGGCAAGACGCATACCGGTATAGGTGTCTGCGTTGTCACTGATCAAATACATTTTCATAAAGAAACCGCCTCTTAAAGTTTACCTAAGATCATAAAGGAAATGATCAGTCCGTAAAGAGCGATACCTTCAGCCATAGCTACGAAGATAATGGATTTACCGAAAAGGGAACCGTCTTCGCTGAGTGCACCAAGAGCTGCACTTGCTGAGCTTGCAACTGCGATACCGGAACCAAGACCGGAAATACCTGTAACAAGAGCTGCACCAAGATATCC
>OLRJ01002219.1_pt1 | contig 14901 bp, 15 predicted proteins | sample 1672741 | NCBI WGS metagenome assembly OLRJ01 (sample SAMEA3136719, study PRJEB25190) | human gut metagenome | biome: human gut; feature: human-associated habitat; material: faeces | place: Austria | collected 2013
CTTCCTATAATTGCAATATGATGAATTGTGTCAAACATTGATTTATCCTCCGTCGTTTTTCCTATAAGTTTATCACAGTAAGATTTTTATGAAAACACATTAATTCTCTGTTTTTTTCAATTTTTCATACAGTCTAAAAACAAATTCCATGTCCAATACTTTTTTACCTTCTCTTTCACTATTTCCTATGTAAACATGCTCTGCCTGATCTATCAACTCCTGTATCACTCTTTTATCTTGCTGAGCATCTTCTCCATCACTAAGCAACCAGATACATCCCGTCTGCATTTTAATCACAGCATCCATACTTGATAATGTTTCAATTTTTATATTACACCCCGAAAGCTGTGCAAATTGAATTACTCGTTTTGTGATATTCTTAAACCAGCAATACTTTTCTGTATTCACGATTCTATATGTCTGTTTTTCTTCTCTCTCAGCATTCTGGATGATGTTTTGCAACTCCATATCGCTCTTTTTTTGTTCTAATGTCCTCTCTTCTTCACTCAGTTTTGCATCGTGTTTTTCCATTGCTGCCTTCATCTGAGCAAGCCATTTTTCCTGCTCATCATAATAAAAGTGTTCTATTTTCACCTATGTAATCCCCTTTACATATTTTAAATTCATACCTATTATATGGTGTATATATTCACCATGCAAATATATAAAATAACTTTAATATAAAATTTATATCCTTACTCTGCATCTTTTTCAAAAATATCATACATACTTTTGCGAGTATTGTCATTGAATAATTTATATCGTATAAAATCAAGAGAGCTTGTCACTTTATTTGTAGAAGTATAAAATTGTACGCTGGGAGCATCATCAAAACTCAAATCAATTTCAATAGTAAGCATATTGTAATCTAAATCAAAATATTGTCTATATCCTTTATGGTTTTTGTCTGGAAAATTTTCCACAAAATTTACATTATACTCTGGTTTAAAATAGTTTATCATTGCTGCTTCTACTATGTTAATAATTTGCTCTTCTTTTGGCAAATCACTACAAACCTTTTTTAAATGTTCCATACTCTCGTCTTCACTTTTTGTAAATTTCTTAGATATACCATCAAATGACATTGCTAATCTAGCTTCCATCTCTAACAACAATATATAAATATGCTTATCTGGATGTTCCTCTTTATACTCTGTCAAAATTTTTTGCAATGTTGAATGAGCTTCAAGTCTATCTAAAGCTGTTCTCCTTCCCTTCTTTCCATATGATTGACCTATATATAGAATTTCATATTCTTCTCTTGATACTATACTTTTAGCAGAAAACATATATAAGTTTTGTGCTTTAATTTCTACTATTCTTTTCACTTTCGGATTTTTTCTTAAAAACTCCTCATCTTTTATAACCAAAATCATCTTAGTCCCCGGATAGGAAACTCTTATCTCAATCTTTCGATGATCAGCTCCTTCTATAAATTCAAGAAATGGTAACTCATAATCAACTTCTTTATCCTCAATAATAGTAAAAAGAGTTACTTTTATTCCGTCATTTCTTTTCTGTATATCCTTTTTTCTAATGAAAAATTGATTATATGATAGTATTCCATAAATATGATAACGATGCGGATCTATTTTTTTTAATATACTGAAATCTTCGACCGGAATAATTGTTTTATAGGAAGTAAATACATTTAATCCTGCTTCAAATGAATATTTTCTCTCCATAATGCTCTCCTTCTGTATTATTTATTATTATTTTACCATACATACCTATATAGATAAATACAAAACAAACCGCAGACGACATCTGCGGTTCACTTATTTTTATTTAGTTTTTGCCCTTTATGCTCTTTATCATATAATTAATAGGATACATAATCACATATCCCACTGCCCGAACTAACAACCAGATTGCAATAAAACTGCCGAATAAACTTCCAACAATCACACATAACGTCATCATTCCAAGTATTCCTGATAAATCCCAATGCCAGGGAACCATGAAAAACATATGGGGGATTCCTACCGGAACACCATATACCAGCATCAGCCGGAACCAGTCAATTTCTCCATCTACCAGATACAGATACTTTCCAAGCCATCCGATCAATGCCAGCACAGCTATCATCAATATCCAGTAAGTTCTCTTTTTTGACAACCGTTTGTATATTAGATTCTACGTTTCTGTTTTTTCTGCTCTTTCTTGCCATCCCTATTCCTCCATCCATTCTGCAGGAAAGTATTTTTTCCATTCCTGTTTGGATAAACATACCTGCACTTCTTTAAAATCTCTTATCAATACTTTCTCAATCCATTTATTGATATGCTCTGGCTGTAGTTCTTTCGGAAGATTCTCTTTCTTAAAAGTCCCTAACCATTCATTTTTATTGCTATATGTCTTTTCTATAACGGATACCGCTTCCATAAGTTCACTGAAATCTCCATCATACATACGAAGCTGATCCCGTATTTCTTCTTTTCCCGCCAAATATTCTTCTTCATTGATTTTTCCTGTCTGGTAGTTCTGATATAATGGAATACGCTCTTTTTCCACTTGCTCCATCTCTTCAAAGATCGCCCACGCTCTTTGTGAATACTGCTTCAACCATTTATATTTTTCTGATTCTGCTTCTCTGGCTGACAATTTCTTTTTTATCTGTTCCGCCAGTTCCATTTCTCTTTGTATGGCTTTTCTTACTTCAGCAATCACGGTTTCAAAAGAAATGTAGGTACTTTTATCTCTTGGAAGCTGATTCGTCCCACTTGCGAAAAGAAAAACCGTTTCCCCCGTTTTAAAATTTCTCTGTGATATTTTTCTTCCTGTCTCAACATCAAATATCTTTTTTACAAATAATCCCCTTTTACCTGTTCTTACTTTCCTTGGCTTTTTTCTCTTATCGAGAATCTCCTGCACTTTTTCAAATATGCCTTCTTCCAAAATTGGAGCGATGGGAAGTGTACAGATTTTTTTGTTGATGGTCTTTTGCCAGTAGCCAGCATACGCTGTGCATCTAAGGATTCTCCTTACGGAACAGAATAACCATTTATTGTCATATGCCGGCCATACCTTATGACCGACCCGTGCATTATGCACCATCGGAGATTCTATTTCACTGTCATTTAATATTTTCACGATATTTGTAAGCAGCATACCATCCAATACCATCTGAAAGATTTCCCGCACAACAACTGCCGCTTCTTCATCAATAAGCAATTCCCTGCGGTCATCAGAAAGAATGTAGCCATACTTTTCATCATGCACGGTATAAAGTCCCTCCAGCTGTTCTCTGATTGCATACTCTCTCATGCCTTTTAACTGTACTGCTTCATACCTTGCTTTCTTTATATATTCATATAATTCTTCTTTCGTTTTTCCAATGCTGATAAATTCATCCTGTACAACTGCAAAATGTATTCCTGCCGGGACAAATGTTTTTACTAAGACATCATCTGCACAGGATATTGTCCTGCTGCATCTGTCAATGCTGTCTACAACTACCATATCAAATTTGCGGTCGATCCCATCTTTTGTCAGTTCTTCAAAAGCTGTGTTCTCTTCTGTATCTTTTTTTCTGTCGCAATACTTTGCCGATAATGTCCATCCCTGTTTTTTCAAGTATTCCTGTATATGCTGATCCTGCTGTTTTATAATATCTGCCGGGATCTTTCCGTCCTCTTTACAAGAAGTCGTTCTGGTATAACTTACGCACCGCATACAAACTCTCCTTTCCGTTCCTCCCGCTCACGTATAATCTGCACTGCTTCTATCATTTCCTGCATCTCGTCACTATACCTGAACCGAATCTCAATCTGTTCCTTGCTGTATACAATGATCTGCTCTATCAATGTAACAACCGCTTTCCGGTCAAGGCTTTGGATATTTTCATATTTTTTGAAATCCTCTATCCATGGATGCATCCGTTTTTCTTCCGCAGATAACTTTTCTTTCTTCTCTTCCGTTTCCTGTTTTGCCTTTTCTGCTTTCTGCATCTTCTCTGTAAATCTCTGATTATATTCATGGTACTCTTCTCTGCTGACAATACCATCTACCATATCCTGATACAGTCTTGCCTTTAAGTCTTTATATCTTTCCACTTCCTCATAAAGTGCCATTAACTGCTGTTCTAAAGACCGGCTCTCCACTTTCTTGTAAGTATCCATTCCATTTTTCTTGATGATCTTTTCTGCTTCGGTCAATAATGCGATCTGTTTTTTTACAGAATCCAGAACTACATCATAAATCATTTTTTCACTGATCAGATGGGAACTGCATCCTTCTTTGTTCTTATAAGTGGAGCAATGATAATAACAGTATTTTTTCCCCTTTTTCGTTGTGCTTCTCTTGACCATGTTCTCACCACAGTCCCCACAACGTACAAATCCAGAAAACAAATAAACTGATTTTCTTTTCGGAGCGATCCGGGTATCTATTTTCAACAGACTTTGCACATATTGAAAACTTTCTTCTGGAATGATTGCTTCATGTGTATTTTCTACTCGTATCCAGTTTTCTCTTGCGATAGGCGAACTCTTCTTCACCTTATAATTAATCTTTCGGTTTTTGCCCTGAACCATTGTGCCTATGTAAAGTTCATTCTGCAAAATACGGTTGATAGAAGTGACTGCCCATTTGGGATCAGAACCGGAACGGAATCCGCTGTTATAATTCATCCCCCGGCTTCTCTTATATTCCAATGGCGGCAAAACTCCCATTTCATTTAACCGGGCTGCTATTCTTTGTGAACTGTACCCATCTATTTTTAGATTGAAAATAAGCCGTACAATATCTGCCGCATATTCATCAACAATAAGATGGTTCTTATCTTCTGGATCTTTTAAGTATCCATAGGCTGCAAAGCTGCCAATAAACTGCCCGTTTTTCCTTTTTACATCTAACTGACTTCGGATTTTAATTGAGATGTCCCTGCAATAAGCATCATTGATAAGATTCTTAAACGGAACAATGATCTGATCTGCATCATCCGATCCTGCAGCACTGTCATAATGGTCTGTGATTGCGATGAACCGTACACCCATAAATGGAAAGATCTTTTCCAGATACCTTCCTGTTTCAATGTAGTTTCTTCCCAATCTGGATAAATCTTTTACGATGATACAGTTGATCTTCTTCCTTTTCACATCCTCAAGCATCCTTTGAAATGCTGGACGGTCAAAGTTCGTTCCACTGTATCCATCGTCGATATATTCCTCGACCAGCTGAATCTCTTTGTGCTGTTTTACAAAATCGTTAATGAGACTTCTTTGATTGCGGATGCTGTCACTCTCCAGTTTGTCTCCATCCTCTCTGGATAACCGGAGATAATCCGCTGCTAAAATAGACTTTTGATTGAAATACATAAAGCCATCAACCTCCTACTTTACTCGCTCTGTGGCGGTGTAAACCAAGAAATTCACGGCTCCTTGAATGCTTTTAAATTTTGACCCACATCCATATTAACATAACTTCTGGATTACTACCATACCTTTTTCTTTCTTTTTTCGATTATTTTTTCTGGACGATTTTTCTTTTACATGGAGATACATCTGCTCAGGCTTTCTTCCAGAGAGCATTTTCCTGCAAAGCTGATCTTCACAACTACCCCATGTGATTTATAGCAATACGGATTTTTAATCTGCTTGATATAATCTGCAATTCTTTCTGCCTGCGGTAATTCTTCATGAATCTCCACATCATCCAGCTCTACTAACGTACTTCTATCTACGGTACGGATGTCCACTGCTGCCATTTCCTGCAATTCTTCCAGTGTAGGCATTTCTATTTTTTTCATCTGGCTACCTCCTGTGATCTCTCTTTTTCTACTAATCACAGCTGGCAGAGGGCAAAATGTCAGATGAATTTTCACTTTTTTTATTTTTTTATATTTTTACCTGTCTTTTTGATGTCTCCCACGCATGATTATGGGAAGGGATTCTCTCTTAGAGCAAGTTTCGCAATGTAGCACAATAACCCCTTCCGGGGTTACTGGCCACTTGCAACTTGATGGGGATTTCGTTTCCCCATACCCTCGACCGCAATCAAAGATATGCGTATTGGTTCCCATTGTCATGGTCACAGCGTGATGATTCTTCATCACTTGCTTTCACAGCAAGCTGTAATTTTTTCTTTCCCGTGCGGAGCCTTTATGCAGAAAGGAGCATTGAATGACAAGACCAAAAAAAGATGAATCACTTACCAAGACCAAAGACGTTCACCTGCGTATGAGCGAGACAGAATGGCTCAGACGGTTGCCTATATTCATGAACATGGATATAACTCTCTTGAAGATTTCCATACGGCACTTGACCAGGTATCCAATCAGACCAGTGCCGCCAGAAAATCTTTAAAGGATACAGAACAACAGCTTAAAGATGTGAATGAACAAATACATTTTACCGGACAGTACCTTGCATACAAAAACATATATGCAGACTACCGTAAGAGCCGCAATAAGGATAAATTCTACGAAGAACACCGGGCAGAGCTTTCCCTTTATGATACAGCTCTCCGAACGCTGAAAGAAAAATCTGCCGGAAGTAAGCTGCCTTCCATGAAAGCCCTCTATGCTGAAAAAGACCGGCTTATTGAATTGCGAGATACACAACGGGAAGATTTTTCTAACCACCGGGATTATGAACGGGAGCTTCGTACCGTGTCTTCCAATATTAATATGATCCTTGGGAAGAATCACGAGCAGGAACAACAGATTGAAAATGAAAAAGATTTATAGGCTGTTATTTTTCATCGGCATTTGTCGTTTCAAAATTCGGGTATTGAGGATTACTATTTGCCATGTTAAAATAATGATATAGAAATTCATGTTTACTATATTCCATTCTAAAGGAAAGCAGGTGGTGTTTTTACAATGAATAATACAGAAGAAACACTGAATTTTGAACAAAAGCATAAAGAAGATCTACAACGCCTTAGAGGGTTCCGTCTTTTAGATGATGATTTTATGAGTAAAGTTTTTGAAGATAAGGCATGTGCGGAATTTCTGCTTCAAATTATTTTGCAAAGGCATGACCTTAAAGTACAATCTGCACAGGGACAATACGATATAAAAAATTTACAAGGACGTTCTATTCGCTTGGATATATTAGCTGTTGATTCCAATAACCGCATTTATAATATAGAAATTCAAAGAAGTGATCGTGGTGCCGGTGCAAAACGTGCAAGATATAATAGCAGTCTTATAGATGCCAATATAACTGAAGCTGGCGATAAATATGATGCCCTCACTGAAACCTATGTGATTTTTATTACCGAAAATGATGTATTAAAAGCCGGGCTTCCAATTTATCATGTTGACCGCATCATCCAGGAAACCGGTGAACCATTCGGTGATGAAGCTCATATTATTTATGTAAATTCCCAAATCAAAGATGAAACAGAACTTGGAAAACTAATGTACGATTTTTCCTGTACCGATCCAAAAGATATGTATTATAAAATACTTGCTGACCGGGTACGTTATTTTAAAGAAGATGAGGAAGGAGTTTTGACTATGTGCAGAGAAATGGAAAATATGCGAAAAGCTGAACGCATTGAAATTGCTAAGCGTATGCTGGCTTCCGGTAAACTCACTTACGAAGATATTGCCGCTTTTACAGACCTGACCTTAGAAGAAATCAAAGCTCTGGCTGTACAGAAGACCGCATAACGAGACAAAAATGACTCCCCATGAAACACACTACATGTCATGTGGGAGTCTTTTATGTTACCATAGCAATTTTAATGTTATGTTCTTCTCTGACACAGTTCTACTCCAAATAATCTTGTGGAAATTTTGCTTTTGATAATATATTCTCATAACAATCAGGGTTTTCTTTCACATACTCATTCATATCACTATCACTCGCAAAACATAAAATAGCAGTAAATGGTTTTTGACCTTTGTCTTTTGTGCCTAAGATAACCTTTGTCTTATTATCTAAAATTTCATATGATTCAAATATACTGTTAAAAATTCCTACGATAGATGGTAGAGAAAACTGCATTTCAAATAATTCAAAGGTAGTGGTTGCATTATACTGAAAAAAAATCTGTTTTCCAATTAAATCATCTAAATTTATCCCCTCTCTCATATTCATATCTGATGTAATAGATGTAGCAATATCCCTTTTTTTAATAGGCTTCTTACATATAAGATTTTGATATAACTGCTCAACCATGCATATTGTTTCAAACTCAATATCATCCTTTGGCGGAATAAAATTTAAATTGAGTTTTTCTTCAATTTCAAGAACTTTTTCCCAAAATCTCGCACTATTTTCATCAAACTTTTTATCCTCTACTTTATCTTTCCCTCCGCCAACAGGATTTCCCATAAGTAAACCTTTTCCATCACAATATGCATTATAAATAAAAACAGTCTCTACAATATCCTTAACTGTATTTGCTTTTTTCAAATCAAATCCTAATGTCATTTTAACTGAATAATCTTCTTCACATACTATAAATTCCATCCTTAATGGATCTCCATTTACAGATTGAAATTTACTTTTATCTAAACTAGCATAGGGCACTCTCTGAAAAGTCAATTTTCTTTTATATTTCTCACATCCTAACTCTAGTTCAAAAGGTTCTGGAAATTTAGGCGGTATCATGTAAAATTTACTATTTATATATGAAAAATTATCAAACATATTATAAGCAAATTTTTCAACCGGCATACGTTCTCCATTTACAATTATCATTCCATCTTCTTTTAAATTCATTTCAATTTTTTTCTGTGTATTATAGGCATATTTTGCAATTTGTGCAGCAGAACACTGTTTTCCCAATACAGACCGCATCTCATCTGTAACAGTAACATTAAAACCTCCAAATGTTACCGCAGATCCATCCGACGATGTAATCGTTAAATTTCCATGTTCATCCGAAACATACTTAACCCCCTTAGGAAGGTTATTACTCAAATATTTAAGTGTTACATCCGGTACTTTTTTTTCGCGTAAAGATTTACCCTTAAATACATCATTAAAACTTGCAAACATTAAAAATCACCTCTTGATTGTTCCCAAACTATTATTTTCGATAAAATGTCATATTTCTCATCGTGCAATTCCCACAAATCTATATTTTCAACCAGTTGTCTGTATTCATCCAATGTTGGAATAATAATATGTTTTATTTCTTTATAATCAAAGCATAACGATACTTCAGCCACCCCATCCATGCTGTTACTATATGTAGTCAATAAGCCTGTATTAGGTATCTCATAATCCGGAATCGCCTGTTGCAGACCAATCTTTCTAACATCAGGGACATATCTCCATTCACATTCATCACAAAAACATTTTTTTGATTTTTCATTGGTATTTCTATTTACAAAATCCCCCTGATACGGTTTATAAAACATAAGTTCATGAATCAGGTAGTCCTTTAACATTATCTGTGTTTCAGTTTCTTCTTTAGCCTCCGCTCTAAGTATTCTTTGAAATGCGTCTGATATATCTTTGCGCAAAGTAGAATTTTCATTTAGATAATGAACTGGCTGAATATCATTTTGCATTCCCCAGCTCTTTTCAAAAGCAATTCCATAATTACCATACCAACTCATATGATAATCTAATTTCCGAAGACTAATATCACAAAAGCATCTCATAGGATATGCCATTTTTTTAATACCATCTATTTTCAAATACTCAATATCTTCAGAGCAGTATCTTGGCGAAATCATTTTATTTTTTAGCATTGAAATCAACCACTTAAATTCTGTTGTAAAAGTAAACAATGTATCTGGCTGTATTGTCGATGGAACATGTTCATTATTTACTTTGTGTTCTGTTTTGCTTACCTTTCCTAAATCCATCAATAAATCTAGTCCCTTCATAATATTTTATCTTATCCAATATTAACCATAATATTTCCCTTGTTTTCTCCCAGACAATAAAATGCTTCTTTCATCTCAGCTCTTGAAATATTTCCATAATATCCTTTTTCTATTGAAAAAATTTCAAAACCTAAAAATAATTCTCTCATTTTGTTTGCTAAATCTCTACGATCTACCTTTTCAATAATATCCGATAAATTTCCAACATTAATTCTCAATGGCTGTTCATCAGCTACCCCATTATTTACTGCAATTCTCCATTCATTCTGATTTTTGTAAGAGTCACACTTATCAAAAGCATCATAATCTATTTTCTTGCTACGTTTCAAAAAATCTTTAACTATAATAGGCTTATCTAAGCCAAGAGTCATAGAATGCTTATTGTTTACAGGTTTATTATTTAATGTCATCGGATGATAATTCACATCTCCACAAATATATTGATAATTTTTATTACTAATTGCCTTATCAAGTCTTCTAATAAATTCCTTCGGATTTTTTACTATTATCGCATACTCACCAAAATCCTTCATATTAGACTCATGCCAAGCAATGCTCATTTTTCCTTTAACTATTTGCTGACGATACTCCATTTTACAAAAACACATTACGTTACAATAATCATATCCCAATGCTCGTATCATCATATCTGTACACATAACCGATCTCATATCAGCTGGGAACTCCTTAGCTCGACTAGGCGGAATACTGGCAATTGTTCCTTCTAAAACATCTCTTTGACTTTTATTTCTTTGCTTCTTTAAAATCTCCCTTGCATATCTATCCCCCTGAGCAGCTGCTTCCATTAATCCTCGTTCTGCATAAGTTTTTGTAAACGTAGCCAAACTTGATAAATAAAAATTTCCTTTTATAAAATCTTCTTGATAGCTCTTTTTTTCAAAAAACTTCGTTAAAATATATGGCATCTATAATTCCTCCCCCAACTTAAATTCTCAAATCATCTTCCCATAGATTTCCATACAGCGTTCATCTCTATACCGCTTATCCTCCGATTTAAAATGTAATCTTCCCCCTACTGGCTTTAAAAGATCTTTTCCATCATATTTTTCATTAACAGACTCTAATGCCTTTTCATCAAGCAAATATTGTATTTCATCATCTCCAATATAATAACCTTGTTCCTCTAATTTCCTCTTTACATCATCAACCATTGGAAATAATTCTTTATTTACCATATCCATATCATAAGCAAGCATTAAGTCATCATATGAAAATCTCTTGGTATTTTGTATCTGAATTAAAATATCTCTAATTTCCGTAATTCCTTCTTGCGGAAAAACTTTTTTCCCTCCATCCATCATTTTAAACACCCGTTGTGAAAGTTCTACTGATTGCTTAAATCGCATTCTTTCAAATCTTCGGTCCTCATTCAATGGTATCCCGTATCTAAGTGGATATACATATCCACTCTGATGATGGCATCTCATTAACGGTTGATATCCAATCTGAAAAGCCATACCATCAAGATCGCCATTATCCAATCCATACCAACGATCCTCATCATTCATATGATGAAAATGCCATTCTGAACTTCCACCAGGGCTAATAAAATCTATTACCCAGTTAGGAGCATGATAAATAATCCCGTATTTATGATTTTCATTTATTTCCTGTTCCGTTAATGGTCTAAAGCAATCCTGTTCTGGAATATACTTACATGTAGCAAAGAATAATGCAATTCTAAAATCATTCGTAAGATCTAATAAATTTGTATCAAATCCGTAATGTTGTGCCAGTGCTTTATAATTTACATCACTTAATTTTGCCTCCCAATAAGGGACAACATTAATATTATTCCAGAGCAATTTTCTAAATTGCCAAATTCTCATATTAGCAACTGTCCTCATTAATTCTTCTTGTTTTTTAGACATTCCCATAGTTTTTCTTCTTAATGACGGAATAGAACATGGAAAATCCTGATTCTCGCCTCGAAAAAATTGTCTCTTACTACAAAAAGTAATGATTCTATCTCCATATGGAAATAAAATTGTGGTCCCACTTGCATTCATGATACGAAATTCATCAATTATAAAATCCCCTCTTTTTTCTGGATGTTCATCTCTATCTTGCACCATTTTTTGCACATCTTCAGCCCACTGATCATCTATATTCGCACAATTTAAAAGATATTGAATATCATCATACGAAATATCATGAGTCTTAAAGGGCTGATTTGGAAATAACCAGCTATCATCATTATATACTATTTTACTCATAACTCTCTGCCTCCCACTTCATGCCTAGTTAAATAATCAATCCCAAAACTTTGTATCTGATTTGAAATCTCTATATTCAAGAGCAATTCCAACTTCATCAAAAGCATTTTTTAACATATCTTCTGCTTTTTTATCATGCCAATAAACATGCCAGATTGCTTCAGATTTAACACTTTCTGATACTTTTTTCAGATACGGAATGTCTACACTCCCTGCGGACCATCCAACGATCGTTATAGAATCAATTTCAGAAAGCTGAGCAAAAAAACTCTGATTGTTTTTTATAATTTCATCGGTATCTTTATTAATAGGTTCTAAAAATCTAGCAATAGCCTTATGAATGCTTTCCTCGCCTTCGTCAAAGTATTCCCCTGCTTTATAAGCAGCTTCTTTATGTTCTTCTATACCCTTTCGAGTACAATGTCCCATAATAGGATCTACCCAAGAATTTTCGCAAACACTTCCATGGATATGAAATACATCTTCAATATGATATACATTTTCAAGAGTATCCGTATAGTTAAAATTCAGGCAGATACATTCGTTATCATTTATCAAAGATTTTTTTCTTGCTTTAACATTATCTGTAGATATTTGCTCTATCCATTCTTTTACGTAGTCTGGAAATTGTTGTATAAATCCATATTCATTTTCCCAATAATCATCCATTGTATCTTCAATTCCGATATTTCCGCCATCTAAATTTAAATCATCCAGAATACATTCAGATGCATTTATCATACTTCCAATATCAGGATTTCCCATCAATTCCTCAAATTTTTCCCAAAGCATATTATACACAGTTTCTTCTCTCTTTCTTTGAGCATCTTTCCCTACATATGGATCTCCAAAATCAATCGGATAAAAATTATACATTTTTTCAAACGCAATTAAAAAATCCAAGTGATTTTCTTCTAGATATTCTCTAAAATCCCAATATGTTGTTTTTAAACCATGTTCCAAATCGAAACCATTCCCAACAATTAACATTCTATTCATTTCTGTTTTCTCCCTGTATTTTTTCTCTATATAACACTGCCGGTCTATGTCCTGCTTCCCCCGTCATTTCACCAGTATCCTCGACAAGCGAAGATACTTTTCTCCGAAATGCTGGTACTAATAACTTTGTATCTAAAACAGATTCATGAATCTGTTGTAATTCTCTTAATGTAAACTTTTCCGGTAAAAGTCGGAACGCAATATGTGTTTCTGTAATCCATTTACGAAGTTGTATAATAGCATCTGCTATAATAAGTTGATGATCAAAGGCAATATCATTACTTTCTACTGTTACAAATTTTCTTTTAACATCCCATTGAGACGTGGTCTCTTTCAATCTTGCACAGATTTTATCCTCTTCATGTGTTAAACATAATAGCCATTCATCGCCAGATTCTTTGAAAGAAATATCAAACCATTTTGCAGCTGATGCATCATCTCCGGCTTTAATTTCTTCATGATTTGAACCAACTAAAGCCATAAATCCATTAGTGATTACCCATCTTCTTGGATCACGATCCGGATTACTATAAATACCAAACTGTTCTAAAAAATTACAACTTAAATTTGTTTCTTCTTGCAATTCTCTTTCCGCTGCTTCACTTACTGTTTCCCCAGAACGTACAAAACCGCCTGGAAGGGCATAACAGTCTTTAAATGGTTCTACACCTCTTTGAATTAAAAGAACTTTCAATTTCTTATCTGCTATTTTTCTATAATTATTTTCCTCACTATCAAACACTTCAAAAATTACTATATCTGCAGTGACTGATGGTTTTTCAAACTTTGAATCATCATATGCCTTCACATACTCCTCATTTTCCCTCAAAGTTTCTACTTTCTTTTTCATAATCACTACCTCTTTCTTTTTTGATATTATCATTATGATAGTATCAATTTGATATTTTGTCAAGTTAAAAATACCACCATAGTAATCATCAATAATTTTTTCAACACAAAAATGGCCCTGCCACATAAGTAGCAAGACCACTTCCGTTGAAAATGAATATTCTTGTGCGGTAACACCGCAAGTCCGGCAGACGGGAAACCGTCTGTCCGGGCTAGCGGGAACCGCTTATGCGAGTTTACTCACGTAATGTTTTGTCCAAGCCATAAACCTCTCGCATCGAGATATCATGTTCGGCATCAATGCTTGTAATGTTGATACGATAACTGTCATGAGCAATGCGGTCAATGATTGCATCTGCCAGAGGACTATCATCACCACCTAGTTGGTCGTACCATTCCTCGAACTCATACTGGGAGCAAAAAATCGTTGAAGATTTCTTGCGTCTCCGATGGAGTAGTTCGAAGATATCTCTTTGTTCAGATTCCGTTGGTTTCAATAGAAGCCATTCGTCCAAAATCAGGACAACGGGATTGGCATACTTAGCCATCACCTTTTTATAGTTGCCATCTGTCCGTGCCATCTCCAGATCAATAAGCAGATCAGGCAGACGGATATATTTGGTATTGTAATACTGCTTACAGGCTTCCATGCCAAAGGCACAGGCCATGTAAGTTTTACCGCAGCCTGTAGCACCGGTAATAAAAAGATTCCGATGTTCAGATATATATTCGCAGGTAGCAAGTCTGCGAATCAGTTCCTTGTTTAGCTTGCGTCCGGAAGTATAGTTGATATCCATGATATTCGCCTCCGACTGATCGAAACCGGCATTCTTGATCAGTCTTTTGAGACGGTTGTTTTTGCGACTGCTGTATTCGATATCCACCAGCATACCGAATTGATCCTCAAAGGGAACCTCCTTGAATTTTGGGTCATTGAGTTGGTTGCGGAATGCATCTGCCATTGTGGTAAGGCGCATTTCTATTAACTTATCCATTGTACTCTGATTGGTCATATGTGTT
>OLRJ01002220.1_pt1 | contig 14883 bp, 9 predicted proteins | sample 1672741 | NCBI WGS metagenome assembly OLRJ01 (sample SAMEA3136719, study PRJEB25190) | human gut metagenome | biome: human gut; feature: human-associated habitat; material: faeces | place: Austria | collected 2013
TGGAAAAAGAAATCGCATTCCTTGGAAATGCAGTAGAAAATCCGGAGAGACCATTCGTAGCTATCCTTGGTGGAGCTAAAGTTTCCAGTAAGATCTCTGTTATCAATAACCTTCTTGACAAGGTTGATACTCTGATCATTGGTGGTGGAATGTCCTATACATTCTCCAAGGCTATGGGCGGACACATTGGTGTTTCCCTTTGCGAGGATGATTATCTTCAGTATGCATTAGACATGATGAAGAAGGCAGAAGAAAAAGGCGTTAAGCTTCTTCTTCCGGTTGATAACAGAATTGGTGATTCCTTCTCCAATGATTGCAATATCCAGGTTGTAAAACGTGGTGAGATTCCGGATGGATGGGAAGGAATGGACATCGGACCAGAGACAGAGAAACTTTTCGCTGACGCTGTAAAAGATGCCAAGACAGTTGTTTGGAACGGACCGATGGGCTGCTTCGAGATGCCGAACTTCGCTCATGGTACAGAGGCTGTTGCCAAGGCTCTTGCTGATACAGATGCTACAACTATCATCGGTGGTGGTGATTCCGCAGCAGCTGTTAACATCCTCGGCTATGGTGACAAGATGACACACATCTCCACAGGTGGCGGTGCGTCTCTTGAATTCCTTGAAGGAAAAGAGTTACCAGGTGTAGCAGCAGCTAACGATAAATAAATAGAGCACTTAATGAAAGCAAGCTGTAAGCGCAGCTTGAATTATGTGCGAATTTGGTTCGAAGGAACTTAATGAGAGCAAGCCAACGGCGCAGACCAGCTGATTTTCATATATGGTGATGTCGCCTGCCGGCGACATGTCCGTTTAGTGAATCGAACTTCCTTATTACACAAAAGGAGATATATAAAATGTCTAGAAAGAAAATTATTGCCGGAAACTGGAAAATGAACATGACTCCAAGTGAGGCAGTTAAATTAGTAGAAACCTTAAAACCATTAGTAGCAAACGATGACGTTGACGTAGTATTCTGCGTACCGGCTATCGACATTCTTCCTGTAGTTGAGGCTGCAAAAGGCTCCAACATCCAGGTAGGTGCTGAGAACATGTATTTCGAGGAGAAAGGTGCTTTCACAGGCGAGATTTCCCCGAACATGCTTACAGACGCTGGTGTTAAATACGTAGTTCTCGGACACTCTGAGAGAAGAGAGTACTTCGCTGAGACAAGCGAAACTGTAAACAAAAAAATGCTCAAAGCATTTGAGCACGGAATCACTCCAATTATGTGCTGTGGAGAGACTCTTGATCAGAGAGAGCAGGGCGTAACTATGGACTTCATCCGTCAGCAGGTTAAAGTTGGTTTCCAGAACGTTACAGCTGATCAGGCTAAAACAGCCGTTATCGCTTACGAGCCAATCTGGGCTATCGGAACTGGTAAAACAGCTACAACTGAGCAGGCTCAGGAAGTTTGCGCAGGAATCCGTGCTTGCATCGCTGAGATCTATGATGAGGCAACTGCAGCAGCAATCCGCATCCAGTACGGCGGATCTGTAAACGCTAAGACTGCACCAGAGTTATTCGCTCAGGCAGACATCGACGGCGGTCTTGTAGGCGGCGCATCCCTGAAACCAGAGTTTGGCGATATCGTAAACTATAACAAATAATAAAATAATAGCTATTTTTTGGCTAATGTGTCCAAGCGAGAAGTAATTAAACGCCCCTAAACACAAGGATGATTGGTAAATATTACCAATTGAATTGTGGGTAGGGGCGTTTTATAATTTACCTACTATCACCTTTTGGTATCACTTTTGGAAGGAAAAATCACTGTCATTCAAAAAAGTGATAATTGCTACAGGGGAGGAAGTAAATGGCGAAGAACTATGAGGGCAGAAAAGAAAATGGTGAGGGCAATGTAAGAAAACTGCCAAGCGGAAAATATGAATGTGTAGTACAAAGCAAATACATTAATCCAAAGACCGGGAAACCAAAAAGAATTAAACGAGTGGGAGAAACAGAAAAGGCAGCCCGTGAAAAAGCAAAGCTGGATCTTGTCGCCTGGGAGAAGGAAATTGAGAGAGGCAGAGATACAAAGATTAATAAAGCCAAGACCTTTGGCGAATATATGTCTGAATATATTGAGACAGAGGTAAAGTCCAATATAACTGGAAGCGGCTATCATACATATATTAATAACATGAACCGGAATTTCTTTGATTTTCCAATATCCAAGTACCAGCTTCATATGTTGAATGCTGTGGAATTTGAACGGTATTTTGACACAATATTAGAATTAAAGAGTAAGAAAACCTGCTCTCTGCCGATGCAGCTATGTAAACGCTGTTGTAAATGGCTGGTTGATCGGAGCTTGCTTAAAGAGAATTATGCTGCTCAGGTGAGAATAAAAAAGGAAATCTCTGATGAATACGACAAGAAAAAAGAAGATGATATCAAAAATCGTAAAGAAGTATTCACGCCAGAAGACATTCAGAAATTTTATTATGCCTACAAAAATAATATGGGACAGTATCCGGTTGTTGTATTATTTCTATTGGAAACAGGGCTTAGAATCGGAGAATTTGCCGCTTTGAGAAATGACAATGTGGATCTAGAGAATAACAAGATTCATATTGTAGAGGCACGATCTGTTCGTTTTAAGGATAATGATAAGGAAAAAGGGATAGAATATTACACAAAAGTTCCCAAGAATGGAGAAGCCAGGTTCATAATGATGTCGGATCTATGCCGGGAATGTGTATTGTATATGATGGAGCAGACCCGACTTAAATGTAAAGACAATCCGGATGACTTGCTCTATCCAACATTTGCTAATGGTAAGAGACGTTCAAATGCTTCTATGGAAGTGTGCTTTAAGGAATTATGTGACAAGCTTAATATTGACAGAGATGTGCATCTCACTAAAGGCGGTCAGATGAAAGGGCTGTGTCTTCATTCACTCAGACACACTGCAGATACCATGGCGAATACTGCAAAAAATGCAAATGTAGTGAATACTGCATTAAAAATGGGGCATAAGGCAATCAGTGTAGAGAATGTGTACACACACGCTACAGAAGAAGCGCTTAGCAGTGTTGCAACACCATCTCAGGTGGTTCTGGATGAATACAAAAAGAATCCAGAAAACAAGAGCGAAGAGGAAGAATTGTATAAGATGTATCTCAAATTAAAAGAAAAATTTGAATAAGGATAGGGCACTTTATGGAAGCTGCATGGAAATTAGGTAATACTTATTTAATGATCCAGGATTGTGAGTCTGGCTGGAATTTCACAATTCTGGATCTTTTATTTTCTAAAATTGCTGAAGGATATGCAAAAGCAATGAAATTAGGTATTGTAATCTACGAGCTAATTTCATGTATTTCCAATTAAAATATCGAAGGTGGTTAAATGCCGATAGCTAAGGCATTTAGCGCATTTTCATCTAAGATGTAAGGTTGTATAGATTCATATAGTTTATAAAAAATGGCCCACCAGATAAGCGAAGAGCTTCGATACAAAATAAGGCAGGGGACACTCACGAGTTTGGAGTGTTCCTTGTTTTTTATTTATCGGCAAAGTACATCTGTGTCTGCAAATAAATCCATTGTTTCATCTGTAACATATTTTTATGGATTCAGAAATGCATCTTTATCACAATATCGAGCTTTCTTTTCTGGGCGCACTATTGGGGAAATATCGAGTCCATTAAAATAGAATATGACAGCAGAAAACACATTTGGCTCAAGAGGATCTTTTGGAAGTGCGTTTCTCTGCTATTATATATAATAAAGTTAATGACCCATAAGGAAGTTTAGGGAATATAAATTTCACATATTTCACTATTTGTGGCTAATGGAAGCCACTCCAATTTTTGTAAATTTTTCATTATTTCTATTCCAAAATGAAGCCCAGTGGTATTTATTTCTTTTTGAATGTTGTCTTCTGTAAGTTCGTCTGGAGAAAGATGATTATTGTGTTGATTTACCCAACAGTTCCATTCTTCACTATGAATTAAAATCTCCTTTTTTTCTTCAAAAGTTAAAGTATTTGGTATTTTTTTGTTTAAACGGTATTGAGCTAATTCCCAAATCGGTATTACCTTTTGATGAGGATCTTCTTGCATTTTTTCAAGAGCTTTTTGTAGTTGAAGTATAAAAGCAGGCTCATTTACTTCGGGTTGACTCTTAAAGTAATCAGATAATGCCCGGTTTTCATTTTGCTGCATTTTTTCAATGCGCTGATATGATTCAGCTTGGTAACTAGCTACATATGGACTTTCACTAATAATAGGAGTATTTCCATACCATAATTGACCTGCTTCAGGAGGTTTTACTGTAAAAATTTTTGATCCTAAACTGTAATCAAGTTTTGATATATCATTATATTTTACAATCCATGAATCATTACGATAGTATAGATTAAGCAAAAAAAGAGCAGCTAAAGCCTGAAGTAAGCTTTTTACATTTCCCTTTGATAATGAAGCATATCTATCATGCTTTACTGCTTGGTAGGCTCTTTCCCAATAGGTTCCTTGTTTTTTATGAGCTTCTTTTAAAGGTTTTATAATACGATTTTCATCTTTAGTTAAATTAAAATATGGAGATACAATCATTACAACTTTATTGTGAGTATTCCACTTAATATCAATTAATTTTAAACAATCTATATCGAAAAGAATACTACTATCGCCCCTGCGTTTAGTTCCCCCATGGTCGAAATATAATTCTTTTGATATAGCTTCAATTTGGACACAGCAACGTACTAATAAATCTGCAATATGGGGTGAAAAGGTTTCGAGTTGTGTTGTGCAAGGGTGAGAGACCATATTGCCATTTATAGTTGTTGATATTTCATCGGTGAAATAAATATATTTTGAGACTTCAATTACTTCTTGTTCAAGATTTAGGTATGTTTGAAAAAAAATATCTGATTGTTTCATTGTATAATTCCCTCCTTAAACAAAAAAATGTAATTTATACGACATGAATTTTCTATATATAATAATATCATAAAAATAAACTATTGTATATTATGTCTTGTAATCTACGAGCAAATTCTTGTATTTCTTGTATTTTCCAGTAAAATAATTGAGATGATTAAATGCCAGTAACTAAGGTGTTTTGCATATTTTCATCTAAGTTGTAGGGCGGTATAGCTTTATATAGTTTATAAAAAATGGTCCATTAAAGGGAAAAAGAGCTTTGATACAAAATAAGACAGGGAACACTTATGAGTTTGAAGGGTTTCCTGTTTTGGGTTTAAATAAGAAGAGATGTAAGGTGGCATTTTAAATGGTTTTTTTGTGCATATATTTTGCAAATATAAAAGTCTTATGCTATACTACACAACAAAAGAAGAAAGACCAGTGGTGATAATATGGTTTACGATGTTATGGTTAGTTATCAGCATTGATTGAGAAAGTTGTGAGGTGAAGGAAAAATGGCAGACATTAAATATGATATTGTAGAAGAAATCGGAGTTCTTTCTGAGAATGCTAAAGGATGGAGAAAAGAGCTTAATAGGATTTCCTGGAATGGGGCAACGCCCAAATATGATATCAGGGATTGGGCTCCAGAACATGAAAAGATGAGTAAGGGAATTACTTTATCACAGGAAGAAGCGGAAAATTTGTACGAAGTTTTGGGAAAAGCTCTCGGAAAATAATATTAAAGTTTTTGAAAATTTTACAATTAAAAATGCACACCTACATAGCGATTTATCTATCCCGTAACGATGAATAGAATATTTTGCTATGATGGTGTGCATTATTTTTTTATGAGATTTTACAGTTTGTTCATAATATCCAACAGGTGCTGATAGCTATCTACGCTGTCGTAAACCACATCAGCAGAGGAAAGATTGTGGAAAAGCTTTCTGGCACAATCAATTTTGGCTTTTTCAATTGGTTTTAGGTTTAATGTCTCCATTGTACCTTTTGTTTCGGCAATAAAGTAGATGTGTTTTACTGTTCCTTTGTGGAATGCAATTGCCCAGTCAGGAGAGTAGTTTCCCACAGGTGTTGGAATAGCGAATCCTTTTGGAAGCTTAGCGTAGACACATACTTCGTCTGCTAAATCCATGCTCTCGGCGAACCTACGTTCAATGCTCTGCCCATCCTTAGCATAACCATCGGCAAAGACATAATCCTGTACATTCTTCTTTGCGCGGTATGCCTTGGCAAAATCCGTGTTCTTCTCAGCAGTAAAGATGGAACTATCATATGTCCCGTCGGTTTGATTGTAGGTGATTTGCTCTACAATCATGGTAGCTTTCTGCTCGTTGATCAGACTGATAGCCTTTGCAATAAATTCTTCCGGATTGTTTTTAAACATGGCAAAGATGTACGGCCTGATTCCTGCCAGGATTTTTGCAGCGGAACGGCGTGTTAATTTTGCTCCTTCTGCAATTTTGCCGACCAGATCATATTTTACGGCACTGCCTTCTGTACGTTCCAGGGTATAGGTCTTGCTTTTTTCTGCTATGAAGCTGGTACCGTTTTTCAGTGCATTGGAATTCATATCGTCCTGCTGCTGTCCGGTGGTAACGGTATACTGCAGCTTTGCCACGAACATCTTATCATCAATATGTGCAATTGCTTTTCGAATCAGTTCATCACTGTCAAATTCTATGGTGTAGGCATATTTGTGATTAATATAATTCCAAAGTGTCTGGAACTCCTTTTTGTAGAAGTTGTCATTTAGTGCGTTTTCTTGAATCTTTGTATCATGGCCATTGGAGATCATATCATCGAGAGCGTGTTCATTAAAAATACTTTGAATGAGGGCGTGTACACCGTCCGTGATTTCTTTACAGCTTTCAAGAACGGGGGCAAGAGCATTATTGGCGAGATCCGCACGATACTTGTCAGTTACATGATCATCCTCATCAATGTAATCGTTTTTGATAAGATAACGGTAAATGTCGCGGCCTTGCTTATCGGATACTGTAATATCAGTGCCACCGATGTTGAGGGTTTTACCAATGAAGTATTCAGCAGTCGCTTTGGTTGGACGGTCGTAAAGATCCTCACGGATTCCTTTCTGAAGATCTGCAACAAAGTCTTTATAGCCATCAGATGCGATAACTGTCAATTGATTGATTTTTTGTACCTGGATACCAAGTGTATCATAGTCCTGGCGTTCGCCGTTCTGATTTACGCAAAGGCGAAGGCCACGACCAACTTCCTGACGCTTCTGTGTAGGAGAACTGCCACCGTGTTTCAAGGTACAAATCTGGAATACATTCGGGTTATCCCATCCTTCGCGGAGAGCGGAGTGAGAGAAGATAAAGCGCACCGGATTTTCAAAGGAAAGCAGGCGTTCCTTGTCCTTTAAAATCAAATCGTAAGCAGAAATATCGTCACTTTCATCACTGCCTCGTTTGAGAGAGCTGTCTACTTTATGTCCCTTCTTATCGATGCTGAAATAACCAGTGTGAGTGCTATGGACATCGATGGAGCGGAGATACTGCTCATATGGTGTGTTAAATATTGTCAGGTACTCATTCAGAATATCTGTATATTCTTGTTCGAAAATATCTCCGTATTCCGAGTTAATTTCATTGCCATTCTCATCATATTTCCGGTATTTGGCTACCTCGTCAATGAAAAATAGAGATAAGGTTTTAATGCCCTTAGAATATAACTCCTTTTCCTTCTCAAAGTGGGAACGAATGGTTTCACGAATCTGTACGCGGCGTAGATCTGCTTCTGAAACGTCGCCGACGACTTCGCCGGCATGGATGACTTCACCGTTGGTAAAAGTAACAGTGCCACGAATCGGATCAATCTCGCTGATACGATAGCCACGGTATTGCTCCATGTTTTTGGAGAGGGAGAACAAGTCGTCATCTACACCGAGAATTCTGGTCTCACGATTGATGGATTTGTTGTAACCAACTTCGAATTCAATACGGGCCATAGGTGGTTTCTTTGGGTTTATGACGATGTTTTCCAAAAAGAGGTAACTGTCTGTACCTCTTAGATTCTTGATATCAAAGCCCTTTACTTCAATCTTCTTTACTAGCTTTTTATTGTATGCGTCCAAGGCATCCAGCACATAGACCAAATCGTGGTGCTGCTTGTGGGTGGCAGAGTAGTTCAGGCAGAATAGAGGATTAAACTCCTTAAGACTTTCCTGTGTGGCCGTGCCGCCCATTTTCTGCGGTTCATCCAAGATGACGATAGGACGGTTTGCCTTGATTACGTCGATAGGTCTGCGGCTGCCGAAATCATCCAGCTCTGTGCGGATACGTCTTGCATCTTTACCACGGGCATTGAATGCCTGAATATTGATGATCATGACGTTGATATCTGCGCCCTGGCTGTAATTATCGATATCCGGCAGATTCTTGGAGTTATAAACGAAGAAACGAGCCTTCTTGCCATAGTATTCCATGAAGTGCTCCTGCATGGTTTCAAAGCTCTTCTGGACACCCTCACGGATCGCAATGCTTGGAACCACTACGATGAACTTGCTCCAGCCATACAATTTATTCAGCTCAAACATGGTCTTGATGTAAACATAGGTTTTACCGGTACCGGTTTCCATTTCAACATCAAGAGAGCATATGCCTAGGCCTCCAGATTTCAGTGAATCGGAGAGCTTGATGTTATTGCGGGTTTGGATACGACGAATATTCTCCAAAAGCTGGTCGTAATCAAGCTGAACCTTGGCATTAGCAAAACCCATGTACAGTTCTTCATCAGAAATCATCCAGTTTGTTACATCTCGCCTGATTTCAACATCACGGCGGTAGGTGAAATGGTCGTTGAATGGCTGACCGGCAAACACACCCACTACGCTGTCTACAGCCTCAGTTTGATATGGCTGTATGGTAAATTTGAATTTCATTTCAGCCATTACAGCACCTTCCTTTGCGTTCTCGGACTATAGGTTTCAAAGATCTGCTCAAAGTTCGTAGCTACGCTGTCGTTGGCAATACCACTGTCACGGAATACGGCATAAACTGGCTGCTTCTGTGCAATTGCTTTAACTGTTTCTTCTGTAACAACCTTATCAAAGCAGGCAATGAGATAGTCATCCGCCACAGAGAAGACCTTCTTACCGTCAATTTCTGTTTCCTGGATACTGGAGGAAAGCAGAATGCCAAGGTCGAGCATTACTTGGAAGAGTAGATCCTCTGGTGTACGGTCCGGCTTGATATTGTCAGCGAATAACTCCATCTGCCCCTGGTTGTAATCGGCAGGGCGGTAGTAGACATCTCCCATATTGCTGCTGTCCACTTTGAAAACACGGAAGCCGATGTCAAGATCAGTAGTGGTAAGAGGATTTTCTTCCTTGATTTTCTTCCCGGCACGGCGGATGCGTTCTTCGCCAATTTCACAAATATTATGCGGTTTTCCGAGTTCCTCAAGAAGTTTTATTGCATTTGCCATTGTTTCTTTGCTTTTCTTAGTAGCATTTTTGATCGCAACGTCAAGATCTTCAGGAAATTGCACACAAATGTATTTTATTCCTTGTTTCTGAAGAGAATTGTGAACCATTACAGCTTCTGCAATTGAAGCACTACCTGAAAAGAAGTCGAGAATAGTATCATTTTCAGAAACGATAAATGATATTAGACGAGAAAGGATCTCTACTGGCTTAGGATTTGAAAAAATAGGTTTCTCTCCAAACAGCGCTTTAAGATCATACGCCCCTATTCTGCCATCTAATTCAAATACGCTGGAAAGCTTATCAAGAAATTCTTTTGCATAGACCTTTAGTTCAATGATTTTGCTTTCGTCTTTTCCAAACAAAATCTTGCCTTCTTCCAGCAGCTTTTTCATTGTCTCTTCTGGAAAACGATATCCCATTAAGGGCTCTTTACACGGTTTATGCGTAATTGGATGGATTACATCATAATGATATCCACCTCTGCCGGGGTTATGAACGCTTTGACTACCAGTATATACTCCTCCGACATCGATATACTTATAACGATCCAAAGGACCAAGCTGAGCCTTGTTATCTTTAAACCATTTTGTGTATGCAGCCTGCATCTTTTCTTTATCCTCATATTGTGAGTTGAATTTCTCACCAATTGTAATAAGGATATCCTTATATGAAGAGATAGATGATTTCCATACTGATTTTACATAATTGGTATTCTTAGCAAAGCAAAGGATGTATTCATGTTCTTCGGCTATTTGGGAAGGGTTGTTATCGGTAACATTCTTCCATATTATTGTCCCCAGATAGTTGTTATGATTAAATATCTCACAGCACAATTGATATAATGCTGCATATTCGTGTCCGTCAATTGAAATAAAGATTACGCCATCATCTGTAAGCAAAACTTTAGCTAAACGGATACGAGGATATATCATATTTAACCAGTCCGTATGGAAGCGCCCATTGCTTTCTGTATTCTGAACCAGGCGATTTCCTTCTTCATCAAACTGTCCGCTTTTTCCAAGATACTCGTCAACATTCTGTGAAAAATCATCCTTATAAATGAAGTCATTGCCTATGTTATATGGAGGATCGATATAGATCATTTTCACCTTACCGAGATAGGTTTCCTGCAGCAGTTTCAGCGCATCCAGGTTATCGCCCTCGATGTAGATATTTTCCGTGTCGATGCTGCCTGGCGTGCCGTCTTTTCCAACAGACTTTTCACGGTCAAGGCGCAGCGTCTTTGCAATGGGCTGATTAGCTAACACAACCGACTTTTTCTTATCCGGCCATGTAAACTGATAGCGTTCCTGCGGGCCTTCTACCACAGTGGCAGAGATTTCCTGACGCAGTACATCAGCGTCTATAGCACGTTCAATAATGGGCTCTCCATTTGCTTTATAACCAGTTATGGTTTCTGTCACTGCATTAGGAAACAGTGTGACGAGCTTCTTAAAGTTTTCGTCCGCCAAATCTGGCGTATGCATCTTAAGATTTTCCATGTTTCAAATCCTCCAGCTTTTTTTGATATTCACAAAGGCGAGTGTGTAGTTCGAATTTCTTCTTTGGCTGCTGTTCCTTCCACATCGCGTTTTCTGTCTTATCGATTTGCTTCTCTAATTTTAGTATCTGTTCTTGTATTGCAAGGCGATTCTCTATGGAAAGATTATCCGTCTGTTCGGCACGTTCTTCGTACAGAGCAATCTGCTCTATGAAAGAATCCCATATTTCATCTAAAGAGTAGCCTTGTAATTTTAATGCTATTTCATCATGATTCATCCATAATGTGCGGTAGAGTTTATTGTGATAAACGGCCAGCTGTTGTTGATTTTCAAAGCTCAGCAGGAATACTAGCTTATGTGGATTTTGCCGGGCGATTGCTTCAATGACTTTGCCATCAAATTCCTTTTTTTTCAGAAAGATGGATAGCAGCATAATTTCTTCTATTTCCGCATCTGATGCCAGGTTCAAATTTTCTTTTGTAAAACTGTTTTCTACTATAATTCGGTCCACATCAGATACGAATTTTTCTTTTAGCACCTTTGTCAGAGGCAGATGCTTATAAAATGCCTCCTTTGGCAAACGCCTGTGTATTGTTGCAGCTGCGGGAAACTCTATCATTTTATCACCACCATAAAACATATTAGTTCAAAGTCATCCAGACCAGAAAAGCCACCAGACAAGAAGGTGGTCTGCCCACTTCCAAAGAAGCTATCAATATCGCTTTCGTCTTTGGCATCGATGATGGTCATGATGGCATCCTCCAGTAGCTGGGAGATTTTTTCCATATCCTTGCCGTTGTCAGTGGCCTTATTGAACTTTTCACATAAATTCATATCTGGAGAGGTTTTTCCTTGTGCCAGATGTCGCATCATATCCAAGGTATCTTTTGGCTGCAGATGATTGGTAATCACTTCTCCATTCATCCCAACGTAGACCAGATAGAATGGGTGGAGTCGATTCTGGTTCTCGATGTTAATGTGTTCATTCACATTTTTTAAGACAAAGATAACGCCGGGGGTGTCTCCCTTGACGACCGCATGGATGCCAAAAGGGGTGTGATCAATATCTTTGTGCGTTTTCATATAGGAGAGCAGATCCATACGAAATTCATTGAGCCCCAAGTCCATGATGGAGATTCCGCTGGACATATCCTCCAGATCAACAACTTCTTCCTGTAGCTTTTTGAGCTGACTGCGACGATATTCCAGGTCGCCTTTTTCTTCTTGATTGATAAGGTCGTCATCACCAGTAGAAGTCATTACTGAAATACGCATTCTGGTTTCTACTCTAGATTTTAGGTTTATGTACTCATCAAGATCCAGATCCGGCCAGAAGTTTACAAGCTGTATTACTGCATTTTTACTGCCGATACGATCAATTCGGCCGAAGCGCTGGATGATACGCACTGGGTTCCAGTGGATATCATAGTTTACGCAGTAATCACAATCTTGCAGGTTCTGACCTTCTGAAATACAGTCTGTAGCAATGAGAATATCGATATCTGTTTTGTCTTTAGGATATAGAACATCTCTATCTTTTGATTTCGGAGAGAAGCATACTAGCACATGGTTCATATCGGGCTTGAATTTGGGAATGGTTGTTTTACCATCCACTGATCCAGTGATAAGAGCCGTATGTAATCCCAGTTCCTTCAGTGCCATACCACTGATATTCTCGTAGAGATATTCAGCAGTATCTGAGAAGGCAGTGAAAATCAGTATCTTTTTATTGCCTGGATTGATAGGAACTGCAGTCTTTTCACGGATAATGCGAATCAGCTCATTTAACTTGAAGTCGTACTCCGGGGTGATATCTTCAACCATCAGGATTAGAAGCTGAAGATTATCGAGGTCTTCATCTATTTCGCGTTTCCAGGAAATGTAGTCCATATCGCGCAGGTCAATCTTGACTTTTTTGCCAACATTGAAGAAATCTGTGTTTTGATCATCATAGTCGAATTCATCTGCTTCACTGGATAGATCATGCAATTCGTCAAGGTTGTTGGTGCCGGTTGCGATGAAATCGTCAATTGCTTGCGAGGTATCGTGCAGATAGTTGTAGATACGCTTTACGGTCAGCAGGAAAGAATGTACCGAACTTTCCATACGCTTTAACAAATTGATGCTCATCAGTCTCTGGATACCAAGTTCACGACCGCTGCGGAACTTCTCTGTTTCATCTTCACTTAGATATTTTTGTATCTTACTTGGTTGAATAAATGCTGTTGGTGTATAAATCGTCAGGTGCAGCTTTGACAGCAGTTCGTAAACTTCTTTGTAGTTAATGGCATTTGGCAGGGTTGTTAGTTTGGGGCGAAGAGAAATTGGTTTGTTTCGCTTCGGAAAGTTCCCTATGTCTGCAACATCGTAATAAGTTTGTATATGTTTCCTGGAACGCGCAATAGTTACACTGTCCAGTACTTCAAAGAAATCGAAATCTAGCTGGGAGAGAAGAGTGGCAGTAGTGCGTTCCTTCTCTGGTAATTTGCACCATGCATTATATACTTTCTGGGCCTGGCGGAAAATTGTATCGATATCCGATTTTATGTTCAGCTTTTCGTTGAACTCAGATGGCTCCCCTTCATAGGCAAGGGCAAGCTGATTACGAAGATCGTAAAATCGGTTATTTACTGGCGTAGCAGAAAGCATGAGTATCTTTGTCTTAACGCCAGGTTTAATGACTCTGTTCATCAGCCGCATATAGCGATTTTCTTTTTCACCGCTTTTACTGTTTGTACCGTTGCCATTTCGGAAGTTATGGCTTTCATCAATGACGACAAGGTCATAATTTCCCCAATTGATTCGATCGATTGGTAGTCCAATTACAGTGTTGCCGCTGTCACGAGAAAGGTCGGTATGATACAAGATGTCATAGCGAAGCCTGTCATCTGCTAATGGGTTATTAATCAGATTACCACGATAGGTCATCCAGTTCTCAGATAGTTTTTTGGGGCAGAGAACAAGAACATTTTTATTGCGGCCTTCGTAATATTTGATGACTGCAAGAGCAGTAAAGGTTTTACCAAGTCCTACACTGTCGGCGAGAATACAGCCGTTGTACTGTTCTAGTTTATTGATAATTGCAAGAGCGGCATCTTTCTGGAAGTTGAATAGTTTATTCCAGATCACGCTGTCTTTAAAGCCAGTAGCTTCATTCGGCAGAACATCTTCTGAAATATCATCTAAGAATTCGCTGAAAATATTGTACAGGGACATGAAATAAATCAACTCTGGCGAGTTTTCCTGATATACGGAAGAAATCATTTCAATGACTTCTTTTGTAACATCGGCGAGTTTTTCGTTGTCGTTCCAAATCGAATCGAACATATGGAGAAATTCCTTACTTGCTGGATTCTCCATACGTGTAATCATGTTTGTCAGATTATTGCCGCGCTCACAGCCTAGATCGACTGTTGTGAATGTATTCATTGGCATATAGGTATAGGTATCATCATCGCCGTCTACCAGCAAGAAGTTATTCATGCCTTCGCGGGTAGTGTTGGTTTTAAAACATACCTTACGTCGCATCCAATCAGCACATTCTTTTGCTACAGCCTTTTGTTTTAGCTCATTTCGTAGGCGCACTTCAAATTCAGTACCATATAAACTCTTTTCTCGCTGAAGGCGTGGAATATAAAATTCTCTGCGCTCCTTTGGAGTTTTTTCTGCCACGAAGGTAGGCGAGGTAAATATAAAGCGCAATTCCTCACAGGATTCTAGCTGTTTTTTCAATTCCTGGTAGGCATAAATGGAAAAGCAAGCTGCCGCAATAGAAATACGATCACCGCGTTTTATTGTCTTAACAAGGTCATTTTTCACGACCTTTGTAGTGTTATTAAATATTTCCACTGGTGAATCTCCTTTCACAGTCAGTTAATCTTTTACTGTTTCCATGATATCTTCCAGGGTACAGTCCAACGACTCGCATATTTTAAGCAGAACGTCTGTCGTGATGTTTGCCCCCTTGCCTAATTTCGCAATGGAAGCGGAGCTGACACCACTTTTTTCAGCAAGATCACGTTTGTTCATATTTTT
>OLRJ01002224.1_pt1 | contig 14841 bp, 15 predicted proteins | sample 1672741 | NCBI WGS metagenome assembly OLRJ01 (sample SAMEA3136719, study PRJEB25190) | human gut metagenome | biome: human gut; feature: human-associated habitat; material: faeces | place: Austria | collected 2013
GTGGATATCAAAAAATCCTCCATTGCGATCCTGTGCGGACTTTTTATGGCAAGTGCGATTATGTATATTGTTTCCTATGGAATTGTAGGAAATGTAGTGCACTGATTAAGAAAAATAAAAATTCCTCATCACTGTCACGAAGTCTGGTAGGTGATGAGGAATTTTGTATTTTCAGGCATTGTTACATAAGCCGGCGTTTCAGCATATCCGGATTCATTGCATAGCTCACGGCTGTATCCTTAGTGATACGGCCTTTTTTGTATAATTCCAGAAGACTCTGGTCCATGGAACGCATCTGATCCTGGCTGGAAGTGGAGATTACGCCTTCGATCTGGTGGACTTTGTTGTCACGGATCATATTTCGGATGGCAGGTGTCAGGCGCATGATCTCAAAAACAGGAATGTTGCGGCCGTCCACATCCGGGATCAGCTGCTGGGAAATAACCGCCTGAAGGACCATGGAAAGCTGGATAGCGATCTGACGCTGCTGGGAAGGTTCAAAGACATCCATGATACGCTCGATGGTGTTGGCAGCGCCCAGAGTATGCAGACTGGAAAGAACCAGATGGCCGGTTTCTGCGGCAGTCATGGCGGTCTGTATGGTTTCATAATCACGCATCTCACCCAGAAGGATTACATCGGGGCTCTGGCGGAGGGTGGCACGAAGAGAAGTCAAGTAACTCTCGGTGTCGGTGCAGATCTCTCGCTGGCTGACAATGCAGCGGTCATGGCGGTGAAGATATTCCAGAGGATCTTCCAGGGTAATAATGTGGCCTTCCCGGGTGTGGTTAATCCGGTCAATGAGGCAGGCCATAGTGGTAGATTTACCGCTTCCGGCAGAACCGGTGACAAGGACCATGCCGCGTGTATAATCAGAAACACTCATCACATCTTCCGGAATGGAAAGCTCTGCAGGATCCGGCAGCCGGAAGGCGATCACACGGATCACGGCAGCCAGGGAACCACGCTGTTTATAAGCGTTGACACGGAAACGGGAGACGCCGGGAATGGAAAACGAAAAGTCATCGTCACCGGTTTCCAGAAGCCGGGATATATCACGGTTTTCCGCAAGTGTATAGATGGTGCGCAGAAGTGCTTCCGTTTCGGCTGGCATCAATCGGTCACCACTGCTGAAAAGGTGGCCATCAATTTTTTCGGCCAGAGGACGGCCTGCGATGATAAAAATATCGGAGACCCGTTTATTGGCAGCTTCTGCAAGAAATTCAGGAATTGGAGTATCCATTTGTTCACTCTCCTTTAAATAGATTTTGATGATTGTCAGGATTCCAGGTGCCATTAGATTCTGTGCTCCACTGAAGGATCTTCAATACGGAGGTTTCGGTCTTTCCTGGATAAAAAATCTCAAGTATCACCGAAAGCTGCTGACTGTCGGCAAATTTCGTGGAAAAAGACAGGGTGTGATCAGAGGAATTCCAGACAAGATCCTGTTGCGTATCTGCAAAAGTCTTCACCTGGGAAAAATATTCCGCTTTATCTTCTGCGGATGCCAAATATCCGGCCAGTGTACTGCGGATATCGGCTACACGCTCGGTAGCCTCACTGCAGGCTGAATAATATTTTTCTGTCTGTTCCATGGAATGTCTGGCTGTTGTTAAACTGGTCCGTGAACTGGAAAGAGTAAGCAAAGCTAGTACACAGAGGCAAAGTACGGAAAAGATCAGAAACAGCGAAGGAATTCCTACTGTTACGAAAAAAGTATGTTTTTGTTTCAATGGATTTCCTCCTTTCCGTTGCCACAGTCAGGAAAATTTAAGGTGATCTGATAAAGCAAAGTATTTTCCGGGATATTGCGGAAGGAAAGCTCTCCGGATTTTTCAGAGGAGGTTGTGGACAAAACGAAAACCATTTCGTAATCTGCCTCATCTCTGGAACAGTTCTGCCAGGAATGGTCGTAATACCAGATCAGGCTGTTGTCGGTCTGTGTGCCATCCGGAAGAAGAGCAAGAAGCTGTTTGGGAGATCCATTGCTGCCTTCCAGTGCTTCTCCCACAGAAGTGGTGAGTGCCTGAATCTGATTCCACTGTTCTGCCTGTATACGGTTTTTACGGGCTGCCGCAAAAATCTGAATGCAGGCAGCCGAGCAGAGAGAAAGAAATAAAAGCGCCAGGATCATTTCCATAAGAAAAAGACTGGTACTGGAATTATGCTGTGATTTCTTCATGATGCCTCCTTTTTGCCTGCATCTGTACCGGTAACGGAAGATTCGGCTGTGCTGTGCAGCAGAAAGTGTGCAGAGATTCCGGTTGCACTTTTCAGGGAAATGCGGTAAAAACCATTATCCAGGTTTTCTGCCTGAAAATCCGAAAGCTGAGAAATGGAAGTACCGGCCGATGCGCTTGCCTGAGAATCCGCAACGGTGAAAAGTTCTGTAAGATTTCCATCTTTTAGATAAATATAGGTAATATAATCTTTTCCCTTCAGTGTGTCCCGAAAACAAAGTGCAGGGATATCATCCAGGGAACCTGAGAAAATCCTGTCGGCCTGGTCATGCTGCCGGAATTTGGTCGTCAGATAGGTGATGGCAGTCCCAAGCCCGGAATCGGAATCCGTCTGTTTTACAGTCTGCTGGTAAACTCTTGCGGAGAACAACAGCATCAGCATAAGAAACAGCGCAAAAACACTGAACAGAAGGAGTGAAAAAAGAGAGGATATGGAATGGCCGGTATTTTTTTTCAGTTTCATGAAGAAGCGCCTCCTTTCGAACTGCCAGGACGCGCAATAACGCTGATAGAAGGCAGGAGATTGGAACCGTTGGGGATATATTCTACGATAAATCGGTTTTTGTCATAGGTGATATGGTAATCATTAAGGAGCTGTGCAAGATCTTCAGGATATTCACCGGTCATGGCGTAGCTGCGGACAGCACTGTTCTTTAATGCCTGCTCCAGAGCATCCTGTTCTTTCACGAGAGCCTGGCCGGATGTATGACTGACGCCCGCTACAAACAGAATACAGGCAAATATCAGAAGAAATACAGGAAAAAGAAGCAGAAGCCCCCGGAAAATTTTTTTTCGTCGACTTTCAAAAAGTTCCATGTTGTCACCACCTTATATCGCAAAATCTGAAAGGATTCCCAGAAGCGGCATCATTACGGAAAGCAGGACAAGTCCTACAAGCAGGGAAAGCAGGATCACAATAGTTGGTTCCACAACAGATACTGCCTGAGAGATCAGATCTATGGATTTTTCTGTGTACTGCTGAGACAGCCTGCGAAAAGTTTCGTCACTGGTTCCGGAGTAGAAGGAAATACTGATCAGACGTCCCTCCATGCCACTGAACAGTTCGGACTCTGTCAGAGCCTTTGAAAAAGCTTCCCCGTTGTTCAGAAGTTCGGAAGTTTTTCGGAGCTTCTCAAGAATTTCCGGTTGTGTGAGCATTGCTTCTGTAAGCTCAAGACTGGTTTCCGGAGAAAGACCGCTTCGAAGCCCCAGAGACAGTCCCTGCGCCAGACGGCTGTAATCCATGGCAACAGGAATCTCACAAAAAACAGGAAGATGTGTGACCAATTTTCGAAGTTTGGCATGACCTTTTTCTGTGAGACTGAAAAAAAGAATGCAGCCAATGAGAAGTACTGCAAGAATCAGAAAAACAGCAGAATAGCGACTGATCATATTGCCGGCATTTAAAAGTCCCTGTGAGATTCCGTTCATTTCCAGACCCATCTGATGAAAGACCTGCTGGAACACGGGGAGAACTTTTACAAGAAGAACCAGGATTACTACTGCCATCATTCCAAGCATGATCAGCGGATAGGTGACTGCACTTCGTATCTGCTGGGAAATTTCCTGCTCCTGATCATAATGCCGGGAGAGGCTTGTCATGATCTCATCCAGACAACCGGTTTCTTCGCCTGTTTTTATATAGGCGGTCATAGCTTTTGGAAAACAGCCGGAATCCTCAAGAGCCTGGGAAAGAGAACCGTTTTTTTCCATGGAATTGATAAGTGGCTTCAGAATCTCACGATCTGTGTCGGTTTTGCTTTCTTCACAGAGGATATGGAGTCCTTCTGTTGTTGATATGCCGGAATGCAGCAGTATTCCCATCTGCCCGCAGAAATTGGATAATTCCCGGGCTGTCAGTTTAGATTTCATAATAAAGTCTCCTTTTTTGCGGGTGGTTGGTCAGTGTGTATACTGTACCGTGTAGTTGCTTTCGTCTCCGATATATTCCTGGATCGCTTCATTGCCGTTGCTGTTGGCATCAAAGGTTGGGTCCATAAGTTTCCATGTATCTCCGTTAAAGGAGATTGCTTTTGTTACCCAGCCTTTGTTCTGGATGTAGACATCGATCCAGGCATGCTTGATGTCGCCGGAATAGCCAATCTCAAGTTTGCAGGGAATATCCTGACTTCGAAGCATTGCCGCAGTCAGTGCTGCATAATCAAAGCAGATGCCGGTGCCTGACTGAAGGGTTTCGTCTACATCAGGAAGATATCCGGCCTCTACAGAATCTGCCTTATCGTAATCGTAGGTGATATGTTCTGTGACATATGTATAAAAAGCTTTCAGGATTTCCACATCGTTCATACCATCTTTGACCAGTGACTGTGCCAGAGTACAGGCTTCACTTTTGACGGAAAAATCCACATACTGGTTGGGATACAGAAATGGAAGAAACTCATTTTGAAGTTTTACAGTAAGAGTTTCTGCATAAAGTGCGGCATACTGGCTTCCGTCTACCTGCTGGTAACAGGTAATGGAATAATCTCCGGAGCCTTCCGAAAAGGGAATAACAGCCTGTTCCTCCGGCTCCAGAAAATAGGAGTAAAGGACATCGGACGGGGAAGTAAGCTGTATATTCATACGGGAATCTCCTGAGTCGGAGCTGGCAGTCATATAACCCTGGTCCTGATTGGAAATATCCAGGATCAGAGGGGAACTTCCCAGTGTCTGTTTACCGGGTGCCTCCGGAGTGAGAACACGGGCTGGTGAGTAAGACGGAGGCTTGTCACCGGAACTTCCGGAATTCCCGCAGCCAGTCAGAAAAAACACAGTTCCGAAAAGCAGCAGTACAAAAAAGAGACGGGCAGATAAAGTTTTTGACATATTTGCCGTTCTCCTGTCATATAATGTTTTTTTCTTTTTTTACAGATAACAGTATAGCAGATTATGAAAAAAAAAGACAGAACAAGCAGAGAGAACAGGGAGTAAAATGTTGACATTTCGAAAGAAAAAACATATACTATACATATAAAAGGCAAACCTGTTGAAAAGCAGGGACGCAAAGCCAAGGGTCTAAGGTCACAATTGAAAGACTATGACAGCCGGTTGCCGCATTAAATTCCGATTTAGTGACGTAATCAGACAGCATCCAGGTGAAAAGGATTTATGTGTTGACGCGGCCGTTTATTTAAAATAAGCGGTTTTTTTGATGCAGTAAATTCTGCGGCCACCGAATATGGATGACGGTCGGAACGTCCGTTTTCAGAAAGGTGTGAAAAGTATGAAAAAAATGAACCTTAAAAATTTCTTTATGAAAAAGAAGATCGCAGCTGGATGTATTGCAGCTGCTGCACTGATCACAGCAGGAAGCTTTGCAATGGTATGGCAGGACTCACAGGTGCCGGAACTGCCGAATTACACAGATCCGGTAGTCGAGCAGACGATTGAAGATGATGATACACCGCTTGCTTCACAGCCGAAGGTTACAACCAAGACAACCAAGAGAAGCAAGACAACCAAGAAGAACATCAAGTTAAAAGCAGCAGCTACGAAGACTTATACCAAGAAACTTCCGACAACCAAGAAAACTACAAACAAGACAACCAAGAAAAATCAGACTACAACCATAAAGACAACAACAACCGTACAGACAGATACAAGCCGGAAATACACCAAAAAATCTAAAAATGTAGTACAGACACAGAAGGTTACCACTACAGTGCAGACAACTACAACAGTTGTTGCAGCGGCATCTACAACTGTGAATGCTACTACTGCAGGAAGTACAACTGCTAAAAAAGAGAAATACACAGTCAGCAATGTAGCATCTATTGCACCTCAGATGGACAGCAGAGTATTAAATGCATTTACAAAGATGGGATTTACCGTCATTGTTGATCCAAGCGTTTCCTACGCCGGATATTTTGATGGAAGATCAAGAACGATCACTCTTAAAGTGGAGGATGATACGATCTACCATGAGCTTGGCCATTATCTTGCATTTATCGCTGGTAATGTAGATAAGAATGCAGCTTTCGCATCTGTTTATAACAGTGAGAAATCTAAATTCACAGGTGTCAGAAAGGCTTATGCAACACAGAATGCGTCTGAGTACTTCGCAGAATCCGTTCTGGAGTATACAGAGAATCCTTCTGTACTGAAGGCACAGCGTCCTCAGACATACGAAGCAATCACCAATGCATTGTCAAAGGTTACAGACGCACAGGTAAACAAGATCATGAATGTTTATAAGGTAATCTGGAAATAATAAGTTATACAGCCGAATCCCCGGGAGTTTATCCCGGGGATTTTTTGAATAACTGCGCATCGCATTCTCGTTACTTGAGATATCCAGCCCCCCCTTCCGGTAACGGAAGATTCATTGTCGACAAAAATTTCTTGCATTGCTTCAAAAATAGTGTATATTATTATCATAATCATATTTCATAACGGTTCAGATACCAGTGCGGTCATGTCAGACTGCATCAGATTTCCATTATAAAATTACAATTTATCATAATTAAGCAAGAATAGAGGATTTATTTATGAGAGAAAAATATGAATCATTGTCTCTGGCAGTGCTGAAAGATCTGGCAAAGGCAAGAGGGATGAAGGGAATCTCTACTTTGAGAAAACCGGCACTGATTGAGAGAATGCTGGAAGAAGACGCAAAGGAAGCGGTGAAGGAGAAGACGGAAGAAACACCGGGAAATACAGCGGGTGAGAATTCTCTGAAAGAGAAAGTACAGGAAAATGAAAAAAATGAATATCGAACCCGTCCAGCATCTGAAAATCAGCAGGAACGGAAAGAGTATCGTACGGAGCGGAATGATCAGGAACACAGAAATATAAACGGACGCAGAGAGAACAACAGAGAAAGCTACAACCGCAGTGCATATAACAGGGAGAATTACAGAAGGCCGGCACAGGAAGAACGTGCTTATACACGTGATGGCAGCCACGAGGCAGAAGCGCGTCCGGAGAATGGCAATGTTCCTTCAGAATCCACACAGCTGGACAGTGGTGAAAAAGCCAATGGGATCCTGGAGGTACTTCCGGATGGATATGGATTTATCCGCTGTGCCAACTATCTTCCTGGTGAAAACGATATTTATGTTTCGCCTTCCCAGATCCGCCGCTTTAATTTAAAGACCGGTGATATCATCCAGGGAAATATCCGGATCAAGACCCAGGGAGAGAAATTCAGTGCACTTCTTTACGTGTCCTCCATCAATGGATTCCATCCGAGTGAAGGCCAGAGAAGATATAATTTTGAAGATATGACACCGATCTTTCCTAATGAGAGACTGGTTATGGAGCGTGCAGGCGGTACAACTGCCATGCGCATTGTAGACCTGATCAGCCCTATCGGAAAGGGACAGAGAGGAATGATCGTATCTCCGCCGAAAGCCGGTAAGACAACCCTTCTGAAGGACGTTGCCAAGTCCATCCTTAAGAATAATAAAGATATGCATCTCATTATCCTTCTGATCGATGAGCGTCCGGAGGAGGTTACCGATATCAAGGAAGCAATCCAGGGACCTAATGTGGAAGTGATCTATTCCACGTTTGATGAACTTCCGGAACATCATAAGAGAGTTTCCGAGATGGTTGTGGAGCGTGCCCGTCGTCTGGTAGAACATAAACAGGATGTGATCATCCTTCTGGATTCCATCACACGACTTGCCAGGGCCTATAACCTGATCATCCCGCCAAGTGGAAGGACTTTATCCGGTGGTCTTGACCCGGCAGCCCTTCATATGCCTAAGAGATTTTTTGGCGCAGCCCGTAATATGCGTGAGGGCGGAAGCCTGACGATTCTGGCAACGGCACTTGTGGATACCGGAAGCAAGATGGACGATGTCATCTACGAGGAGTTCAAGGGAACCGGTAATATGGAGCTTGTCCTTGACCGTAAATTACAGGAAAAACGTGTATTCCCGGCTATCGACATCCAGAAATCCGGAACCAGAAGAGAGGATCTTCTTCTCAGCAAGGACGAGCAGGAAGCTGTTTACATTATGCGAAAAGCACTCAACGGAATGAAGTCCGATGAGGCGGTAGAACAGATTCTGAATACCTTTGCCAGAACCAGGACCAATGCGGAGCTGGTACAGACTGTAAAGAAACAGAAATTTTTATAAAGTCCTTGCATTTTCAGGAAAGCTGTGTTATACTTAGCAAGCTGTTTAAAATGGAATTCGTCAATTGTATACGAATAATATTAAATTATATAGAGAGGTGAAAATCATGAGAGAAGGAATCCATCCGAACTACTATCAGGCAACTGTAACCTGCAACTGCGGAAACACTTTCGTAACAGGTTCTACTAAAGAGGACATCCACGTTGAGATCTGCTCCAAATGCCATCCGTTCTACACAGGACAGCAGAAGGCTACACAGGCTCGTGGACGTATCGATAAGTTCAACAAGAAATACGGCCTGAATAAGTAATTATTGCGAATACAGGAAATGAGAAGGTTGAGGTTGGGAAATCTCAACCTTTCTTTAACTGAAAAATTTTTTCAGTTTGCACAGGAGAGAATGAATGAAATCATCGAATATTGGCGGACAGGCCGTGATGGAAGGCATCATGATGCGCCACAAGGACAAATATTCTATCGCAGTGCGCCGTCCGGACCAGGAGATCGAGCTGAAAGTAGAAGACTATAAATGTACCTTCGGAAACCATGGGTTCCTGAAGAAGCCCATCATCCGTGGTGTGGTAAGTTTTGTGGATTCTCTTGTGGTAGGCACGAAATGCCTGATGTACTCTGCGGAGATTGCAGGTGACGAGGAAGATGAAGAAACCGCGAAGAAGAATGAGCAGCTTACAGAAGAGGAGCTTTCCGCAAAGAAAGCCAAAGAAGATAAGCAGTTCAAGTGGCTTCTTTACATTACGGTGGCTGTTTCCATGGTAGTATCTGTGGCTGCTTTTATGTTTCTTCCGTATATACTGGCCAGTCTGATCCGCAAGGTAGGCGCTTCGGAATTCCTGGTTACTGTAGTAGAAGCTTTTGTAAAGCTGGCACTGTTTATGGGATATATGTTCCTGATATCCAGAATGAAGGATATCCAGAGAACATTTATGTACCACGGTGCGGAACATAAATGTATCAACTGTGTGGAACACGGACTGCCACTGACTGTGGAGAACGTGCTGAAGAGTTCCAGGTTCCATAAGCGCTGCGGAACCAGTTTTCTGTTTCTGGTCATGCTGGTAAGTATTGTGCTGCACTTTGTGTTTGTGCTGGTGCCGGTTTACTGGGTGAGACTGTTCGGAAGACTTCTCATGGTACCGGTAGTTGCAGGAATCTCTTTTGAGATCATCCAGTGGGCAGGAAGAACGGACAGTAAATTTGCGGACATTATGAGTAAACCAGGTCTTGCCATGCAGAAATTTACCACCAAGGAACCAACCGCAGATATGGCAGAAGTAGCCATCAAGGCTGTTGAGGCGGTTTTTGACTGGAGAGCTTATCTGAAAGAGGAATTTGATCTGGACATCCCTTATGAGACAGAGGAGACAAGCCATGCAGACTCTTGAGTCACTTCTCAAAAAAGGAACAACGATACTGAAAGATAACGGATTGGAAGAAGCCGGGCTGGATGCCTGGCTCCTTCTGGAATATAAGACCGGAAAGAACCGGGCATACTATTTTGCACATGGTGATGAACCGGTGTCTGATGAGACCGCAGCAGAGTATCTTGATCTGATCGGCAAGCGGGCAGGACATATTCCTGTACAGCAGCTGACTCATCAGGCTTTTTTTATGAGCTATGAATTTTATGTAAACGAAAATGTGCTGATTCCTAGGCAGGACACGGAGACACTTGTGGAAGAAGGGCTGAAATGCCTTGATGATGTGGAGAAACCGGAGATCCTGGATATGTGTACGGGCTCCGGCTGCATTCTCATAAGCCTTCTTCTGGAGCGGCAGGATGCCCATGGTGCCGGTGTGGATGTTTCGCCGGAAGCACTGGAGGTGGCCAAAGAGAACGCCAGTCTTCTGAATGTGGAGAACCGGGCGGATTTGGTGGAAAGTGATCTGTTCTCGGCACCGTATTTTTGCGAAAAAGGTGGAAAAGAGGGTGGGAAATATGATATCCTTATCTCAAACCCGCCCTATATCGCAACAGAAGAAATTGAAACATTGATGGAAGAAGTCCGCCTTCATGATCCAAGGAAGGCTCTTGACGGAATGGAAGACGGGCTTTATTTTTACAGAAAGATCACTGAAGAAGCCGGAGAGTATCTGAAACCGGGCGGATGGCTTCTGTATGAGATCGGCTGCACCCAGGGTGAGGCAGTCAGTGAAATGCTGAGAAATGCCGGTTTTGAAAAGGTTCAGGTGGTAAAAGATCTTCCGGGCCTTGACCGTGTAGTGATGGGGCAGAAGCCTTTATAAAAATTGTGATTTACAGGTATCAGAAACAGGAGGAAATACATGTTTGATAAACTGGATGATCTGCTGGTACGTTTTGAGGAGCTTCTCAATGAGCTGGGAGAACCGGGTGTAACCGATGATCCGGCGCATTTTCAGAAGCTGATGAAAGAGCAGAGCGACCTGCAGCCAATCGTTGACGCATATAAAGAATATAAGAAAAACAAAGAAACCATCGAGGACAGTCTTTCCATGCTGGAGAGTGAGAAGGACGAAGAGATGCGTGAGATGCTGAAAGAGGAGCTTTCCGACGCAAGAAAGAGAGTGGAGGAGCTGGAGCATGAGCTGAAGATCCTTCTTCTTCCGAAAGACCCTAACGACAGCAAGAACGTTATTGTTGAGATTCGTGGAGGCGCAGGCGGTGATGAGGCAGCTCTCTTTGCGGCAGAGATCTACCGCATGTATGTGAAATACGCAGAGTCCCGCCGTTGGAAGACCGAGATGCTCAGCCTTAATGAGAACGGTATCGGCGGCTTCAAGGAAGTTACTTTCATGATCAAAGGTGAGGGTGCATATTCCAGACTGAAATACGAAAGCGGTGTACACCGTGTACAGCGAGTTCCGGAGACAGAGTCCGGCGGAAGAATCCATACTTCTACCTGTACCGTAGCCATTATGCCGGAGGCAGAAGAGATTGATTTCCATCTGGATCTCAATGAATGTAAATTCGATGTATTCCGTGCTTCCGGAAACGGTGGCCAGTGTGTCAACACCACAGACTCCGCAGTACGTCTTACTCATATCCCTACAGGAATCGTGATTTCCTGCCAGGATGAGAAGTCTCAGCTTAAGAACAAGGATAAAGCACTTCGTGTGCTCCGTTCCCGTCTGTATGAGATGGAGCTTGCCAAGCAGCATGACGCTGAGGCAGAGGCAAGGAGAAGCCAGATCGGTACAGGTGACCGCTCCGAGAAGATCCGTACCTACAACTTCCCACAGGGACGTGTAACAGACCACAGGATCAAACTTACCCTTCATCGCCTTGAGAATATCCTCAACGGAGATCTGGATGAGATCATCGACAGCCTGATCGCGGCAGACCAGGCAGTGAAGCTGACCAAGCTCAACGAACAGGAATAATTGTTAATTACAGAGATAGAGTTCAAAAAACTATAATGAATCAGGAGGAATCAAAACATGAAAAAAACAGCACTGGTAATTATGGCGGCCGGTATTGGCAGCCGTTTCGGAAAAGGTATCAAGCAGCTTGCACCGGTAGGTCCGAAGGGCGAGATTATTATGGACTATTCCATTCATGATGCACTGGAGGCAGGATTCAACAAGGTCGTATTTATCATTCGTAAAGACCTTGAGGATGAGTTCAGAAAAGTAATCGGAGACCGTATCTCCAAAATTACAGAGGTTGCATATGCATTCCAGGAGATCGATGATCTTCCGGGAGATTTCCAGAAACCGGCAGACCGTACCAAACCATGGGGAACCGGACATGCCGTACTGGCAGCAAAGAAAGTCCTTTCCGAGCCATTTGCTGTTATCAATGCAGATGACTACTATGGAAAAGAAGCCTACGTAAAAGTTCACGACTATCTTGTGCAGGATCACCCACAGGATGGCCCGATGCACATCTGCATGGCAGGTTTCCGCCTTGGAAATACATTAAGCGACAACGGAAGCGTTACAAGAGGTGTGTGCCACATTGAGGACGGCAAGCTTGTTGGCGTTACAGAGACACATAACATCTTCAAGACAGCAGACGGCGCAGAGACAAGAAATGACGACGGTACAGCAGAGAAGCTGGATGTGAAGAGCCTTGTTTCCATGAACATGTGGGGTCTGACACCGGAATTTATGGAGATCCTTGAGAAAGGCTTCATTGAGTTTCTTGGTGGAATCAAAGAGGGAGATATCAAAAAAGAGTATCTTCTCCCAGAGCTTATTGACCAGCTGATCCATTCCGGAAAAGCAGCCGTAGACGTTCTTGAGACAAAGGACGAGTGGTTTGGTGTTACTTATCAGGAAGATAAGGCATCTGTACAGGCTGCATTCAAAAAACTTACAGATGACGGCGTTTATCCGGAAGGACTGTATCAGTAATAAAGGAGAGCATTATGGGTAAATATTTCGGAACAGATGGTTTTCGTGGTGAAGCAAATGTAAAACTTACAGCAGATCATGCATTTCGTGTGGGACGTTATCTCGGCTGGTATTATGGCAGAGATCACAAAGCGAAGATCGTGATCGGCAAGGATACAAGAAGAAGCAGTTACATGTTTGAGTATGCCCTTGCGGCAGGACTTACCGCATCCGGAGCAGATGCTTATCTGCTTCATGTAACCACAACTCCAAGTGTGTCCTATGTAGTACGTACAGAAGATTTTGACTGCGGTATCATGATTTCCGCAAGCCATAATCCGTTTAACGATAATGGAATCAAAGTCCTCAATGAGAACGGACAGAAGATTTCAGCAGATATTGAAGCACGTATCGAGGCTTACCTGGATGGTGAGATTGAGGAACTTCCGCTGGCAACCGGAGAAGATATCGGCTGTACTGTGGATTTTGCATCTGGAAGAAACCGTTATATCGGACATCTGATCTCTATCCCATGCCACGATTTCAAGAATATCAAGGTGGGACTGGACTGCTCCAATGGAAGTTCATCCGCCATTGCCAAGAGTGTTTTTGATGCACTCCGTGCAAAAACTTACGTAATCAATAATGAGCCGAACGGAACCAATATCAACCGTGGGTGCGGTTCCACACACATTGAAGTTCTGAGACAATTTGTGGTAGATAAAGGTCTGGATATCGGTTTTGCATACGATGGTGACGCAGACCGCTGTATCGCCGTAGACCACCGTGGAAACATCATTGACGGTGACAAGATCATGTATGTCTGCGGTAAATACTTAAGAGAAAAAGGACAGCTGAACGGAAATACAGTTGTAACAACTGTTATGTCAAACCTTGGCCTTTACAAATCCCTTGAGCGGGAAGGCATCGACTACGAGCAGACTGCAGTCGGTGACAAATACGTTGCCGAGAATATGATGGAAAACAATTACAGTATCGGCGGTGAGCAGTCCGGACATATTATTTTCAGCCGTTATTCTGCTACCGGTGACGGAATCCTCACATCCCTGATGATCATGGAAGCATGTGTGGACCAGAAAGCCACACTCTGCGACCTTGCCAAGGAGATGAAGGTTTACCCGCAGCTTCTCCGCAATGTGCGCGTTTCCGACAAGAAAACAGCACTGGAGAATGAGAAGGTAAAAGCATCCATCGAGGCTGCGGCAGAGGCACTTGGCGATGATGGCCGTATCCTGGTACGTGAGAGCGGTACAGAGCCGCTGATCCGTGTTATGGTAGAAGCAGGAACCGATGAACTCTGCCATAAATATGTAGACAGTGTTGTTGATGTAATGGAAGCCGAAGGGCTTGTTGTAGAATAAGGAATTCCATGAAAAATACAAAGACCGTATTGATTCTTGCAGCCGTTACAGGAGCTTTGCTTCTGGGCGGCTGCGGCAGTGAAAAAACAAAAACATACGAACAGGCCGGAAAAGATCTTTCCCAGGGAAGTTACAAGTATGCCCTGGAGGAGTATCAGAGTTCTATCCAGAACGGGGTAAAACTGGCACAGTCCTACCGTGGGGCAGGTATTGCAAGTTTACGTCTCGGTAAATATGAAGATGCGGTGAATAACTTCACAGAAGCGTTAAACTGCGATAAAGTCAGCAAAAGCCTCCGGAAGGATATCCTGTCCTACCGTGCTACCGCAGAGCTGAAGGCCGGAAATTATGAGGATGCCATGGCAGACTGCCAGACACTTGGAGAAGATTTTTCCATGGATGCAAGCAGTTATTTCCTCACCGGAAAAGTTGCCCTTGCCATGGATTCCTACGAGGAAGCGGCATCGAACTTCAAGCAGGCCTATGGGGAAGATTCCACCTATGATATGGCGATCCAGATCTATGAGGCATACCTGGATAAAGATATGGAAGCAGACGGAACCAGATATCTGGAGGCAGCTCTTTCTTCTGAGGCCAAGGACGCCCAGGAGCACTGTGACAGAGGCCGTGTCTACTACTATATGGAAGACTACACCAATGCAAAAAAAGAGCTCCTGGAAGCATCCAAAAAGGATAATACAGAGGCCCTTCTTCTCATGGGAATGGTATATCTGGCCCAGGACGATGTGGAAAATGCCCAGGCAATGTACAAACAGTATATTTCCGCAGTGGGAGATT
>OLRJ01002232.1_pt1 | contig 14786 bp, 10 predicted proteins | sample 1672741 | NCBI WGS metagenome assembly OLRJ01 (sample SAMEA3136719, study PRJEB25190) | human gut metagenome | biome: human gut; feature: human-associated habitat; material: faeces | place: Austria | collected 2013
GTCATTTCAGTTTTTTTATTCAGCCGCAGTCTGCGTATTTATCTGAATCTTCTTATAAATACATGTTACTACGTCATCCTCAAAGAGAAGATATTTCATTCTTTCTTTTTCATAATCAGATAATCCTGCTGTATCTTTTTCGTCCTGTTTTGCAAATCTCTTTTCCATATCTGTTTTTGTTGCTACATCGTAATTTTTGATTACTGATGCAATAAAGAAGATTTTATACAGGCTATGCTTTGCTTCATCGTATGTCGCATCTGAATTTTCTTTCTGCAGCACTTCCAGTTCTTTCATAATCAGGCTTTCCGGAAGCTTGATAAAGGTGGTCTGACTCATCATTGTGTCAATCAGGCTGCTGATTGTATGCGCTCTTGCCAGTTCTTTTGCCTCTCCACTGGAATCATTCATTAAGGCTTGTCTCATATTAAAAACGCTGTCATATTCTGTATTCTGGCTTACATATTCATCTGTTACAGGATATGGCATTGCATATATATTTGAGATTGTTAAATCGACTGTTACGTTATCATACCCATTAAATACTGCATTTTCAATATGTACAGGAACTCCAATTGTAGCACCTGTTAGCGCATCATACATAATTTCATTATATACTTTAGATGTATTTGAATATCCAAGCATAAAATTATTTTTCATTTCTTGAACTGTCCCATCTTTTGTAATTGTGTAATCCACAATAGCAGTCTCTCCATCATTATCAATTGCTCCAAGATGTGTTGCTGTTTTCTTTAATTGGTCATACATAACATCGTCTACATTGCTATCTGTTACGTCAATGTTATCAATATCTTCTGTGATATCAATATCAGAAAATGAAGCAGGAAGAGATACATATTGCGTCATATTGATTTGAGATAATAATTCAGGGCTTTTTACTTTTGTTACAGTCTCTTCTGTGTAAACTCCGAGTCCTGCATCTTGTTTATTGATATACAAGCCAGCTGAAATAAAACATGCAGCCCCAGCAAAGAAGCATATAAAAACGATTGCTTTTTTCATTTTTTTACTCCTCCCTTTCCCTTAACATTCTTTCGTTCTGTTGTGATGCTGCCTCAGGGTCTGCCAGCATAATATTTCCATTTCCGGCATCTTTTTGGATAGCAAGAAGGTTTCCACTGTTTCCAGATATTGTGAGCTTATCTCCGTTTGTCGTTGCATTTGCAAGTGTCCCCTCAAATGCATCTGTATCTGAATTTATTTCCAGGTTTCCAGACAGGGCAGAGCATCCTTGATAGCAATTTGAGAAGTCTTTAACGCTCTCTGGAATCATTGCCCCTGTTATAAGTGCGGAGTCTCCATAATATGCAGAGGAAATATCAAGAACTTTATTTGGAAACGCAACTGCTTCTTTAATATTCAAACATTCCATAAACGTTTCTGACATATACAGAACACTGTCTGGTATATCTGTTGCTTCTCTTAAATTAATGCATCCATTGTGAAGTCCAGATATATTTTGGAGATTGCTTGTTTTTGATAAGTCTGCTGGCGTCTGTAGAGCCGTGCAGCCTTCAAATGTGTATTGTGCAGATGTAACATTTACTGGCAAAATGTCTATTTCTTTAAGGTTAGCGCATCCAGAAAATGCATAGTCCATAATTTTCAAATTTGAACACTGGAAATAATTTGGTGTTTTCTCAAGCGAAGTACAGCCTGCAAATGCCTTCTTCATTGTTTTTAACGCTTTTGGCATATCATCACAATATACTAAATTTGTATTTCCTTCAAACCATGAGTCCATTGTTTCAATATTTAATGATTCTTCAATATATACGTGTGAATATTCGTAATCTTTCCATGGCAAAGTATTACCGAAATTTGTTAAATCTCCTTTTCCGGTAAATTCCAAATCTCCATTTTCATAACATGTAACCGTTACGTCTTCTTCATTTGGATATCCTATGTTTTGCTGAAATACTGGTTCTCTTGTGATATTTACAATTGCTGTAGTAGATTGACCCTGAGCAGTAATCTCTACTTCACATGTATCACCGTTTTCTGCTGCAGCTTCAGTTTCTGATGAAAATTCATGTAACTGAACAATTTTTCCAGATTCTGTAACTCCACGAACATCGAACATTCCTCTTGTAAATGTCTGCCCCGGTTTAACTTCTCCCACAAACTCTGCCTGCAGGCTTGTGATTGGCGGGTCCTGGTTTAAATCTCCGGCCAGTTTGTTATATCCGACCATGCCGATGGCCGCAACAGCGGCCACTGCGATAATGATTTTAATTTTTCCATCCATCTTTAACTCCTCAACCTATCTTAAATCCGTCAAGGTCATCGTCGTCATCCTCTTCCTCTTCTACCTTGGCCGGTGCAGGTTTTTTATTTATTTTTTTTGTTTCTTTTTTTACAACAGGTTTTGGCGGCTCATCCATATAATCGTCAAATTCATCATCCTCACTGACTTCCGGTTTCTTTTTTGGAGCCTCTTTTTTCTGTTCTTTTTTTTCTTCAGGCTTTACAATCTTTTCCTGCTTCTTTTTTACAACCGGTTCCTCGTCTTCCTCGAATTCATCAAACCCATCATCTTCTACGACCGGTTTTTTGGTTTCCGGTCTTTCCTTTTTTACGGCAGGTTTACTAACAGATTTTTTCGGTGCCTGTTCTTTCTTTTTCTCAGGTTTTACTGGTACCGGTTCATCTTCATCCTCTTCAAATTCGTCTGATTCAATCTTAGCCGGTTTCTGCAGTCTTTTCTTTGCAGGCTTTGTAATATCGGCTTTTGCAGCACCTTCATCATCTTCATCAAAACTGTCATTCACTTTTACACCTGCAGTTTTTTCTGTGCCGGTTTCGTTTCTTAAATCAGCTTCAGAATCCTGCTCCGCTTTCTCATTTTTTGTAGAACGTCTTGCAATCGCCGGCTTCGCATCAAGATTTAAGGCTTTTTTAATTGCCGCATTGTGCATTTTTGCAACAGCCTGGTCACTGTCAACATTGATTCCATCAAGTGCTGTCTCGTAATCTCCCTGCTCGTCCCTGATAAAATCAAGAGCATTTGTAATCAGGTTGTACATATACTGGTCATTTGTATAAATGCTTGCCAGCTGGTCAAGCGTGTCTTCAATATTTTCTGTATCGTCAAAGCACTCCTGGAAATTTTCCATATAATCTTCGTCAAGAAGTTTTTTCCTTCCGGTTTCCTCGTCAGAGTAATCAGGCTTTGTTGTCAGTAATTTAACAAATAACGCAAGACCAATCACAACACAACAAACACCGGCTCCAATCAGGATTATTACTGTTTTATCCATTTTTATGTCCTCCTTTTTTTATTTTGTGAAATGTGATGACAATGTTGCAATCAGGTCGTCTACTTCTTCAGCGGTTGCATTCTTTTTAAAATAAGAACGTGCTGTGATTTTATTTTCTTTGCTGAAGAATTTTATATCTCCATGTTTTGTATTTAACTTTCTCAAAATCGTATCTTTTAATGCCGCCTCTCTTGTTACATCTACGTAATTGGTAGCACCAAATCTTATACGAATCTCAAGTGCTTCGTCATTATATACAACAAATTCAGCATTTGACGCATGTCGTTTTGTAATCTCCGCATCACTATACTGCTCAAGATAGTCAATCATCTCTTCCGGCGTCAGGATGTGTCCGATTTCAGAAAGTCTGGATTCCATGTCTTTAATTTTTATTTCAGTTTTCTTTACCTCTTCAGAAACCTTACTCTCAATGATGTCATCCATGTTATCTTCGAGCTTTTTATATTCTGCATCTTTCTGAGTGATAACATCTGAGAGGTCCCTGATTTTTGAATCTTTACCAGTAATTTTTTCTGTCAGTTTCTTTTCAAGTGCAATTTTTTGTGACGTAAGCTGCTGCACTTTGTTTTTCATTCTGAACAGTTCTTCCTCTGCGTTGTTATCTGCCTTTCCAAGCGCATTCTGCCTGTTTTGTAAGGCAGCAACCTGGTTTGCAAGCTGCTGGATGTTCAAAATATCTTTTGTATTTCTTTCCTCATACGCTTTGATTTTTTCTTCCATTTCAGCTTCATGGTCTTTCATTTTTTGGCGTTCCTTTTCAGCTTCTGCCTGGACGCGTTCTTTTTCTTCTTCTAATTCTTTTACTTTTTGCGTTAACTCTTCTTCCTTTTTTGTCATTTCTTCTTCGCGTTTTGCCATTTCTTCTTCACGTGCAGCTACTGCCTTTTCGCGTTCCCATATTGTTTCTGTCTGCTCAGCCAGAATCTGCTGTACATCTGATGCAAAATCTGAAGAATCCTTTTTCTCTAGTGTCTGTTTGTATTCGTTAATACACGCATCAAGAGCTGTCATGCATAAGTTAAGTAAATTTTCTGTTCCATCTGGCTCATATTCATCTGGTGAAGAATATGTTCTTACCGTAAAAGTTTCATTATCTGAATCATAAGAACTCATCAACTCAGGATAATTTGATGTAATATATGACACATACATTGCTCCGGTATCTCTTGACGCAGGGACAGACGCTGATACAAGAATCTCGGAATCCATCGGAAACATAACACATCTTACTGTCTTATTGTCCTGCAGTGACGCTGTCATTTCGTTTCCGTTTACATCTGCATTAAATTTAGAGATAAGTTTTTTAAATGTCTCTTTTGTATAATCTCCGTGACGTTCTTCATATTCATTGTTATCCTGTTCTGTGGTGCTTACAGCGTGGAAGCTGTTGTCAACATTTACAATATTGATATTGTCTTCTGGGTTGTATTCTTCATTACTATTTGTACCGTCAACCTCTTTTTCCATAAAGTTGACACAATCATTTTCAAAGGTTAGCACGACATCTTCCATAATATCTATATCGCCTTTAATCTTTTCAACAGCATATTTTTCATCCTGATATGTAAATACTTTTGAAAAAGATAACGTCTGTCCGCTGACATAAATACTGTACTCCGGATATTTATCAAGCATCTCATCCTGAAAATCATCAACAGACTGCTCCAAAATCGGATACTTATATTCGCGTGAGCCCTTCACCTTGATGTTTCTTGCACTGCACTCAATAGCAATATTAATACCCTTGATTCCAACTTCGTGTTCAGCTGTAATTAAAACCTTCTCTCCTGCTTCTGTAATTTCTGCCTCGGGGATAATTTCTTTTATTTTATTGGCCATCCCCATTAAAGTTTCTTCTGCCATTTTATTTCTCCTTTCAAATTATGGATTATTTCGTTTTTTAACTTCAAAGAATAAATTTCTTTCTTTTTTGATAACTCGCGCTTCGCGCTCGTTACCAGATTAAAATTGATAACTCGCCAGCAAAGCTGGACTCGTTACCGGACTTCAGGCGAGAATTCAGACCTGCGCACGAAGTTTTAATGCAAAGCATTTTACCAACTGGCAAATTTTGGCCTGGGATTTCTCTCCCTATGTTAATATGCAGAAAAAAATAAAACCTGTGCACTTTTTGGAAATAAAATTTTATATTTTTTTCAAAAATAAAGGCAGCACTTTTATGTGCTGCCTAAACACTGTTATTTACTTGCTTTTTGTATCTTTTTTCTTCTTGTACACAAGAATTCCTCCGGCAGCGCCAAGGCAGATAACGATAACTGCAACGATTGCAGCAATATTATTTTCATCACCTGTTTCAACTACGTTGTTCTGTACTTCAACATTTCCTACCGTATTATCGGCCGGAGCAGGAGTTTCCTCTGCATCTGTCTGTTCAGATTCTGTCCCTTCGCCTGTGATTATCTCACCATCTGTATTCTCTTTATCTTCCGGTTTCTCCTCTTCCGGTTCAGGTGTTGGAGTTGGTGTTGGTGACGGAGTTGGTGTTGGGGTTGGAGGTGCAACTTCGTTGACTGTACATGTGTATCCGTCAACAGTCTTCATTTCTCCATTTGCGCCAAGGATTGTATAAGAGATATCGTATGTGCCGGCTTCTTCATTATCTACATCTTCTGTATTAAGTGTCACAGAATCAACATACTCATCAAAAGAGCATCCAGCGTCTGTTGGGATAGCGTTCCCTTTGTCAATTGTGAGATTCTGCATTCCTGTAACATGTGAAGCAAGTTCAGGTTTTACTTCGCATTTTACAGTTGCCGTACGCTGTTCACCTTTTGAATCATTGAAAGTATAGTTTACTTCATATGTACCAGGTTCTGTCGCGTATACATTGCTGATATCAGGCTGGATTGAATCAATATCAATCACACTCTCCGTTCCTGCAAATTCCTCCTCTACAGTCGGAAGGTCCTGTTTTTCATACATTGTGATTGTTGGCAGGCTGGAAATAGTGGCAGTCATCTGTGCCTCATATGCTTTCTGCTCTGCCTGCTTCTGGTATGTTAGATATCCGCCAGCTCCAATACCAACAACAGCAACTGCCGCAACTGCAACGATTAATCCTTTTTTCATCTTTTTTATATCCTCTTTTCTTTATTTTTTTGAAATTACGGCGGCAGGCAGTTGGCCTACCGCCGCTAACGGTTACCGGATTTTAACCGGATTATTTTTTGATAAATTTACGAAGGGAGATAAATGCTGCTGCAAGTGCACCCATAATTGCGGTTCCTGCAATTGCAATGATTCCCATATTGTCGTCACCTGTCTTAACGCTGGTTGTTGCTGTAGCGTCACCTTTCTGTGATGCGTCGCCGCTTCCAGAGCCAGAACCAAGTGTTGTCTGTGTATTACTGTTTGGAACAGCTGCATTTGCATCTGCACCATACTTGCTTAATGCATTCTTTCCATCTTCCAGAAGCTGTTTAACTTCATCGGTTGTTGTTGCGGCATTAATCTTATCAGTATAAGTTTTTAATACCTCCTGAGCAGCCTCTTTATTTGCTTCCGGAGCAGTTGCTGCCATGTTTGTAAGTGCAGAGATTGCATCTGCTTTTGCCTGAGCCAGGGCAGCATCTGTATCTGCATTCGCTCCAGCTTCTTTCATAGCTGCATCGCATTTTGTTACGAGGTCGTTGATTTCATCTGTCGTTGTTGCGTTATTGATTGCATCAATGTACTTTTTCAGAACCTTGCTCTGCTGGTCTGACAGATTTGTATAAGAAGCATTTAACTGGTTAATGGCTGTTACTTTTGCAGAAGCAAGAGCTGTTGCCGTTGACTGTGCTGTAAGCAGTTTGTCAATATTCTCTTTTGCAAGGTCATAGCATTTCTGCATTGTGTCTTCATTTGTAGCCTGGTCAAGGTTAGATTTCTGTGTAGCAATTACTTCCTGAGCTTTTGTAAGGTATGTGCTGTCTGTGAACTTATCAGCAGATACGAGTTCATCAAGTTTTGCAGAGAAGACTGCTCTCATGGATTTCAGATATGCAGCCTTGTAATCCTGCTTAGCCTGTGCATAGATTGTAGAACATTCATCTGCTGTCTGTGCATTTGCAATACTTTCTCTTGTTTTTGCTTCAATCTCATCCATTTCAGAACTCTTATACTCAGATTTTGCGCTGCTTGCAAGTTCTGTCAGCTTTCTTAATGCGTCAGCCTTTGCAGTTGCCAGTGCTGCATCCTGCTTGAATGCTTCTGCTGTTGTCTTAACGTCAGTATTGAATGCTTCCTGGATTGCAGAAATCTCATCTGCTGCTCCAGCTGCATCGATGTTGACCATTGCTGCCTCTGCAAGTTTTGCGATAGCTGCTTTCAGGCTTTCATCTTTCTGCTCATCAACTGTAGCCTGGATGTTTTCTTTTGCTTTTGCTCTTGCTGCGCTTAACTCAGCTGCTTTTGAAACATCATTTGCAAGGTCGCTTACCATTCCTCTTGCATTTTCAAGTGCTGCAGATACTTCTGCCTCTGAAGTGGAACCATCAATAAACGCATATGCACTTTCTTTGATTTCACCCTTTCTTGCTGTTACATCTGCATCATCAGACTTAATCTCATCAAGAAGTTTGTCTACCTCGCTCTTTGCTGCATCTTTTGCTTTCTGGAGTCCTTCATCTGGTTTGGCAGTTCCATCTGTAACCTTCACATAATTTGCATATGCGCTGGCTTTTGTATCGCCGGTAACAGGCTTTCCTGCACGTCCGCTTAAGTAAGCTGCATAATCTTCAACGTTACATGTGATTGCTTTCCATGCATCAGATACTCTGCTTTCTGCGTCATCCATTGTTTCAGGTGTTCCAAGTGCTGCAATAGCGTCAATTGTTGCAGTTGTGTCTCCATCACCGGAAATTCCCTTCAGTGCCTTCAGTAGTTTTGCTGCTGATGACATGTCTCCACCAATCAGGGACTCTGCCTCGTTAAATGCAATATCTGCTGAATTTGTCAGTGACTCAATATCTCTTGCTGTCTTGCAGTCATCAAGTCTTGCAGCAAAAGCATTGTATACATTGCATACGATTGTTGTCGCATCCTGGATTGATTCTTTCTGTGCATTTAATTTCTTTTTTGCTGATTCTTTTAATTCGTCAACGAAATCTGCATCCTGTTCTCCGATACGTCTGATACTTTCTTTTCCAGCATCAAGAGCGCTTGCTGCTTCATCAACTGTATTTGCTGCGTTGATTTTGTCAATAGCTGCGGCCATAGCGTCATCTGCAAACTGCTTCTGCGCATTTGTCTCATAAGAGAATCCTGCATGGTATTTTTTAAGAATGTTTACATATCCTGCTTTTGCCACGAAAAGCTGCTGCTCAGCGATGATTGAATTAGTGATATCGGTAAAGGCATCAACCTCAGCCTGCATATCTTCTTCCTCTGTCATGGTTCTGATTTTTGCTTTTGCAGCCTCTGCTTCGCGTTCCCATTTGGACTGGAATTCAGACTCTGTGAACTTATCTTCGCCAAGTGCATCAATCTTTGCACACATCTCATCTCTTAAATCTTCGAGAGCTGCGTCTTCAACAACGCGGCATTCCTTCTCAACATTTTCTACGCTGCCATCAAGACCGGTGATAACATATGTGATTGGATATGTTCCAACTGTATCTTTATCAACAGCAGATGTGTCAATTGTTACAGACTCAATAACACTTCCGTCAAATGAAACTGTTGGTACCGGAATGTCTGAACCAACCTGCATCTCGATATCATCAAGGTTTTTAACATAATCATGAAGCTCTTTCTTATCCGGGTCTTCCGGTTCCGGAGCCGGCTCTTCATTGTCAAGTACGGTACATGTTTTTTCTACATTTACTGTTTCTCCATCCATGCCGACAATAACAAAGATAATCTTGTATGTTCCTGGCTCAGATGTATCAACTTCAGATGTATCAACGGTTACAGATGCGACATGGTCTGTGTCGTAAGAAAGATTCGGGTTTGGAACTGCATCTCCGAGTTTTACCTCAAAATCCTGCATTCCATAAACGTATTCATAAAGTTCTTTTACCTCAGGTTCTGCTGGTGTCTCAACAGCCTTAACTGTGCACTGCTTTTCAACATTTACTGTGCTTCCGTCTACACCTTTAATTACGTATGTAAACTTGTATACGCCTGCAGTATCCTTATCAATTGTAGAGGTGTCAATATCTACTGAATCTACATATGTCTCATCAAATGAGATTTCAGGAACATTAATCTCTTCACCCTGGTTCATCTCAAAGTCCTGCATGCCCATTACATATTCGTAAAGCTCTTTTTCTGGTTCTGGGATAAGAAGGTCTTTTGGATTTGTTGTGATGCCACCGTTGTCTTTATAGATTGCATCTGCCTCTGCGATTTTTTCACTGACTGCAAATTCATAATCTTTATCTACACCGGAATCAGAAAGGATTGCGCGTCTGATATCACGGCCTGGCTGGAATGCATCTTCGCCATATTCGCTTTCAAATTTAAGGGCGATAGCATACTTTAAGGCTCTGCGCGCATCTGTACTTTCCTCATTTGCAAGCTTCTGGATTTTTTCAATTACTGACATTTCGCAGTTATATAAAGAGCTCTTGTCAATTTCGTCTCCCTTGATGAATTCTGTTAACTGAGCACCATATTTTCCAAATGTGTCAGCTTCAAACTCAAAATCGGCAAGCTTGTCTTTGAAGTCAGAAGGAGTGTCAGCTTCTTTCTGTTCCTCATCGGTAGCATATGCAGCCATTTCTGCAATCTGCACCTCTGCTGTTTCTCCCTCTTCAACGACATCTTCTTCAATCACCGGAGCTTCTGCCTGAGCTTCGTTAGCGTCGTTATCGTAAGAAACTTCTGCCTCTGTTTCTGCAACCGGAGTTTCAACCGGCTCTGCTGGGGTCTCAGCTGCGACCTCTTCTAATGCGGATGGCTCTGTTAAATCCTCCGCAAATACGGCTGTGGCTGGCACGGCCATTGTAGCTGACATGCCTAAAAGCATGGCTGAAATCATTTTATTTTTCATTTCTTTTTCTCTCCTATTTTTTCGCTTTTGCGATATTTTTTTGAGTGGTTAACACTCGTCTGCTGGTTCTGTATTTAATATGACAAATAAAAAAATTTTTGTAACACTTTTTGAAAAATCAGTGAAATCTCTTTTGTCATGCCGTTATTCCGGGTCCACCCTGACTCCCTGCACAACAAACCTTGTAGCCGAATCTCCAGTACATGTTGAAAGAGTTACCATTTTATCGGTTTGTTTAAACTCGTGCTTTCCCATATCGATATCGGATTTCTCCTGCATGGATTCACCATATTCTATAGTTTCTGTTCCAGGCCCTTTAATCAAGGTGTAAGTATCGCCGTCAACATTTGCTGTATAAACGGCAAAAATCTTATATTTATATGCTTCGTCCGGCGTGATAATCCAGAAGTATGGACTTTTATCAATTGTCTCCTGAAGTTTATATTGCTTTAACGTTCCAAACATGCTTCCGTTTTTCATATTGTGGCCATACACAATCGTATTCTGGTCGGAAAAATCTTTTGAATTTTTGCAGTCCATAAAGATAGAGCCCGCAAACACTTCTTCTTTTTTGTATGTATGATGCAGATAATAATCATTATCTGTACCCTGCACGATTGGGTAACTGATATCCGGTAATGCCTCCATATAAAGCCATCCTGCAACATCTTTATTGATTGATTCCAGCTCATTAAAATCAATTTCCAGTGGTGATGTCCAATGTTTTACTATTTTTCCTTTTGCGTCTTTTAATTTTTTAATTTCTTCTGCATCAGCATCACGTTCTTTAACTACCGTATCTGCAATCTGTGAATATTCATCGACACCAGCTTTATACTCTGCGAAAATAGAGTAAAGCTTGTATCCTGCAAAAACAGCGACAACAAGTGCTACGATGAATATCAATATAAGAACAATATCTCCGCCAGTAGTTTTCTTTTTTTTCTTCTTTTTCCTTTTCCGGCTTTCTTTTTCTCCTATTTTTGTCATGTCATTTAAATTTTTTTATCCTCCTTTTAATTAGTTTGCGGCGGCATACGCCATACAAATACAATATGCTATATTTTTTTTATTTTTTTCGTTTTCATGCAAAAAAAATTGACTAAAGTTTTTAACTTTAGTCAATTTCTAATTTATCAGCGTCCAATTAATCCCATCAGGTAATCATACATTGCTTTACTTGTCGCATCAGTGTATGTCTGTCCATCTATAGTTTCAAACCCCTGTTCTACAAGATAATTATAAGCATCAATGAACGGAATGTTTAAGTTCTGGTACATATATGTGTTAAATGTCATGATGTCAGCATTTGCTGTCTCGCTGGTCTGTGAAACAGGGCCGACAGCTACAAAATAAACTTTTGCGCCTTTCTCTTCCCATTCTGCAGCCTTTGCATTTATAGATGTAGTGTATGATTGATACATGGTCAGGTCGTTAATACCCATGCTGATAAATACTTGTGTTCCTTCACCAACACGTGCGTCAACGTCAGGATATGCTGTATCGGAAAGCCATGAATATGTTGCGGATGAGGAACACTCCCAAAGTGCTGATTCTCCTGTCGCCACATTTGCCATACTTCTGAATCTTAAATCGCCAAGGAAAATGATATCTGCTGGCTCTGAATTTTCAGCAGCTTCACCTGCGGAAATGGAATCGTCACCATTGTTATTAATCTCGTCAACCTGGCTGTCCGTGTATCCATCGTTGTATTCATCGTGATAATCATCATCTGTCTCTTCTGGATATGGTGTTGCGGATGGAGTTGCTGTTGGCAGCGGCTTCGGAGTGGATGTTGGAGCAATAGTATCTTCCGGCTCTTCCGCTTCTTCTGTAACTTCCGGAATTTCTGTAACTTCCTGAGTCTCATCAGGTTCCTCTTCGGACTCTGTAGCCTCTTCTGTTTCTGCCTGCTGTTGCTCCTCTACTGCCTGCTGTGCTTCCTGCGCCTCACGGTTTCCTTTAATTTTCTGATATGTAAAGATTCCGGCTGCTGCAATAATTACAGCTGCTGCGATTGAGATGATGATGATTTTCTTTTTCCCGCTTCCGCCGTCATCATCCTCTTCATATTCATAGTCTTCGTCATCGTCTTCGTATTCGTCTTCGTATTCGTATTCTTCATCATTTTCTTCTTCATATTCAGGTTCACGTGTTTTTCTTTGCTTCTTTTTTGGTTTTTCATGTACCTGCTGTTGGTCATCCTCGGTTTCCACTTCTTCCGCTTCGCCGTCAATCGTATCTTCTTTATCGCCGCCAATCAGCTGGTCATCCTCTTCCTCATCAAAGTCTTTATCGTTGAACTCATCGTCGTTATATTTGTCTTTCATTTGTTCTCCTCCTGATTATTTTTTTAACACCGGAAGGATTCAGGCGAACATAACGACTTTTTGTCGGCCGGGGATTTCCCGTTCTTCGTTAAAATCTTACTTTACCCACTTGAATCCTTTCCAATATCTGAAAGATGCCTTTGCTACAATATCGCTTCTTGGCACATATGAATAATCCCAGTATCTGGAATCCTCTGATTCATTACGGTTGTCTCCAAGCATAAAGTATGAATCCTCAGGTACATTAAATACCATATCGTCTTCTTCATCCATATCTTCTTTGATAAATGAGTCGTCGAGTGGTTCGGAGCTGTCATTGATGTAGACCTTTCCATCCTTGATGGTTACCTTTTCGCCAGGCATTCCAATGATTCGTTTAATATAGAATCCAGGCTTGTTATCTGGCGCGTTAAAGATAATGACATCAAATCTTTCCGGTTCATTTCCAAATTTGTAGGCGAGACGGTTGCCGATTACCCTGTCGCCTGTCATCAATGTGTTCTCCATTGACTCAGATGGAATATATGCGTTTATAAGTACAACCGTATATAAAAATACCATTGCAATTATTGCAACAACTGCAGTAGTTAAATATACAACAATAGTATGCCGAATATTTTTAATTTTGTTCACTTTTTCTTCATCTTTTTCTCTATCTTTTTCTTCCATTATTTTTTCCTCTTTTCTTAACTGATATTATTCTTATTATACACAATCACCGGCCAGTCCTCCTGCATTGTAGTGAAGATTGTTTCCATGTCTGTCGTATTTATTGTAGCACATCCTTCATTGATAGTGCTTTCAGAAAATCCTGAAATATCATCATCTCCTGTAAACCCTGATGTCCTGTCGTCGCTGCTGTCATCCTGATACAGTAATGCACTTCCGAATGATATTGCATTGACAAGTCCGTCATCTGTGATGCCGTATTTATTTTTCATCTTATAAAACCCGGATTCAATGCCGCCATTCAATTTAATGTCAGCCTGTACAACCGGCGCTCCGTCAACATATAGTACTGCTTTTTTGTTTGATGTATCAATTTCCAGATATGAATACCCGATATCATTTTTTGACCGGCTGACTGCTGTCTGCGTGTAAACCGGCTCTATCACATCAATTGTACTTTCTTTTATATATTCAAGCAGCTCTGCTGCTGTTTTTTCTATATCTATTTTCCAGCCATAATCGCCTCCTGAAATGATGGCGGACCGGTCATCGAATGTCATAAAAGTTCTTTCAGCTCCAACTGTGTCATACTTTTTTGCAATCTTTTTTATATATTTCTTTATTTTTTCTGTACTGAACATATAATTTTCGTCCAGGAATTTCTCTTGAACAGTCTTAAAATCAACTGTTTCTTTTCTGTCGCCAAAATCATATGTGATAATTGTATCCTGTATAGAATTTAATAAATCGCATTCCTGCTGAAGTTCTTCTTCACTGATTTCACCGGCATCAATGTAACATCCGGAATCTTCCAGGTTAACTTCCGGTTTCCACTGCCTGATGGCTGTTTCAATCACCTGCCTTGTTTTTGTTTTGTCAAGGTCTGTACCCCTTACAGCCGGAGATACCTGATAGAAATCATTTGTATCAACAATGTGTGCACTTTCGCCTTTCACCATATTATTCATACATTTTAGTTTTGCCATCTCTGCTGACATTTCTGTTTCATCAATATTATAACAGTCTGCTGACAGGTGCTGCTCTTCCATTTCTGGAATAAACCACAATTTGTAATCCTGTTTATTAATGATGTCAACCAATGCAGAGCGTCCGACAAATGTGAGGCCAACGTCATTTGCTGCGATTTTTTCAACACCATTATTTCTTGTGTTGACAGCAATCGCATAGCTTTCAACCTCACGCGAAAGCAGCGCTTCTGTTTCATCTACAGATTGAAATGAACAATGAAACCCATTAATTGTTGTTCCAATCTTAAAGTGCGTCTGGAAGTACGCAAGGCCGAGAAAATATCCCGTCCCAAGCACTATACTTAATATACAAAGCAGCGTCAATACTATTTTTTTTGTTATACTCATTTTTGATATACTCCTTTTCTTTTTAACTCTAATATGCTTAATTTTTTGAAATCAGTTCGCATATTTTTTAAGAATATCAAAATAGCTGTTAATATCTGCTGCCGTCTCCGTA
>OLRJ01002235.1_pt1 | contig 14777 bp, 15 predicted proteins | sample 1672741 | NCBI WGS metagenome assembly OLRJ01 (sample SAMEA3136719, study PRJEB25190) | human gut metagenome | biome: human gut; feature: human-associated habitat; material: faeces | place: Austria | collected 2013
ATGATCCCAGGCTGTCAAATGGGAGAAAAACCAGTATTTTAACATTTTATTTTTTAATACACAAAAAGTTCTAAACATGATACAATACCAAGGCTACCACCCCTAGACAGGTGCAGGAAGGGGGTGTGTCCAATATGCAGCTGATTACATCGTTTATACTCTCTATCGTGGCAAGTATAGTCGCCTACTATATCTGCAAGTGGTTGGATGGAGATGACAAAAGGTAGCCAGCCAAGGGATTAAGCCACCCTGCCAAAAACGGAATAAAAAAGCCCCCAGAATTGCGGATTCTCTGGGGGCTTTTTGTGATTGCCAATATGCGGCTTAATCACATCGTTTGCCTAAAGGCATTATATCATATGCATTTTTCATTTTCAATATGTCTATTTCCAAAAAAAGAATTCGATTCCTTTTAATTTTAAATAGCAAACTTACTAACTTCTTCTGCAGATAAATCCGTAAGCCTTATCATACGACTCTTTTCCTTTTGCATACCACGCTTAATACCCTCTTCGATTTCCTTCGATAAATCCCCCCTTTTCTAAATTATACTAAAGAATCAGATTCCTTCCTACTATTGCGTATCACAGTTTAATAAATCTTCATTCCAATCCTTACTCTCTGGTAAAATATAATCTAAGTCATTATTTCTTACTCTGCAGGCTTCTCCTGCAGCATCATTATCAACAGCTAATATAATCTTATACCCTGCCGGTTGCCTTTTTAATCTGTCTATTGTCTGCTGATTAGCAACACCCCCTAAGCTAACATATATCGCCTTCTGCGACTCTTTTGCTAACGCATGAAGTTGGTACAAGCTAATTGCATCAATCGCCGCCTCGCAGACATACACACACTCCACAGTACCTTCCCATGGTTTAAACCACCAAAACCGATCGGCTTGTCCCTTATATACCCGATGATAAGGTTTACCATATGTATATGTCCCCCGTGCCTCTGCAAAATCTCGTTCTTTATTCACAAAAATAATATTATTTCTCTCTGCAGACTGATAAATAATTTTTTGCCGTATCAGTAAATTTATAATATCCACTGATATCCCACGAGCTTGCAGATAAGCATATAACTGCTTCCAACGCCCCTCTAATGGCTTCGGAAACTCCACCGGCACAACTATATCCTGTTTCTTTTCTATCCTAACAGCAAGCGGAGAACTTTGTCCAACAAGAGCAAAAACTGCATCATCTAAATCATATCCCATGTATCGCACCAGAAAATCAACCGAATTTCCTGTTTCACCCGAAGCAAAATCCTTATATCCAGCATACCCTTTTTTTACAGATATACTATGATTACACTTAGGTCTTAAACTATTACCATCCTTAATGCAATCAGATAAATGATTACACATCAAATAATCATATAAATTAGCTTTTCTGGCAGACTGCATCTGACTTTTTGTAAAATGCTGCATATAATACCCTCCCTATATAATAATCACGCATCAAAAGGCGTGTTAAAACTCTCCGGCAAACGTACAAAACCATCTGGATCAGCATTTTCCATCGACAACTCACTCACATTTTGCGGCATAACTGGTCTAAACAAGTCAAACTGCGGAAAATACTCAAAATTACAAGTATAACTAGATACACCAAAACGATTTTTCAAACAAACTAGCTCCACACGCCGAGGATTGGCCGCTTTGGCTTCTTTAATTTTTTGCCGTTTTTCATTAATCTTAGCGGCAGAGTTAAAAAGTGCGTCATGCAATACTTCTAACTGCAATCCCCAAACTACATCTGCAGTATATTCAATTCCACCCGACTCTTTAAAACTTTCAAAATCTACCTGTGTTAGATAATTCTGCCTGTTAAATGATGATACTACCATCATAACTAATTTATGCTTTGCTTGCAATTTCTTGAGCCGCGATACATGCATATCCACAAGATCTTTTGCCGTCTTGTTACTGCCCTCCGGCGGCTGTATAACCTGCAAATAATCAATCACAACAACAGGTTTTTGCCGCTTCTCCTTAATAAAAATCTCTACATCGTTTTCAATAGATTCCATCGTTGCACTAAATGTATTTTCCACAACATATACGTTATTTGCGTACTCATTATATATCCGCTCAGCAGCCATAACACGCTCATCCACACGCCCTTTACGTATCTGCAAGGATGTCCTAGCTGTTCTGGCATCCACCTGCGCCATAATTCTCGATAAACTCTTAGTTGTAAGCTCCAGACGTGTCTGCTCTAACGAAAAAAATAATACTGGTCGCCCTGCACAAGCAATCTGATCGGCCATCTGATGAATAAATGTAGTCTTACCAAGAGAGCTAACAGCCCCCAAAACATAAAAGCCAGGATACAGATTGGTTATCAAATCTAAATTACGATAACCAGACTTAATACGTCCACCCTTCACAAAATCCTCTAAATCTGCAGATAAGCCATTCACCATATACTCTCTATTACTTATAAATTTAGACTTTTGCTCCATAAATTAATACCTCCCATATAAAAAATGTCTTACGGAGATGGAAAGAAAAAATTATATATGGATTAAGATTATTTCTTAAACCAAGGATATAAGACTTAAAGAATACGATTCCTTTTGTCTTATAAAACCTATAGATTGGATGGAAATTCTTTTTTTATTTCCATCTCCGTAAAATTTATTTTTTAGTTATATTGATATTATAAAAAAGGGGCATTGCTGAAGCAAATGCCCGCTTTTCCGGTATTAAAATACTAGAGTATTAAAGTATTAGGGATGCCGATAGTGCAAAAAAATGAGTGTTTATAAGGGATTTGAGGTTTGAGTGACCCCACTTCTCCGAAAAATTGACCCCACTTCTCCGAAAAATTGACCCCACTTCTCCGAAAAATTGACCCCATTTCTCCGAAATTTTGATTGATAAATTTTTCGGAAAAGTGGGGATAATTTTTAGCTGTGTGGAAATTCAAAGACTAGCTTGTTGAGGTTAGATGTTGTTGGTATATTTTGGGGATTGTTGGGGTCTGGTAGTATAATGTCTGGATATTTTTTTCGTAAATTAGTTTGAGTTTCTAAAAGTTCCCATGCTTTTTTAAAAGCACGTGTTAAAACACGATTTTTATGTTTTGCAGGGGTGTCGTTATAGGTTTTTTTTAATTGTGGAATACGATTGATTATTGTACTGGCTTTTAAATGTGGAGTATTTTTTCCAGATTGTTCAATCGTAGTTACTACGACCATTACGATTTCTACAGCTCGTTTGTTACGTTCTTTTACGATGCTTGATTTAACGAGATAAGAATGTGATACTTCCAATAAGGGTGTACCATCTTTTTTTAACTGTGGGCTACCTTTTCTGTCTTTTCTGATGCTGACATTATAAATTCTTTTTATCAATCTTGTCATATAAGGACTGGCAAATTGAATTGTGTTGGATTCGGCATCATACCCCATCCAAACTAGCAATGGCACAGCAGTACCTATTCCGTTTGGTCTGTCAGGATCTTTAATAACTCCGTATATTGTTTGGAAAGAAGATGTTTTTTCAATAATCGAAGTAATGTCCTTTTTGCTTAGATTTCTCTTTTTACCTAGTATAGCTGCCAGATCAGGGACATAGACAGTTACAATTTCGTTTACTACTCCTAATTTTTTTGTATTTTGTTCAAAGTCAGAGAGAATGATTGAATAAAACATTCTAAGTAATGGTAAGTCAATTGCTTCTATTGGTACGTCTTTGTCTTTGTTGATTTCTCTCAAGGTTGCCTCAGATGCTGGGAAGCCCTGAAAAAATAGATTTTCACCATCATATTGTAATCCATCGGTTGTTGCCAGAGGCTGAAGATAGGCCCCACCGTTTTGTTGTAGGCTTAAACTGTCTTTGTATTTGTCGTTTGTAATAATAGCAAGATTAGATGGTAAATTATCTGTTGTGTTATCCGCTTTTGATTTAGTTCGATAACTTTTTTTCTTTTTTTCACCATCTGGCTCAGACATTGTAATTTTTCCGAGTATATATTCAGGATATGTATCGGTTGCTTGTTGTGCTCCAATATGTGGGGTTGTATTTAATATGGCTGCATATGTTTCCAAGGAACCAATTTCTTCGCGTGTGAGGTTTTCGTTATTGTTTTTTCGTGTCATGAGATTCACAAAGCCCTTTCTCACGTCCTCTGCGATAAGCACATGGACAGTGTTATTTTGTTTGAAGTAATACCACCAGTGGCCCTCTCCTGTGTCATTATCGCTACGAAGCCAGTAGGGGGGATTAAAATTGGTGAAATCGAGTATTACGTTTATATAGTTAGCAATAGTGGAAGTTGTGCGTGGGTCCTTGACAGGTATTTCCAGTATGTCAGATTCCCCTATTTTTCCTTCGAAATTTTTTCCCATTGTTACCCTTCCTTACTGTAGTATGTTAGATTGTGTATTTTTTTAGAAGAAAATTATCTTGCTTCGGACATTCGTTTAAATTCTTTGTATTTTTCGAGGTTTTGTTCTAAATCACGTTTGATTAAATCGTTGATATATGCGGTTTTATTACCCTTGAAGAAGAGGCTGGCGCCTATTTCCATTTCTTCATATAATTCAACTGGGATTGATAGGGTTATTTTTTTTCTATCTCCTTTAGATGGTCTGCCAGCTTTTTTAGGAGTGGCAGGTGTAGCTATAGGCTTTTCTTGATTTAGTACAGTTGCATTTATTTCTTTTGCAAAATTAATTTTGCTACCTTTTTTGGTTGTTGTTGCCGCCATTTATTAGTCCTCCTTTAATTCGTCTAAAATTTCATCAATTAATTTATTATAGTCTATTGCAGTTGTGCAGGTAGGGGCATAATCATAAATAGATTGTCTCATTGTTTGCGCTTCTTGGCATTTAACACTTTCTCGAATTTTTGTTTTAAAAACTTTCGTTTGCATTGACTTCGCGTAATCTGGCAATAGATTATCTTCAATGTCTTTTGTAAGGTTTTGCCTGCCTTTGTATTTGATAATTAATAATCCAAGTATAGATAAGTCCTCATTATCTTCCTGGTATTCTTTGATGGTTTCATAAAAATCAGTAATGCCTTCTATGCCAAAAGAATCGCAAGTGACAGGTGTAATGATTCGTTGGCAAGCCATTAAGACGTTGCCAAGTAAGATACCAACATGAGCTGGTGTATCGAATAATATATAATCATAGTTGTTATCTACTTCTTTGAGGGCTTTTTTAATATATTTGTACATAGTTGGACTTGGTCTAACCTGTGTGTCTGAGTTTTCCAAACTTTTATCAGAAGCAATAATGTCTCCATAATTTGTATGTTGGACGCAATCAGATGCTTTATATCCGGAAAAAATAATGTCATACAAGGTTGCCACGCCATCTATTTTGGCTCGATAAACTTTGGTTGTGTTACATTGCGGATCAGTATCAACCATCAAAACTTTATATCCTCTGTTTTGTAGGCCAGCTGCTAAAGCTAGAGCTGTTGAACTTTTCCCAATGCCACCTTTTCTATTTGCTATACCTATTTTTATCGCCATAATTTTCCTCTTTTCCTTTTGCTATACCTGTTTTACTACTTAAATATATGATACATCTAAAATACTTATTTGTCAATATTAAATGTAATTTTATCCATATTAAATATATTTTAATATGGATAAAATTACATTTAAGATGTTTTAAATATATTAGGTGTAATATGCGTTTTATATATTTAAGATTTTTAAATTATAAAATATGTATAATAATGTTTGCATGGTTTTAATTGCAAATATATCTATAATACGATTTAATATATATAAAATTATATTACAGATATATTTTATATGTAAAATATTTTATATGTGTAAAATATATGAAATTCTATATACATATTATATGTATAGTAAGTCCTATATGTGCATAATGGTATATATGTATAATATTCATATAATATATTTTAATACATATAAAATTATTGAGTAACGCACAGTTTTTTTTCCATTTCCGTAAAGAATTTTTGTCTAATCTTCCGAATATTTTTATTCTTGCTATTGGTGTAAAATATAAAGAAGTGAGCGTTTGTATTGCAGAGTTGATTTATCGTATGGTTATTTATGCCACGAATATTGATGTAGTGAAATGTGTATCTGATTTATTGGCATTTGATGATGATTATAAAGGAGAAATTTTAGAGCTGATTAATGAGTTTTTAAAGGAACATATTCGTCGAATGGATAAAGCCATAAAAACTACAGAATATCCAGTAGAAGTCGTGTTGCAAATGATGGATTATCCTGCTTTAAATCAGGAAGAGTATGAACAGTGTATAGCAAGTATTACTGAAATACTAGAGAGATTATAAAAAGGGGGAATTAAACATGGCTTATTTGATAGCTAGAGATAGAAAGAGTCATGGTTGCTTTGCTCTAAAAATTAAGCACGGGAAACATTTGGTAGAATTAAAGCGAAGATTAAATAAAATTGTGGGATATAAAGGGGTAGTTTTTTATGAGAAAATATTTAAGAAAGCGTGAAAATGGTGCTTATTATATTGCCGAAGGGTATAATGAAAAGCAAATGGTTGCAGCCGGATTTAATAACGTAACAGCCGGTATATCTGCTGGAAGAAAAATGATCCGTGCGATGGGTGATAGTTTTTCTGAGCCTGTATATGGCGTAAAATGGGTAGATGGCTATGCTGTTTATGCTGCCTGTGAAAAACAGGATGAGAAGAAACTGGAAGGCTATAATATAGTCGGTACGCCTGGTGAACTAATTGGTAAGGGTGGTGGGCTTTGGTCCAGACATACACCTGCTTGCATTGCGGAAATGGTTGGATAGCTACATAATATTAAGAAAAGACTTCAAATGAAAAAATCACTTGAGGCCTTTTTTATTACAATAGCTTTAAAACTAGGCTGTTAAGAGTTTTGTCTCTCATAATTGCAGGCAGTTTATCTGCAGTCTGAAGGACTTTAATCTGTCCATCTTTAGATACAGTTAACAAGCCCCATGAATCTAGCTTGGTTGATAGTGCAGCGTTAACTATATCTTTCTCGTCCGATATGGCCAAATAAAACTGGTCCACAAAATTGGTATATTCTTGTATTTTGCAGTCGTTCTTTAAGTCATTGACAGCTACTTTAATCTCAACCCCTATCAAATTAACCGGATTGTCAGCACGAGCCGGTACGCTTATATTTTCAACTATAAGGGCATCTAAACGGCGAGAATGGCGGGATGTTCCAGAATTAACAGGAAACTCTTCAAAAATTCGATATTTTTCTTTGATATAAGTCTTTTTCACTGGCTCTCTTGGGTCTGTTATCACTTTTTCCCATACTGGATTTGTGACATCTTGCTCAAACAGCCAGTCAGAAGACTGTAAAGCAAGAATAATATCTGCAGCAGTTATTTTTTCTGCCATTTCCGTTCTATCTTTCGCCTGTATGCAATCAAATTTACTGGTTGCAACAAATCCTCCTGCCGCTTTTCTTGCTTTGGCAGCCTGCCGCAAATTTTCTCGTGTCAAATTACCGGACATCACCTGTTCTACCAGTTTATCCATCTCAACAGCGTTTTTTCCGGCAACTTTAGCACAGAGATTGAGACTATCGGGGGATACGTCAATTTCTTCTATTTTTGGCACTGTGCGTCCATGTTCTGCGGCTCTGGCGGCATACTCAGCGTAATTTTTTCCAGCTTTCAGCCGGGCCCATAGCGTAGATACATGGATTGATAAGCTATCAGCCAGATGGTTAACCCATTTCGTATAGGAACGATATTGGGCTGCATATAGTTCTTTGTCTTGAACTTCAGACATCAACAAGTAAGTATGTATCCAGTTCTTTTTGTCTGCCGCTAGATATTGGCTTAATTGTCCTTCTATTTCATTTAATGCCTTTAATCTTTCTTCACGATTCATTGTATTACTCCTTTTTATATTTGTAAATGTATCATAACAGATAATTTCCTCTTCAAAATTTTATAACCGAAACAATTTAGTTGCTATTTATTATCAATACTTGTAAGTATTGATAAAGGTCATTAGCACACGTTTTTAAGCCATTATTGGATTGTCAAAACCTATTATCAAAAGCAAGTGTCTTTTTGATGGTTTTTCTGGCAGAATTAATATGATATTTTGATAATGGCTATAATATTGCATCTCGGCTGTAAAATTTATGCAATTTACAAAATAGGCAGTTCGACCTCTAAAAGTTTCTAAAATATGTATAATTATGTTGAAATATAAAATAAAATATTGATATTAGTTTATAAGTTAATATTAATAATATAAGTTATATTTTAACATGGATAATATTCCTATATTTAGAAAAAGTAAATTACCAGTATAAAATATAATTATTTTACAAATACATATAATTTCAAAATTTGTTGTCCCAATATCAATTCTCTTTTTTACAGCAAATAAATATAATTAATTAATTTTTATCCATTAATAGAAATATATTACTGCTATTTTCTAATTTTTATATCTATAAATTAACATAATAATTAATTATTGTCAATTATAAAAATAATTAATTATTTAAAATATCATAGTACAATTTTTATTTTAATTAATTTTAATAAATAAGCAGAGTTAAAATATAGGGTAATTGTAAAAAGGTAATTTACAGTAAAATAATTTATTTTAATCCATATTTAGAATAAAAATATATTTATTATGAATATTAGAAATAAATACTTATTTTAGGTTAAAAGTATAAAAATAGAATAAATTAATATTTTTGTTTATCGGATAAAAAATAAAAAAGCAGGAAAAAATTCTCTCCTGCTCTCAAAAAATTATTTGCTATTTTTCTCATTTTCTGAAATTTTCAAGTCCTGTAGTGCCTTTTCATACTCTGACTGTAAAGCATCATATTCTTTTTTGACTTCTGGATTTTGTAATGCCTTATTTTTATAGTTCTGATAACTACTCATAACCATATCACCTCGTATCTAGTATAAAGCTTTTACCAGATGTTAGCAACATACGACTTTTTAACCATCTTTTGTCTATTCGGTCCATGATTTAGCCACAAGCTTACTTTTGATAATGCGTCCATGCGAGTCATGCCAGACCCACGATATGCGTCATACTTATCTTGAGCTATTCTCCTGCGGACGCTATGCCAGCTATGATGTTCTAAGTCCAATTTGTCTTCAGTCCTACGCAACCACTTGTTTAAGGAGTTATCCTTTGGAGCAATTAGCTTTCCTTGTGTGCTTACCATCTTCTGCAGTGCATCTGTCTGCCAGAGTCTCCGCAACTCCAGAGTCCACGGACGTAAACAAATCTTTCCATTTTTACAACGGATAGATAATCCTTCATCCGTCTCTCTAACCCCATATGCCATATCGCTTACTCGTACTCCAACCTGCATTTCCAACAGATAACAGGCTGCGGATTTTGATGGATTTTCCATCGCATATGACGCTATCTTATAATAATCCTCTCGTGGCATAACATCCTTTGCACCACGATTTTCTGCTGGATCAGACCATGAAAATACCTGTGGACAGCTTAAATCCAGACCCATACATTTTCCAATTTTTTTCATCTCATGGCGATAATCATCCAGAGTTTTTTGAGTACAATTTCCAATTACTGCCTTAATGTCAAGATACCTTTTTACGGCTTCTGGCGTTAACTCTAACACACTTTTTACATCAGGGCAAGTTTTGCAAAAATCATTAATTCTGTCTAAATATTGATTACGGGATGTGATGCTATATATTTTTTCGGTTGTATCTAAGCTAGCCTTATGCTGCCGTTTATCAATACCAAATCTAAAGGCATTAAAGACCGCAGACCGCATTTTATGACGTAACGTTTCGGACATTTTTATTTCCCCCTTTCAAGCTTTATGGAATCTCCATAACCCACGGTTTCTAGCCCTTTCGTGTGCCCCATAGATTTGCCGTGCCAAAGCGTTGTCACGACAAATCTATGGGGACACTGTGACAGTGATCTGTCGAAAAAATTTAAGGGTTCCGGGGACATCCAGGATACCCTTAATAATCCAAATAATTAATAGTTACAAATACATTTGACAGTTAAATGATTCAGTTCCTCCGCCCTTATCCTGGGCTATATATGGTACCAGTCCTGCCTGTCAAAACAGGGCTGTCGTGCCTTTCTCCGCTTTCTGGAGCAGATACGATTACCTACTCCAAATCGCTATATCTCCGTTTTTTGCTCCCATATTTTGCTATAATTTTACAGTTAAATTATGTATTTATCTGTAAATTGTAATTTGGGAAACCCGAGAAAAAACTAAAAAACTCTGTTGCTATAAATTTACAAGTTACGTACTGCATATCTATTTTTAAAGACATCGGCGCAGCAATCCTATGCCTACCTTATTTTCAATGATCCATTCATACATTTCTCATCGGACACAATAAGGAGGTCACCAACTATAACAATAGTTACTTGCTCAGGCGTTGTCCTGCCTTACAGGACAATCATATACTCTATCGCATTTATACCTGAGACTTAGTGCCATTGGCTTCCTCCTTATTTGAATATCTACGCAAATAATGTGTAGGATTTCAAAAATTTTCTTTTTCTACTTAATCTACTCAATCCACTATCTACATCTGCCTACAGACAACTAAGGAGCCAAGCCACATATATCCTCCAAACATCTTTAACTGATCTACAAATATAGAGTGACAGATTGGAGCAACAAATAAAAGAACTAGATTAAATAAAACGAATAAATAAAAGAATCTGATTCCATCTTACTCTGGCGAGCAATACTAAGAAAGAATCCACTTCCATTAAACTATTGCCTGCCAGAGTAAATAACAGCAGCTTAACATCATATCTAAAATATCTAAATACACATATATCAGTGAAAAAAATACACACATATATATGTCACTTTTAAAGCACAGTTATATCTGTGTATTTTTATACACACAACTTGCTTGTATAATTAAGCCTTGTTTTTTTATACTTTACTTAAACAATAAGTAATGATAAAATATTTTATATTATAAATTATAACAATATTTATTAAAATAAAAAATAAGTAAGGGGAACAAATGAATAACCTAGATAATATAAAAGAAACAAAAGAAATAGGTACATTAACTAAAAAAGAATTGGAAATGATGAATGTGCTGTGGCAAAGTGAAACTGCTTTAACAGCTTCAGAAATTTTAAAAGCGTCTACAAATAGAACTTGGAAGGACAAATCGCTTCATATACTGATTAATTCACTTTTGAAAAAAAATTTAATAGTAGTTGATGGATTTAAGAAAATGGAGAAAGTATACGCCCGATCTTTTAAACCGGCTATATCTCAGACTAACTACATTTGGACCCATCTGACTTCAGGATTAGATAAGAAAAAAAGAAGAAATCTTATTGAAGAAATAATAAAAAATTTCGATCAGGAAGAACTCTTAATAGCGAAACAAATTATAGATAAGTGCATAATCCAATAAAAAAGAAAAAAGGTCTAGCTGCTGCCAGACCTTCTTTTACTATATCATTCAATTTAATCTATTATTTTTTCTTAGACTTTTTATTCACTTTTTTCATTTTTTCAGCAATTAATATTTTTTGATATAATTTCATAAGTTCTGCCACGCAATCTTCTTCACTCATTTTTAAACTAAATCCATAAGCAGCCATTACAGCCCTATCATTTGCTATATGAGCTTTTCTCAATTCCAATGGCATAAGAACAGGATCATATAGTTCATCATATGAACAATCTTTATACAATTCTCTGGCTTCTATAATTCCTTTTGCAGTTTTTTCAATTCTATCTTTTTGTTCCGCATTCGGAGATGGCCAAGGAAAATTATTATAAACAATATCACTAGAATATCTATAATCACCTTTCAAACGTCCACAAACAACACGAGTCCATGCCATATGAACATTTGAACAAATAACTCCAAAATGATAATAATTTGCACCTATCGCAAGCATAATACTATCACCAGGAATAGAACCTTTTTCAACATATCCAAATGGTATATATCTTCTTCTCTCTCCAGAAACTCTAGGCATAACAACAAAACTTTCTTCTCTAAAACGACGATTTTGCCTCATAAGTGCTGGCGTATTTCTTAATTTATAAGCATCTCCTGTAATCTTTTGCCGTTCTCTCCATTCTCTACAAGCATATACACGCTCTTTTATTTTAGGAAGCTTATTTATTTCAGCCGGTGAAGCATCTACTAACCAAATACACCACCTTTGTTTCCTATGCAAAAATTCACGAGCTGTTATAAATGGTCTAATCCATTTTTCTGCAAGAGGTTCTTCTTTTAAAAACTGTTCTTTTTCATCTTGATCTAAAATAAGATATCCATTATCTGTCGGTTGAAAACCTTTTATAACGCGAGGAACATCAAACACAGGTTTATTATTTTTAATAATAAATACATCTTCTGCAGCCATTAAATATCCATTTATATGTTCAACTATATGTGATGTAGAGCCATCAAAAATAATTTTCTCCTTAAATTTTTTACTCTTTGAAAATCCAATAATTACGCAATAAACATGTGCTATAAGAGATGCTTCACTATCCCATATAAAAGTCCTATATGCAAAATCTATATGTACTCCACTCTCAAATAAAGGTTTCCACAAAGGAGTAACTTGCTGCCCTTGACAAATAGAATTAGTTGATACAAAAGCACATCTTATATCTGTATTAGTAATATATTCTGAGGCCAATTTATACCAACAACATACATAATCTAACTCGCCACTTCTATCATCAAATAATTTACTTCTTTCAGCTCTTTGAGAATCCCCTAAACGAGAATTTCCCACAAAAGGAGGATTCCCCATAATATAATTAAGCTCATCTGCAGATATCACATCATTCCAATCAATCCGCAATGCATTACCTTCCGTAATATTCACATAGGTTTTTAAAGGTAAGAAATCACCATCGAGACCATATATAATATTTTTTGTTTCATCCAACATCTGAGACTCAGCTATCCATAAAGCTGTTTTAGCAACTGTAACAGCAAAGTCATTTATTTCAATACCATAAAACTGTTGGATAGACACTTTAATAATATCCGATGCAGCAACACCTAAAACTCCTTGTCCTTCACCATACAATACCCGTAATACTTTGTTTTCCAGTCTTCGTAAAGATAAATAAGTTTCCGTAAGAAAATTACCTGAACCACAGGCTGGATCTAAAAATTTTAAATGAGCTAATTTTTCCTGAAAATCCATAAGTTTTTTTCTTTTAACATTCAAAGTTTTGTAAGTTTGTATCGTCTCAAATTCTCCTTCTAATTCATCCATAAATAACGGATCAATCACCTTATGTATATTTTCAACACTGGTATAATGCATACCACCATGTCGCCTTGTCTCAGGATTTAATGTACTTTCAAATACCGCACCAAAAATAGTCGGTGAAATATCCTTCCAGTTAAACTCTTCAGAAGCTTTTGTTAATAATAATTCTCGAATTTCTTCTGTAAACTGAGGTATTTCTACACTTTCATCAGCGAATAACCCTCCATTTACATATGGAAACTGAGCCAATTCTTCTTCTAAATAATCCTCACGATCTTCTTCTTCTGTATCCAACACTTTAAATAATTCTATCAAAGCTCTACGACAATCTCGTGCTTCATATCGTGCCAGATAATCATGAAACATATTTCGTTTTTCTCCAAAAATACCAGCATCTTCGGCATATAAACAAAATACCAACCGAACACATAACGCATTCAAACTCTTTAACTTATGCTCTCTTTTTTCTTTTTCCACTTCCGTCTCATTCTTTTTTTCCTCCGGAATCTTATATTGTTCTAAAAAAGCATTGTAAAGCAGACCAACAATATCTCCTGCCTTAATAGATACTTCCATCTCATGAGAAATCTTTTGAACTTCTTTTTCTATCAAAAAATCCAGCAAAGAATACTTTGTCTGCAATTCTTCCAACATGATTTTTGTTGGCTCTGGCTGCTTTTCGTTCATATCATAAATCCAAATTTCCGCAAAATTACAAGTAACGATCCATCGAGCCCTCTCATCAAATATAAGCTTACTGTTATAACGATCAGCCTGTTCAAAAGGAGTCAAGTCTATATCTCCAGAATTACGAATTTTTTTATCTAAAGGAATATTTAAACTCTTCTGCTCAATAATAACTCTTGTCTCAGGGATATAAACATCAATTCGCTTTGTATTACCATCTACAACCACCTTTTTTTCAAAATCAATACGTTCCGTTACATTTTCTACACCAAATACATTAGATAACAGTTCTATCCAATAAGACCGGCCATCTTCGTCCTCTTTCCCTTTTCCACGCCATCTATTAATAAACTGTCTTGCAGCTTCTCTCTGTTCTGAGCCTGTCATTAAAATTTTCCTCCAATAACTTCAATATCAATCTTTACAAAAATTTTAACATAGGCATACGAAAATGGAAAGAAAAAGACTTAGAATATATCAGTATGTTATAATAAATTATAATAATCAATAGAGGGAGGAAATAATATGCAACGATTATATAAAATCAATCCAACCTGTCCAGGCTGCGGTGAAGAACACCTATATTGGAAAATTGAGCTAACCGATGAGGAACAAGCAATTTTAGACAAACATACAGAGGAACACAAAGGAGAATCGCCTATTGTCTCTTTGATGTCTCCTCCAGGTCTTATAATCAAACGAAAATTAAAATGCGGCTTATGTGGGACAGAATTTGAACCCTACTGTGCAATTTACAAAGAAGATGAGGTTGGTTACACTCATCCAGACATGATCCCAGGCTGTCAAATGGGAGAAAAACCAGTATTTTAACATTTTATTTTTT
>OLRJ01002237.1_pt1 | contig 14769 bp, 17 predicted proteins | sample 1672741 | NCBI WGS metagenome assembly OLRJ01 (sample SAMEA3136719, study PRJEB25190) | human gut metagenome | biome: human gut; feature: human-associated habitat; material: faeces | place: Austria | collected 2013
GCAAAGGCGGCCGCCGATCCGGTCGCCGATATCGACGGCCTGCGCGCGGAGATCGCGCGCCTGCGCTCCGATGCCGAGGCTTGGGAGGAGATCGCGACGGACCAGGAGCGAAGCTACTCCGATGCCACCGCGAAGGTGGACGAACTCACGAGGACCGTCCAACGGCTCGAGGGCGAGAAGCGAGCGCTCGAGCGCAAGGCGGCACAGTGCGCGGCACCGTCGGAAGACGATGGGGCCGCGAGGGTGGCCGAATGCCTCCAGTCGATCCCGCGCGACCTGACGGACCTCCTGAAGCTCGCGCGATCCATCTGGCCCGAACGTATCGTCGTCCTGCCCGAGGCAATGGACTCCGCAAAATCCTACGACGGCAACCTCGCCGAGGAATGGGATATCGTCCGCGGGGCAGCGACGGCGCTCTACGGCCTCCTGTTCGAGGACGATGGGTGCGAGGGCCAAGTCGCCGACGAGTTCCAGCGCCGGACGGGATACGAGCTCACATTCAGCGAGAGCAGCGCCACCAGGGCGCGGGTCGACCTGATGAAGATGCGCGAGAGGAGCTACTGCGGGCGCACCGTCGATATCTCCGCCCACATCAAGGGAAGGAGCCAGAAGAACTCCTTCCGCCTCCACTTCTACATCGACCGGGAAAACGAACTGATTGTCATAGGGCATGCCGGATGCCACATGAAGACCGCCGGTTCGCAACGCCGCGGCTTCAAGTAGCCGAGATCCCCGCCATCGGAAACCGATGGCGGGGATCCTTTTCCGCTCACATGGCGAGACCGGCGGCACAAACGCCTCGCAAGTTTGCGTACCGCCGGAGACGGCGGGCGGCGTATGAGCCCGGTCGTTTTTGGGTAGCATCGAAAGGTAATGCCGGAAACGTGATAAGAGGGGAGGAGAACATGTTCGACACCGACAGCGACACCCTGCGCGACACCGAGCCGACCGAGACCGAGTCGCCGAAGGCATCGTCTGCGGACAGCGCAGCCGATGCCGCCAAGAAGGCGGCCGATGCCGAGAAGCGCGAGAAGCGCCGCGCACGCCAGAAGCGCCAGGCTTTCACCGAGCAGATGCAGAACTTGACGATGGACGATATCCGACGCCTGATGGAGTCCAGCGTCGACCTCGGCAGCGTCAGCGACCCACAGGCCGAGATCGAGAGCCGCATCGAGCGCAACGGCATGGCGTACCTGATGAAGGACGGCGCCGTGTATGCCGTCGTGCTCTCGAGCGACGACTACGAACGCCTCGCGGACAAGAAGGCGTAAAGCCGACAACACGCGAAGACGCGCCAGGATGGCCGCCACCGGAACACGGTGGCGGCCATTTTCATGTCACGCCCGCATATATCGGAACCGCCGCGGCGGCACGGTGTGAGGCGAGCGGAAACGCTCGCGCCGGACACGGCCAAACGGTTGCCCGCCGCGACCCGATGCCCGGATTGGTCAGCCCCACGGCACTCGTCGCCGCGCCGCGAACCCAAAACGCACGCACCCGCTACTCGCAGCCCGTCATGACCTCGAGCGCCACCCGGACATGGCGGCATCGCTCCGCAAGCAGCTCGTAGATCGGCGCCGGGTCGTCCACGGCATCGCCTCCGGCCGCGAGCAGGTCGAGCACGGCGGCCACCCCCCTCGACGATACGGGCGCAATCGTCGGCATCCATATGACCCTCCTTCTCATCGCAGAAAGCAACCTATACAGACGTGACGGTATCCAAGTCCGATCGGGCATGCAACTGCTGAACGGCATCACTTCCAACTCAAACGCGACAACCGACGGCATAAACGCCGGCAACATTTCGGCACATAACGACCGGTGTAAAGCGGTTTAAACCCAGGCAAATAGGGGTAGGATACTGAAAACTTCGCAAGAGACGCATACTTGTACCTCCATCGTAGATGTATGTACAAGTATGCCACCGAAGTCGGTCAGATTTCCGCCACCGGGCACAGCCCGCCGACGGAAATCTGACCGCCTCCGGCGCTTGCCAGGGCTCCGCCCTTGGACCGGGGTCGCGCACAGGTGCGCGAGGAATTGGAGGAAGCGTGGCAGAAAAAGCCACCTCGCAGACAAGAATGGTCAGCATCAGGCTGACCGAGGAGGAAATCAGCACCCTCAAGGCTAAAGCGAGTCTTGCGGGCACGACCGTCACAGACTTCGTCCGCGAGACGGCGATCTACGGCAAGCAGGAGTTCACGCTGGCGAAGCTGCCCGGCGGCGAGCGCGTGGACGTGAAGGAGGCGCTGGAAGGGTTACTCGACACCGAGCACCGCACGGTGCAGAAGCATTTCAACGTGACGCCTTACGAGGACACCTTCATCCGTGACGCCGCGAGGAAGGCCGGCATGACGCAATCGCGCTTCATGGTCGACCGCATCCTCCACACGCCCATGTACTACATCGGCGACCCCGACTTCTTCCAGAAGTTCTTCTACGAGCTCAACAAGCAGGGCGTGAACCTGAACCAGCTGGCCGCCGCGGCGAACACGCTGATCCTCCTCCAGGACATGCCCGACATGGCCAGGGAGCGCCGCTGCGAGCTCGCGGCGCAGATCGAGCACTTCGTAGCGACCCTGAAAGACCCATACTGCAAGGCGCTCGCGGAGACGCGCGGCCTCATGATGCAGCTCAGGCGGCAGTCCGAGGTGGAGCGATAGCATGGCCATGCTCAAGACGCTCGCCCGGAAGTTCGGCGGCTGCAAGCAGATAAAGGACTACCTCGCGCGCAACGGCCGCGCCGTGACGTTCCGCTCAAGCTCAATCGATCTTGATAGCGCCGGCTGGGACGGGCAAATGGACGCGACGCGCCAGGTGTTCGGCAAGGACACCGGGCGAAAGTACTACCATTTCGTAATCTCACCCGATCCCGAGGACGGCCTGGATGCCAAGGCGGTAGACGCATTGGCATGCGATTGGGTGCGCGAGCGCTACAGCGGATACCAGTGGGTGATCGAGACTCATATAGATAACGGCATTCCGCATGCACATATCGTCGTCAACTCCGTCAACCCCGTTGACGGGAGGAAGATACACCTCGACGACGATGACGTGCAGGCCGACGCGATGGAGTTGCAGAGAATCTGCCGCGACTACGGCTACACCGCCTTCGACAACTTCAAGTTCACGAGGGACGAGGACGGTTCCTGGTACGCACGCACGCCGCGCCCCGACCGCCGGCGCGAGGTCGTCTTGCAGGAGGCGCGCCCGGCGCGCCGTCATGTGACGGACGCCCAGCGCCGCGCCAGGTACAGCGGCAAGAAACTCTGGACCGATGCGATGCACGACGATATCGAGTCGGCTTTGCAGGGGTGCCGGACATGGCCCGCGCTCGAGAGGCGTTTGGCGGAGAAGGGCTACCGCATCAATATCAACCGCCGCGGAGTGCTGACCTTCTACCCGCCCGAGGGCAAGGGCCATCCCGTGAAGGGTTACAAGCTGGACGACTCCTATACGGTCGAGGGATTGCGCGAGCGCCTTGCCGTGCGACTCGAGGGACAGCGCCCGAACGTCAAGATGTGCACCGAGGACCTTGTCCCGGACGTCGTCCTGCCGCCCATGACTTTCGAGGCGGTCGCATCCAACAATCTCGAGCGGTCTAAGAGGATCGAGCGCTCCGCCGCCCGCCTTGCCGCCGCGGCCGACGCCGTGAACATTATCCGCGAGCGCGGCTACCGCTGCTATGCGGACATGGCGGCCGATGCCAGGCGCCTCGCCGCCGAGGTCGACGCGCTCGACGCGAGGGTCGACGCGCTCAAGCTGGAGGCCGAGCAGACCGTCGAGGCCATCCGCCAGGTCGAGGTCTACACGTCTTGCGTCGCGCAGTTGACCGCGCGCCCGGAAGGAGCCGAAGCGCTCGCGGCATGGCGCGAGGACAATGCAGACGAGCTTCGCGAGATGGAATCGATCCGCAAGTGGATGGCCGAGCGCGGAATCGTGCTCACCGATATGACATACACGGACCTCCTCGCACGCCGCGACGGCGTCAGGGCCGACGTGGCGAACCTCGCTTCCATGGCAGTCGATATCCGCAACCGCTCGCGCCGACTTTCCGCCGCTGTCGATGTCCTGGACTCATCGCAGATGCCGATTGGCCCCACAGATGTACGGGGCCGCGGCGAGAGGCAGAAGGGCGCCGGTCACGGCCTGCGCGACGCCAAGGTCATCACCGCGAACCAGACCGCCGAGCTGACGCGCGAGTACACGCGCTATCGCAAGGCCTATTCGGGGGCCATCGCGGCGGGCGCCCTCACGCCGGATAAGATCAAGCAGATTGAGCGCGACCACGAGCGGGCCAAGGCGAAGATCATCGGCGAGCAGCGCGAGGAGGACCTGCGCGCGGAACGCTCGGCGTACGGGATGGCCGGAAGCGAATGGGCGCAGGATGCTCCCGTGACGGTCGCCGCACCCGGCGGGACGGACAAGAGGTCGAAGCCCGGATGGAAGCCGTACCTCCAACGCCCCGCGACCGAGAAGCAGATGAAATATCTCGAAGACCTCGTAGAGTCCGGCATCATCGCGCAGGCCGACATCGACAGCCTCGGCGGCGAGCCGACCATCGCGGACGTCAACGCGCTCCTGAACTCGCATCCCAAGGTCAAGAACCTGGAGCTTGAGAAGATGGACGGCGACGGCGCGGACGGCACACGGACGTACACGCAGACCCGAGACGATATCGAGGACGACGGCTATACGCCGGCGAACTACACGAGGAGGAGATAGACGGTGAATATCATCGTGAAGATGCACGACAGGGCCCGCGTGATCGAGGCGACGCGCATGGACCTGCACAGCGGCATCATGCTCGAGGACGACTTCCTCGACATTTCCGATTACCTGAACCAGGGCGTGCTTCTTGAACGCAGCGTGTTCATCACCACGAGCGACGACATGCAGCTCCTCAAGCGCGCCGTGACACTCATCGAGCCGGACGAGCTGGATGCCATCGACGGCGTCTATGCCGACGGCAAGCCGATTCTCGTGAGGACCGAGGACGGTTCGCGTTTGGCCCCGGCGGTGTTCGAGGTGCTGTTCGACGACAGCGGCAACTACATGGGCGACCACGGGCAGGGCCTCTGCATCTACTATGAGTCCGGGAGCTACGAGACGATCGTGCCGACTGTGCTCTCGTTCGGCGACGGCATGCTCATGGCCGACGACCTGATCGATTGGAGCGACCTGGACTCGGGTATCACCTGGACCCGCGGAGCCTGGACGCGCGGCGACCGCAACCTCATGGAGCTCCGCCCCGAGCCCACGGTCGTGGTCGATCCGGAGCAGTATGCGCACATGGAGCTCATGACCTTCGGCGGCGCGCTCGTCGCCATGAAGACCGCGGGCGGCATGGTGAGCGGCGGCGGAACCGTCTCGGACGATCCCGATGCCGACGATACCGCGACCGAAAGCGAACCGCGGCCGTCCCAGGATGCGGAAGCAGACGACGCGGAGACCGAGAGCGGTCCAGAACCCGGCGGCTCGGAAACCGAATCCGCCGAGGCCGATGACGGCTCGGGTTCCGATGGGGGCCCGGACGGAGATGACGGGGATCCCGACGAGGACCCCGGCGAAGATGACGACAGTGACGACTACGAGGAGGACGATTCGATGTTCGCCGATCTCTTCTAAAAATGACCGCGACGATATCCGCGGCGGCAATGTGCCCGCCGCGGGCGTTTCGCCTGCCCGTTTGCGGCGATGTCTCGTGTATATTGCTTAAAGTGTAAAAACGGACGACAGGACGGCGAGAGAGCGGCATGGACGCCGCGACCCGCCGACACGCTATGGAGATACCGGACGGCGCGAAGCCGACGACGAAAGGACAAATGTCCAGAGGGAGGGCATGGAGGTTCCAAGGTCATGGCCCCGGCCTCGCGCTTCAGCGCCAGGGCCGCGGAGCGCGACGACAAGCGTCATCGCGTGACCGACCGCCTGAGCGACTACTACCGGAAGTCACGCAGTCTCACCGCCCACTATCCCATCTTGGAAGACGACCTGTAACCCGCCCAGTCATCCAAGGCCCCGCCGGACCCCGGCGGGGCTCGCAACGCCCATGCGAAGGCACCCGGACAACGGGTGCCTTTTTCGCTATTTGCCCTGTTCAATGAATAGATTTTTTCATCAGGGGTAAAAGTCTCGCGATACTGGAAAGCAGAACCGAGAAGGGACACTCTTATGACCGTTATTGAGTATTGCCGAAACGAGACCGACGTCCGCGAGCTCGTCATCATCCGCGCAGGGGGCTACACGTCCTGCGCTGCCTACATCGACTATGAGGACCTGTTTCGCCTTCCGCCCAATATCGCCCATGCGGACGTTATCGAATCCTCCTACGACCACATCAAGGTTTTGGACCACCAGGGCACTTACGTAAGCGTCCCGTGCACCTACCTGGACATCAGATAGGGAAGCCGAAAATGCCGCAGCCCGAAACCCGTCACGATATCGCCGTCATCATACCGTGCTACGACGAGGCGCCGACGATAGCCAGGGTCGTCGATGACTTCCGCCGCGAACTTCCCGAGGCGGCCATCTACGTCTACGACAACAACTCGACCGATGGCACCGCCGAGATCGCACGCGCCCGCGGCGCTATCGTCAGGCACGAGCCGCGTCAGGGCAAGGGAAACGTCTGCCGGCAGATGTTCCGCGACATCGACGCCGACTGCTACCTCATGGTCGACGGCGACGATACCTACCCCGCGGAATCGGCGCGCTCCCTCTGCGCTCCCGTCCTCGCGGGCGAGGCAGATATGGTAGTGGGCGACCGCCTTTCCAACGGCACCTACGCCGAAGAGAACAAGCGCACCTTCCACGGATTCGGCAACGACCTCGTGCGCGCCATGATCAGGTGGATATACGGCTACGGTTTCGAGGACGTCATGACCGGCTACCGGGCGATGTCCAGGCCGTTCGTGAAGACCTTTCCGGTCCTGTCCGAGGGCTTCCAGATCGAGACGGAGCTGTCGATTCACGCCGTCGACCGCCGCTGGCGGATCGCCGATGTCCCCGTGGAATACCGGGACCGCCCCGAGGGCTCGGTCTCGAAATTGAACACCGTGAGGGACGGGCTGAAGGTGATCGCCATGATCGGCACCCTGTTCAAGGACTACCGCCCGTTGAAGTTCTTTTCGCTGGTCGCCCTGCTGCTCTGCATCGGCGGCCTGTGTGCCGGCATGCCGGTGGTGACCGAATACCTCGCTACCGGCCTCGTGCCCCGGTTCCCGACCGCCATCCTTGCCGCGGCGCTCATGTTCATGGCAGCGCTCTCGCTTACCACAGGCTTCATCCTGGACGCCGTTGCGAAAGTCGAGCGCAAGCAGTGGGAGCTCCGAGTATACCGCCAGACCGAGAAGGACTGACGCCACCCGATGATCACGCGTCCCCCGCCGGAAACCGGCGGGAGCCAGATCGGCCCCCAGCAGGCGCCCGGGCACCGGGCGCAATCCGCGAATACCCACCGCCAAAAAGAAAGAGGAAACCCAAATGGACGCAATGGTGGAAGCCCTAAAGCCTATTATAATTTTCGCTATGGTTCTCTGGGGCATTGAAACTGTCGTTACGATGCTTATTAAAGATCACAAGCAGGCGAAACGAAAGCGGGCACGTGAGAAGCGGCGTTTGGAGTATCAGGACCGCCGCATGGCAAACGACGCCGAGCACGCAAAGGTCACAAGGGCAATGCGCTACAACGTACTTCGCCGCGATGATTTCCATTGCGTCCGCTGTGGACGAGGCCGCGAGGACGGCGTGAAGCTCCACGTCGATCATATCGTCCCCGTATCGCGCGGCGGCAAGTCGGTGATGTCCAACCTCCAGACCCTATGCGAGGACTGCAATTGCGGCAAGGGAAACCGCTATCTGGAATAGCAACGATGTAAGCATCACAAATAAAGGAACCGATGGCAATGTATACAGCTATCTACATATCGTTAATACTGCTGCCTATTGTAGTAATCGTAATTGCAGCCTGGTGGAATGTAAATCCATTCCAATATCCCTACTATCGCAAGCAGTTCAATGTGACTGGAAAGAGACTACCGAAGATCGAGGACTATATCGACCTGTATATATGCAGCTATGGAAACGATTTCGAGAACCTGATCGACAACCATGCCCTAGTCGTTCAAAAATGGAAGGCCGCTTCAAAAGGCAAGGTCCGGCAATCGTTTTTTAGGAAACATCGGGAGAAACAGTTCCGGGTCGCTATAGACGACGAACATGAATTTCAGTTTGAATTGTATCGCGATAGCACTAGATACACTCAAAAGAATTACGTCAGGACGTCTTATCAAGTCAGCATGACCGAAAGGGCAATTGGGGTAGATGTGGACTGGTTGCTGGAAAGATATCGGCAGCTTCGGGCAATAGGTTTTGAAACCGACTTGAATAGCTACCACAGCAAGAATCAACGCAAGCAGATGACGAAAAAACTTAGGCTGAAGATCATGGAAAGGGACAACTGCACTTGCCAGAACTGTGGTAAATACATGCCTGATAGGGTAGGCCTGCAAATCGACCATATAGTTCCCGTAGCTAGGGGCGGAAAGACGGTTGAGTCAAATTTGCAAGTGCTATGTTCGCGATGCAATGGATCAAAGGGCGCAAAAGAACCGGATGCCTTCTACTGAGGGCGATCGAATCGGTAACCATAGGATGAGCCCTGAAACATCCGACCGATAACCCGCTGCCCCGCAATTGAGCGCCCCCTGATCAAGGTATAGACTGGTTTTGATTACCCAATTTAAGAAAGGTCTAAAGTCCTTTTCGGTAGGGCGGCGGCCGAAATCGATCCCGAAGATATCTCGATTGCGAGTTTGCGTCTGGAATGCTCGACCTCATCTGAGATGCCGAGGGAGGCGGCGACGCGGTCGAAGCACTTTTCGACGATTGTATTGAGGGCATCGCAGTGATTATCGAAATCGTGCGTGCGGTTCAAGACAGCGGGAGATAGGAAACGCTGCATCTGTCCGGTAAATGACCCGTCGACATAGCAGACGCGTGCACGTTGCGTCCCGGTGGCGATCATGCTGGCAAGGGAGGCGGGACAGCGGTAGTCATCGTGCTTTGCCGCGACAAATGCGGCTACGGCAGGGAAATCGATCTCCTGTGCACGGACGATCCAGGGAATGTCCCAGAGGTCGCGATGCCTGATATGCGAATCGGTGGCGGAGAACGAGATGAGCTTGTCGGCCAAGATTTCCTCGAGTGTCTGGCACCGGATCGTGAGGTCGTCATACATTCCGGCAAGTTCGGGATAATTGACCGCGACACGTCGAATCGTGGATGTATGTGCTGGCACAGACGCGATCTCGAGCTTGATTCGCTGTTTCGGCAAATCGGGGCGTGCGATGTTGGTATTTACGGAAACCGTCCATCTCCGCATCCCGACGCCATCGAAATCATTGACGACCTTGGGTTCCCTGACGCTAACCTCGGTATCGTAGGATTTCAGCAAATCGGAGCGCAAAGTCTTGGAAAAATCATCCAAGGGGAGCGAATCGAAGCTGTCACCGGCGACAAAATCGAGGTCTTCGCTATATCGTTGCGATCCATAGCAGAGACGCAGCGAGGTCCCGCCTTGAAAGGTGATATCTCGAAGCAGGCCGTTCCTCCCGAGGGACCGGATAATCTCGTAATGGATGATTTCCTTTTCGATGACGGGCGTGAGGCGGGCGCCATCGACCTTGCTGGCGATATCGCTGGCAACCTCTTCGAGATCAATCAACATCCACTTCATCCCAATCGATAAGCTCTAGGCTGCGCTTCCTCGAGACGAGGTCGTGCAGGCAGCGCTCCTCGGTCGCGATCGGCAGCCGATTCCTCGGCATACGGTCGATTATTCCCCGTTTGACGGCATCCAAATCATCATCAGTATGTACAAATTCGATGGCGCCGAACCGGGTATTGACGAGGCCTTCCGCGCCCGTCGTCACGCACGAGATGCGCCCGAGCGGGATTTGCGAGATAAAGCCCCACTGCGATGCCGCGGACTCGAGACTTTCATAGGTGGCGCCGCCGGGGCGCAGAAACGCCGCGATGTGGCCGAGCAGGTCGCAGCCGTTGGGATGGAAAAGCAGGTAGAGGTACGCGTCGTGGGCGACGCGCTCGAGGATGCCGTCTGCGGTGAGCCTCTTGATGGTCGAGCGGAGCGTATCGCCGTGCTCATCGAAAAGAGCCCCCAGCTCGCGGCTCCGGAAGAGGATCCGGCCCTCCAGATCGCACCCATGCAGAATCTTGATCGCCTCGACGCTTTTCACTGAAATCCTCCCATACTCCTCCCCTTAATTATACCAGAGTGGTTTATAATTAAACCACTTGGCACGGGTGTATCACCCAATCACCCCCTCAAAGTCTTCTTCCCTGGGACCCGAAAAGCCTTCCGCCATTAGCGAAACCCATGGGAAAGCAGGGCCCGCCGGAAACCGGCGGGCCCTGCGCATGCAAATCGAAACAGCCCCCAAAAGACGCAAGAAGGCGCCCTCGGAAACCGAGGGCGCCTTACCGACCGCACCTATTGTACCGCACGCCGATCACGCTGAATACCGTGCTCGCGGCAATCGGTACCCGGAGCGCTATTCCCCGCGGCGACCTTTGCCGCGGCGGCCATCGCCGCAGGGCTCTTGCCGCCTTTGACCTTCGCCGGCTTGAAGAACTCCGGACCCGGCTTCGGCTCGTCCCCATGGTAGAAATGGAGCCCGTTGATGGGCGATCTGTCGCGGACGGCCTGGCTGATCGCGGCGGGCGATACATGCAGGGGACGGGCCGCCGCCGGGTTGCCCATGAAGGTCTCGCCGGTTTCCAGCCAGACGATGGGACGGGTCTTCGAATGGCGCTCCCTGAAGAACTCAGGCGCGGGCTTCGGCTCGTCGCCGTAATAGAAGTGCAGGCCGCCGCGCTTGACGCCCGTGCTGGCCGAAGTGCGCACGCCTCCGGGCGTGATGCCGAACGCGCGGCCCGCCTGGAATGCCGATTCGAACGTCTCCCCGGTATCGAGGCATACCACGGGGCGCGGCGCCCTGTTGGGCGGGATGAAGAACTCCGGTGCCGGCTTGGGCTCGTCGGCATAGTAGAAGTGCAGCCCTTGGGTGCAGGTGCCGCGCTGGATGGAGCGGAAGATGTTGCGCGAGTCGGCGAAACCGAGCTCCTTGGCCGCCCGGTAGGCGGAGTCGTAAGTCACCCCGGACTCCAGGCACGTGATGGGCCTCTTGCGTTTGGCATCCCGATTGTCCATGGCGGCACCCCTACTGCCTGATCCCGGCGCCGCGCGCACGGTCGCCGACGGTCGAGCTGGCCGCGACTGAGGCGCGGTGACCCAGTTCGACGGGGTCGGGCTTCACCGCGACGACGGCCTTGGGTTTCTTCTCGGAATACTCGATGCGCCCTCCGAAGGGATCGGAGAAGCCGAAGCAGTCCTGGGGGGTGTACAGGTCGATGCGATCGGACTTCCACTCGCCGCTCACGGGTTCCATCATCGTGTACGAGATGTCGTGCGGGTCGATCTCGAAATCCCTGTCGAGCACGGTGCCCATGGTGCCGCCGCACCCGCCAACGGGGTCGTAGATACCGAAGATGGGTTCATACGTTCCGGGCTTGACCGTAAACGTGCCGACGTTTTCGCCCTCGCCGCGGCAGATCATCGACAGGCTGGCATCCAGGAACGCGTCGAGCGGCAGCGTCGCGAGGACCGCGAGCCCGACAGGGCGATTTTGCGGCATATTGAAGATGTCCTCGCGGAAGCTGCGCTCGAAAGGCGTAACGGGGTCGTTGACGACCTTCTCGATGGTCGTGCCCTGCGAGGCGCACAGCTTGTCGAAGATGCTCTCGGGGATGTCCGCGGGACGCGTGAAGGGCCTGTAGTCCTCGGCGGGCTCGTACTCCCACCTGTCATCCTCGCCCTGGCCGCCGCTATGGCAGACGCACGGGAGGTAATCTTCCTGCCAGTCGCTCGCCGCGTCGATGACGTCGCCCTCGGAATACAGGCCGTTGACGGACAGTATGAGCGAGGTCTTGAAGGAGAGCCCGCTGAAATCGATGTCGTAGAAGAACCCGAACTTATCGGTCAGGTCGTCGCGGAGGCATCCGCTGTCGACATAGAGTTCGCGCCCGAGGCGCCCCGAGCCGAGCCGCGATTCGATTGCCTGGGCGAACTCATCGGCAATATTATTGCAATCCGCAAGTCTCGCCTCATCGAGCCCGTCGTTGAACCTGTCCGTGAGCACGCATGTGACGGCATGCGACAGGTCGCCGGCGGTCAGCCCCTTGTGCGTCTTGATCTTGTCCGGGTCGATGAGGCCATCGGCCCACGCAAGCGAGGTGTCCGCGAGCAGTTCGCCGCAGATGCGCGCGGCATAGCCGTACTCCCCGTATTCGGGCCAGTAGTCGAGGTGGATATCCCCTCCGTTCCGGATGGCCTTCAAGATTTCCTGCCGGTTGAAACGGTTGCCGACGACATCCGCGAGCATCGCGGCGGCCTCGTCGGCGCCGAACAGGTTCACGACGTCATCGTAGCTGTCGATCTCGAGGTCATCGGTAAGGGTCGCGCTGTCATTAGGGTTGATATCGGCCATGTCGGCACCTCCAGTGAAACGGTTGTCTCCATCGATGCTACCCGCGGCGAACCCGCACGGAAACGCCCCTTCCCGAACGGGAAGGGGCGCCCCTCCACCACCGCGCCGAGGGTATCCTTTTGCAAAAGACCCGTCAGTTCGGAGAGGACATGACCGTAGAGCGAAAGTTCGATGCGAAGTCGATGCTGGGGATGCTGAGGAGATACGAGGCAACGGTCGGCGACCTTTTCGCCGTCGTGCCTCCCCTGATGTCCCGGGACAGCGTGAAGGCCGCCGACATCGACGGGGTGATCCTTAGGCGCATCTCAGTGAAAGACCTGGCGGAAGGCATCCTAATGCCGGAGGAAAAGGTGGAGGGGGTCGAGCTCATCCGGGTCGATGCGGCCAAGGCGGACCGTTACTGCCTGCGTGCGGGCGATATCCTGATGCCGAGGATGCTGCCCAGGCACAAGTACGCGGACTACATGGTGGTGAACGTGGAGTATGCGGAGCAGGACCTTGCCTCGTCCCACAACATGATAACCATACGCCCGCGGGCCGTGGATATGGCCGAAGGGGAGCGCATGGCGTATTCCGAGATGATGGCGACATGGCGCTTATAGGCCCAAGGCCTGAACGCCCGGCTTTTTGCGCTGAGTTCGAGAAGCGCATTCACGGCTGGAACTATCGCACTCTAGTGAAGCCAGGGTTCAGCGACCTCGCGCAGGTGAGGGGCGGCTATGACCTTTTGCCGAAGGGGAAAGTTGCACTCGACTTGTGGCGCGTGGGGTATCCCAGCCTGCGCATCGCGCGCGTCACCGATCAGCCGCACTCCTCGATCATATCGACGGCCCTGCGCTTCTGCTCGTCCGTGTAGCTCGGCATTCGCGAACTCCTAATCGGACTGATTCGGTCCAACTATTTGTCCGCATCCCCATTTGTCTCGAATGCAACGACGCGATGTCCAGCTATGGCTCAGCCTTCGCAGCCTGCCGGACTGCTCAGCAGTGCCCAGTAACTACTTAGTAGATACCCAGTAGCTGCGGCGTGGCGCAAGTAGTCGGCGATGAAAGACGCGGGGTGCGCCTTGCGGCCCGTCCTAGATGACGCCGCACGGTAGCGCCATCGGACAGCTGTGCTACCGCAGGTAGACGCTCTTGAGCACCTCGACGACCTGCTGCGCCCCGACGCCCTTGATCTTGAGCGCCTTGGGGTCGACGGGGTCCGACTCGTAGGCCTCCAGGAAGCGTCGCATGTCGGCGCTGACCCCCTCGCTCATGGCGGGGCGCTCGCCGCCCGCGAGCAGCGTGGCGAGGCGGCAAACATCGTTTCGGTGCTTCTTCACGCTCTTCTCGTCGACGGCCTGGCCGTCCGCTCGCCTGGCGGAAAGGTCGAGCCACGCCTTGGCCTTGAAGGGGATCAGCCCCTCGACCGACAGGACGGCGACGCCGCTGGCCGACGCTCTGTTTTCGACGAGCAGCCGATAGTACTCTTCGTCAAGCAAAATCGCCGAAAGGCTCGAGACCTCGTCGTCGATGTGGATCGGCATGAGGCCTGACTCCGCGTCGCGCAGGTCGACGTCGGTGCGCGCGAACAGCTCCAGCATGGCGGGGAAGGCCGGGTCCTCCGGCTTGGAGAACCGGTAGAACTGAGGCTTTCCGCTGCTCTTCTGCCTGTTCTCGTACCCGCCCTCCTTGACGAAATCCCAGAAGACCTGGCCGAACTCGGGCGTCAGCGCCTCCACCAAAAGGACCAGGTCGAGGTCCTTGGTGGCCCTGAAGTCCTGCCCGGCCTCGCCGAACAGCAGGTCGCAGGCGCCGCCGCCGATCAGGACGTACTCGCCGTCGTGGCCCGCGAAGCGCTCCTTGAACTTATCGATTCCCCTCATGATCGCCTCCAAGCACCCGGGTCAAAACGTTCTCGATCTCGCCCGCGACGCGCGGGTCGTCCCTCTCGTCGGCGGGAAGGGACAGGATGGCCGAAAGCGGGTCGACCGCGCATCCCGGCGCCGGCACGGGCTCGTAGCGCAGCACCTGCACCACGCACGCGGGATCCTCTGGCTCGTCGAGACCAGTGTCGCGCGCGTCGGCCGCCAGCTCCAGAGTGCACTCCTGCGCTTTGGTTGCGGCGAAAGTCGGCCAGGGGTCGTCCTGCAGCATCGAGAGTACGCACAGCGCCGAGAGCCCGCCAAGGGGAAGCTCCGCATCGGGCACGCGGCCCA
>OLRJ01002245.1_pt1 | contig 14695 bp, 15 predicted proteins | sample 1672741 | NCBI WGS metagenome assembly OLRJ01 (sample SAMEA3136719, study PRJEB25190) | human gut metagenome | biome: human gut; feature: human-associated habitat; material: faeces | place: Austria | collected 2013
ACGATAAGGCTGACGACGAAGCCGATGAGGGCGAGTGCCTCGACGAATGCAGAGCCGAGGATGAAGACCGTGAACAGACGGCCCTGGACCTCAGGCTGGCGAGCCATGCCCTGCGCAACACCGCTGGCCGCGAGGCCAATACCGATGCCCGCGCCGATAACGCCGAGACCATAACCAACGACACCGAGAGCTCCCACAATTCCTCCTTTGTCATTCACCCCTGAGTACGGTTGACGGGGCGAGTTCCAAAAACAAACTTACACGTGCTATGAACTGCGGGCGGCTGCCCGCGAGTTGCCTTGCTATGCCCGTTACTCCTCGTCGGACTCGGCGATCTGGATATAGACCGCGGAAAGAAGGGCGAAGACGTAGGCCTGGATGGCGGCGACCATGATCTCCACCACGTAGATGACGAGCAGAATCGCGACCCACAGAATCGAGGCGCCCGCCTGGGCGGCCGCAGCCGCGGAGAAACCGGCGAGCAGCGGCTGGAAGAACAGGGACGCCAAGATGGCGAAGGTGCCCATGACCACGTGACCGGCGAAGAGGTTGCAGAACAGACGGACGGCCAGGGTGATCAGACGGAGAATCGTCGAGAAGACCTCAATGAGCCAGACGAGCGCGTTCAGCGGGAACGCCACGCCGGCGGGGGCGAGGCTCTTCGCATAGCCAAGGGCGCCGTGCTTCTTGATGCCGCAGACGATGAAGTAAACGAACGAGACGAGGGCGAGCGCGGCCGTGGTCGAGATCGTGCCGGTACCCGGCTTGCAACCCGGGATGATGCCCACGATGTTGTTTGCGAGCACCACGAGGAACAGCGACGCGATGAACGGGAAGTGCTTGCGCCAGGTATCTCCCAGCAGGCCCTTGCACATATCGTCGCGGACGAACTCAACGAGGTACTCCATCGCATTGACGAAGCGCCCCTTGGGCACGAGGCTCGCGGACTGCTTAGCCTTGAAGACAAAGAGCAGCACAAGCATCAAGACCACGGCGACGGCGAACCAGAAAGAATACTGGGTGAAGCCAACCGTGTTGAGGTCGCCGGCTATCGGCGTCGACTTGAAGCTCGAAACCAGCTCGTTGACCTCGCCACTAAGGCTATCGAGTGGATTCACTTACGTCCCTTCCTTTCGAGTCAGGCCCTTGAGCCGCACAAGCGGCCTTCCAGGCCCTTATAGCCTCCACCGCCCAAAAGAGCAAGAAGGCCGCAACCATGGCACATCCGAACACCAAGAGCTTCTGGCTCGCGGCCACGAATACCGCGAGCAGGGCCAAGGATAGCAGCAGGAACGACGAGAATATGCTCGCCAAACCGGCGGCCATGTTCACCCTTGTACCCTCTTTGAGGGCCCTTTCGAAGAGAAATGCCGGAAACGCGCACCCTATAAGACCAACGAAGGCCCCCGCCGCTATAGTCGGCAGCTGATCCACGCCTTGGCCTCCTCTTCTGGGAGCTTTCAAAGACCGTCAGGTACATTAATTGGACGCGATTCAAAAATCAACTGAGACTTTTCTTTTTGACGCGCTTTTGACACATTCGCCTCGATCCCGTCTCAAGACGCGATCGAGGGGCGCTGGAGAGTGCCGAAAATACGATCGCCGGCATCGCCTAGACCAGGGAGAATGTAGGCGTTCCCGTTCAAGCAACGGTCAAGCGCGCAGGTAAAGAGCCTCACGTTGGGGTCGGCATCCAAGACGGCCGCCACTCCCTCGGGCGCCGAGACGAGCGTGAGCGCCCTCACGTCGCGCACACCGGCGCGGCGCAGCTCCCCAATCGCGGCGATGAGCGAGCCGCCCGTGGCGAGCATGGGGTCGACGACCAGGCAGGTACGGTTGCCCACATCAGATGGCAGCTTACAGTAATAAGGATGCGGCTCGTGCGTCTGAGGGTCGCGGTACATGCCCACATGCCCCACGCGCGCAGACGAAACGAGCTCCAGGATGCCGTCGACCATGCCGAGGCCGGCGCGCAGGATCGGGACGATGGCGACCTTCTTGCCGGCGATGCGTTTGCATGTGGCGGTCTCAAGCGGGGTCTTGACCTCGACATCCTCGAGCGGGAAGTCGCGCATAGCCTCGTATCCCTCGAAGATGGCGAGCTCGCGCACAAGGGCGCGGAACTGGTTCGTGCCGGTGGCCTCGTCGCGAAGGATGTGGAGCTTGTGCTGGACCAGCGGGTGGTCGACGATGGTCAGCCTCGAGCTGTCGAATTCTACGGACATATGCCCTCTTTGATTACCAATGCCTCAGCAGCCCATCGGTCGGGCATCGAGCACCGCCGCAGCGCGCCCGATGTTGCCCGACCTCTGCGGAAACCGCGTTTCTTAGGCCTCGACCCCCTCGAAAGAGGGGTCGTCCTCGCGCATCATCTTCTCGACGCGCTTGGCGTGCCTGCCGCCCTCGAACTCGGTGGTGAGGAAGGTGTCGATAATCTTGAGGTTATCCTCAAGGGACACGAAACGGCCGGAGAGCCCGATGGCGTTCGCGTTGTTGTGCTGACGGGCAAGCTCGGTGAACTTGACGGTCTGGACCGGAGTCGCGCGGACGCCGGGAACCTTGTCGGCGGTCATCGCGATGCCGATGCCGGTGCCGCAGATGAGGACGGCGCGCTCGGCCTCGCCGCGAGAAACCATGCGGGCGGCACGATCGGCGAAGTCGGGGTAGTCGACGGAATCCTCAGAGTTCGTGCCGAGGTCGAAGACCTCGTGGCCGAGGGACTTGAGGTGCTCGACGATGGCGTCCTTCTGGGCGAAGCCGCCGTGGTCGCAAGCAACGGCTATACGCATGCGTGATTCCTTTCGGGCTCTTAGCCAAAAAGCTTAGGGATAGGTTAGCACTGACGAACGCGAGTGGCTGGAAAGAAGCGCCCGCGTCACTCCCCCGCCACCGTAAGCGCCGATTTCGGGTCAATCGCACCTGCCCGAAGCACGCGCGGCTCAGGCCCCGTGCAGTCAACGATAGTCGAGGCTTCCGCCAACAGGGCAGGGCCGCCGTCGACGACAAGATCCACGTCCCGGATAATTGCGGGATCTAGCTCATCGGCAGACGCCGCCGCCGGCCGGCCGTGGAGGTTCGCGGAGGTTTGCGCCAGCGGGATTCCCACGGCGTCCAAAAGAGCCTCGATGAAGTCCGAACCCGGCGCACGCAAAGCGACGGTGGCCCCGGCCTCGGGCCGAAGCGGGTCCGCGGCCTGGAGGTACTCGGGGTCGATCTCCTCGTCGGCGCGCACCACGAGAGTAAGCGCCCCCGGCCAGAAACGCTCGGCGAGCCTCAGCGCATAATCGGGAACGCCGCTCCCCCAGCGCGCAAGCCCGCCCTCCCGCGAGACGAACCAAGGCAAGGTTTGGCGCAAATCACGTTTCTTTATATAAAAGATGCGGCGATGCCCCGGATTGTCGGGAACGACGGCGCAAGCAAGGCCGTATACCGAGTCGGTAGGGAGCGCGACCACGCCGCCGTCGCGCAGCACGGAGGCGACGCGTTCCACGACATCAGGATCAGGATTCGCGGGATCGATGCGAACGAGCTTGTCGTCGGCAACGGGCGAGAAGGACGGAAGGGAGCCGCCTCGGACGGCGACGAGGATGCGCGGGCGCCCCGTAAGGTCTTGGCGGACCTCGACGGACGCCCAGCCCTCCTGCGCGCGCACGATATTGGCAGCCTCGTCGAGATGGCCCTCATACAGCTCGCAGCAGAGCATGCCCCCCGGGCAGAGCGCCTCAGGCGCAAGGTCCACCAGACGCCGGAAGACGTCGAGACCGTCAGCGCCACCGTCAAGAGCGAGCTCGGGCTCGTTGTCCTTGACCTCGGCGGGGACCTCGTGCTCAAGGACGTCCGTGGGGATATAGGGAGGATTGCTCACCAGAACGGCGAACGAGCCCATGAGCGCGGGATCCACCCCAGAGGCGAGGTCGCACTCCACAATGTCCACGGAGTCGGCGAGGTCAAGCGAATCGCGGTTTCGCGTGGCAAGGTCGATTGCCTTGGGCGAGAGGTCGGTCGCGACGACACGTGTGCCTTTACGCTCGTAGGCAATGGAAAGCGAGATGCAACCGGTGCCGCAGCCGACCTCAAGGACGCGCGGGGGCACGCCGCTCGCAGCGGCAGTCGCGGCGTCTACGCCCTCGAGCGCCGCGTCCACAAGCACCTCGGTCTCGGGACGCGGGATGAGCACGCCCTTCTCGCAACGAAGGACGATGTGGCGAAAAGCGGTCTCGCCCGTAACGTACTGAAGCGGCTCGCCGGCGGCGCGGCGCATAACGGCGGCGCGCATGCGGGCACGCTCGTCGGCAGTGAGCGGACGATCGAAATTGACATAGAGCTCCACGCGCGAGAGCCCCATGACGTCGCAAAGGAGCCATTCGGCCGACAGCCTCGGGTGCTCGTCGCCATGACGCTCGAGGTACCCGCAGGTCCAATCTATAATTTGCTTGATGTTCCAGGTGGTTTCCGCGTTTGTCATAGCCCTCTTTCCAGCTTGTGCGTTACCGCATCATAGCCAAAGATAGGCAGGCGGGTGAGGCTTAGCGGGAAACGACGGTAAAGGAGTTTGCGAGCTGGGCGCCGGTCTCGGTCCAGCGTTCCTCGACTTGGATATAACCATGCTCTCGCATCTTGGACATAAGCCTGTCGACGGTTTTCTCAGAGCGGTCCAGGTCGGCGGCAATAGCGGACTTGGTCACCGGCTCGCCCCCGCGATCCTCCAGGTACGCAAGAATGGCTTGGGCAGAGGGAGTGAGGTGGAATTCCCCCTCAGCGACCTCAGCCATAGAAATGTCCTCGCTCAACTCGTCCTCCGGGCAATGCGTGTCTTTTTGCGGAACTCACTATACCAAACTGCTCATTTGTTGGTGAATCTTAATTCATATAATTTGTACCTTAGTTTGTGCGCAACTTCAATATTGCTGCAGGTTAATCATGGTTAATGCTCATTGCAATAATTTGTATTTGTTTGCCTTATTGATATGTTGTACATCAAGTATTACAACCATATTCAGAATGTCAGAGCGCCAACCTGCTCATTTACGCGATTTTTGGCCCGCGCAATCACTCAAAAAGCAATACCCCCTCCCCGCGTTATCCATGCATCGGCGCACGCGGCTTGAAAAGCTACCACCTACGTGAAGACCCGCCCTGGGCGACCGCGTGATCACGGGCCGCTCAGGGCGGGTCTTATAGCTCAATTCGAATAGGTCGCTAGACCAAACTCAGCACATCGCCAAAGCAGTCCGCGTGGACGTCTGCCAGCGACTGATCCAGGTCGGGCGCGCTCGGCGGCAGTATGGAGCACACGCGAGCGCCCGAGTCGTGGGCCGCCCGCAGGCCGATAGGCGAATCCTCCACCACCAGCACCTGGCTCTGCTCGACACCCAGCGCCTCCATAACGGCAAGATAGACGTCGGGGGCGGGCTTGGGAGCAGTGACCTCCTCACCCGAAAGGACCACGTCGAAGATGCCCGTAAGGCCGCAGTCGGCGAGGAAGTTGTCTATGCACCAGTGCGGCGACGAAGACGCCAGGCCCAGCAGCAGCCCCCTCTCCTTAAGCGCGCGCAGCGTATCCGCGACACCAGGCACCAAGAAGCGCGAGTACTGGATGGGCTCGTCCGCGAAGCGGGCAAGAAACGCCTGATAGAGCTCTTCTCGCCGCGCGGGGTCGTTAGGCTCGACGCAGCCCCAGATCACAGCGTTGTTCGAACCGTAGAAATCCGGGAAGGCCGAGTCGTCGATGCCGTTCTCAGCAAAGAAGATGCGCCTGCGGCGGTCGTACTCGCCCTCGGTGTCGATGAGCACGCCGTCCTTGTCGAAGATGACCGCCCGGATACCTTGGCCAGACACCTAGTTCTCCAGCTGCTTGGCCAGCATGATGGAGAGAATCGCCTCATCGGTGGTGGCAAAGCCCTCGCGCACCAGCTTGCCGGTGTGCTGGATGGTCTGCTCGGCGTCGTCGAAGACGATTCCGTCCATGCTGGACGGCTGGATGTCGGCAAGCGCCAGGGTGCTCGACATGATGGCGGCGTTGGTGCCCGCAGCGATCTTGAGGGCGCAGGTTGCCTTGGCGCCGTCACAGATCATGCCCTGCAGTGTGGCGAGCATGTTGTTGACCGCGCACTTGATCTCGGGGAGGTTGCCGCCCTGCAGGTAGGTCATGCCGCAGCACGCGCCCGTGCCGCCGGCGATGCCGCTGCCGCACAGGGGCGAAAGCCTGCCCATGTACTCCTTGATGTGCATGACCAAGAGGTCGGAGATCACGAGGGCGCGGGCGAGGTCCTCATCGGAGGAGCCGAGCACGCGTGAGAGCTCGATGATGGGCAGCGAGCTCGCAAGACCCTGGTTGCCGCTGCCGGCGCAGGTCATGACGGACAGCGGGCAGCCGCCCATGCGCGCGTCGGAAGCGGCCGCGGTGGCCGAGATCAGGCGCAGCGAGAGGTTGTTCAGCAGAACGCCACGCGTATTTGCGCCGGCGCCCATGCGCTTGCCGACCTCGAGGCCGTAGTCGCCGGACATGCCCTCCTCGCTCACGCGGGTATTGAGCTCGACGCAGTCCAGGATGAACTTGATGTCCTCGAACGGGACGGTGGTCGCGAACTCGTAGATGCCGTCGACGGTAAGGCCGGTGCCCTCCTCGCCTCCGCCCTCGCCGATGGAGATCGGCTTATCCAGGACGACCTCGCCGTTCTTCTCGACGCGAACGACGTTGGTGTGGTCGCGGCACACGATGACGCGACCGGTCTGGCCGTCGGCCTCGACAAAGGCCTCGATATAGAGGGCCTCGGGGGTCTGCTTCTGCTCGATGCGGATGATCTTTGCGTCCACCATGGCCTTGGCTTCGTCGAGCTGCTCGGCCGAGAAGCCCTGAAGAACCTCAAGTTTCTTTGCAGACTGGCGGACGACGGCGCCCAGGGCGGCCGCGATCTCGATGCCCACCATGCCGGTGCCGGGAATTCCGACGCCGAGGGCGTTCTTAATAATGTTGGCGGAAAGCTTAAGGTTGACGCTGGAAGGCACCACGTCGAGCTGCTCGGCCGCGAGCGAAACCGCAAAAGCGACGGCGACGGGCTCGGTGCAACCCTCGGCGGGGCAGACTTCCTTCTTTAGAAGGGCGATGTAATCGACCATGATGGTTTTGCGCTCCCTACTCTGCGAGGGCGACGATGGCCCGAAGGGCTTCTTCGTAGACATCGGTTGCCCGGGATATGTTGGCTAGGCTCACGTGCTCGTCGATTCCGTGGGCGCCCGTGTGGGTACCCGGCAGCTTCGGACCAAATGCTACCAGTGCCGGGAGGTAACTTGCATAGGTTCCTCCGGCCATAACGCTCGACGGCTCGGCATCGTCGGCGACGCGACGATAGGCGGCAAGAAGGGCTTGAAGGCACGGGTCGTCGTCGGGCACGAGGTGCGCCGGCTTTGCCATGGCAACCTCCACCGACCAGGCATCGCCCAGGGCTTTGCCCAAGCGAGAGACGACTTCCTCGGCATCAATGCCGAGGCCAAAGCGCACGTCGAGCTCCATGCGGGCGCGTCCGCCCTCGATGTTCAGGACGCCGAGGTTGAGCGACGTGTGGCCGAACGTATCGTCGGGCACGTCGATTCCCGCAGCCGTGCCGTGAAGGTCGCGGCACAGCAGCCGGTCCAGCGCCGCCAAGCCAACGCCGCCCACACCCTCGGCCACCAGACGCGTGACCAGCTTGGCGATGGCGTTCTCGCCCTTCTCGGGGGTGCTGCCGTGGGCGGGACGGCCGGACGCCTCGAGCACACGGCCGCAGGCAAGCTCCGCACGGGCGGAATCGGGCACCACATTGGCAGCGGTGCCGCCAATAAAGCGCAGGTCATCGCAGCCGTCAAGCAAGTCGCAGGCACACACGAGGTGCAGCCGGGCCTTCTCGCCGCGCACAGCCGGGAAGGAGGCGTCGGGAACGAAGCCGAGCGTCGGCTGCTCACACCCCGCAGCCACATAAGCGGCCAGGTCGGCCATGCCGGTCTCCTCGTCGGTGCCGAAGATGATGCGCAGGCGGCACGGCAGCTCTCGGCCGCCGGCGTCGAGCTCTTGCGCCAAGGCGTCGATGAGCTCGATCATCACCGCGGCACCGACCTTGTTGTCCATGCAGCCGCGCCCATAGAGGACCCCGTCGACCACCTCGGCGGCATAGGGATCGTGCGACCAGCCCTTGCCGCCCGACGCGGGAACGACGTCCAAGTGGACCGGGAAGGCGGCCAGCGGGCCCTTCTTGCCGATCTCGGCCCAGCCGATTCTCTCGTCCAGGCGCGTGACCGCAAAGCCGCGCCGCTCGCACTCCGCGAGCGCAAGGTCCAGCGCAACGGCGCAGCCCTTGCCGTACGGCGCGCCCGGCTCGGGCGCCGTGTGCTCGGTGTTTATCCGAACCAGGCTCCTCAGCAGGTCCAAGATCCGCTGGTCACGCTGCTGCTTATCCGTGCGGCAAGGGCTTTGCATATTTACTCGCCGTCCTTCTGAGCGAAGTCGGTGCGGCAAGCCTCGGCGCCGGAGGGGTCGCCGTCCTTGCGCGGGGTGAAGACGAGCTCGCAGATCTCGTCGCCGCGGCCGATCTGGTTCTCGAAGTGCAGGTTGACGCCGGCGCAGTCGGCGCGCGCGAAGTCGCTGTAGCAGGCGAGGCGGCAGAGCTCGGCCATGCGCTCGGCGGGCAGGCCCATGGCCTTCCAGGTGTGGGCGAGCGGGCAGAAGTGGAACTTCAGGACGCCGCGCTCGTCGGTGTTCTCGGCAAGCTCCATCTCGAAGACGTCCTGGCCGTTGCTGCCGTAGAGCATCTCGGCCATCTTGCCGGGGTTGCCCTCGCAGACGCCGTACTTCTTGCCGCGGCCGAGGCCGAACTGGTAGATGGTGTCCTCGCAGAACTTGTCGAGGTCGATACCGGCCTTCTCGGCCTCCTCGAGCATGAGGGCGAACCACTGGGCGCGGGTGCCGTTGGCGCCGCGGACGTCGGCCAGGTACTCTTCGCGGGTGAAGGACTGCTTATCAGACATGTGAAACCTCTCCTTTTGTGTGATCAAGCGAAAAGAAGGGCCCGGCAACGTCGTTTTTTCGGTACCGGGCCCCGGTGTTGCGCGGGATTAGAGAGCGAAGACGCCCAGGAACGCGCCGATGATGGAGGCGACGATCAGGATGATCAGGCAACGGGTGATCGTCCACTTCTTGTACTTGATGCCCCAGAAGACAAAGAAGACCGCGGACAGGGGGAGCAGGCCGGGGGCGATGGCGTCCAGGGTGGCCTGAAGCTCAACGGTCTTGTCGCCGAAGGTCCAAGCGAGCGGGGTGGCAACCTTGACGATGCTGGCGGACAGGGCGCCCATCATGAACATGCCGACGATGGAGGCGCAGTCGATGATCTTGTTGATGATGCCGCCGGACAGGATCTTCTGGATGGACTCCTTGCCGAGCTTATAGCCCATGCCAAAGAGGAACTTGGCCTCGAAGAAGGTCAGGACAAAGAAGGCAACCGGGAAGACGACGCCAACGACGTTGCCGGTAGTGGCGAAGCTGGCACCGAGGGCAAAGAGGATGGTCTGGATGGTGCCGAAGTCCAGGGTGTCGCCGATGCCGGCGAGCGGGCCCATGAGGCCGGTCTTGATGCCGGTGATCATCTCGCCGGGGATCTCGGCGCCCATGGCCTTCTGCTCCTCCATGGCGAGCACGGTGCCGTGGATCAGGCAGCCCCAGTTGGCCTGGGTGTTGAAGAAGCCGAGGTGACGCTTGAGGGCGTCCTCGAACTCCGTGTCGTCGGTGTAGAGCTTGCGGAGCGCGGGAGCGAAGGAAGAAGCGACGGCCAGAGCCTGCATACGCTCGAAGGAGTTGGAGAGCTCAGCGGTCCAGATCCAGCGGTAGAAGACGCCGTTGACGTCCTTCTGGGTGAGGAGGTGCTTCTCGTCCTCCTTGGCGACGGCGTCGAGCTCCTTGTTGAAGCTCAGGGCCTCGAAGGCCTTCTCGTCGCCGATGAAGGTAATAAGAAGAGCGAGGCAGATACCGAAGATAGCGGCAGCCATGGTGGGGATCTGCAGGTACTTGACCATGAAGAAGCCGATGATGAACAGCGGCAGGTACTTCATCTTGCCGATCATGAAGATGGTGGTGGCAAAACCGAGGGCCGGCAGCATGCCGCCCATGACGTTGAAGCCGGTGAGCAGCCATGCGGGGGTAACCTCGAGCATGGAGGTCACGAAGTCGGCGCCGAAGTAGTTGATGACGAACATCAACGGGAAGCGGATGATGAAGCCCATGATGAGCGGATAGGTGGTGGCGCAGCGCCAAACAGCCTTGGCGTCGCCCTTCTCGGCGTACTTGTCGGCCCAGTGGACGAACACCGCGTTGATGGTGCGACGCAGGTTGTTCACGAAGACGCCCAGGACGCCCAGCGGGACGGCGATGGAGACGGCGACCTCAGGGGTCACGCCGGTCTGGATGGCGATGGGCACGGCGATGAGCGCGGCGAAAACGCGGTCGGACGGGATGTTGCCGCCGGCAGCGACCATGCCGAGATACACCATCTCGATGGAACCGCCGGTGATGAGGCCGGTCTCGACGTCGCCGGCAAGAAGGCCGAGGACGGTGCCCACGACGATCGGGGACTTCAGGGTCTGAATCCAGTTGTAGCCGGCAAGAGAGGCGGCAAACCAGAACCACAGGCCTCCGACAAGGGCAAACAGCAGATTAAGCGGCATAATTGCTCCTTCTTCGCGTTACGAGTTGTACTTCTTCAGGGCTTCGGCCAGGGTCATGCCGGATTCTTCGGGCACGACCTGCAGCGTGATGTCCACGCCGGCCTCGGCAAGGTGGGTGAGGTCCGCGACGTCCTCGTCGTTCAAGGCGACGGCCTGGAAGACGATCTTGCGGCCGCTCTCGGAGGGCACGCCGCCCAGCTGCAGGGCCTTCAGCTCGAGGCCGGCGTCAACGGCCTTGCGCACCATCTGGATGCTCTTGAAGAGCAGGAAGATGTTGCCATCACCCAGGTCGTCGGCCTTGTAGGCGTCGGCCGCGGCCTGAGCGGACTTGATGTCGACGTCGATTCCGCTTGGGGCGGCCATCTTGTAGATGTCGACCATGAAGCTGTCCTGGCCGAGGATGTCGTCGACGATCAAGATCTTCTGCGCGCGAGCGATCTTGGACCACTTGGTGATCACCTGGCCGTGGATCAGGCGGTGATCGACGCGCGCGAACGTGATGTTTGCCATTGTTGCTTTCCTTCTTCTCTTTGGGCGCTACTTGCCCAGAAGCTCATTGATGTGCTTGACGCCATCAGTCGCGGAGTCGCGGCAGGCCTTCGCAAGGTCGGCTGCGGAGCAGCCGTCTTCCCTCGACGCGAGCGCTTCGATGAACATCGGGAGGTTCACGCCGGTAAGAAGCTGATAATCCTTGTCGCGCAGGTTCATGCTGGCAACGTTACAGGGGCTTCCGCCCATGAGGTCAGTCAAAACCAGCACACCGTCGCCGGTGTCCACCTGCTCAAGCGCCGCCACAAAAGCGTCGTTCAGATCGTTGACGTTGTCCTCCCGGCGAAGCGAGAGCGTCTGGACCTGGTGTGCGGGACCCGTGATGAGCTCAGCCGCGTCCACGATTCCCTGAGCGAGCGCGCCGTGCGTCATAACGATGATTCCGACCATGTGTCCCTCCCTTGGGGCTTGTCCGCCGGCGTCGGCGGCTTTGTTTGCCGCGACCGCCTGGCCCGTCTGATCCACTTGCTGTGCACCGCAAGTTGAGGGCATTGTTCGATGCCGCCGTTTGGGCGTCAATCCACCGGTACGAGCGGTATATTTTTCTGCTTTTGCGGCTTTAAGGCGAATCTTGTCATCGCAGGGTGTATATTGAAAAATTTCATTTTTGCCAAATTTGGCAATTCTTCTCGGTTTAGCTCATTTTTAATTCGCGATTTTTATTTATTGCTTTTCTCGATTATTCGCAATAATATTGTTTTGTGCAAAATCGAGGATTATAGAAAGGGCAAAAATGAAACCAGGGAGCACACCTCTCAAAATCGAGGATTATTCTGAGCGACTCTTGGACCTCAAGATGCCTAATCTACTCAATTCCTACAAAATTCTTGAGTTCACCGGCGTGCGGGGCTGCGGCAAGACTTCACTATGCCTCGCGAGCGCACAGAGCATCACCCACTGCGACGAGAAGAACATCGTGCTCCCTCTGATCCAGACGGACCCCCGCCTGGCCCTCACGGGCGTACGCCCGCACGTCATCGACGAGTGGGCGGACCTCCCCGGCCTTCAGGAGTTCGCCTACCGCGAGACATCCGACTTCGGCGAGTTTCTCTTTACCTCCTCGCGACGCACCGAGGAGTCGACGCGCTACGCGATGACGCGCCAATCGCGCGGGGCGCGCATAAAGATGCACACGCTCACGCTCGCCGAGATCGGCGCATCGGACAGGTCAGTCTCCTTATCCGGGCTCTTTCGCGGCGAGTTCGATCCGAGGCGAAGCACGACCTCGCTCGGCTCAATCGCTTCCCTGATGTACGCCGGCGGCTGGCCCCAGACCAGAGGGATGGACAGCGCCTCCGCGCACGCCGTCGCGAGCATGCACATCGAGTCCCTTCTTGCCGGCGAGGTCGAGGCCGCGGGGCGCAAAGAGGCAACCGCCAGAAGGATCCTTCGCGCCGTGTGCAGCAACGTAGACAACGACTTCACCTACGATGCGCTTGCCGGTCTTATGGCAGAAGATGGCGAGAAGGTCCCCTCCCGCAACACCGTGACCGGCTACCTGCGCACGTTCGAGGAGCTGTTCCTTGTGGACCGCATCGACGGTTGGGACGCTCCCGTGCGCGCCAAGTCCCGCGTAAAGATCAAGCCGCGCTACATCCCCTGCGACGCGAGCCTGGGGCCGGTCGTGTGCCGCTGGCGCCAGGGCGACATTACGTCCGACGCCCGGCTGTTCATGGCGGAGCTCAGGGCGCTCGTTGGCCACGACCTTCAGGCGTACGCAGGCGCCATAAGCCCCGGCCACGCGCCGAGGTTGTGCTACTACGCCGATGCCGACGGCCTTGCGGTCGACTACGTGCTTCTTTCCGACGACGGGCGCTGGGCCGCGTTCAACGTCGAGATCGGCGAGGCCCAGGTCGCCGCGTCGATCAAGCGCCTCGAGCGCCTGAAAAAGAAGGTAGCCAACGGCGGGGAGCTGCAAGGCCCCGAGTTCACCGCGGTGATTCTCGCCTCCACGCCCCATTCGCACCGCGATACCGCGACAGGGACCTATATAGTTCCCGTGACGAGCCTGACAGTGTAGGAGACGGGCGGCATGAGGAGCCAAAGTATGCACAACGTAGCGTATAGGCCCAGCGACATAGAGCCGATGGCCGAGCCCACCGTGATAGGCCGCTTCGCGCCCACGCCCTCCGGAAGAATGCACCTGGGCAACGTGTTCTCGTGCCTCATGGCCTGGCTTTCGGCAAGAAGTGCAGGAGGGCGCATCGTTTTGCGCATTGAGGACCTCGATCCCCGGGCACAGGACAAGGCGGTCGCGGACCGTTTGATGGCCGACCTCGAATGGCTCGGGCTTCCCTGGGATGAGGGCCCGTACCGCCAAAGCGAGCGCACAGATATATATGAGGACGCTGTTCGCCGGCTGGGAGAGCTCGGGCTCACCTACCCTTGCTTCTGCACGCGGGCCGAGCTCCACGCCGCAACGGCGCCGCACGCCTCGGACGGAACGTATTTGTACGCGGGCACCTGCCGCGACCTCACGCCGGACCAGATCGCCGAGCACTCCTGCCGCCGCGCCCCGGCGACGCGCCTGCGCGTGCCCGACAAGGACGACCCCGCCGGCACGATCGAGTTCTGCGACCTCGCCTACGGCCCGCAAAAAGAAGTGCTCGCCCGCGAATGCGGCGACTTCCTCGTGCGGCGCAGCGACGGTGTGTTCGCCTACCAGCTGGCCGTCGTGGTCGACGACGGGCTCATGGGCGTGAACCAGGTGGTGCGCGGGCGAGACCTCCGCGCGACAGGCCTACCTCGCGCGGCTGCTCGGCCTTGCGACGCCGACCTACGGCCATGTTCCCTTGCTCACCGCCCCGGACGGCAGGCGCCTGTCCAAGCGAGACCAGGACCTCGACCTTGGGGCGCTGCGGCAGCGGGGCATATCCAGCCGGCGCATTGTCGGCGCGCTCGCCGCGGCGGCAGGAATCGCCCAGAAGGGCGAAGAGGTGTCCCCCGAAGAGCTTCTGGGGCGCTTCTCGTGGAAAATAATCGCCGCCCACCGAGGGGATATCGTGATTAACGACGAATTTCTTTTGGGGCTAGTTGGCTAAACCGCCCACTATGCGCTATGATTCTCGGGCACCGATTACGGAGAGCTGACCGAGAGGCCGAAGGTGCTCGCCTGCTAAGCGAGTATTCCCCCTAAGGGAATCTGGGGTTCGAATCCCCAGCTCTCCGCCAGACTGCACAACCCGCCAGCGCGCATGCGCCGGCGGGTTTTTGTTTTAGCTCATTCTCGCAATGTTGCGACCAACGTAAGCCCAACGGAAAACCGCAGGTAAAACGTGGTGTGGAAAAATTTTTTTGGATCAGGCAAAATTTTTTCCAATTCTCGCTTGACGAATTAGGGCATGACTGGCAATATATCGTCTTGCACGCGGCGTTACCTCAGCTGGATAGAGGACCTGACTACGAATCAGGGCGTCATAGGTTCGAATCCTATACGCCGCACCACGCAAATTAA
>OLRJ01002248.1_pt1 | contig 14677 bp, 10 predicted proteins | sample 1672741 | NCBI WGS metagenome assembly OLRJ01 (sample SAMEA3136719, study PRJEB25190) | human gut metagenome | biome: human gut; feature: human-associated habitat; material: faeces | place: Austria | collected 2013
GGATCAGGCGGAAATCCTGGAAGACGACACCCATCTGGCGGCGCAGATACGGCACGCTTTGCGACGAGCTGGCCTCCGCTGACCCCCGCATCACCGCGCTGCACCGTGCAAACGGCGGCGCGGGTGCGGCCCGCAGCACCGGGCTGGACGCCGCTACCGGCGACTGGGTGCTGTTTTTAGACGCCGACGACGAACTGCTGCCCGGCCTGTGGGACGAGCTGGCCGCGCTGGATGACACCGCCCAAAAAGCCGACCTGCTGCTGTTTCACCTGTGCCGGGCCAGCGGCGGCGACACCACCGGGGTGCTGGCACCGGGCTTTTACCCGGATCTGTCCGCATTGGGCGCTGCGCTGGAGCCGCTGTTGTTTACCAGCGGCCTGCTGGCGGCCCCCTACCCCAAACTGTTCCGCCGGGACGTGATAGGGGCACTGCGGTTCGACCCGCGGCTGCAGATCAACGAAGATGTTTTGTTTAATCTGCAATTTTTACAAAATGGCTCTGCCATTTATTGCCTGCATGGTGTATACTATAAACAAAACGATGTAGGGATCGGCAGCCTTTCCCGCTCACTGCGGGGAGACTTGCTGGATGCCGAGGCCATCACCCGCCCAGCGCTGGAAGCTCTGCTGACCCAAAACGGCATTGCCCCCGCCCCCTACCTGCAAACCAGCCGGGTGCGCGCCTGCATCAACCAGTACGGGCTGCTGACCGGCTGCAAGGGCAGTTTAACCTATAAACAACGGCGGGATGTATTTGCCCGCATTTTGGCTGATGCCGATGCCCGCGCGGCGTTGCGGGCGCGGCTGCAAAACGACCCCAACCGCCTGCTGGCCCTGCCCTACAAGCTGGGGCTGGCGCTGCGCGCGCCGGGGCTGCTGGCTGCCTACACGCTGGCCAAACAGCGATTTTTGTAAATGATAAAAGGAGTCCGCCATGGCGATGGATCACCCCAAAATCAGCATTATCACCACGGTTTACAAAACCGGGCATTATCTGCCGCTGACCGTGCAAAGCATCCTGGCCCAGACGTTTACCGATTTTGAACTGCTGCTGGTCGACGACGGCAGCCCCGATAACAGCGGCGAGGTCGCCGATGCACTGGCCAAGACCGATGCCCGCATCCGTGTTTTCCACAAGGAGAACGGCGGCCCTGCCAGCGCCAGCAACATGGGACTGGACAACGCCCGCGGCGACTACATCGGCTTTGTCGATTCCGACGATTTGATCGCGCCGGATATGTATGAGAAACTCTACGCCGCTGTACAGGCCCCCGGCGTGCGGCTGGCCGCCTGCGCTGGCGATTGCATCGACGAGGACGGCAACAAAATTGAGGGCCGCGTCGTCACCAGTGACTTGCGGGGCGTGCATGACGCCCAGGAGCTTTTACTGGATGCGTTTAAGACCGGCAGCTTTTACGGGCCGCTGAGCTGGAACAAGCTGTTTGATGCGCGCCTGTTTAAAGACAAAGGCATCCATTACGATGAAACGATGCTTTTTGGCGACGACGCCAGCGTGCTGCACCGCGTGTTTGAGGGTGAGAAATGCAACTGCCTGGGTGATACGCTCTACCATTACCGCACCCGCGCGGGGCAGATCACCACGGCTGGCTTCCCGCCGCGCAAACTGGATGACCTGCGCATGTACTGGGATTGGCTGCAATATTTTGCCGCCAAACCAGACCGCACGGAATACCAGCAATGGGCCACGGCCTGCTACTGGCGGCTGTTTTACCAGTTCTGGTGCCAATCCGGCGCGGCTGGCAATCTGAACGATCTGAAAGACCAGTTTATGGCACATAAAAAGCATCTGGATGCCGTTGTGCCGGACCTGATGCGCAGCCCGCTGCTGTCGGCGGGGGAAAAAGTACGGCTTGTCCTGTTCGGTGCCAATCCATCGGCCTTTTACGGGGCCGCCACGGCCTGGGGACGCCTGACAGCAAAGAGGAAGGGGAAATAAACGATGGAACATATCGGAATCAGCGTGATCGTACCGATCTACAATACCAAACCGTACCTGAAAGAGTGCGTGGACAGCATCCTGAAGCAGGAAGTGGAAGTACCCTTTGAGGTGCTGCTGGTGGACGACGGCGCCACCGACGGCTGCGCCGAAATGTGCGATGAGTTTGCCGCCAAGGACAAGCGTGTGCGGGTCTTCCACCAGGAGAACCAGGGCCTGTCCGCCGCCCGCAACACCGGCATCGACGCCGCCCGCGGCCGCTACTACGCCTTTGTGGACTCGGACGATGTGGTCTGCCCCGGCTACCTGCACACCCTGTACGCCGCCTGCGAGAAAAATGACGCCTACATGGCGCTTTGCTCCGTGGAGGACGTGCAGGAGAACGGCAAGAGCTGCGATCCTGCCAGCTATACCCGCCCCAACGCCGAGGGCGTTTTCTGCGGCAAAGACCTGCTGAATGAGTTTTACACCCCCAACGGCACCGTGTACACCGTTGCCTGGAACAAGCTCTACCGCGCCGAGGTCTGGAAGCTGCTGCACTACCCCGAAGGCCGCCTGCACGAGGATGACTTTGTGGCCCACCGCCTGTTCTGGCGGTGCGACAAGGTCGTCTGCGTGGACAAGGTGCTGTACCACTACCGGCTGCGCGGCGGCAGCATCTGCCGCACCAACACCAAGCCCGAAGCCTTTGACGCTGTGGACGGCCTGGCTGACCGCTACCGCTTCTATGTGGAAAACGGTGCTGACCGCGCGGTGATCGATGCCGCCTATGCAGCCTGCTGGCGGCGATATCTCTTCCTGTGTGCCAAGGTACGCCAGAACCCCACCCCGCAGCTGGTGAAGGCCATCAGCAAGGAGCAGTTTTTGATGCAGGGGCTCATCAGCTACCTGCCCAACTGCCGCCAGATGAAGATGACCGAGAAGCTTTCCGCCGCCCGCTGGGCCATGATGAGCGCGGAGAGTTTGTGCCCGATCAAAAAATAATTTTTGTGGTTCGTGCTTTTTTGTAGGGGTCGATGCCCGCATCCACCCCTACAGTACGGCGTGACCCTAACAAGGAGTTACCCCCTTTGCCCATCCTGAAACCCGACAAAGAGAAAGACGCAAACAAGCGCCCCCGCGTGCTGCTGATCCCGCCGCCGGACCTGCCGGTGCCTGCGGTGCAGGGCGGCGCGGTGGAAACGCTGCTGACCCATCTGATCCGTGAAAACGAGAAGAAGGGCCGGCTGGATCTGCTATGCGCCAGCGTGCCTGATGAGGCCGCCCGCCGTGCCGCCGAGGGCCTGCAGCACACCAAAATGCTGTATGTCGCCCGCCCCCATGGCCACCGCCGCTATTGGCCCATGGTCTTTTTGGAACGGTGCGTGGGTATTGCTGCCCCCTACGACCCGTGGTACCAGAAAGTGCAGCTCTCACTGGCGCTGGAACTGCCCCCGCCCGATGTCATCGTGGCTGAGGGCGGCAACCTGACCCAGTGCAGCGCCATCAGCCGCATGTTTGGCCGCAAGCGCTGCCTGGCCCACCTGCACGGCCAGACCAGCGGCAGCCCTGCCATGGATACTATTTACGGCGGCGTGCTGGCATTAAGCGAGTTCATCCGGGACGATTACCTGCAAAATAGCAGTCTTGACCGCCGCAGCGCTTACATTTTATATAACTGCATCGATACCGAGCGTTTCCGCCCTGCCCCGCCGCCGATGGCCCTGCGCACCCGGCTGGGCTTTGGCCCCAGGGATTTTGTGATGCTGTTCTGCGGCCGGTTGGAGCCGGACAAGGGCATCCACAAGCTGATGGAAGCGCTGAGCAAGCTGCCGGTGCCGAATATCCGGCTGCTGATCGTGGGCAGTCCGTTCTTTGGCCGCACCCAGCAAAGCAGCTTTTTGCGCAAGCTGGAGCAGCAGGCCAAGGCGCTGGGCGACCGCGTACAGTTTACCGGCTACATCCCCAACGAGGACCTACCCGATTACTACCGCCTGGCCGACCTTGTCTGTGTGCCGACCCTGGTGGAGGAAGCCGCCGGGCTGGTAGCCATGGAGGCCATGGCCTGCGGCCGCCCCGTGCTGGCTACCCGCAGCGGCGGTATGCCCGAATATCTGGAGGGCAGTCAGGCCGTTCTGGTGGAGCGGGGCGAGAACATCGCCGACCAGCTGGCGTGGAGCATCCGCATGCTGTACGAGCACCCGGCCCTGTGCGCCGAGATGGGCGCCGCCGGGGCCAAGCGGGCACAGGATTTTTCTATTGCACGTTACTATGATGAATTTGTGCGCATTGTGAGCGAGATCGCACAGAACGGAGGGACGCCATGAGCGAAGCAGCTATTTGCGTGGTGGTGCCCGTATACAAAGCCATGGCCACTCTGGACCGCTGCGTGGAAAGCGTACTGGCCCAGCAGGTGGAGGGCGGGCTGACCTGCATTTTGGTGGACGACGGCAGCCCCGACGAAAGCGGTGCGCTCTGCGACGCCTGGGCCGCAAAGGACGGCCGGGTGACGGTCATCCACCAGGACGATTTAGGTGTTTCGGGTGCACGCAACAGCGGACTGGCTGCCGCGGACAGTGAGTTTATCGTCTTTTTGGATTCCGACGATGCACTGCGCCCCGGTGCTTTGCAGGCAGCCCTGGCCGCCCAGCGCGCCGCGCCGCAGGACTTTGTGGTGTGGCACTATACCACCGACGAAAAAGACCCCGCCGCCGTGACTGCCGATGCGGAGCCGCGCCCCCAGGCAGGCCTTGCCCGGTTGTGGCTGGACTGCCTGCTGGCTATGCCCTGGAACAAGCTGTACCGGGCCGACCTGGCCAAGCAGCTGCAGTTTGATGTGCAGTACACCTTGGGCGAGGACCTGCAGTTTGTGCTGGATTACATCTCCCTGCTGGGGCAGACGGTGCCGGAGTTCGGCTACCGGGTAATGACCAGCCCCCTGACTTTTTATGATTGCAGCCGCGGCGGGACACTCTCGACGCGGTACCACGCCAACTACTGCGACATTTGGCCGAAACACTTTGCCAAGCTGAACACCGCCTGCCATGCCGCCGCCTGCCCGGCCGAGGACATGCGCCCCTTACACCGCGCCGAATTGCAGGTGTTTGCCGAGGGCGTGGCCGACATCATGCGGCGCGATCCCTCCCCCACCCAGCGGCTAAAAGGCTACAAGGCCGAGGCCGCGCTGCGCAGTCCCTGGCTGCGGGCGCTGCTGGAGCGGATGAAGATCGAGCACTGCTACAGCGCCTATTACCTGCCCTGCCGCTGGCGTAACGTGGGCCTTGTGTGCCGTGTGGACGAAGCCCGGCGCACCAATGCCCCCCTGTACGGCAAGCTGGATTGGGCCGGGTATTATTTACTGCTGGGCAAAATGAAACGAGATTAAAAAACAGGGTCGATGCACGATGTAATGTGTATTGACCCTGTTTTTGTACCAATTATGAGAAAAATCACACACAACGCATAGTTGCAACTACCCGTTGCGGAAAAGAAAACCGTACCCGCTTGCTTTTATTTTGAACGGGGCCTTAGCAAGGCATAAAAAAATCCCGCATCGTTTGGAGCAGTAAACGATACGGGCGTAACGCAATAAGCAGACCGCTAAAAAAGGCGCAGAGCAAAACGCCATAACGGAGGCGCAGCCTGTTATTGGCAGGAACCGCACCGGTGAGGCAATAGGCCGATGGGGTTCGAGATTGGTTATGGTTAGTATCCGCTAACCACGGTTATACTTTACCATACCAAAGCCTTAATGTCAAGCGTTTTTCCAAAATAATTCCTGTATTTTTTGTAGGATTTTTTCCGTGTAGAAAAGCATTTTACTTTTTGCCATTGTAACGTTATTTATTGTGTAAAACCTGACAAAAAAGCATTTGTCAGAGCGCCTGCGGGCCGATGCAAGCATCGGTCCCTACATACATGCGGCGGCAATTAAGAGGCGGGCGAACCATGTTCGTCCCTGCTCTGCAAAAGGATTTCGTCTATTCTTACTCTTTCGGGGCGTCGGGGTAGTCTTTTACGTGCAGCAGGGCTTCGGCAGCAGCTACTTCCTCGGCAGTGGGCACGCGCACGCCGTCCAGCGGGTACGGGATACCCAGGTTCTGCCACTTGAAAAGCCCCAGTGTGTGGTAAGGCAAAATCTCGACGCGGCGCACGGTGGGCAGTGATTTTATAAAGCCATCCAGCTGGCGCAGGCCGTGGGCGTCATCGGTCAGGCCGGGAACCAGCACGTGGCGGATCCAGAGGTCCACGCCTTTGGAGGCCACATACTGCGCCATAGCCAGAATGTTTTTATTCGTGTGGCCGGTCAGCTTTTTGTGCTTTTCGTCGTCGATCTCCTTTAAATCCAAGATCACCAGGTCGGTGTTGGCCAGCAGCTTGTCAAAGCGGGCCATCCATTCGGCGTCATCGGGCGCGAAGGGCTGGGCGCTGGTGTCCAGGGCGGTCTGCACCTTTTTGGCGTGGGCCAGGCGGAACACCTCGCTGACGAAATCCAGCTGGCGCAGGGGCTCGCCGCCGCTGATGGTGATGCCGCCGTTGTTGCGCCAATAGTTGCGGTAGCGGTAGGCGGCCGAGAAGGCCTCCTGCGGGGTCTTGGCGGTGTCCTGGGTAAAGGCCCAGGTCTCGGGGTTATGGCAGTACTGGCAGCGCATGGCGCAGCCCTGCATAAAGATAATATACCGCACGCCCGGCCCATCGACCAGGCCAAAGGTTTCGACAGAATGGATGTAGCCCAAAGTTTCGGACATAGGTTGCCTCCGTTGTTTTTGTGTTGGTGCGTCGGAGAAAGCGGCATATAAACCAAGGCTCTCTCCCCCACCTGCTTCGCGGGAGCCCTCCCAGAGGGGGCCAGAAGTATGTGGGTTGCCTATTAGTATACCATATAAAAAGGCCTGCAGCCGCAGCCACAGGCCCTTTTGCTATTTTATTTTTTTGGGACTTACAGCACCTTGTGGCAGGTACGGGCGATGACGTCCAGCTGCTGTTCCTTGGTCAGGTCGATGAACTTAACGGCGTAACCGGAAACACGGATGGTGAAGTTGGCGTACTCCTCCTTCTCCGGGTGCTCCATAGCGTCGATCAGCTTCTCGGTGCCAAAGACGTTGACGTTCAGGTGATGGGCGCCTTGGTCAAAGTAGCCGTCCATGACCTGCACCAGGTTGTTGATGCGCTCACCCTCGCTGTGGCCCAGGGCATCGGGGTTGATGGTCTGGGTGTTGGAGATACCGTCCAGTGCCCAGTGATAGGGCAGCTTGGCAACGGAGTTCAGGGATGCCAGCAGGCCGTGGGTCTCGGCACCATAGGACGGGTTGCCGCCGGGGGCAAACGGGGTGTAAGCCTTGCGGCCATCGGGCATAGCGCCGGTGGCCTTGCCGTAGACAACGTTGGAGGTGATGGTCAGGATCGAGGTGGTGGGCTCGGAGTTGCGGTAGGTGTGGCGGCGCTTGATCTTCTCCAGGAAGCTGCGCAGCAGCTCAACGGCGATGTCATCGGCGCGGTCATCATCGTTGCCGTACTTCGGGAAATCGCCCTCGATCTCGTAATCGGTGACGAGGCCCTGCTCATTGCGGATGCACTTGACCTTGGCGTACTTGATGGCGGACAGAGAGTCGACCACATGGCTGAAGCCTGCGATGCCGGTGGCAAAAGTGCGGCGGACATCGGTATCGATGAGGGCCATCTCGGCGGCTTCGTAGTAGTACTTGTCGTGCATATACTGGATCAGGTTCAGGATGTTGACGTACAGGCCGGCCAGCCAGTCCATCATGACATCATACTTGGCCATGACCTCATTGTAATCCAGATATTCGGCAGTGATGGGGGCGTAAGCGGGGCCGACCTGCTCGCCCAGCTTCTCGTCCACGCCGCCGTTGATGGCGTACAGCAGGCACTTGGCCAGGTTGGCGCGGGCGCCGAAGAACTGCATCTCCTTGCCGGTCTGGGTGGCAGACACGCAGCAGCAGATGGAGTAGTCATCGCCCCAGACGGGCTTCATCACATCGTCGTTCTCGTACTGGACGGAAGAGGTGCTGATGGAGATCTTGGAGGCGTAATCCTTGAAGGTCTTGGGCAGAGCGGAGGAGTACAGAACCGTCATGTTCGGCTCCGGAGCGGGGCCCATGTTCTCCAGGGTGTGCAGGAAACGGAAGTCGTTCTTGGTGACCATGGAGCGGCCGTCCATGCCGATGCCGCCAACTTCCAGGGTGGCCCAGACGGGGTCACCGCTGAACAGCTGGTTGTAGCTGGGGATACGGGCGAACTTGACCATACGGAACTTCATGACCATGTGGTCGATCAGTTCCTGGGCCTCGGTCTCGGTCAGGGTGCCGTTGTCCAGATCGCGCTGGATGTAGATATCCAGGAAGGTGGAAACACGGCCGACGGACATAGCAGCGCCGTTCTGTGTCTTGATAGCGGCCAGATAGCCGAAGTACAGCCACTGGGCAGCCTCTTTTGCGTTGGCAGCAGGCTCAGAGATGTCGTAGCCGTAGGAGGCAGCCATCTCCTTCATGCCCTTGAGGGCGTTGATCTGCAGGGCGATCTCCTCACGCAGACGGACAACCTCCTCGGTCATAGTGCCGTCGCCGCAGTTGGCGAAGTCGTTCTGCTTGGCTTTGATGAGGTAATCGATACCGTACAGGGCCACACGGCGGTAATCGCCGACGATACGGCCGCGGCCGTAGGTATCGGGCAGACCGGTGACGATGTGGCTGTGGCGGGCCTTCTTCATCTCGGGAGTGTAGGCATCAAACACAGCCTGGTTATGGGTACGGGTATACTTGGTAAAGATCTCGTGCAGCTTTTCGCTGGGCTGATAGCCATAGGTCGTGCAGGCCTGCTCAGCCATCTTGATGCCGCCGTAGGGCATGAAAGCACGCTTCAGGGGCTTATCGGTCTGCAGGCCAACGACCTTTTCCAGGTCCTTCAGCTCGGGGTCGATGTAGCCGGGGCCGTATGCGGTCAGGCCGGAGACGACTTCGGTCTCCATGTCCAGTACGCCGCCCTTGGCACGCTCTTCCTTCTGCAGCTTCTGCAGGGCACCCCACAGCTTGTTGGTAGCATCGGTGGGGCCAGCCAGGAAGCTTTCATCACCGTCGTAGGGGGTGTAGTTCTTCTGGATGAAGTCGCGGGTGTTGACTTCCTCTTTCCAGATACGGCCTTCAAAGCCTTCCCACTGTTTGAAATCTGTCATATTGCACCTCTTTTTAAAATCAGGAATACCAGATATAGGCTTTACCAGTGACATTATACACTATGGATGGTATGTTGTGCAACTGGAAAATTGTGTACCCGGATGGATTTTCCCACCCGGCAGGTATATCATACCAAAAGATAAGGATTTAGTATGTTGTCCAGGCAACATTTTCAACTTTTTGGTTCCCTCCCAGAGGGGGGCCTTTATGCGGAAATCAGCGCTTGATGTTGAAAGCGCCGAAGCCGGGGTACTGGGCAGCACCGCCGAGTTCTTCCTCGATGCGGAGCAGCTGGTTATACTTGGCAACGCGCTCGCTGCGGCTGGGGGCACCGGTCTTGATCTGGCAGGTGTTCAGGGCAACGGCCAGGTCAGCAATGGTGGTGTCCTCGGTCTCGCCGGAACGGTGAGAAGCAATGGCGGTGTAGCCAGCCTTGTGGGCCATCTTAATGGCCTCCAACGTCTCAGAGACAGAACCGATCTGGTTCAGCTTGATCAGGATGGAGTTGCCGCAGCCCAGGCTGATGCCCTTGGACAGGCGCTCGGTGTTGGTGACGAACAGGTCGTCGCCCACCAGCTGGACCTTGCCGCCCAGTTCCTTGGTCATATGCTGCCAGCCTTCCCAGTCCTCTTCATCCAGGCCGTCCTCGATGGAGTAGATGGGATACTTCTCGACCAGCTGCTTCCAGTGCTCGACCAGCTCCTCGCTGGTAAAGACCTTGCCGCACTTGGGCAGTTTGTACTCGCCCTTCTTGCTGCCCTTCCACTCGCTGGAAGCGGCATCCATAGCCAGAACGAAGTCCTTGCCGGGTACGTAGCCGGCCTTCTCGATGGCCTCGAGGATATACTGGATTGCCTCCTCATCGCTGGCCAGGTCAGGAGCGAAGCCGCCCTCATCGCCAACGGAGGTAGCCAGACCCTTGCTCTTCAGCAGAGCCTGCAGGGCATGGAAGACCTCGGTGCACCAGCGCAGGCCCTCTTTGAAGCTGGGGGCGCCGGCGGGCATGATCATGAACTCCTGCACGTCAACAGTGTTGGCTGCATGGGCGCCGCCGTTGAGGATGTTCATCATGGGGACGGGCAGCTTGTTGCCGGAAACGCCGCCCAGGAAGCGGTACAGGGGAATGTCCAGAGAGATGGCAGCAGCACGGGCCGCAGCGATGGAGACCGCCAGGATGGCGTTGGCACCCAGGTTGGACTTATCCTTGGTGCCGTCAGCCTTCAGCATGGCAGCGTCGACCGCATAGATGTCAGCGGCATCCAGGCCGACCAGCACCTCGTTGATGGTGGTGTTGATGTTCTCGACAGCCTTGCTGACGCCCTTGCCGCCGAAACGGCTCTTGTCGCCGTCGCGCAGCTCCAGGGCCTCGAACTCGCCGGTGGAAGCGCCGCTGGGGGCAGCGCCGCGGCCGATGGTGCCGTCAGCCAGCCAGACCTCGGCTTCGACAGTAGGGTTGCCGCGGGAGTCGATGATCTCACGGCCGATGACCTTTTCAATTTCCAGATAACTCATGGTGCACATTCCTTTCTATCTATAACAATATTGAACAGGGATAGTATGGGTGAAGTGCCGTGCAAACATGCCCATGCGCAGGCATGTTTGCGCGCTTTTGGTTAGCTTTTGCTAACCAGCGATACGATACCATGTACAGGGGTGCTTTGTCAATAAGATAACAGGTTTTTGCCCAAAATAAATTCACAATCGGTCTTATTCCTGCCCGTTTGACATGTTTTCTGGCAGCAGGGCGGTTTTTGGGCGGCCGTGCACTTGACATTTCGGCCTAAAGGCGGTAAGATAGTCTACGCTAACCGTTAGGGTTTGTGAATCTTTCTGCCATATCCGCCAACCGGGTATTGCGGTGTAAATTATAAAAGGAGGTGCGTTCCATGACGGAGCCTGTAAGTTCTTCCCTGCTGACCTGCCGCGATCTGATCCAAAGCATCGTTGCCGCCGTGGACGCACGGGATGTCTACACAGCCCACCATTCCGACCGGGTGGCCGCTATGGCGGTGGTGCTGGCCCGGATCCTGCACTTGAGCGAGGACGACACCACCACGGTGCAGGTTGCCGCTTTCGCCCATGACATCGGCAAAATTTCGATGTCCGACGCCGTGCTGCGCAAAGCCGGGCCGTTGACCGACGCCGAGTGGGAGGAGATGCGCCGCTGCCCCGTGACGGGATACGACATCCTTCGCAAGGTGCCCCAGTTCCAGCGGGTGGCGCTCATCGTGCGGCACCACCACGAGCGGTGGGACGGCCGCGGCTACCCGGACCAGCTGGCCGGGACTGCCATTCCGCTGGGGGCGCGCATCATCGCGGTGGCGGATTCCATCGACGCCATGATGAGCAACCGCAGCTACCGCCCGGCCATGACCGCACCGGTCTGTCACCATGAAATCGAGAAAAACAGCGGTGTAATGTATGATCCACAGGTCGTGGCCGCCGCTATGAACTGTTGGGATGAGTTGGTGAGCCGCTACACCGAAGTGGAAACACCGCCCACACCCTACTTTGACCGCCTGCAGCTGGAGCACACCCGCCAGGCCCACGATTACCTGCTGGCCAACCAGGGCAGCCGCATCACGCTGGCCGAGCTGGCCGCGCGGTTCCACCTGTCCCAAAGCTCGCTGAAGATCTGCTTTAAGGCGCTGTACGGCGTACCAGTGGCCAGCTATCTGCGGGGGCTGCGGATGGACACCGCCGCCAATTTGCTGCGCAGCAGCGATCTTCCGGTGGCCGAGATTGCCCACCGCGTGGGGTACGAGGACCCCAGCCGCTTTGCGGCAGCCTTCCGCCGCCATACCGGCTGCCGCCCCACCGAACTGCGCCGTGTCCCCTGCCCCACACCGCCCGAAAATGAGAGCGATGCCAGCGCTTGACAAAAATCCAAACGGCATATTTTCCGGCCGATTGCGTATAACCCAGTTATAACTAACCCTAATAGAATATTTTGTATACTGACAACAACTCTGTTGTCAACATCTCAACACTGTTGTGGAATATATAGAGTGGAGGACAAAAATTATGAATTGGGCTAAAGTTGCATTGTTCGCAGGCGGCGCACTGTTTGGTTCCGCCGGTATCGAAATTCTGACCAGCAAGGACGCCAAGAAGCTGTACACCCAGTGCACCGCCGCTGTGCTGCGCATGAAGGACAGCGTCATGGAGACTGCTACCACCCTGCAGGAGAACTGCGGTGACATCCTGGCCGACGCCAAGGAGATCAACGAGGAGCGCGCCGCCGCTGACGAGGCCGCTGTCGTTGCCGACGAGGCCGCTGAAGACAAGGCAGCCGAATAATTTTCACTGAAAAGAGCTGCCCGCTGCACGGTGGGCAGCTTTTTATTTGTGGGAGAGTATAACAATGAAATGGAAAATTTTGCATGAAAGCAAAGGCCGCATGCGCCTGCACCTGAACAAGCCGCGCATGAGCCTGGCCGAAGCCGACCAGCTGCAGGATTACCTGGCGGCCCTGCCCGGCGTGCGCACCGCCGCCGTGTATGAGCGCACCTGTGATGTGGTGGTCGTGTATACCGAGAACCGCGCAAGCCTGGTGAAGGGCCTGGCCGCCTTCCGTTTTGATGTGGAAGCCCTGGCCGAGGTATCTGCCAACAGTCCCCGCGCTGTGAACCGTGAGTATCAGGAAAAACTCATCAATATGACGATCTTCCACTTTGCGCGCAAGCTGTTTTTGCCGATGCCGCTGTGCATCGCCTACACCGCCGTGCGCAGCCTGCCCTACCTGTGGCGTGGGCTGACCTGCCTGCTGCGCCGCAAGCTGGAAGTGGAAGTGCTGGATGCGCTGTCCATCGGCGTTTCAATGCTGCGGGGGGACTTCTCCACAGCAGGGTCCGTTATGTTCCTGCTGCGGCTGGGCGAGCTGCTGGAGGAGTGGACCCGCAAGAAGTCCCTGAGCGATCTGGCCCGCTGCATGTCACTGAACGTCGACCGCGTCTGGCAGCAGACTGCCGAGGGCGAGGTACTGGTCCCCATCAGCCAGGTGCGCCCCGGCGACGCCGTGGTCGTACACACGGGCAGCGTCATCCCGCTGGATGGCCGCGTGCTGGAGGGTGAAGCCAGCGTGAACCAGGCCTCCCTGACCGGCGAGGCTGAACCCGTGCGCAAGAGCACCGGCGCTGTTGTGTATGCCGGCACCGTGGTCGAGGAAGGCCAGCTGGTGATGACCGTGGAGCAGCAGGCCGGCAACGGCCGCTACGACCAGATCGTGCAGATGATCGAGGCTTCCGAAAAGCTGAAGTCTTCCAGCGAGACCCGTGCCGCCGCCCTGGCAGACAAGCTAGTGCCTTACAGCCTGCTGGGCACCGCCGTTACCTACGCACTGACCCGCAACACCACCCGCGCTATCTCGATCCTGATGGTCGACTTCTCCTGCGCGCTGAAGCTGTCCATGCCGCTGGCGGTGCTTTCTGCTATGCGTGAGTGCGGCAGCTACCACATCACCGTCAAGGGCGGCAAGTATCTGGAAGCCCTGGCCAAGGCCGACACCATTGTGTTCGACAAGACCGGCACCCTGACCCATGCTACCCCCACCGTGGTGGACGTTGTGCCGTTTGGCGGCCGCAATGCCGACGATGTGCTGCGCATTGCCGCCTGCCTGGAGGAGCATTATCCCCACTCGATGGCCAACGCCGTTGTGCAGGCCGCTGCCCAGAAGGGCATCAACCACGAGGAAATGCACAGCGAAGTGCAGTACGTCGTGGCCCACGGCATCGCCAGCAGCGTAGCCGGTGAGAAAGTCGTCATCGGCAGCCAGCACTTTGTATTTGAGGATGAGGGCTGCTACATCCCCACCAGCGAAAGCGACAAATTCGACGCTCTGCCGTCTGAATTTTCCCATTTGTATCTAGCTATCGGCGGTGAACTGGCCGGTGTCATCTGCATTGCCGATCCGCTGCGCGAGGAGGCCGCCGATGTGTTGAAGGCCCTGCGCGGCTTAGGCATCCGCAAGGCTGTGATGATGACCGGCGACAACGACCGCACGGCATCCGTCATTGCCAAGCAGGTAGGCGTGGACGCCTACTATGCCGAGGTGCTGCCCGAGGACAAGGCCCGCTTTGTAGAGCAGGAGAAGGCCGCAGGCCACACCGTCATCATGCTGGGCGACGGTATCAACGACTCCCCCGCCCTGTCCGCTGCTGATGTTGGCATTGCCATCAGCGACGGCGCTGCCATTGCCCGCGAGATCGCCGATGTGACCGTGGCCGCCGACAGCCTGAATGAACTGGTCATCCTGAAGTGCATCGCCAACGGCCTGCAGAAGCGTACCCATGACAACTACCGCTTTATCATGGGCTTCAACAGCACGCTGATCGTGCTGGGCGCCATGGGCATTTTGCAGCCTGCCACTTCGGCCCTGCTGCACAACGCCTCGACCCTGGCCATCAGCCTGAAGAGCATGACCAATTTGCTGGATGAGTATAAGTAAGATAAGTAAGGCGCAAACATAAAAATATCCCCCGCTGTTGTTCGCAAGTGAACAGCACCCCATTTGTTAGACAGTATGATATACTATCTAACAAGTGGGGTGT
>OLRJ01002253.1_pt1 | contig 14659 bp, 17 predicted proteins | sample 1672741 | NCBI WGS metagenome assembly OLRJ01 (sample SAMEA3136719, study PRJEB25190) | human gut metagenome | biome: human gut; feature: human-associated habitat; material: faeces | place: Austria | collected 2013
GATTCAGTTGGGCGCGCTTTCATGCTATGCCCGCGTGTTTATCCGTGGGAAAGTTAGTCAGCCGACCGCCTCGTTGACCGTTTCTTCCTGCATCGCGTCCCACAGTTCCGTCTGCTCCTGCACGAAGTCCTCATCCGGCATCAGCGGCGTCGCGGTGTCCTGATCGTAGGAAACCGTCATCTGCACCAGCACGGCAGCATAACCCAGCCCATCGACATTGACTTTCTTGTTCAGCCCGACCTTCTTGCCGTCAAAGCGCCGCGTACCCAGCGTCTGCGCGGAGAGGGCGGACTTCGCCACATACACCGCCGCGCGGTCAATCGTACCATCCACCGTCAGTTCCGCCGATACGCTCAATTGACCGTTGCGCACCGTGAACGTTACGCAGCCAAGCTGCACATCGCCGGAGACCATCGGCACGACCATCGGCAGTTGATTATTCAGCGCGCTCAAATCCAGCAAAATCGCCTTTTTAGGCGACGAAACGCCGCTAATATTCGACAGTGGCAGTCCCGCCGTGGTGACGTTGGAATCCGTCAATCTTGGCGCAACGCGAACGACCGTGAAGCTGTTTTCACCGCTGTCCGTAGACAGGGTGACGCGATACGTCGTCTGTGCGCCAATCTGCGGCAGATACACTTCCTCTGACGCGAACATTCCGCTGCACACGCCGTAATCGCGCTGATAGACCGTCGATCCCCACTCGTCGCGGATGGTCATTGTAACGCGGCTGTCCGTATCCAGCGGACATGACACGGACAGATACCCCTTGTCGCTCGTCACACTGCCGCCCTGCGACGCATCCGCATAGTACACATCTTCCGCCAGCGCCGGAAAAACTGCCAGCAGCATGAGCAGCAGCGCCAGAAATACACCCTTTTTCATCAGGGGAGTCACCTCTATGAGATATTACGCAGACCTTCCCGCCTGCACTGATTCAACGATTTTCCGATGGTTTTTCATCCCGCGCAAAAGGGCTTTTCTCAGTCCACCATCAATGTAACCACCGCCGGCACAATCACCTCGCGGAAGCGCAAATCTGCGCGCTCCGCCAGCACGCCGGGGGTAATGCACTGGTCGATTTTCGCAAATTCCGGCACATTGATTGTCTCGGAGGACGTTGTCGTCAGCGTATGCACGTCGTTTTGGAAGGTATCGCCGCGCTGCGGGCGGATGACCACCAGCCCCAAGCGTTTCATGGCGTATTCCAGCCGGGTCAGCTGACTGAGCATTACCGCGCGCAGTTCCAGCAGGGGCTTGGCTTCCTCGGCGCTCATTTCCGGCTTCATCAGCTTGGCAATCGCCTGATCCACCGCGTCGCCGAGCTTCGTCGCCATGCCGACGTAGCACTGCCCCAGCATCCGCGTATCCGCCTGATAAATCGCCGTCTGCCACTGCTGCATCCGGGCGTTCTGCTCCTCCTGCATCCGCGCGAAATCCTGCCGCAGTTTGTCGTACTGCATCCCCGCGTCGTCAAACAGCTGCGCCGCCCAGCGCGCTTCATCCTCCATCCGCTCGCGAACCGCCTTCTGCTGCTGTCCAAACGCCTCTTGGAATTTGGCGCGCCCTGCCTGTGCAAACTGGGCTTCCTGCGCCTTCAGTTTTTCTTCAAATTCCGCCAGCAGCTTTTCCTTTATCGGCTTGATTTCTTCCTCTGCCCTGCCGGTACGGGCTTCCTCTGCCTTCCTATTCGCTTCCTCCACCTGCCGGGCAGCGTTCTCCAGCGATTCATCCTGCATCTTCGCCATCAGCTGATACTCCTGCAGGCGCGCACGAAGCGCATCTTCCTCCGGTGCGGCACTCCGCCCGTCCCGGCGCGCCTGATAAAGCAGGCGGCTGACCGACCGCAGCACACGCACGCGGGTTGTAAACGATGCGCGCACAGGCAGTTCCGGGTCTGCCGAATAAGACGCCAGCAGCTCCCACGTCATCGGCTCACGCTCGGCAGTGAACACATCCGGCACAGCGTTCGCGGCATCCGCCATCGGCGCATCCAGTACCAGCATCTGATAGCACTGCGTCACCGCGCTGTACACCAGCATGGCGCATTTGCCCTGATGCTTCTGCGTCAGCTGTGCATCCAGCTGATCCAGCAGCATGGACGCCCCCAAGTCGCGCAGCTCAATATACAGCCGGGAAAGCAGCTTCTGATAATAATCCCGGCGATTCTGTCGGCTGCCGCCCGCCAGCTGCTCCACCGAATCCTGCTGAAACAGCGCCAGTGCGGACAGCGTTTCACGGCGGCTTTCGTACTCATCATCATACGCCGCCTGCTGCTGTTCCGCCCGCTGATAGCGGTCATCCTCCGCCTTTTCGCGCGCTTTTTCCTGCTGCTGGTCTACCGTCTGCTCCTGCTCCGCCATGGTATTGCTCCTTCCGCGCGTTGTGCGCTTGCTGTCGCTTTTTGCTGTTTCTTAGTATACCATCACCTTGCGCGAATTGCAACCCTGCTTGACCGCGGCGGATTTCCGTTGTATAATTCCCACCAGTGCTCTATATTTTACGGGGAGGTCATTTCCCATGCAGCCTGTTTCTTCCGATGCGCCTGCATATCCAGACGAATCATCGGCAAAAATACCCAAGACGCCGTGCGGCACAGTCAAGCGCGCGTTTCGGGCGGCTTTTCCCCACACACTGCCGATTCTGGCGGGCTTTCTCTGCCTTGGCTTCGCGTATGGTCTGCTGATGCGCACCAAGGGCTTTTCGTTCCTCTACCCCGATGTGCATGCGATGACAATTTTCGGCGGTTCGCTGGAATATATCACCGTGTCGATGCTGCTCATCTTTGGCCTGTGCGACGAAACCTTCTCCATCACCTGCTCCTCTGACGTGCCGCCGGAGGTTGACCGCGGCTGGTTCTACCTGTGGGTGACGGTGCTGGACTGGTGCTACTGGGGTGCGGGCGCGACGGTGCTGCTGCACATCTGGCGTCGGCAGATGCTCTTGTCCATTGCCGGCGGCACGATTGTGTATATGCTGCTGGTGCAGATGATGTAATCGCTGTCACAAGCAAATCACACTATTTTCTTTACCGAATCCACTAATTGCATTGGTCAAAACTCATATCAACCCCACCGGAGGACATGCCCATGAAACAGCTTCCGCTCCCTGCGCATCCCGTATTCCCTTCCCGGCTGGACAGCTTGGCAGCACTGCCGGAACTCCTGCGCAGCCGACAAATCGGCTGCGTTCTCGTCATCGGCGATGCCCATGCCGTCGATTGCGAATTGCTCCTGCTCCCCGTGCTGGAGGACAGCCAAATCATGTACGCAGTCCACGCCGCCGTATCACTGTCGGACAGCAAGGACGGCGCGCTGACCCGCACGGACGTTGATACTGCCCTGCAGGCCTTCACCGACAAACAGGCGCAGGCAATTCTTGCCGTCGGCGGCAATGACGCAATGGCGCTGGGTCAGGCGCTGCTGGCGCGTCTGCACACAAAAGGACATGCAGAAACATTCGAGCAGTGGCGCGCGATTCCGCTGATTCTCCTGCCAGCAGCGGCGGATGCATCCGCCGTATTCGCAGAAACAGGTGACGTGTTCGACCCGGTGCGCGGAAAATCACGCCGCTTTTCGCTTCGGGCGCATACCAGCCGCTATGTGCTGATGGATGACGCGATGCTGGCGCTTCAATCGCGCGAATCGCTGCTCCGCACAGGGATTTGGACAATTGCGCACGCCATCTGCGCGGGCATGAGCCGCCTTCTGCCGCACGAAGAGCGTCAAAAGGCGGAAAACGCCCTTCGTTCGCTGACCGGACAGCTGATTGCCGTCAGCGACGATGCTGCCGTGCCGGAAAACGAACGTTTTTCCTCCGATTTGGCGAGCCGCCGCGCGCTGTACACCGCGTCGCTGGATGCCGCGGAAGCCTTCGCCGTGTCGCATGATGCGGTGCTGCCCGCACTGCTGAATGCCCTGACCACTGTAAAGCAGCTTTCGCCGGACGAGACGCTCCCGCTGCTGCTTGCGCCGATGATTGCGCAGTCCGAAGGTGCGCGGCGAAAGGCGTTGTCCGACATGGCAATCGGCGCGGGGCTGTGCGGCATGAATGCGGACGGCGCGGCTGCGCTGGCCGCATGGGTGCGCGACCTCGTGTTCCATGCGGGGTATGGTTTGACCCTCCCAACGCTGTATCATCGGGATATTCCCGCCGTCGCACGGATTGCCGCGCAGGACACGCTGCTGAACCGCTTCGCCTTGGAGGACATCCTCCGCGCCGTCATGACGCCCGATGCGCCCCACGCGGATATTGCCGCGCTGTTCGCCGCGCAAAAAGCCTGCTTTGCGTCCGGCATAACGCGCCCCGTGCCGCATCGGCTTGACCAGCTTCGCCGCCTGCGCCGCGCGATTCTGGCACACGAGCAGGATATTGAAGCTGCCCTGCAAAGCGACCTCGGCAAGTGCAGGACAGAAGCGTACATGTGTGAAATCGGCATGGTGCTGTCGGAATTGGGCTACCTGCTCCGCCGGACGCGCCGCTACTGCCGCGATACGCACGTTCTCACGCCGCTGGCGCAGTTCCCGGCGCGCAGCTTCATCCGCCACGACCCAATGGGCGTCGCACTCATCATGTCCCCGTGGAATTACCCATTCCTACTGACCATCGAACCGTTGCTTGGCGCGCTGGCGGGCGGCAATTGCTGCATCCTGAAGCCATCGAAGGATGCACCCGCGACTTCCGCCATCATCCGGCAAATCTGCGCCGAATGCTTCCCGCTGGAGGAAGTTGCCGTTGTCGAGGGTGGGCGCACGGAAAATCAAGCGCTGCTTGACCAGCCGTTCGATAAGATTTTCTTCACCGGAAGCAGTCACGTCGGGCAGGAGGTGCTTCGCCGCGCAGCGGAGCATTTGAACCCCGTAACGCTGGAACTGGGCGGCAAAAGCCCGGTGATTGTCGCGAAGGATGCTGACCTGACGCTCGCCGCGCGGCGGATTGCGTTCGGCAAGCTGCTCAACGCCGGGCAGACGTGCGTCGCGCCGGATTATGTGCTGGTGGCGCGCGAAGTCGAAGACGCTTTCGTTTCGGCGCTGCAAAAGCAGTTCGACCAGCTCTGCCCTGACCCGCTGCACAGCGCAGAGTACGTCCACATCGTCAACCAGAAGCACTTCGACCGTCTGACCGGGCTGATGGCATCGGGTCAAATCGTCTACGGCGGCAGTATTGACCCCGCCGCCCTGCGCATTGCGCCGACCATCCTCCGCAATGTTTCGCCGGACAGCCCCGTCATGCAGGAGGAAATTTTCGGCCCGATTCTGCCGATTCTGCCCGTCAGCGGCATCGACGAAGCAATTGCCTTCGCTGCCGCACGGCCGCATCCGCTGGCGTGTTACCTGTTCACAAAAGACCGTGCCGTGCAGCGCCGCGTGCTGGACACGCTGCCTTTCGGCGGCGGGTGTATCAACGACACCATCATCCACTTGGCGACGAGCCGGATGCCCTTCGGCGGCGTTGGACACAGCGGCATGGGCGGCTACCACGGGCGCGACAGCTTCCGCTGCTTCACGCATGAAAAGAGCATCGTCAAAAAGGCGCTGTGGCTGGATTTGCCGATGCGCTACACGCCGTACAGCAAGAAGAAGGAAACGCTGATTCGCTTCTTCCTGAAATAATACGATTCCCAGACGAAAACGTGCCGCATAATGAATCCCAAAATAGGATAGTCCGAATGACAAGCCGCTGTATGGATGCAATCGTGAAAGGGATACCCGCTGCAAAAGTGGGCATCCCTTTTTCGTATTTTCTCTGTTTCGGGAAAAGACCGGATTGATTTATGGCCCAAAACGTGATAGAATTAGTTTGTCATAACAAACCGACGGGGAGGAATCCCCCCCATGCTGCTGCCGAAAGGTAGTTTTTTCAGCACGGTATGTTAGTGAAAACTAACAAAAATCAAGGAGTGCAGCGTATGGAAAGTGAGCAGCGGAAAAACGCCATCCGCGGGGCGTATCATCTGACCGGATCGAACAATTTTTACGACGGCATGATTACCTGTTCGACCTTCTCCGGCAAGGCGGTCTGCCGCGTGGTGTGGGCAATGAACCGGCAGGAGTGCGAGGACTATCTCTCCAAGGCGCTGTCCGGCATCCCGGAGGATTTCGCGGGCACGATGCTGGAAGTCCCCGTCGGTACGGGCATCCTGACCATGCCCGTCTACCAGACGCTGCCGAAAGCAGACGTGACGTGTCTGGACTACTCGCCGGACATGATGGGTCAGGCAAAGGAAAAGGCGGAAAAGCTGAACCTGACGAACGTAAAGTTTCAGCAGGGGGATGTCAGCGCGCTGCCATTCGCGGACGGCGAATTTGATTTGGTGCTGTCGCTCAACGGCTTCCATGCGTTCCCGGATAAGGAAGCGGCGTACCGCGAGACATTCCGCGTGCTGAAACCCGGCGGAACATTCTGCGGCTGCTTCTATGTATCAGGCGAACACAAGCGCACGGACTGGATGATTCGCCACGTTTACGAGCCGACAAAGTTCTTCACGCCGCCCTACGAGACGGTGGACAGCCTGCGGAAACGCTTGCAGAGCATGTACGCGCAGGTGGACGTCGGCAGCTTGAAGAGCATTGCGTGGTTTATCTGCCGCAAGGCGGATTGATAAGGACAGGAGATGCAGGAAGAATGCGTGAAACCAGCAGCAAAGTCACCCTTTCCGGGGTTCCGGAAACCATGCTGCAAACCGTCTACGCCCGCGCGAAGGAAACCCAAAGCCGCGGGGCAGTTCGCGACGAGAAAGCCGTCGAAATCATCCGCCGGCTCGACTACGATTTCTCCTTGGCGGATAAGGACAGTGCCATGTCCAACGGCGTCATTGCCCGCACCATCGTGCTGGATAAGCTCGTAAAGACCTATCTGTCGGCACATCCGGGCGCGGTGGCGGTCAATATCGCCTGCGGGCTGGATACGCGCTGCTATCGGATGCAGGGCTATCAGCACTGGTATAACCTCGATTTGCCGGAGACCATCGCCGTGCGCGAAAAGCTGCTGCCGGAAAACGGAAAAATCTCGCAAATCGCCATGTCCGCGATGGACGACTGGGGCGGTATGATTCGCGAATCAGGCGACGCGCTGGTCATCATCGAGGGTCTGACGATGTACCTGAGCGAAGCGGACGTGCAGCGCATTTTCGACGTAATTGCTCGGCGCTTTCCGCGCGTCACCGTGCTGGTGGAAGTGATGAACCCGCTGGTCGTGCGCAACTTCAAGGAAAAATCAATTGAGGGCAGCCACGCGAAGTTCACATGGGGCGTTCGCAGCGGGCAGGCACTGGCGGCGCTGCTGCCGGGCTTCCAGCTGGTGGAAGAGCACAGCCTGACCGAAGGCATGGCGGAGTTCCTGCCGATTTACAAGGTGCTGGGCAAGATTCCTCTGGTGTGCAATATCTCAAACCGCATCGTCGTGCTGCAAAAGTAAGGGGGATGCAATCATGGTCTGGTCGATTGTCGCGCTGGCAGCCGTCAGCTTTACGGCGCTGCTGACGCTCGGCGCAATCTGGGCGGGCGCTGGCATTGGCTGATTGTGTCGCTGGTGAAATAAGGAGGAATCCATATGGCGTTTTTCGAGAACACCCGCAAGCCGACAGGCTTCGGCGGCCGCCTCATGGTCGCCATGATGAACATCGGGCATCGGGCGCTTGCGGACTGGGGGCTTCGCTTCCTGCCGCTGGCGGAGAATGCGGATGTGCTGGACTGTGGGTGCGGCGGCGGCGCGAATCTGCGTCTGATGCTGAAAAAGTGCCCGACGGGAAAAGTGTGCGGTATCGACTATTCTCCCGTCAGCGTAGAGAAGTCGCGAAAGCTCAACCAAACCGCCATAAGCGCTGGCCGCTGCGAAGTGCTGCAGGCAAGCGTGCAGGCATTGCCGTTTGATGACGCGCAGTTTGACGTGGCAACAGCATTCGAGACGGTGTATTTCTGGGGGGATTTGCCCGCGTGCTTCCGTGAAGTTGGGCGCGTACTGAAGCCCGGCGGGACGTTCTTCCTCTGCAACGAGTCCGATGGCGATCATGCGCAGGACGAGAAGTGGACGGAGAAGATTCCCGGCATGACGATTTACAAGGACACACAGCTCAAAACCATGCTGGAACAGGTGGGTTTCCGCCAAGTGGAGACGCACAAGAACGGCAAAGGCTGGCTGTGCGTAACGGCACGAAAATAATGGGAAGGACAAAGCAACCATGAAAATCCTCGTTTTCGGTGCGGGTGTTCTCGGCTGTAATCTGGCACGCAATCTCTGCCGCGCGGGGAAAGACGTGACCCTGCTGGCGCGCGGCAAATGGGCGGAGGAAATCAAGCAGAACGGGCTGCGCATCAAGAATCAGCTGCTGCCGTTTCCGTCGGTGACGCACATCCCGGTAGTGACGGAGCTTTCGCCCGACGCGGCATATGACGTGATTTTCGTCGTCGTGCGCTACACCCAGCTGGAAAACCTCCTTGAACCTTTGCGAAAGAGCAGGGCGGAGAACATCGTGTTCGTCGGCAATAACCTGCGCACGGATGCGCTGGTGGCACAGCTGCCGGAGAAAAACGTCATGTTCGCGTTTTCCCTGTCCGCCGGGCATCGGGAAAGCAGCCGCGTCGTGTCGATTGACCTGAAGAAAATCACGATTGGTCAGCTGCGCACATCGCCGTCCAACAAGGCGCTGATTGACGAGATTTTCGCCGGAACGAGGTACAAGGTCGTCTATCAGCCGAACATGGGCGACTATCTGCTCTGTCATGCCGCGTTCGTCACCCCGGCGGCGTTTGCGTGCTACAAAACAGACGGCAACTTGAAGAAGCTCAAGGGGAATACGGCGTACCTGCGCAAGATGGTGGACGCAAACATCGAAGCGTACCGCGCCATCCGCAACGCCGGGCACGAGATTCTGCCGGATGCCGACAAGGCGTTCGAGAGCGACAAGTACCGCAAGGTATGCCTGCGTTTCTTCAAGCTGATGGCGGCGACGAGCCTCGGCAAAGTCTGCGCATCCGACCACGCGATGAGCGCCACGGATGAAATGAGTGCGCTCAACCGGGACTTGAAGCAATTTTTTGATGCAAACGGCGCGGATTATCCCGTCTGGCGCGCGTTGGAGAAGGAATGCGGAAAGTACCTGAAATGATTGGGCAGGCGCTTCTGAAAGGCGTTGATTTGGGCATTCTGCTCATGCGATTTGCGCGGTCGGAATCGTCTGCACGGCGCTGTGGGTATCATGATGATTTTCATGCATTGATTATGGCGTATCGAGGCGATTTGTATGCTCTTTCAAACATATGGTGAAAAGTGCAAGCCCGCCGTGCTGTTTTTCCACGCGATGGGCGTGACAGGCGCAAGCAGTGAACCGGTAGCAAAGCACCTGCAGTCCCGCTGCTTCTGCATTCTGCCGACTTCGACCGTCTACTGCGCAGGGCAGACGTACCGCGGCAAAGCGGACGAGGTGCGGCAGGTAGAAGATTTCCTAACGGCGCAGGGCATCAGCGAATTGGCGCTTGTCGTCGCGTCATCCATCGGCGCTGACCTCGCGATGGCGTTCCTGAAGCAGACGAAACGCCCCGTCGGACACGTTTTCTTCGACGGCGGGCAATTCGCGCAGATTGGGTGCGCGACGCGGCACATCTTGACGCCGTTCCTGTATCTCGCTATCAAGAGCCTATACTGGTCAAGGGGCGGGACGCTGAAGAAAATCATGTGGTGTGACGATGATGGCATCAAGCCGTACTTCATGGCGGCAGGGAAAAATCTGCGCTATGGCAATCTGCGCCGTCAAATAGCGGACAGCTTGGAGGACAAGCCGTTTCCGCCGATGCCGGAGGATTGGCAGAAGCGCGCTTTCTTCGAGTTCGGCAGCATCGAGGAGCACATGAAGTACCGTCCGGCGGTCATGCAGGCGTATCCGGCGGCGAATTTCCCGATTTTTGCGGACTTCAACCACATACAATACCAGATTCGCGACCCGAAAGGCTTTGCGGACATGCTGATAAGCATCATGGACGCAGGCAAACTGCCTGAGCTGCCGTTCATCACGGCATAGGAGGAGCACCATGTTCTGGGACAGCGTCGCATGGGTCTACGACATTTTCGCGGATGGCATCAACCGCAAAGCGAATCGCAAGCTGTGCAAGGTGGTTGCGGGGCTGATTTCGCCGACGGACGACGTACTGGAATGCGCGTGCGGCACAGGGCTGCTCAGCGGTGTAATTGCAAAGCGCTGCAAGTCCCTGACGGCGACGGACTTCTCCGCAAAGATGCTTGCGCGCGCCCGGAAGAAGTACGGGCAGTATCCGCATGTGCGGTTTGAGCAGGCGGATATCCTGCATCTCCCCTACCCTGATGCGCGCTTTGATGCCGTTGTCGCCGCGAACGTGATTCACCTGCTGGATAATCCGCATCAGGCGCTGCGGGAGCTTGCCCGCGTGTGCAAGCCGGGTGGAAAGCTCATCATCCCCACCTACATGAATCGAACGGGCAAGGGCAAAACAAACCGCGTTTCCGGCGTCATCGGCAAGGCAGGCGCGGACTTCAAGCGCGAATTTACGCTGGAAACGTACCGGCAGTTTTTCGCCGACGCGGGCTATACGGATGTACAATATACGATGTGCGAAGGGCGGATTCCCTGCGCGGTGGCGCTGATTCGCATGGGCGCATCTGTGGGCACAAGGAGAAAATCATCATGACAATTGTGATTCAACTGGCGCTGTACTGCTTCCTACTGTGGCTGATTGTGAAGGTCGCGGTCGGGAATAACGCCATCAATGGGCTGTACTTCTACCCGAAGGCATTTCAGGAGTGCGCAATTTCACGGGGGTTGATTGACCGCGCAACGGTGCAGAAGAAGCGCCGGAACTGCATGACTGCGCTGTATGTGCTGCTGCTTGTTGCGCCGGTGCTGATGATTGGCGTGTGGAATCGCGTCACGGACTTCTGGACGGCATACGGACAGGGCGTGCTGTTTCTGGAGGTCATGAACTGGTTTGATGGGCTGGTGATTGACATGCTCTGGGTCGGTCACAGCAAGTTCTGGGCGATTCCGAAGATGGAAGACGTACCGTATACGCAGACGTGGGGGCAGATGCTCAAAAAGCGCCTGACGCTGACGGTGATTTGGCTCGTCGGTGCGTTCATCATTGCGGGGCTGGTCATGCTGATGCCGCACTGATTCTGTTTTCAGACGGTACGGATGAATTTGAAAACAATATACAAGGAGAAAACTTACATGCGTCTAACAACCCTCGATGAAGCATCCATTCAAGCCATCGGTCATGCCTTTGGCTACTACGATTACGGCAAGGAAACCGGAATGGGGGCGGCATGTTCTTCCCCCGACAAAACAGCACTGTATATTTGCGGTTTTGTCCGCGCGATGCTTGCTGCCGGACTGCTCTACACCACCAGCGAACGCGGCGCAGCGTTCATTGCCTATCGTCTGCCGGGCGAAAGGGTGAAGCTGACAGCGTTTTTCCCACTGCTCAAAGGCGTGTTTCAGGCGATGACCTTCCGGGAACTGTGCCGATTCGCGCAGCAGATGAAGCGCGCCGGGGCAAGCCTGAATGATCGCTACGACAAGGAGAAAAAGCCGCACATCTACGTCGGGCTGGTGTGCGTGACGGAGAAGTATCAGGGGCAGGGGTACATGCGGAAGGTGCTGGAGATGGCGTTCGCGGACGGCAACCGCCTGCAAGTGCCGGTGATTCTGGAAACGGACGCAAAGTCGAAATGCGACAAGTATGTGCATTTAGGGATGGAACTGGCTGGCACACGCGACGCGGGCGAACTCGGCACACTCTACGACCTCATCAAGTATCCGGACAAATAAAATTCGCCGCAGACATTGGCTGAAAACAGCGTGTCTGCGGCGTTTTTCGTATGATACTGTCAATGTCACCCTTCCGGCGAAATAGATGCCCAGAACCGCTCGAACGTGTACTTTTCCGCTTCCTCCGCCGTCAGCCGATGCACATACGCTGCGCGCTGACCTTGGCTGCCCGCGCCGGTGGATGCGAACTCCGCGTAGTAGCCCGTCGCGGGGAAGCAGGGCTTGTTCCAGTCGTGCCACCCCTCCGGACGGATATGCGCGCCCAGTTCGCAGTGCAGCAGGACAGTTTTCGCGAACTCGCGCCACGGTCTGCCGAGGTAAATCGCGCCGTCCGGGACGCCCTCGCTCTGAAAGCGGCATTGCATGAACACATAGCCGAATTCCTGCCCTTCCGGGGTGGATGCTGCCGTGCAGAAGCCGAGCGCGGGTTCTTTGCGGTCGCCGTGGTCGCGCAGACCGTCGATGCTCACGATGTCGCAGTCCTCGAACCACGCCGCCGCGCCGCCGAAGATGAAGTCGACATCGCCCTCAATGCGGCAATGGCGGTAGACCTGCCTCTGCGGGATGCGCGGCAGGAACTGCGTCGGGCCGATGAAGCCGTCCTTCTGGATTTCGCGGGGAGGCAAGGGCGCGGTGAACAGCGTATCCTGGCAGGATTTGAGCGTGCAGTCCTCGCAATGGAAGCCGTCGCCGTCCACATAGAGGGCAAGCGCCTGACCGACCTGCTCGCGCGGATATGCGCTGTTCTCCACCGTCACGTTGCGGAGTGCGCAGTCGCGGGCATTGATGAGCAGCGTTGCCGTGCGGAACGTGCCGCGTTTTTTGCCGTCAGGGAGGATTTCCGCTGCGCCGTCGTGCCAAGTGATGCGGGTCGTTTCGGCGCTTTCGCCCTCAATGCGGGTGCGCGGGCGACGAAGCGCGATTTTTTCCTCGTACACGCCGGGCGCAAGATGAATCGTCACAGGCTGGTCGTCCGCCGGAAGCGTGTCAATCACCGTTTGCAGGGATTGCCCTGGTGCCACCTGAATCAGCATCATTTATTCCCCCTGCTTTGCCGCGTGGATGGGCGCGCCGTGCCCCGCCATCGCCTGATGCTCGCGTGTCAGTTCCTGATACAGCTGGGCGGGCGTCCATGCGAGGTTCGTTTCGGTCATAACGCCCTTGAGCCGCACCGGGGGAACGCGCATCTGCTTCATCGTCGTCAAGAAGCGTTCCACCAGCGGCAGTTCCGAAAACGCGAAGTAGAGCATTTCGCTGCCGACGGCATTCTCCGGCACGGCTGCATCCGTTTGACGCTCCGCCTTTCCGCACAGTGCCCCCAGCGTCTGCCCGCAGTCCGCCAGCGGCACGTCCATCACGCGCATCCCCATTTTCATCGCGCAGAACCGGATTTTCCCCAGTTTCTGCGGTGCCACATGAAACGCCAAAATCAACTTACTTTCCATATCAAAAGACCTCCCCAGAGGCGCTGCCTCTGGACTCCGGCAGGGACTTTGTCCCTGCACCCTTTCGCGCGATTGAGTTGGCGGCACTACCATACAACGCCCGCGTGTTGATTGGGGAAAACCCAAGGGGCGTTGCCCCTTGACCCCACAAGGGAGTTCCTCCCTTGACCCTTTCGCGCGATTGAGTTGGTGACACGCTCATACAATGCCCGCGTATTGATTGGGGAACGTTAGACTTTCTTCGCGAAGATCATCCGTCCGGCATTGGTTTGCAGGACGCTGCTCACCTGCACATGCAGCACCTGCCCCACCGCATCGCGTCCGCCTTCAACAACGACCATCGTCCCATCCGGCGTATACCCTACGCCCTGCGTGGCTTCACGCCCTGCCTTGACGATGCGCACATCCAGCAAGTCGCCCATTTGCACCGTAGGGCGAAGCGCGCAGGCAAGGTCGTTCAGGTTCAGCGCCGCTACGCCTGCCTTTTCCGCCGTCCTGCTCATTGCCGCGTCGCATGTCACAATCACCATATGGTGCTTCTTCGCGTCCGCCAGCAGCACCTGCGCGAGTTCGCCGCCCGCCGCGCTGTCTACGCGCTTGACGCGCCCCAATGCTTCGAGCTGCGAAAGCGTTTCTCGTCCCTTTTCGCCGCGGATTCGGCACGTCTCCTCCTCCGATGCGCTCAGGCGCTGCAATTCCTTCTCCACCGAGCGCGAAATCAGCAGCGTCCCCTCCAGAAATCCCGCGCGGCAGACGGCAGCAATGCGCCCGTCAATCAGCACGGTTTCGTCCAGCAGTTTCGGTTTTGCCGTCTTGATTTTCCTGTGCGACAAAGCGACCTGTTTGTTCCCTTTGGGGCTGAAGCGCTGGAACATCCGCTTGAAATCCGCCGCGCGGCGAATTCCCAGCGTCACGCCCAAAACGCCGAATACCACGAACAGAATCGCGCACATCGCCACGGTAAACATGCTCGCGCCCATGAGCATCACCAGCTGTGACAGCAGCGCGGCGATAATGAAACCGCCAGCAAGCCCGCTGATGCTGCCTGCCTGCTGCTCGAACGTCATTTTGTCCATGCAGCGTTCGACCAGCGCGATGAGGCGGGTAATGCTGTCAATCGTGCGCGGCGCAATCAGGTATCCGCCCAGCCCCAGCAGCAACGCAAACGCCGCATACAGCGCCAGCAGCGCGCCGATGCTCATTGCGGGATTGCCCGCCATTGCGTTCAGCTGCACGATGACGAACGCCAGCACCGACCCCAGCCCGATGCCCAGCGCCGTCACCAGCGCCCGCAGCAGTTTCTTCACAAGATCCGATTTCATAGCTGTTGCAAAACTCCTTACAATAGAACAACACCATTAGGGTAACACCGCGCAAATGAGGTGGTCGGCTGGCGAATGGATTTTTCGTCAGATGC
>OLRJ01002264.1_pt1 | contig 14621 bp, 17 predicted proteins | sample 1672741 | NCBI WGS metagenome assembly OLRJ01 (sample SAMEA3136719, study PRJEB25190) | human gut metagenome | biome: human gut; feature: human-associated habitat; material: faeces | place: Austria | collected 2013
TGACTCTTCAAAAGCGGAATATTTTCTCTTGACAAAGGTCACTTCATATCAGTTTTTCCTTTATTAAGCCATGCTATTTAAAAAAACAACACTTTTTTTAAATAGTAATTCGGAAAACGGAACCGTATTTAAAAAAATAAGTCGTTTTTTCAAATGCACTTCCCTGTGCTGAGGCCGGGCGCCGGCGCGGTTTGCGTACGGCTGCCCGCAAAGCCAATGAACTCGGTTTTCGTACGCAAACCCCGGGCTTGAAATATGGAAAATGGCGGCCCGGTCGCCGGCGCGGTTTGCGTACGGCTACCCGCAAAGTCAGTAAACTCGGTTTCCGTACGCAAACGCCGGGCCTGAAATATGGAAAAAGGCGGCCCGGACGCCGGCGCGGTTTGCGTACGCCCGCCCGCAAAGCCAATGAAATCGGTTTCCGTACGCAAACGCCAGGCCTGAAATTTGGGAAAAGGCGGCCCGGACGCCGGCGCGGTTTGCGTACGCCGGCCCGCAAAGCCAATGAACTCGGTTTCCGTACGCAAACGCCGGGCCTGAAATTTGGGAAAAGGCGGCCCGAACGCCAGCGGGGTTTGCGTACGCCGGCCGGGAAAGCCAATAAATTCGGTTTCCGTACGCAAACTCCCGGGCCTGAAATTCAGAAAGTACGGCCCGGCGGCCGGGCTGATTCACGGGATTTCCCCCCTTCATCTGTGATATAATGCTCTTATCTTTAGTGATAGGAGCGAATTATGATATTCCGAAAAGCAAGTGCGGCGGACGTTTCCGCGGTGGAAGAGATTTATAACGATATTCATACGGAAGAGGAGAACGGGAAGTTGACCATCGGTTGGATTCGCGGAATCTATCCGACGCGGGCCACCGCAGAGGGGGCTTTGGAACGAGGGGAGCTGTTCGTTCTGGAAGATAAAGGACGGGTTGTGGGCGCAGGCATTATCAATCAAGATCAGGCGGAGGCCTATACCCAAGGCCAGTGGGTGCACGAATTGCCGCCGGACCGAGTGTGCGTTCTCCACACCCTGGTGGTCTCCCCGGCCGCCTCAAAAAAAGGATACGGCAAGGCGTTCGTTTGTTTTTATGAGGAGTATGCCCGGAAGATGGGCTGCAAAGCCTGCCGAATGGATACGTTGGAATGGAATTCGGTGGCTCGGGCGATGTACCGGAAGCTGGGATACGCGGAAGTGGGCATCGTGGACACGGAGCTGCAGGGCTTGTCCAACGTGAGCATGGTGCTCCTGGAGAAATATCTGGGATAAGGAAGGACGGGCAAAATGCAGACGAAAATTGGTTTTATCGGGGCCGGAAAGGTGGGGGTCTCCCTGGGGAAATTTTTTCGCGAGGGGGGACTCACGGTGACCGGCTACTACAATCGGCATCGGGAAGCGGCGCAGGCCGCCGCGGATTTCACTGAAAGCGCGTGTTTCGACAGCGCAGAGGCGGTGGCGGAAGCCAGCGATGCGATCTTCCTCACCGTACCGGACAATCAGATTCGGGAGGTCTACGAGTCCCTCCGCGGGGTGGACCTTCGGGGCAAAAAAATCTGTCACTGCAGCGGGGCTTTGTCCGCCGAGGAGGCTTTTCCGGGCATTGAGGCTCTGGGGGCGACGGGGTATTCCATCCATCCCCTGTTCCCGGTGAGCGACAAGTGGGCGTCCTACAAAGAGCTGGAGTCGGCCTTCTTCTGCATCGAAGGAACCGGCCCCCTGGATTTCTGGGTAAAAACACTGAAATCCCTGGGTCCGAGGGTGCAGGAGATTTCCGGCGATGCCAAGGCGGCGTATCATGCGGCCTGTGCTATCTCCAGCAACCTGGTGTGCGCTCTAGTGAACACCAGCTTGAACCTCTTGCAGGACTGTGGTTTCACGGAGGCGGGTGCCCGGGAGGCACTGGAACCCCTGGCCCTCAGCAATATGAAACATTTGCTGGAAGACGGCCCGGTGCAGGCGCTGACGGGGCCGGTGGAACGCGGCGATGCGGAAACGGTGCGGAAGCACCTTTCGGTGCTGGGAGACGGACCGGAAGCTGCGCTGTACCGGGCCGCTTCGGAGGTGCTGGTTTCCATCGCGGAACGCAAGAACCCGGACCGGGAGTACGGCGAGATCCGGCGGATTTTGGAATAGGCGCCGGCGCGGAAAAAATCTTTGACTTTTCAAAATTTACAGTGATATAATAACGGAGTTGAGTAGCGAAAAGCGTAAGTCCAAACACGGACTTGCGCTTTTCCTTTTTTTTGTAAGGAGGTCAAAATGTTTCTGAAGGAACATAGAAGATGGAAGTTAATGGTGGCGATACTGACGCTGTCGCTGCTGACGGTAATGGCCGGCGCCGCTGTGGCACCGGCGCTGGGCGTGATACAGGAGTTTTTCAGCGGCGAATCGAAAATGATGGTGCAGCTGATTATCAGCATGCCGGCGGTGTTCATTGCCGTGACGAATTTGTTTTTCGAGAAGTTGTGCCGGATTTGTAAAGCGAAAACCCTGACGCTAATCGGTCTGGGAATGTACATTGTATTCGGCTGCGGTGCCGGCCTGTTCAGCAATATCTATTTGGTACTGGTGTGCAGAGCGCTGGTGGGCGTGGGTGTGGGTATCATCATGCCGATGTCTACCGGATTGATTACGTACTATTTTACTCGGGACAAGCAGGATGTGCTGATGGGCTATTCTTCGGCCATGAACATGCTGGGCGGCGTGGTTGCCACCTTGATTGCCGGTGCGCTGGCGATGATCAACTGGCGGATGAGCTTTCTGGTGTACCTGTTGGGCGTAATCAGCATCGTACCGGTAGCGCTGTGGATGCCGAACGAAAGAATCATTGAAGCCGGACAACAGAAAAAATCCGCAGGGGTCTTTCGCAATTATTATCCTTTTATTGTGGGGATGTTTTTCCAGATGGTGATTTTCTTTAATTATCCGGCCAACTTTGCCATGGAATCTTCCCGCCTGGGAACCGTATCGGAAGCGGCAATTCCCGTAATCATGGCTTTAGGGGATGTATTCGGCTTCTTGGGCGGACTGGCCTATCCGAAGCTGAAAAAAGGACTGGGCAGAAGCACCAAAGTCGTGGCGCCACTGATGTTTTTGGTGGGATATCTGCTGCTTCAGTTCCGGAGCACGATGCCGGGAACGCTGCTGGGATCCTTCCTGATTGGAGCCGCCAACGGAATCGGGGTGCCGTATTTTATCTCGACGGCATCGGCAAAAGCCGGAAGAAATGCGGCGACCACCGTCATTCCGGCCCTTTCCGTGGCACTGTACATCGCCCAGTTCACCACACCGGCCATTGTGACCGTCTGCGAAAAAATCCTGGGCAGCGTGATTGCGAACGTCACATCCTACCACGTGGCCATTTTGCTTTCTTTGCTGTTCACCCTGTGGTGCGTGTTGGTGGTGGACCGAAAACCGGCAAAATAGAATATATACATTTCCTTTTCGAGGGGGTATACTGTCTTATAAGAAACTCGATAGCAAACGCTTGGTAAGCAAAAGACGGGTAATCGAAAGGAGCGACGTATGACAAAAAAAGTAACCGTAATTTCCACCAGCATCCGGCCGAACAGCAATTCGGAGCTTTTGGCAAAATCCTTCGCCGAAGGTGCGGAGGCCGCCGGCAATGAAGTGATGTTCATCACCTTGAAGGACAAGGACATCCGCTTTTGCAGAGGCTGCCTGTCCTGCCATCAGACCGGAAAATGTATCATCCAAGACGATGTGGCCCCGATTATGGACGCCGTGCTTCACGCAGACGTGGTGGCCTGGGCTACGCCAATTTACTATTTCGAGATGTCCGGACAGATGAAAACCCTCATCGACCGCATGAATCCAATGTATCCAATGGATTACCGGTTCCGGGACGTGTACTTCCTGGCCACGGCGGCGGACGAAGGGGAGGATGTTTTCGAAAAGGCGGAGACCGGACTGACCGGCTGGTTGGATTGTTACCCTAAAACCACCCTGAAGGGGTCCGTGTGCTGCGGAGGGGTGACCGGGGGCGGCGAGATTTCCGGGAGTGCCAAGCTAGCGGAGGCCCGGGCGCTGGGCGCGCAGGTATAGGAAAGAAGTTACTTTTGCTGAACGTCAATCCCATCCGAAAAGATCTGCCGGAAACTCTAATTGCCCCCGTGACCCTGTGACAGATTGACGTTGGCGGCCGGAATATTCTGCTTTTATCGTTATTTTTTTTAAAAGTGATGCATGAGCCACTACAAACGCTCTGTATGCATCAACCACGAATCTCAGGTTGATGCATGGAGGCTGAAAAACGAAGCAAAAACATCAGATACCGGATTCCAACCCGAAGCATGAAGGAGCGTGCTCCGGAAATCAGGGTAAACTTTTTCGGAATCTGATGCACGAGCCTTGTAAACCGGGCCGGAAACATCAACTCGATGAAGACGGGACGGAAGATGTGATGCATGAGTCCCGAAAAACGCACCGCATGCATCAACCACGAATTTCCGGTTGATGCATGGAGGCTGAAAATTGAAGCAAAAACATCAGATTCCGGAATCCAACTCGAAACACGAAGGCCGAAAAGTGATGCACGAGTCCCGGAAAAACTTGACCGGCGATGCATCCGCGACTATAATGAACAATGTTCAAGTTGAGGTGAGTGCATGAATCAGAAAGTAACATCCCGAGAAGAAATTTTGAGTGTGAGCCGGGAGCTGGTAAAAAAAGAAGGCAGTCAGGCCATCAGCATCCGGTCCGTGGCAGGGGCTTGCGGCGTGTCCGTGGGATCCATTTATAATTATTTTGGGTCCAAGACCAAGCTGCTGGCGGCCACGGTGGAAAGCATCTGGACTGAAATCTTCCATAATTCGGATAATCCGGCAGTGTACGAGGATGCGGAAGCCTGTGTCACTTGGATGTACCGGCGGATGGAAGCCGGGAGCCGGGAATATCCCGGTTTTGTGGCGCTGCATTCTCTGGGACTTGCGGAGCAGGGGAAGAAAGAGAATATCCGGCGCATGAATGAAACGCAGAAGCACATTCAAGCCGGTCTGGTCCGAGTTCTGAAGCACGATTCGCGGGTCCGGAAGGACGCGTTCAATGAGGCGTTCACGCCGGAGGTTTTCGGCAACGTTCTGTTCTCCCTGATGCTGGCGGCACTGCTCCGTGAGGATTACGATCCGGCACCGGTACTGGAAGTGCTGCGGCGCACGATATACTAGCAGCCGAAGGCTCATAAAGCGCGGCGTTCGCACCGGCCGCAACCAAGGTGGCGTTCGCACCGGCTGCGACCCAAACGCTGTCCGTACCGACTATCCAATCTCCCACGTGCGTGGGGGATTCCTTAAGAAGATAAAATGAACAATGTTCAACTAGATGGGGCTGCCGTACGTGCAGCAAAAAAATAAAAAAGGAGTGTCATAGAATGCAAGCAATTATGGAGCCAATTTTTGACGTGGCCTATCTCGTATCCGTTATCACCATTGGAATTAAAATGATCCGCAGAAGCGGGGGTAAGTCCCGCCAGTATACCCTTTTCGGATGGATGGCTGTAATCCTGGGTGCCGGCGATTCCTTCCATCTGGTGCCTCGTATCATCGCCCTGTGCACCACCGGTTTCGGGAACTACGTAGTTCCACTGGGAATCGGCAAATGGGTGACTTCCGTCACCATGACGATTTTCTACGTGCTGATCTACTACGTATGGCGCGAACGCTACAACATCACCGGTCACAAAAATCTGACCGTCTCGGTATATCTGCTGGCCGGCATTCGAATCGCCCTGTGCATGATGCCGCAGAACCGGTGGACCGCCGCCAATCCGCCGCTGTCCTGGGGCATCTACCGGAACATCCCGTTCGCCCTGCTGGGCCTGCTGATCATCGTGCTCTACTTCCGCAGCGCCAAAGCGCAGAAGGACCGCGCCTTCCGCTGGATGTGGTTCACCATCGTGCTGAGCTTCGGCTGCTACCTCCCGGTAGTTCTCTTCGCCGAAACAATCCCGGTAATGGGCGCCCTGATGATTCCAAAAACCTGCGCATATCTGTGGGCCGTGGTCATCGGCTTCCGCACCATGAAGAGCGAGATGCAGAATTAATCTCACAAAAACAATTTCATAAAAACAATTTGCAATCGAAAGAGGTTTCCGCGCGGGCGAGTGCGGCGACCTCTTCTTTTCTTTTTGGTTTCACTATAATGACATTGATTTTTTCCAAATATGATGTTACTATCAGATTACCCAAAAGGTAATCTGATAGTAACGGAGGCTGCATTGAAAGTTGAGTAGAGGGAGGTAAGCAAACACTATGAGTAACTATATTGAATATAAAGAAAAAGTGGCCTTCCATCCGGGCTACTATGTTAAAGAAATTATTGAAGAAAGCGGACTAACACAGGAAGACTTTGCGAAAAGACTCGGTACGACACCAAAGAATTTGAGTCTTTTGGTTAGAGGCGAGCAGAGTCTGTCAATCGATATGGCGATGAAATTGTCGCGTCTGATGGGAACCGGTGCTGCGTATTGGTTGAATCTACAACAAGCTTACGATGCATTGATTGTGGAATTCAAGTCCGATCAGGAACTGGAACAGGAGCGGGTTGTTTTCGAAAAAATTGATTATAAGTACTTTCGAAACAATTTTATGCTGCCGAATCTTCCAAGAAAGATTGATGAACAAATTGAACGTATACGGAAATTCTTGGATATCGCAACGCTGACTGTTCTTAAGAGACCGGATATGGCGGCTCGATTCAGAAGCAGTGCGGAGAATTTGAGTGAGGCGAATACAATCAAAGCGAATATTATGATGCAAATTGCAACGAATGAGGCTCTCCATGCCGATGCACCTAAATTCAACAAAAAAGATTTTGAAGAAGCTGTTGATTATGCACTGACTCTCACAGAAAGTCATACGGATTTCTATGACAAGATTAAGGCAGCATTTTTCAACGCAGGTGTGATCTTTGTAATACTGCCGAATATTTCGGGCTCTAGAATAAACGGAGCGACCAAAAAAGTCGGTGATAACATCGTATTGATGGTGAATGACAGGAGATTGTATGCAGATACATTTTGGTTTACGCTATTTCATGAAATCGGACATATACTGAGTGGTGATTATGGCGTTTCTTTTGACATGGAACCGGGCGAAAATGAAAAGCTAGCCGATGAATATGCAAGAAATCGATTAATTCCCTCAGAGCAGTACGATGAATTTATTTCTCATCAGATTTTCTCTCCGCAGTCAATTAGAGATTTTTCAAAAAGCATTCACCGAGATCCGGGGATTGTACTGGGAAGGCTGCAAAAGGATGGCATAGTGGGGTATAATGATGCAAAAATGAATGCACTCAAAAAACAATACAAATTACGTTCATAATTTAAAACAGCACCGCATATACAGATACAGAAAGGATGGTGCCCTATGTCCATGTGTGAAAAAGAAGAAATCCAATGTCCGGTCTGCGGAACTACCGGTGAGTTTGAAATGTGGAAGAGTGTGAATACCGTGTTGAATCCGGAGAAGAAAGAAGAGCTCCTAAGCGGAGCGCTGTTTCAATACATCTGCCCCCACTGCGGAAAGTCATACAACATCGATTATCCGATGCTTTACCATCAGATGGAGGATCAAATCATGATCTATTACGTGGTGCAGGAAGAAGAAATCCAAATGGTGGAAGAACAATTTCGAGGCGATTTTGGGAGCGCGGAAAGCGAGCTCACGAAGGTATTGAAAGAGGGTATGGATTCGTACCTGTACCGCATCGTGGGTTCTCAGCGAGAATTGATGGAAAAAATAAGAATCTTCGATGCCGGCAAGGACGACCGAATTGTCGAACTGGTGAAGCGCATCATCAGTGATGCGGTTGCAGACAAGAACCCGGACCTAAGGGATGCCAACCTCTACTACTTGGAAGAAGACGGAGAATCCCTATTTGTCGTTGTGAATTCCAAAGGCGCCCTGGGCACCGTCCCGATTCCGAAAGGTATGTACGAGGATATGGCAAAGGGGCTGCGGGACAAGCTGCCGGATCTTCGGAGCCGCAGCGAGTTCCGGATCGATCGTGCCTGGGCATCGAAGGCACTGGGAATGGAATAGTTGCTATGACTCATCGCACAGACCTCCTTCTCAGACCCCTATCACAAGTATTCCGGAAAGGCCTCTAATTTGTTCCCTTTCCGGAAAAGCAGAAGAAATTGACGCCGAAACGCTCTGCCCCGAGGTTTCGTCGTCAATTTCCCCGCGGCCGCTGGGTAGATTAGAGCCAAATGCGGGCTGAGAAGGCGGGATGAGGTCTTGGAAGCAGGAAATCCGGAGGAGAAAAGTGATTTTTTGGCCTGAACCGAACTTTAATTAGAAAAAATATCGCAAAGAAAATACTAGATTGACGACAGACATCCGGAAATCGAGGGCCTGTCGTCAATTTTTTTGGTGCCGAATGCAGAGTGGAGCAAGAGGCACGAGGAGATGATTAGAATTGACGACGAAAGGGGTAAGAGAGCGCGTTCGTCGTCAATTCTTTCTTTTTGGAAAATACAATATTGGAAAGAGATGCACGGAGGCCGGCGGGGCCTTCCGTGCATCTCTTTTCATCTGAATCCGGCCCGGCTTTAATCCGGGCCGGCGGTACAAATCGGAAAACTGATGCAGGAACGCTGAAAAATAATGTTCCTGCATCAATTGATTCGCCCGCTTCGCCGCCGCTGAGCAAATGAAAGGGCCGATTTCCGGCGGCAATGGTAGGAAGTGATGCATGGAACAAAAAATTGAGTACTCATGCATCAACTCTGGAAATGGAGTTGATGCACGAAGCGGAAAAGCAAGGTGCCATGCATCACTTTTCATCTGAACACGGCCCGGCTTTAATCCGGGCCGGCGGTGTAAATCAGGAAATTGATGCAGGAACGCTGAATAATAATGTTCCTGCATCAATTGATTCACCCGCTTCGCCGCCGTTGGGCAAATAAAAGGGCCGATTTCCGGCGGCAATGGTAGGAAGTGATGCATGGAACAAAAAATCGAGTGCTCATACATCAACTCTGGAACTGGAGTTGATGCACGAAGCGGAAAAACAAGGTGCCATGCATCACTTTTCATCTGAATCCGGCCCGGCGGAGCCCCTACATGCCGAACGGCCCGAACCTCAGGCCTGAAATAACGGAGAAGGCGGCCCGGGCGCCGGACGGGCCTATCCCTCCCGATACTTCGGGTAGTTCCGGATGATGTGGTTCATGAACTGCTTGTTCCGGGTGCTGAGGGCGGCGGTTTTGCCGTAGGCCAGAATTACTAAGGAAGCGCTTTCCTTCAGTGAAGATTTCAGCTTCTATTCCACGCTTACGGATGTTCCGCAGGTGTATATGATTCTCCGGGGAGGACATGAAGGAGACTATTTGGTTCCGCTGCACAACGCCGAATGTGCAATTCGTGAAGAGGCGGTTCCGTATGGTATCGCAGCGGCAGTGGGTGCCGCAATGGCTTATCTGTCGTAAAGCTAAAGAGGGCTTCTTTTCTTACGGGAAAAAAGAACCCGCCATAACGGCCAAAGCTCTGGCTGTTATGGCGGTCCGCGGCCGACAGAGGTTTCCGGCCGTGTATTAAATCATCGTTTCCCACGTGTCCAAAAGAAGAAGGTGGTTCGTTCTCTTCAGTGCACTCAGAACTTCCTTGTTGTTTAAGTCTAAATTGGCCTTTAGTGCTTCCTGATTACTGATTTTCCATGTGGAAAAAAGCACTTTCACGACGGATGGATTTCCCAGCGTTTGAGAGATGCTCATCATCAGTCCGGTGGTGGTATTTCGAATCCACAATGGCGATTTGGCATAGATAAAAATTTCATCCTTTGCATTAAAGGCATTGGTCAATTTCATCGTTGCATAGGAATCATAGTAGGAAATAAATCCCCGGTACACAAAGCTGGAGTCCGTATAGTCGTCAGCATTATGGGCATCGTAATACAAGACGATTTTATCTGCGGCAGTTCCGGGATCGGGAATGATTTCGACGATGCATTCCACGACTTTTTTCATCGGCGCAAAATACTGATACATCCAGTATTTCTTCTTTTGCGTGAAAAATCCGGAAGTAGCGAGATCCTGTGCCACTCGTTTTTCATCCACATGGTAGTCGATGAGTTGTTCTATGGATACATGCAGAATCTTTGAAATAGCATACAGCGTTTCGATGTCAATGGAGATTTTTCCCGTTTCATATTTGGAAACAGTTGAGATGCTTTTGTCGAGAAGAAATGCCAGTTGTTCCAGCGTAAGATTCTGTTGTTTGCGATACAGGTGTATCCTTAATCCAACGTGTTCTTTAATGGTCATAATCTGTTCGCCTCCTTAAGTCCCCTAAAACATAAAAGCAAACGGGAATACCCTTTTGTTGCATTTTAGCAAATCTTTAAGATTATCTCAATTACATGCAAAAATGTTGTTTTCACTAAAATCAAAAAAATATGCTTTTTGAACAAGTTTTCAAAAATGCGTTGTGCACATCGTATATTTGAATTATTAATTTTACTTTAATGACAAAAATTAAGATTATTTTTCACTGGAATGCAAATCGCCGGCTTTGCATCAAGAGCATAATTATTTTATAAATTCATTAAATAATACCACAAAAGGAGGAGCCTGATTATGATTCTGTTTAAAAACTGTTCGGTTCTGCCGGAACTGATGGACGGGTTTAGTGAGGCAAAATGCGACATTTTAACGGATGGAAAGCGAATCAAGGGGATTTATAAATGCGGAGAGTGTCCCTTTGACAGTGAAACCGTTATTGATGAAGAGGGCCGTTTTGTTCTCCCGGGATTCATCGATATGCACGTGCACCTGACACTGTCTGGCGATGATACGCGTATTGATAATGAGAAGTCCGGAGTGCAGAGAGGATATGATGCGCTCAAGTATGCACAGGATGCGCTGAATGCCGGTTTTACCGTTCTGCGCGATGTGGGTGCCACGCACAATATTGCCATCAATCTTCGAAACAGCATAAATAAAGGAGATTTTGTCGGTCCTACTATTTACGCATGCGGTCTGATTTTGACACCAACGGAGATTGGAAACGATTTCCTTCCGGGTCTCTACAGCGAGGTCGATACCCCGGATGAAATTATTAAAGCGGTTCGTCAGGAAGTCGCAAAGGGCGCAGACTACATTAAGGTCATGGGCTCCGGATCCGCACAGAACCCGGGCGGGGAACCCGGTAAGCCAATTATAACGCTAGAAGACTTGAAGGTAATGGTGGAAGCGGCGGCCTTTAAGGATACATACGTTGCGGCGCATTGTCATGGTGCAACAGCGATTCACAATGCGATTCTGGCCGGTGTTCATACGATTGAACATGCTTCCTATCTGACGGATGAATCCATTGAACTTCTGAATGGCAATACGGATTCATACATTATTCCGACCCTGCTCATCGTATGGAAGCTCACTGCAGATGTTGCCGAATCGTCGGCATACATGGGAGAGAAAGCCAGAGAAATGCTGAATGCGGTAAAAGTAGGAATTCGCAAGGCATACGACGCCGGCTTGACTCTCGGGTTTGGAACCGATACCGGAATCGATCCGGTGCATCATGGTCAGAATTCCGAAGAATTTGCTCTTCGAAGAGATTTCTGGGGAATGAAAGAAATCGATATCCTCAAACAGGCAACGATTAACAGTGCGAAAATTATGGGAATTGATAAAGATTACGGTACCCTCGCAGTCGGGAAGTTCGCAGACTTTGTTGTGCTTGACCGTAATCCGCTGAAGGATATTGTCGCAGCCCATGACGGAGTGGTTTCCGTTGTGAAGTGGGGAAAAGTCGTTCGTTAACACTGCGATAATTTGATAATTATGAAAATTTAAGGAGGACAAGATGAGTACATATGTAGCTATATTAATGATTTGTGCCGTTTTCATCGTCGGTGAAATACTCAGCAAACTTGTATCCTATAAAGTAACGGGATATGTTTTTGCGATGATTATCCTCATCATCGTTGGCGGACAATTCGGTCTGATTACGACAGAAACATTTAACAATACGTTATTCGTGGATGTCGCATATGGGTTCGGCGTTCCATTTGCAATTACGTGCTTCGGTGGTTCGATTCCGTTCAAGAGTTTTAAAGGCGAGTGGAAAACCTGCATTATCGCAATTGCAGCAGTGCTTTTCATTGTTGCCTTCGGTGCAATCGCCGGATTCACTGTTCTGGACAAGGTAACGGCGCTGTACGGCTCTGTAGAAGTAGCCGGAGGAACTCAGGCCGGCCTAATCTTCCTCGCACAACTAAAGGAAACCGGAGAACAGAAGATTGCAGCCATCATCGCAATCCTGATGACCGGTCAAGTTCTGGTAGGTTATCCGGCATGCGGCTATGCCCTCAAAAAAGCAATGGTAAAACGTCTGGGAGATGAGAGCTTTAACAGCTTCTCTGCTGCAAGCACCGGAGAACTTCTCCTTGCCGACAACTCCAAGAAATTAATCAAAATTCCGGAGTTCCTGGCAAATAACTTCTATTATGTATTTGCGGTCCTGGCACTTTGCTGCATCGGTGGATTCTACATTGGCGAAATTACAGGAATCAGCATGTTCGTATGGGATCTTCTCATCGGTTTCATCGCTGCTCAGCTTGGACTGATTGACGGAGACAGCCTCAACAAGGTCGGCTCCGGCGGATTTATCGATGCAACCATGTTCGCTATCATTCTGATGGATCTGGTAACAATCAATCTGAAAGACTTCGCCGGAATTCTGCCAACCCTTATCGCACTCCTTGTCTTCGGTGTAATCGGATGTGCCGTTGCCGGTGTTGTCCTTGCTAAACCGATGAAAATGCCGTTCGTGGATATCTTTGCCATCGGACTTGCTTGTCTGAACGGATATCCGCTGACTGTTAAAATTGTCGATGAATGTGCGGAGATTGTCGGACAGGAAAACAGCCTTTCGGAAGAAACCCGCGAACGACTTCTCAATTTCTATAAGCCAAAAGTTGTTATTTCCGGAATCGTTTCCGTATCGGTTGTAACCGGTGTCCTTGCCGGTGTTCTGGTAAGTTTTATTTAGTACGTAGGTAGAAGGAATCTATTGAAAGGTCACTTTCTTGAAAAATGACATTTCCACAGAAGGAGCTCTCGCAAGAGGGCTCTTTTCTTACGGGTGAATTTATAATCCAAGCACAGATAAGAACATATAACAAAAAATACATTGAAATCTGCTATAATGATACTTACAAAGAAAATAATCATAAGCGAAAAAAATATGTAGTTACAAACAAAAATTTAGCTATGAGATTTTACAGAACTGGAATAGCAAAAGAACATCATAACAGACAAGATAGTTGAAAATATTGCGCAATATGGCGACAAAAAAAGATGTAAATATACTTTTTTAGTAATTTTTTGTCATTTTATAGCGGAAAACCGATATAAAATGACGACGAAATAGAGACGGAGGATGCACAATATTAAGATGCAAAAATGAACCAGCTTGAACAAAATTGATGAATATGATACAATTATTTTCGAACAGAAAGGAGACGAGTGGAGTGATTGATTTGTCAAATTTTAAAACATTTGATTTTAGTGAAGGTGTACCATACATCTCCATCACAAGCAATGGTATTACATTTAATAAATCTGTGATCATGAAAATGAAATATCCAGCATATGTAAAACTTTTGATTAACGAAGCTGATAAACAGCTAGCTGTTCAGGTGTGTGATGAGCATGATGATAAATCAGTGCAGTTTTACAAAGAGAAATCAAATGGCGTTGTGTCTGTCCGATGGAATTCGAAGGATTTAATTAACACGATTTCCAGGATATGCGACTGGGACTTGAATCAGTTGTCACATCGAGTAAATGGCGTGTTAGTTCCTGAGATGAATTTAATGCTATTTAATCTGAATGAAGCAGTCACTATGGTATAAAGCCTACAACTTTTCTGATTCAAAAAAAGAGTTCATTTGAGATTAGGGCCTCAAACGAACTCTGTTGGAAATAGCAGAAACAAAAATCATCTACTAAAACCGTTTTCAACAAGTACATTTTAGTATTTGTTTCTGCCGATTTCCATACTTTCTCTGATTCGTCTGAGAAAAATCTTTTTGGGAAGGAGGCAGATGACATGAAAAAAAATAAAAAGAGTGAACTGGTTTTCACTCCGTATATCACCCTGAAAAATGGGAAGCGTTTGTATGCTAGTCAGGTTGGAAAGAAAGCATTTTGTTTTCCACGCAAAGAATCCAAAAAGGCGAGCAATTAGTATATAAGTTTCAAAATCCTAGAGAATGTTTGATGGTTACATTCTCTTTCGAACGAAAGAGAGAAAAATATGAATAAAAAAGGAAGTGGACAAAAAATATCTACAAAAGCATCAAAAATTATGAGATCAAATAACAGTTCTCAAATACAGAAATCATTAGCTGCAAGTGTGCTATCACAGAGAAATACAGGAAAAATTACTGGCTCGGCTATGGAATCAAAAGCATCTAAGGTAATGAATAGTAACAAATATTCTGGAACAACAAAGAGTTTAGCTGCTAGCGTTCTTGCACAGTCAGACAAAAGTAGATAATGTTTAACTAAAAGGCATTAACCGTAAAACAGTTAGTGCCTTTTGTTGTATAAAGAAAACCCCGCGTTAGACGCGGGGTTCCGTGAACGCTATGCGTTTG
>OLRJ01002265.1_pt1 | contig 14620 bp, 10 predicted proteins | sample 1672741 | NCBI WGS metagenome assembly OLRJ01 (sample SAMEA3136719, study PRJEB25190) | human gut metagenome | biome: human gut; feature: human-associated habitat; material: faeces | place: Austria | collected 2013
TTTCATTAAGCAGGTTCTGCAGAATATCCTTTGGTATTTCTTTAAAAAAATCCATATTCTCCAGTTCTCTGATCGTCATCTGTCCCATTGTATCAACCTCGCTGGCATAACTTTTGCAGTTCTTGATATAAACTAGTCTTGCTTATCTTTTATATTATAGTGAAAAAATTTATCATTTTCCGTGATGTATGTCACATTAAAAGAAGACGTAAGTTTCCCTACGTCTTAGCTACTGATTTAAGCTTACTTTCTGCCTGCCCCATCAGTCAATTCAAAAATTTATCATGAAACGAACTTCCAATGTTTATCCCGCATCTTATTTATTCATACCAGACAACTGCCGCCTCATAACTTTTCTGTAAAAAATCAGCGTCAGCACTGTAGCGGCAATCCAACCAAATGGCCATGCCATCCAGATTCCGGTACTTCCATAATTTTTACTGAATATCAACGCAAACAGAATTCTAATAATCAAATCAGGCACAGTTGCAGCTACAAAATACGTCATTGCACCGGCGCCTCTGATGATTCCATCTGTCATCAGCTTTATTACAATCATAAGATACCAGGGTACAACTATTCGAAGGAATCCCATTCCTGCTGTAATCGCCGCTTCACTTTCTGCGTTTAGAAACAGCCCCATCATTTGTCTGCTGAAACCAACATACAGAACAACAAATGGTACAGCTGCCACCGCTGAAAGTTTCAGTCCAGACCGAAATCCCAGTGGAATCCTTTTTGCTTTTCCAGCACCAATATTCTGAGCAGTGTAACTCGAAAGACATGATCCCAGTGTCATAAAAATATTTATGGCAAAAGTATTCAGCTTAATAGCACCTGAATATCCGGCAACAACTGCCGAGCCATATCGATTAACAATATCCTGTACAAAAAGATTTCCGACACTCAGTACACTCTGCTGTAAAATGCTTGGTACTGCAATTGCAAATATCTGAATAAAATATCCTCTGTCGAAAAACAGTTGTTTTTCTTCTCCTGCCAAAGATCTGAGTCTGGAAAACAGCGTAACCAATGCGAGTACGGCAGAGATTCCCTGTGCAATGAAAGTGGCCCATGCAACACCTGCAACGCCCCAGTGAAACTGAGCTACAAATATCAGATCCAGGACAATATTACCAGCAGATGATCCCAGCAGAAAATACAATGGAGTTTTGGAATCTCCCAACGCGGTAAATGCACCAGTACATACATTATAAAGCATCAGAAAAATCATACCGAATACATATATTTTGAGGTACAAAATTCCATCTGCCATAATATTCTGCGGTGTATGTATCCATTCCATCATATTACTGCTAAAGAAATATCCAAAAACAGTAAGTATCGTCGCAAGTCCGAATGAAGAAACAAAAGCTGTCGTTACTGCACACTTTACTCCTTTTCTGTCACCTGCGCCAAATAATCTGGATACTACCACAGAGGCTCCCAGGTTCATTCCCACCGCAAAAGCCATGAAGATGATCGTGATTGGGTACGAAGCTCCTACCGCTGCCAAAGCATCCTCACCAGCAAATTTTCCTGCAATCATACTGTCCGCAATATTGTAAATCTGTTGAAACATCACGCTGAACATCATCGGAATCCAGAATCTCCACAATGTCCGGTCAGGATGCTCCTTTGTAAAATCTGTAATCATAATTGTTATACTCCTGAATAATTCAGGTGTTCTCACCTCAATCTTATTTTCATCAGTATAACACTTTTTTTCAATGCACTTCAAGTAATCAGAAACACGATAGATAGCATCTACATAAACGCAGATTGCTCTTACTCCAATGAGATCATTTATTTTTTCTAAAGCACTATCCGAATCTGATTCCAGACCTTTTTTCTTCATTTTCTTGCATACGCTGTCATATTCTTTCAGACGCTCGGTTTTCAGCTGAATTACATTTCTTTTATATTTCATAAACAAGATTGTATTAATTATATCCAGTCTGGTCAGCATAAGACTGATCACACATTTTCCCTTTGCAGTAAATTCACTGCCTATAAGCATATTTATATCAGCTTTTTGTAAAATCTACTCCCACTTCGTAAAAATAGCAAGAAACAGAGCATACGGATTTCTCCCATAAAACAGTTGCTTCCCAGATTATAGACAATAGCAATTCCTATGCTTTTTCTCACGCTCAAATAGCCTATATTATTTTTATAAAACTTCGGATAAGCTAGTGCAAAACTGCCGCAGACAGCAGCATAAATCCAACAATAGACAACATCGTATATACTGAGATCGCAGATGAATAAAATTCCTTTTTCTCCGTTTCTTCAATATACAGCGGCAGCACAAATGGCGGCGGCAGAATCATCATAATAACTGCCGAGATCAAGGTCAGCTGCTCCGAAAAAATGCCACCTGCAGTCACTACGAAAAAGGTAACCGGAAATATCACAGTATCTGCTTTAATACTTGCTCGATAAAAGGTATAAAACAATGAGATTGGAAGTGTAAAGTTCATAACCAATGCCTGAAATCCTTCAATTCCCTCTGGACGGATCAGTTTTTTCTCTCTGCAGATTATCCCAATAATAAGCATTATGATCACAGGTAAAATTACTTGTAATAAACTCACTATTGTTCAGCCTCCCTTACCTGTTTCTCAGCATTCCACTGCTACTTTAATCACGCCATCTCTCTTATTTTCGAACAATTCATATGCCTCTTCAATCCTTTTTAACGGATATGTATGCGTAATCAGCGGTTCCGTGTTGATCTTACCTTCTGATATTAGCTTCAGGGTTTCTTCGCAATTGCAGCCATCCACTCCACCTGTTTTAAAAGTGAGATTTTTACCATACATATCTGGGAGTGGTAACATCTGTGCTTTATCGTAAAGCGCAACCACTGTCACGATTGCATTTGGTCGGGCACATTCCCACGCCAGTTTAAATGTCGATTCTGCTCCGGCAACTTCAAGAACTGCATCAGCTCCACCATGCTCACTATTAGTCTTAACAAACTCTTTACAGTCTTCCGGTGAAACAGTAAGAGTCTCCGGATAATGCTCATTAATAAAGCGAATACGTGTTTCGTCCTTTTCACATATAATAATCTTCGCTGGATTTTTCAGCATAACACTAAGTAAAGTACATATTCCTGTTGGACCGGCTCCAATGATCAGTACAGTATCTTCCTCTGTGATTTCAGAAATACGTGCAGCCCAATAACCAGTAGCAAGAACGTCTCCTACCAGTAAAGCCTGTCTGTCCGTAACACCTTCCGGGATTTTATTCAATCCCTGATCTGCAAAAGGAACCCGGACATATTCTGCCTGTCCCCCATCGATACGACAGCCAAGTGCCCAGCCACCATTCTTGTCGGTACAATTGTTTACATATCCTTTCTTACAGAAAAAACACTCTCCGCAAAAAGTTTCTACATTTACAGTCACCCGGTCTCCCGGTTTTACATGAGTCACCTTAGAACCGACTGCCTCAACAATACCTACCATCTCATGGCCAACTGTAATTCCCGGGACTGCACGCGGAACACTTCCGTGTTTAATATGCAGGTCACTGGAACAGATGCTGGCCAGTGTCACCTTTACAATGGCATCTCGTTCATGCATGAGCACTGGTTTCGGTTTTTCCATTAGTTCAAATTTCCCCTTTGAAACATATGTATAAGTCAGCATTATTTTGCCCCCATCTATTAGAATATATGCTAGTAAAATATCCGGTACGGAACACTTCTGTTCTTATACCGGATATTTCTGATTCTATTTTGTATACACTGTTTTACCTCTTGCTATTACCTCAACAAGCTGCAGGTCCTGATCCAGGATACAAAGATCCGCATCATAGCCCTCTTCAATCTTTCCTTTTCCATTAAGGCGAAGGATTTCTGCCGGATTGGATGTTATCGTAGAAAGTGCAATCTCCAACGGGATATCCGCTTTAAACACACATTCTTTGACTTCTTTCAGAAGACAGCTGGACTGTCCAACTCCCATCCCAAGAAATTCTCCATCTTTACTGTACATAGGGAGACTGCCCTGTCCATCAGAAGAAATCGTCATCCTGTTTGGATTTACACCTGCTTCAAGCATACGCTTCATACCTTTGCACACACGTACCTCATCACAGATTGTCTCCCAGTAATCAATATCTTCATTTCCAGTAAAGTCAACTGCTCCACCCTTTAAAGCATACTCGATTGCCTTACAGAAGAGCATTTCATTGCGATTGACATGCGTTGGAAGAAGCTGTGAAGCTGGTATTTCTGTCTCATCGATAACACGCTCAATAAGATCCATGCATCTTGGGCTGTCACCGAGGTGAACATTTACAACACCTGCTTTCCCAGAAAGTACACCGCCAAGTCTGGTGTCTGCAACAACTCGCGCAAATTCTTCAAATGTCGGCTGTGAAGAACGATGATCTGAAATGGCAATCTCTCCGGTTCCGATGATTTCCTGAATCATCATAATGTCTTTCGTTATACTGTCGGTCAATGTGTGAACCGGTATCTGATAGCTGCCTGTATAACAGTAAGCAGACATTCCCTGTTCGTTTAATCCTTTGGTCTTGGCAACAAGAGAGCACATATCTCGGCCAATTCCATCTGTACCAAGACAGCCGACAACTGTCGTTACTCCAAATTTAGTGAGTCCCTCCAATGTTGCTTCCGGAGTACGGTTAGCAAAACCACCTTCGCCGCCTCCTCCAAGCACATGAACATGACTGTCAATAAAACCTGGCGTCAGGATCAGGCTGCTGCCATCAACCACTGTTGCATCAGCAAGAATTCCACCTGCTGATATTGTACCTGCATCTGCGATCTTTACAATCTTGTCATTGATCGTAAGTACATCTTTTTTCCCAAGATGCTGAGGTGCATATACATCAATATTCTGAATTAACTTCATTATAATCTCACTCTCAATTTAAAATGCCTGCTTAGAATCCAATACCTACAGCGATCAATACTGTTATAATAGCACCAATCATCAGTACACCAAGGAATTTCCACATAAATTTGATCCAGTTGGACCATTCAATCTTTGCAATAGCCAGAGAACCGATCAGACATCCGGATGTCGGAACGATCAGGTTTGTAAATGCATCACCGAGCTGGAATGCAACTACAGAAGTCTGACGAGTAACTCCCAACAGATCGGAAAGTGGTGCCATGATCGGCATTGTAATTGCAGCCTGTCCTGTTCCGGAAACAACAAAGAAGTTGAATACAGACTGGAACAGATACATAAGTACTGCTGCAACTGCACCAGAAACTCCCGAAAGGGCATTTGCAATATTATACATGATCGTGTTGATAACAGTTGGTGTTGTCGGGTCAGAACCACCAAGAACCTGCATGATACCCTGAGCCATAGCAACAACAAGTGCTGCACCGATCAGATCTTTTGCTCCATCTTTGAAAGAAGTTGCAATATCATTCAATCTCATATCGTTCAGCTTAAAGATAACTCCGATCACACCGGAAACAATTCCCATAATAAAGAACTGTGTAGCAATTTCAGGCATGTAATAGCCTTTTGTCATAACACCCCAGATTACCCAGATTACTGTAGCAACCAGTGTCAGAAGAACCAAAATATGACCGATACCAAAAGAATGACCTTCGTCAATACCTGTTTTTTCGTTCTGATCACGGAAATACTGGTCGGATTCATATGCAACAGAAATTCTTGGATTTTTCTTTACTTTTGCTGCATAGAAGATAGTCATTCCACAACCAAGTGCTGTGAAAACGACCCACATCACCATACGGAATCCTGCACCGGAGAACACATCAATGCCAGCGATACCCTGTGCAATACCTACAGAAAATGGATTCATCCAGGATGAACCGAAACCAATCTGAGTTGCAACATATGTGACCAGGACTGCAATAACTGTGTCATATCCAACTGCAACAAACAGCGGACAAAGGATCATGGTAAATGGAAGTGCTTCCTCTCCCATTCCAAAAACAGCACCGCCAAGAGAAAACAGTACAAAGAGTACCGGTATCAGCAGTTTCTCTGCTCCTTTTGCTTTACGGATCAGTCCGATCAGACCAGCTTCGATCGCGCCGGTACGGATCATAATTCCAAATGCGCCACCAACGATCATAAGAAACGCAATGATCTCAATAGCAGAACTATTTACAATTCCATTGTACATGTAGTTAAAAAATCCTGTACCACCATCTCCACTGAAAAGTGCAACTCCTTCTGTTACAACCTTTCCTGCATCATCTCTGAGATACTGGAAACTACCGTCCTTGATTACAGTACGGGTTTTCTCAACACCATTCATCATATACGTAACGTCTTGTGTTTCATAGTAGCCCTTAGGCACAAGGAATGTCATAACTGCCGCGATAACAACTACAAAAAAGATAATAATGTAGGTATCCGGCACCTGGAATCCCTTGTTGAATGACTTCAGGCCTTCTCCCTTTTTTTTGCTCATACTCGAGTTTCCCTCCATTAATTTAATATGCATTGATAGTTTACCATAGATTCTTGTAAAAGTAACCAAAAAAATTAATCACTTAACTATATTTTTTAGTCTTATCAACAACTCCATCCTCATTCTTCATCTGTGCACGTGCTTTTCGCGCAATGCCGGTATTGCTGTTCATGATACTTGCACGTGTGATCTTATCGTTTCCAAACTTCTTTCGGATTTCATCCATTGTTGCATCCAGTTTTCTGTGACGCTCTTTCTTTTCATTATCCTCAAACAAAGAAAGCTGTTCAAAGCTTTCATCAGTCAGATTGGTAAGCGCCACTCCTATCAATCGCAATGGTTCACCTTTCCATGATTCTGTAAATAATTTCTGAGCATTTTTATAGATTTCATCCGTCATATCTGTAGCATTTGGGAGTGTCATCTGATGTGATTTGTTTCTGAAATCAAGAGTCCTGAAGTTCACTGATACCGAAGTGCATTTTTTCTCTTTCCGCCGCATTCTGGTTGCTACTATATCGCACTGTTCAAGGAGAATCGGAAGTACTTGTTCTACTGAAACAATATCATCATTAAAGGTCGTTTCCACGCTGAATCCTTTTGCCTCTTCCGGCTGTGCCCTGACTGGCGAATCATCGATTCCACATGCATAATGATAAAGCTGATGTCCGGCTTTGTTGCCCAGCAGTCTCTGAATTTCCTTCTCACTGGAGTGAGCCATATCACCGATTGTATGAATTCCTGCTTCTATTAATTTCTTTTCAGAAGCTTTACCCAGAAATATTAAATCCCGTACTGGAAGCGGCCACATTTTAATCGGAATCTCATCCGGAAAAAGCGTATGTACTTTATCTGGTTTTTCAAAATCTGAGGCCATTTTTGCCAGCAGTTTATTTGTGGAAATTCCAATATTAACCGTAAAACCAAGTTCTTCTCGGATCTTATCTTTAATCTCACAGGCTGTTTTTACAGGATCCGGATATATCAGAGAAGTCCCCGACATATCCAAAAAGACCTCGTCAATGGAGAAGGATTCCATCACCGGAGCATAGGACGCACAAATCTCCTTAAATGCTCTGGAACATTTGATATACAGTTCAAAATCACTCTTAACAATGACAAGATTTGGACACTTACGAAGTGCCATTGCCACTGGTTCTCCTGTCTGTATTCCATATTTTTTTGCCGGAATTGACTTTGCCACAACGATTCCTGTACGTTTCTTTGGGTCGCCTCCAATACATGCCGGAATATCTCTGAGATCCGGCATTCCCTCTTTTACTCTCCGCGCAGATTCCCACGAAAGAAATGCACTGTTTACATCTATATGAAAAACTAAACGATCCATATTATTCACACAACCTGTTATTTCACTTTCACCTGATTGATATCACTGAAAGCTCCGTAAAACTTTTTACCCTCTATCGTCTTGTATGCCCTTACTTTTATAAAATAATTTCGTTTTGACTTCAGTCCCTGAAGAACGGTTTTCAGATTTTTAGCATCGACTGTCACATACTGAAACTTCTTTTTATTCATTGAATAGGCAATCTGATATCCATCTGCACCAACTGCCTTTTTGTAAGAAACTGTAATCTTCTGTTTTCCTGCCTTCAGGGATGGCTTCTTCATCTTTGCCGGTACAATGTTAAATGTTTTTGTAATTGTACCACTATAATTTCCTTTTCCTGTGATCTTAACCGTTACTTTTCCCGGGGTTCGATTTCTGTAATATTTCACTGTATAATCGGAAGTCTTCAGTTTCTTTTTGCCATTATATACCGAAATCTTCTGGGTTATATTCTTTCCGGTGTACGCTTTTGCAGCAGAAATTCCTTTTACTTTAAAGTTGTTGATCGGCTTTTTAGAGATTATTATATAACCTTCCAATTTACCATAATAATCTCCCTTTCCATTGATAGTAATATATATTTTTTCTCCTGCACGAGAAGCTTTCGAATAAGTATATGTATAATCTCTGCCTGCTTTCAGTTTTTCATTTTCATACTTGATCTGAATAGAAGGCTTTATATTTCCGCCCGTGTATACCGCATTATTTATCCAGATATCTGCATAACCTATATGTACTTTGATTTTCTTAACAGTCAGTTTACTGCTGGCTGTCACATTACCTGCAGTTGCTGAAATTACCGTTTTACCAACTGTTTTTGATGTGATTTTTCCATTGCGGTCTACCTCTGCCACTCCGGTATTACTGGATTTCCAGGTAATCTCAGCATTTCCGGTCACATTATTTACATAAACGAGTTCTATATTTTCTACATTATAAGTCAGAGAAGCCTGTGCTTTTTTTCCAGGTCGCATCATCTGATCTGATACTGAAAATGTAACAGATGGTTTTATTCCTTTATTCTTCACTTCAATAATCTGTGTACAGTTAGAAATTGCAGGTGCCTGTGTCTCATCCAGACCTGCTTCTCCGCTGAATTCACCAGCACATGTATAAGGCCATGCATTATCATTCCAGATATCTCTGCCCGGATCTACAAAACTTCCAATTCCCACATACAGATTGTCCGGATCAATCATCTGGGTATAATGTCCTGTTTCTCCATTTCCGTTATTGATCCAGTCACTTTTTTCTCCATACCACTGTGAGATTCCAAGATTCATGGAATCACCACCGGAATTCCAGGCAAGGACTTCACCACTGCTGCCTATTCCATTCGGTGACTCCAGAGAAAAACACCAGTCTTCATTTGGACGTTCATGACTTGTTTCAACCGATGCTTCTGCAGCACGTATTCTTGCAATGTATTCCAGATCTGATGACCACCTGATCGGAACGTAATCGTCCTTTGTCAGTTTTCGCGATGGATTTCTCGGATCCGGATACCCGTTCTTACAGGCCTCCCATCGATAAGAATTGATCAGTTTCAATGCATCATTTGCTCCTGCAAGATAAGACCCCTTTACTCCAAGAAGAATATTCCCTGTTCCGGCAACATTTGTATCTGTGGGAATAATATTTCCAGGATAATTCCATCGAATATTTCCGCCTATACTTCCAACATTCTCTGCCACTTCACCTTCCTCTGAATCCGTAAACAGATTCTCTTCCGGTTCACTGGTAAACTCCTGTAATTCCGTACTGATTTCTTCATTGTCCTCCACTACAGGAGATTCACTTTCGTCCGAATCATCTCCTGTGATCTCAGTCTCAATCGTGTCTTCATCCTCAAAATCACTTTCTTCTGTTTCAGATGACTGATTTTCCTCTGTTTCTTCCTCAAACACAATAGCCGAGTCAGAAAAATCTTCTGCCAACACCGGTACTGCCACTCCTGACATTGTCATTACTGTACTTAACAATAATGCTATCACTTTCTTTCTCATTTAGATTTCCTCCCTTACCTGTTTGGATTTTTTATATTTTTATGATTCAGGATACAATATTACCTATTAATTTTTATGATATACTGAACTTATTCTTCTGTAAATAATCAAAATACAAAAAGCAGGACAGAAGATAGTTCACACACTATTTTCGTCCCGCTTCACGCTACTTCTGTTTTATTAATACCAATTTCTTACTGAAGATACTGAGTTGTCACCATATTCTGTCGTAGTCCAGTCAGTCATGATCATGCCCTTAAAGCCCCATTCGTTTCTGGCTGCTTCCATGCAGAGATCATAATTGTTTGCTGCAAAGCTTATTAAATTTATCTGCATCCTGCATTGATACTATCTTTACTGTTAATTTTACCATAATCTGACTCCTCTTTTAAATGAAATATTTTCTGAGAAGATAAGTTGGAGTACAACTCCACGCATGGCAGTAACTGTTGACAATGCTGCTTCCATACGGAGACTCTGCCGGATTTTCCGGATTGTAAAGTTCCCAGAATGTGTCGGCCCCATGACTGAGCATACCACCCCAGTAGTATTTCATATATTTCATTGCCTGATCTTTTTTACCACACATCAGAAGTGCTTCCACAAAGTGATGATTCATATATGGAGAAACCATTCCTTTTTCCGGTTTCAGTTCATCCAATTTTTCGAGCATTGATGCGCCTTCTTCGATGCTGACTGCACCGGCAAGGATCAGCCATACCTGGCTGGCATAGTTAATCTGCTTTTCTTCTCCGCTTACAAACAGTCCTGTTTCTTCATCACGAAGATATTTTCTGACTGCTGCTGTCTTTTCTTCTGCTTCTTTAGCAAGTTCTTCTGCCTTTGCTGTATCTCCAAGGATTTCTGCGATCTTCTGTACTTTTTTTGCACAGTAGATGTATACACCCTGCATAGCAGTCTGCTTATTCAGTCCCTCTGTCCAGTCGATGAAGCCCCAGAATCCTTCACCATTTTTCATCAGATGTATTTCATCAAACTGCTCTCCGGCAATCTCCATCTGACGATATGCACATTTGCTCAAATCTTTCAGGGTTTCTTTGTCTCCGGATGCTTCATAATAATCCAGAAGCGTTGCTCCAAAGAACATGGAATAATCCAGAAGGAAGGTATCATCTACGATAAATTTTGGTTCGGTGAACAGGCATGCACTTACCTGACCATTATCTTTTGTCTGTCCTGCAAACAGATACAGACATCTTTTTACCAGATCCATATTATGGAAGGTTTCGTAATTGGCAAGCGCCTGGAGTCTTAAATCTCCAAGCCACAGACGGCGGTCTCTTTTTGGTCCATCCTCAAATACTGACTGCATACAGTTATGCAGCGTACGAAGACTTACTCTGTCCAGTTTACGAATCATCTCGTCATCACTCTTAACTGGTTCTGCATCTTCCATACGAACAGAAGATACACTGGTGCAATATACATCTTCCACTACCATCTGCCATTTCAGGGAGGTGTCGATTGCCTCAATCTCCATATAACGGAATGCATATCTTCTCGGAAGCTTCAGTTCTGCTGGAAGAACATCTATATGGATAAACTCTTCCTGAATCCATCCTCGACTGATCCATCCATCATAATCTGCTGAATCTTCAGTCATTTCTTTTGCGATCTCACCGAATTTTAGTCTGAAAAATGCTGGTGCATCCTGCGGGCTTCCAACAGAATTTAGTTTCAGGGTGACGTATCCTACCTGATGATCCCCAAAATCCAGGCATATCTTATCGCCTTTTGCCATATGATAAGCGGAGAGATTTTCAATATCATCTGCTTTCTGAACTTTCGGATAAATATCCTCTGTTTTCACGATATCTACGATAGCAACCGGACGAACTACTGTTTTCAGAAGTTCAGGTACACATGCTTCTGCTTTTTTTACAAAATCTTCATTGGTCACTCGAACCATATTAAGATCAATACTTACCTCTGCCATTATATGTTTACTCTCCTTCCATTAATACTAATTTATTTCTAGCATCACTTTACTTCTTTTTTATACTTCCTCCAATTGTTATTTTTTTTGTAAAACACTGACTTTTTTTTCGATTGATTCAATGTTATACTTAGAGCACTTAACAAATCTTCAGTCTCATAACTTAAAAAATTCCATTTCATTTTGGAGAAAATCATGCAGCTTACTAGAGAAGACTTTCAAAAATTTTTATATACTTATAATGAAGACGAGCTATTTTATCGGACACTATATTTCGAAAAAAGGGAACGTCCTGAGACTTTTCACAAATTTTGTCTCAATCTTGATTGTGATCTGATTTCCAGACGGCAATTATATGTTCCGGAATTACAAAAAGAAGGCTGGCATTCTTATTTTGAAGAAAAAGCCATGTTTTGTGATACAGCAGATAACATCATGTTATACAAGCATTACCGTTATACACCAGAATTCATTCATGAACATGAGTTTTTCGAAATTCTATGTATTTATGATGGCCAGGCTCATACCTCTATTCAGGGAATTGAGCATACTCTGCATAAAGGCGATGTCTGCATCATTCCGCCACATACAAAACACAGTATCGGTATTTTTGATGACAGTATCGCTTTTAATATCCTGATTCGTGGCAGTACATTTCAGTCCACTTTCTTTCAGTCTCTGACAGAAGACAGTGCTCTGGCTCATTTTTTTGCTCATGTTTTGTACCGCAAAACAGAGGGCAATTATCTTATCTTCCATACTACAAACGATCCGCAAATACGTGAAATGTTAGAAAATCTCTATATAGAATATCTTGGCCATGAAAAGTATAGCTATACTTTTTTAAATTCCATGCTGATTCTGTTATGGGCGATGCTGCTTCGTTATCATGGAGGCAATATCGAGTCCATCCTAGCCAAAGATACTTCCGGTAATTCCATGACTGATATTCTCAATTATCTGAGCCAACATTATCAAACAGCTACACTCCGTGAAACTGCTTCTCATTTTGGCTACAGTAGTTCTCACTTCAGCACATTAATTAAGGAAGGAACAGGGCAGACATTTCTTCAGATCATCCGCAGTATTAAACTGGAGCAGGCATGTCGGGCACTTCGTGAAACTTCCTTAAGCAATATCGCAATCTGTGAGCTGGTTGGCTATGACAGTCCTGAACACTTTATGCGGACTTTTAAAAAAAACTATGGTATGACTCCTGGTGAATACCGAAAGAAATATCATGAACAGGAATCCTGATCATTTTGTTTCATAAGTACTTTACTTTCCAAAACAAGAGGCGTATCTTATAACAGGATGAGAAATTTTTGAGTTACTGGGGAGTTCTTTATGTGTGAAAATACGAAGAAAAAGGCCCGTTCCATTGAGATGGTAACGGGTTCTTTGTGGAAAAATATTTTTTTATTCAGCATTCCGCTAATGTGCTCACAGCTTCTGGAAGTTGTTTTTAACCTGAGCGATGTTGCCGTTGTCGGTCGGTTCGCGGATTATAAAGCACTCGGAGCAGTTGGCTCCACCACCCTGCTGGTTACTTTATTTGTCGGATTTCTGATCGGAATGGGCAGCGGTGTAAATGTACGAACTGCCCATGCACTTGGTTCCGGAAATCTCCAGAATACAGAAGATACCATTCATTCAGCACTTATTCTGTGTGCATTGATGGGACTGCTGGTAGGCGCTGTCTGTTTCTTCTTTTCCGGTGGAATGCTGAAACTGCTACACACCAAAGATGATCTGATCGGACAGGCATCTCTTTATCTGAAGATTTATGCGATCGGACTTCCTGCCATGGGTGTGTATAACTTTGGTAACGGTGTCTTAAGTGCACGTGGGGATACAAAACGGCCACTTTATTATCTGGCTGCCGCAGGTGTACTGAACGTTATACTGAACCTGTTTTTCGTCATTGTATTACATATGGCTGCCGCAGGTGTTGCTACTGCCACTGCGATCGCACAGTATGTTTCTGCAATGCTCATCATGGTACATCTGCTCCGCCGAAAAGATGAATGTCATGTTTCACTGAAAAAAATCCGTTTTCACAAAAAAGCATGTATTGACATTCTGGTCATCGGTATTCCGGCCGGCATTCAAAATGCAATCTTCGCAATTGCAAACCTGTTCGTACAGAGCGGTGTCAATTCCTTTGATACCTACATGGTTTCCGGTAGTGCTGCTGCCACCAACGCAGACACAATTATTTACAATGTCATGTATGCATTTTACATTGCATGTTCCAGCTTCATGGGACAGAATTATGGCGCCGGAAACAAAAAACGAGTGCTCAAGAGCTACTTTATCAGTCTGTTTTATTCATTCACGATCGGATTGATCCTTGGACTGCTCCTCTTTATCTTCGGACATCAGTTCCTGTCTCTGTTTGCCACGGATGCAACAGTCATTGACGCCGGCATGCAGCGAATCAAAATCATGGCATTTTCGTACTGTTTTTCGTCTTTTATGGACTGCACGATCGCGGCTTCGCGCGGAATCGGAAAGACTATCATCCCGACGATCATTATCATCATGGGATCCTGCGTGTTCCGTATCGTATGGATCTACACCGTATTTGCTTGGATTCATACCATCCCAGCACTGTTTCTTCTGTATCTGTTCTCCTGGATCATCACATCCATCGCGGAGATTACTTACTTTATCATCATCTACAGGAAACTCTGATCCTGTAGATGATTTTTTTATTTTATCAACAAATAAGTAAACTTATGTAGATAAAATTTCTTTTCTCCTCTGGTATCATGTTAAATTATTATCATTTTTAAAAATTTCATTGTTTTTTTATTGCTTTTATTGATGAATTATGTATAATTAACTCTATGAGAAGTT
>OLRJ01002268.1_pt1 | contig 14602 bp, 10 predicted proteins | sample 1672741 | NCBI WGS metagenome assembly OLRJ01 (sample SAMEA3136719, study PRJEB25190) | human gut metagenome | biome: human gut; feature: human-associated habitat; material: faeces | place: Austria | collected 2013
ATGAAAAAATACAGTCTATATCTAAACTTTTTGGTACCAGAGTAGTCAGAAATGAGACAATCAATGATGATGAATATGACTATATTCGTCCATATAAAAAAACAATTACACCTTTTACAGCAGAAGTTTCAGCGACAGTATTTGCAAGTGCAGAAAATAATCCGCTGGAATATATAGTAAAAAACTTTTATCCTAATAAGAAATCATATCCTGAACAAATACGGAAGTTATATATACTTATAGAGGAGCTTGAAACTTTAAGGGATGCAAAGCAGATTATTGAAAATTATAAAGCGGACTATCAACAGTATCTTGGTGATGTGCCAGCGTTTATTATGGAGAATGATGAAGCAGGTTTTTATTCAAGACTTGGATTTGCTAATATTGATGAAAGTGTGCTTACTGTAGAATACAAGTTTTCATATACTTCTAATGGAGGAATGGCAAGAAGATCATTTATCGTACCAATGACAGAAGAAACGATCATAGAACTTATTAAATTATTGGAAAGTAAACTTACAGCAAGTGCTTTTGCAAAAGAGCAGAGAACTTTAATGACAAAGAAGTTACGTGAATTTATAAAAAAACGTGATAATTATACTTGTTGCAATTGTGGGAATTCTATTTATGCAGAACCTAATTTGCTGCTTGAGATAGATCATATTATTCCTGTATCAAAAGGCGGTTGTACAGAGGAAAAGAATTTACAGACATTATGTTGGAAGTGCAACCGATCAAAGAGTGATAAAATTATAAGTTAATACAAGTGAAAAAGCAGGGGATTAGAAAAGGATCCCCTGCTTTTGGGTTTAAAGAAAATTATTTAAAATTAATTGGATAAACGTCTTTTATCAAACCATCCTGGTCATAAGAAAAATAGATTTTTTCGACCATTTCTTCTTTATTGATCTTAAAAGTCACAAGAACTGTTTCAGAATCATCTGTTTTGGAGTCAAGCGAAATATCTTTTACAGCTATTTGGGTATTATTAACAGCTGCCTCTGACAGATAGGTCTGACCATAGGTTGAAACAAAATATTCTAATTGGTCGCGCTCAAAATATTTTCCTACAAGCTTGTTCCAGTTCTCAAGAATTTTCTCAGAATTGGCGAAAGCATCATCAGAATTTGCATCAGTATTTTCACCGATTACATTAGAAGCATCCTGAGAGTATAATTCTTCATTTGGCGCAGTAAACATTGCAGTAATTACTGCTTCGGCTTCCGGACTTACGGCTGATTCAGATGCCTTTTTGTCTGAGCAGCCAGTAAGCAGAATAAACAAAAGTAACAGAATAAAATAAATTTTTGGCGTTGCTTTTTTCGTCATGAGAATCCCTCCTTTGCTTGTGGGGGCAGTTAAAATAGTTTTCCTGCCATTGGATTGATCTGCCTTTCACATTTTGGGTGTTTATAAGTATAGTATAATGGAGCTGGCTGTAAAACGCTAATATTATTTTTACAAAAAGGCAGTTGCTTGGGCGAATGTATGCGGACAAATCATAGCAGCACTTATCACAGCATTTGGAGGAGTCAAAAGACCGCCGGAGCGGTTGGAATCGTACTTTATCGGAGGACAATAGTAGTTGATTTTCAGGTGCGATTTGCTATAATTGATAAGAAGAGTAAGAATGGACAGCAGAGTAGTACTGCTATAATGAGAAAAAGGGAAGTATAAAGATATGAATTACGGAACAATCAAAAATTACGATATCGCAAATGGAACCGGCGTCAGGGTCAGCCTTTTCGTATCCGGCTGCCGGCATCATTGCAAAGGATGCTTCAATTCCGAGACCTGGGATTTCAATTACGGCAATCCATATACCAAAGAAGTAGAAGCAGAGATCCTCGAAGCACTTAAACCGGCATATATCCAGGGATTTTCCCTCCTAGGCGGCGAACCCTTCGAACCGGAGAACCAGAAAGAGCTCGCAGGACTCCTGCAAAAGATCAAAGAAAGCTACCCGGAGAAAAATGTCTGGTGCTACACCGGATATCTCTATGATGTAGACCTCATCCCCGGCGGAAAAGTCTACACCGAATACACTGACAAGATGCTCGCCTGTATCGATACCCTCGTAGACGGCGAGTTCATCGAAGCCGAAAAAGATCTCACCCTGGAATTCCGCGGAAGCCGCAACCAGAGAATCCTTCACCTTGATGAAATCCGCCAAAATGCGAAAAACTAAAATAATTCATTGACAAAAAAAGACCACTGTGATATAAATAACAAGTGGTCTTTTTTAGATCATAAAATTAAATAGGGGATTGGTCAAATGGTATGACAGGAGTCTCCAAAACTCTTAGCGGCAGTTCGATTCTGTCATCCCCTGTAGAAACCTCTCGGAAGTAGTTCCGGGAGATTTTTTATATTCTATAATTCCCACCAGATTCAATTGTTTGCACAAAGAATCTGGTGGGAATTATTTTTGTCTGATGTTGACACAACCTATATTTTTGTAAATCAATATATTTCTTTAGAAATTAAAATAAAGTTCGTATACCTTAACCGGCCGCCCCTTCGCATTGGTCGTCTGCGTATAAGCGAGCTTCGCGACTCCTCCATTTTCCAGATTCTGAATAATCCGGTTCGCATTTCTCACCGTACTTCCCATACGTTCGGCAAGCTCGTGCGTTGTAATCTTATTTGATCCGGCAGCATGCGTACTGGCAAGGACTTTCTTGATCGTAACCGGTGAAAGATTACACTGCTTTGCAATCTTTCCAAGATTCTGCACATACTGATTCTGGATCACTCTTCGGTCGGATGAACCAAGGGGTCCGATCATATCCCCGTTTTCATTCTGGATAAAACTTTTTCCAAACTGAACAGCCTCTTTGCGGGCATTTACAGAATTACGGATCGCATTGTCAAAATTTGCCCCGATTCCGTATCCTACAGCACATTCAAAATGCAGTTTGTCGGTGAGAAATTCATTCAGTTCGCAGACCTTGTTATTGTGTGTAATATGCTGCAGCATTTCCACAGTGGTCAGGGCACTGCAGTGATTATCCACTTTCTGAGAGATACAATTCATCAGATTCTTTTTAAAGAAATCTTCCATACAGACATAGATCTGCTGGATATTTTCCGGTGTGTTATCTGTCGAACTACGGGGAGATACATTGATGATAACCGGAAGGTTGGAACGCATGTGCTCCAGCTCGATCGTGGACAGAAGTTCATTTGCAAGATCCCGGATATGGCTGACATTTGGCAGCGGATAGATTGTCGGGATCCCGTGCGCACGAAGCTCCGGCAGGATATTACTGTACTGACAGAGAACCATATCCATTTCATTGTTGTTCCACATACGGATCAGCTCTGAAAGGACATGATTTTCAATCGTACTGATACTGGTACGGGTCAGTGCCTTGGTCCAGTTGTTAATATGTGGTGGAACTGTATCAATGTCCAGCTCCTTAAGGAAAGCGGTTGCAGTACAGCTGCCATCGATCGGAATCAGGAAATCCAGAATAATCCGGTCCATATCCAGATCCCGGTTGGAAATCAGCAGATTCAAAAGAGCACGGTACAGACCGGCTATATCAATTTCAAAGGATACAATCGGACGGTTATAAGCGTGCGCAGTTGACTCAATGGCAGCTTTTGCGATCTTACCACTGATAAGAAATCCGTCAGTGTCCCCGGCGTAAGAATCGTAAACTTCTGATATTGTGTCAAATTTGTTGTAGGAAACCACCTGGATGTCGCAGTTTAGTTTTAGTTCTGAGACGATCTGCGAGATAGGTTCCTTTAAGTACTGGCTGGTAATAGCCACAATTTTTCTTCTCATTTTCTTTCACCTCTCAAAAAGTATCATATAAAATTATCTTCCATAAATCAACCATAATATTCTGAAAATTAAAAAAATAACGATTAAATAGGTAAAAACAACGAAAATCAAGAATATTCTGTAATATTATTGACTAAAATTTTAGAAGTTGGTATTATGTAATCGTGATAACTATTCTGTAAATGTTCCAAAAACTAATAAAAATATTCTGTAAATATTCTAAAAGTAGAACAGTATTTTTAATGTAAATGGCAGGAACAAAGTTAAAGGAGGGCTTAGTATGAATTACTATGAAAGAGCATTGGAATTAAAGGATGAAACAATTGCAAACCGCAGACACATCCACAAAAATGCTGAAACTGGTCTGGATCTTCCAAAGACCAAAGCTTATGTTATGAAAAAGCTGACAGAATACGGACTTGAGCCGAAGGATTGTGGCTACGGGGTAACAGCTACACTCGGCAAAGGGGGAAAGGTTCTTCTTCTGAGAGCAGATATGGATGCACTTCCGATGCCGGAAGAAAGCGGAGAAGAATTTGCATGTCCTACAGGAAAAGAAGCACATACATGCGGACATGATTTCCACGCTGCAATGCTTCTTACAGCAGCAAAGATGCTGAAAGAAAAAGAAGATACACTGGAAGGAACTATCAAATTCATGTTCCAGCCGGCAGAAGAGACTTTTGAAGGAAGCAAGAATATGATCGAGAATGGTATTCTTGAGAATCCTCCGGTTGATGCAGCACTTGCATACCATGTATCACCGGGAAAAATGCCAATCGGACTTTTTATGTACAATGATAAGGATACGATGATGTATTCTGTAGATGGATTTAAGATCACCATCCATGGAAAAGGATCCCATGGTGCTTATCCACATGTAGGAGTTGACCCGATCAACATCGGAGTTCATATCCATCTTGCATTGCAGGAACTGATCGCAAGAGAAAGTGATCCGACACATTCTTGTGTACTTACAATCGGACAGTTTGCAGGCGGAACTGCAGCAAACATCATTCCTGAGACCGCTGTTCTCCAGGGAACGATCCGTACAAACAAGCCGGAAGCAAGAGAACTTCTGGTCCGCAGAATGAAAGAAGTCGCTGAAAAGACAGCAGCTGTATATAACGGAACCGTTGATATTGAGATGATCTCAGAAGTTCCTCCGCTGATCTGCAATCCGAAGCTTACCGACGAAGTGGTTGGATATATGCAGGAGCTTGGAATTCCGGGACTCACACCATATCCGGGAATTTCTGCAAGTGCTTCTGAAGATTTCGCAGTGATCGCTGAAAAGGTTCCAAGTACATTTATGTATCTGTCAGCAGGATATCTGGATGAAAGAGGACAGTATCCGGCACATCATCCGAAAGCACAGTTTAATGAAGATGTTTGCCCGATCGGAGCAGCTTGTCTTGCACATTGCGCTTCACAGTGGCTTAAAAATAACAAATAGAGAGTAAAGGTTTCTTTAGGAACAGGAGGAAAAGAATATGAGTAAAGAACAGCAGGCTCAGGAACAGCCACAGGTTGCGATTCCGCTTCCGAAGGCAAAGAAAAACTTGGTTCAGATCGGATGTATCTGCATGATGCTTTCCGTAGCAATGTATGGACTGGTATTTGCAACGTTAACAGCACCTATCCTTGAAAAAGTTGATGCGATGGGATATGTAGGACTCTTCTCTATCGTAGGTGCGATCGGTGTATCGATTATGACTCCGATCGGAGGAAAATTAGGTGACCTTATTGGTAGAAGAAACATTGTAGTGATTCCTGGAATTATCTGTGCACTTGCAGGTTTTGCATTTGCATTTGTGAGATCTCTGATTCCACTTATGATCCTCAGACTGATTGTCAGCCTTGCACAGGGCGCATTTACAGCAGCACCATACATTATCGCAGGTCTTATCAATGAAAGAAAAGATGTACCAAAGGCAATGGGTATGCTTGCAACCGCAATCGCTGTTGGTGGATTTGGAGGAAGTATCATCGCAGGTATTTTAACAGATATGGGATTATTGACTGTGGCAATCCTTATGCCGGCAATTCCACTTATTCTTGGTATAGTACTGATTGGAATGAACATGCCGAATCAGAAAAGAGAAGGAAAGGTTACGATTGATGTTCCGGGGATGATCGCACTCATCGTATCACTTTGCGGAATTCTGCTTGCACTGAACTTTGGATCTTCTATGGGATGGACAAATCCAATGATTCTTGCAGGTCTTGTAATTGGTATCATTGCTCTTATTGCACTTGTTAAGATTGAAAATAAAGCTGCAGAGCCGTTGATTCCAATGAAATTATTTAAAAATAAAAACTACACGGTACTCCTTATTGTAGGATTTATCTGCTATTTCTATCAGAATGCCATGAACTATTATGCACCGATCGGTGCCATGCAGGTTATGGGAGCATCCACGAGTGCAGCAGGTGCACTGCAGATGCCTCGTACACTGATTACAATCATTCTTCCTACTATCGCAGGTGCATGGGTAGGAAAGAAAGCTGCCAATGCATGGAAAGCAATGGTAATTGGTACAAGTCTTGCAATGATCCCGATGGCTGTGATGGCGTTGGTAACAAATTCAGGTGCTTCGATCATGATTTATTTTGTAGCACTTGCAGTTACAGGTATTGCTGAAAGCTTCCGTGCTGTATCCATTACGCCAACAGCACAGGCAATGCTGGCACCGGAAGATATGGGAATCGGAACTTCTCTGGTTAACTTCGCAAACTCACTTTCAGGAACAATTGCAGTTGCAGTATTTGCAGTCGCATATAATGCAAGTACATCAGCTGATCCGACCAATGTAGCACTGATCCAGAATGGTGTAAAATCTGTATTCTGGACAGCAGCAGTCGTTACTCTGATTGGACTTCTTCTGGTAATCTTCATTGTAAAACCGGAGATGAGCAAGAAAGCAGCAGAAAGCAAATAGAATATTGAAATCCATGTGAACATGTGAATAAGAAGCCGGGGCGGATGTGAAAAAACATCTGTCCCGGTTGTTATCTGGAGAAGTCTTTTATAGATCTGCCGGATACAGGGATGAGAATGGAAATGACATATGTTTCAGGTAAATGCAGATTGCATTTCAGAAAATCAAGAGTATAATAAGAAATAGTGAAAAGAAGAAAGGCAGACATATATCTGTCTTTTTATAATTATAGAGACAATTTTAAAGATATAAGAAATAATATGATTTACCGGAGGAAAAGAATGCTTGGAAACTATCTGGATGAAGTACGAAAAAAAGCACCACTGATACACAATATCACCAATTATGTGACGATCAATGATGTGGCAAATATGGTTCTTGCCTGCGGTGCAAGTCCGATTATGTCGGATGAGCCGACTGATATTGAAGAAATCACATCCATCTGTCAGGGACTGAATATCAATATGGGAATGCTGAATCCGCGTAAGATTGAAAGCATGCAAAAAGCAGGAAAGAAATCCAATGAACTGTATCATAAAGTACTGTTAGATCCGGTTGGAGCAGGATCGAGTTCGTTCCGAACAGAGGCGGCACTGAATCTGATACGTGATATTCAGTTTGATGTGATCCGGGGAAATATTTCTGAGATCAAGACCTTAGCAGCAGGACATGGTACAACGAGTGGTGTGGATGCAGACGAGGCAGATACACTGACGGAGCAGAATCTGGAGAAAATGATTTCGTTTATAAAGGATTTTTCCAGAAGGACAGGTTCCGTGATTGCTGTGACTGGAGGAATAGACCTTGTAAGTGATGCAAAGAGGTGCTTTGTGATCCGGAACGGTCGTCCGGAGATGGGACGGATCACCGGAACCGGGTGTCAGCTTTCCGGGATGATGACGGCATTCCTTGCGGCGAATCCGGAGAATAATCTGGAAGCAGCGGCAGCAGCGGTCTGTGCCATGGGGCTTGCCGGTGAGACTGGCTGGAAATATATGCAGCCGGGAGATGGAAACGCAACCTACCGTAATCGGATCATCGATGCGATTTATAATATGGAAGGAAAAGAATTGGAAGAAGGTGCAAAATATGAGATTAGATAAGAAAGATATGGTTCTGTATGCGGTAACAGACCGCCACTGGCTGAATGGAGAAAGCCTGTACAGCCAGGTGGAAAAAGCGCTGAAAGGTGGGGCTACATTTATCCAGCTCAGGGAAAAAAATCTGGGTGAGGAAGAGTTCCTGGCAGAAGCAAAAGAGATTGCCAGACTCTGCAAATCCTACCATGTACCATTTGTGATCAATGACAATGTAGAGATTGCAAAGAAGGTAGATGCCGATGGTGTGCATGTGGGGCAGAGCGATATGGAAGCTCTTGATGTGCGGAAAACACTGGGCGAGGACAAGATCATCGGTGTTACGGCAAAGACGGTCGAGCAGGCGCTAAAGGCGCAGGCACATGGAGCCGATTATCTGGGAGTCGGTGCAGTCTTTGGCACGACATCAAAGGCAGATGCAACAAAGCTGGATCATAAGGTTTTAAAGGAAATCTGCGAGACGGTGGACATTCCGGTTGTGGCAATTGGGGGAATCACGGGAGAGAATGTGACAGAGCTTGCCGGAAACGGAATCTGCGGAGTTGCCGTGATCAGTGCAGTTTTTGGACAGCCGGATATTGAGCAGGCTACAAAAGAATTAAAAGAGAAAGTAGAGGGTATGTTGAAATGATTTTGTTTACTAGCGATTACACAGAAGGGGCACATCCGAGAATTATCGAGAAGCTTGCCGAGACCAATATGGAGCAGACAGTAGGATATGGGGAAGATCCATACTGTGAAGCTGCAAGAGAAGCCATCAAAAAAGTATGCGATGCACCAGATGCAGATGTGCATTTTCTGGTGGGAGGTACACAGACGAACTTTACGGTAATTTCTTCTATTTTACGCCCGTTCCAGGGAGTGATCTGTGCAGATAGCGGACATATCAATGTCCATGAGACCGGGGCTGTAGAAGCGACCGGACACAAGGTTCTGGCACTTCCTTCAAAGGAAGGAAAAATTACAGGACAGCAGATCAAGGAATATTACGACCTGCACTGGAGTGATGAGTCTCGTGAACATATTGTACAGCCAAAGATGGTTTATATTTCACATCCGACAGAGGTAGGAACATTGTATACAAAGAATGAACTTGAAAATATTTCTACTGTATGTAAGGAATGTGGACTTTATCTTTTCCTGGATGGGGCAAGAATGGGTTATGGGCTGATGGCACCGGGAACCGATGTGACACTTCCGGATATTGCAAAGTGTTGTGATGTATTCTATATTGGAGGAACAAAGGTCGGTGCATTGTTCGGAGAAGCTGTGGTAATCACAAATCCATGTCTAAAGCAAGATTTTCGTTACTGCATTAAACAAAAAGGTGGAATGCTTGCAAAAGGAAGACTGCTTGGCGTTCAGTTCCTGGAGCTTTTTAAAGATGGTCTTTATTTTGAAATCTCCAAACATGCGATTGATATGGCAATGCTTTTGAAAGACGGACTGAAAGAAAAAGGATATGAATTCTTCATGGACAGCGATACCAACCAGCAGTTCATTATTGTGGAAGATGCCAAATTGCAGGAAATCCGTCAAAAATATGGCGTAACTTATCAGGAAAGGTACGATGAGACCCATAGTGTGATCCGATTATGCACTTCCTGGGCGACAAAAGAGGAAAATGTGAAGGCATTCCTGCAAGATATGTAATTTGTGAAAAATTGAATAAAGCTTTACAGGTAAGGCAGATATGGTAAATGATAAGGACTTTTTTGCACAGAAAATGGCAGAAGAGTCCTTTTTTGCTTTTCGTAGTGTTTTAATATGAGAAAATAATAGTTAGGCATTTAATTATTTGTTTGTGAAAAATATTATAAAAATATAAATTATTGAGAATAAATGTTGACTTATGTGTGTGATACGCATAAAATAACGATTAGACTTCTAATGAATAGATATCTAATCAAATTGCGGGAGGTGAAAGGGTGAAGTCGGATAAATTTGAGTGTGGGGATTTTACCAGGGAGAATATGCCGGTACAACTTCTTCTTGCACAGGTCGGACATATGTATAAATGGTATGTGACGAAACAGATGAAGGATACAGAGCTGAAAGCCGGACAGGCAGGAATTCTTGCAATATTGCAGATGGTAGGACCGATGTCACAGAGAGAGCTTGCAGATCATATTCATATTACGCCGCCATCGGTGAATGTAGCAGTTCAGAAACTGGAAAAGCTCGGATATATTAGAAAAGAGCAGGACGAAAAAGACCAGCGGATGACAAGGATCCATCTGACAGAACGAGGAGAGAAGATTCTTGGCAACATGCATGAGATTCTCCGAAGCACGGAAGATACACTCCTGAAGAATATGAGCACAGAAGAGAAAATACTGTGCAGAAGACTGCTTTTACAGATGAGTGACAATCTTTTCCAGGAAAAAGAATTCCGTGATATGCCATGTAAAAATCCATTTAAGGAATAAAAATAGTTACTAAGAAAGGAAATAATTGCTATATGAGAAAGTTATTCAAACATTTGAAGCCTTATGCAGCAACTATAGCAGCGATTGTTGTTATCCTGATCGTTCAGGCGTACTGCGATCTGTCATTGCCTTCTTATACTTCAGACATTGTCAATGTCGGAATCCAGCAGGGAGGAATTGATGAGAAGATTCCGGATGCAATCGCAGAGGAAGAGATGAATAAGCTGTTGCTTTTTGTGGCAGAAGAAGACCAGCAGACAGTGCTGGATGCATATGAGAAAAAGGAATCCGATTCGGATTATAAGTATGATGGAGCAATTTATGTTCTGAAGGATTCCGTGAAAAAAGATGAAGAAAAGTCAGGAAAGGTATTTGACATCCTTGGAAAGCCGATGCTTCTGACTTATGGATTTGAATCTGGAAGCGATACAACAAAGAAGATGGAAGAATCTATGAAAGAAAACATGATTTCTTCTATAAAGGAACAGGCTGAGAAACAGGCAGAGAGTATGCAGTCCCAGATGACAGATGAGCAGAAAGCAGCACTTGCGGCAAATCCGGAGCTTGCCAAGAAACAGCAGGATGAAATGCAGAAAAACATTGATGAACAGGTGAAAAAGATCGAAAATGCAGATATCTTTGAGATCCTGAACATGATACCGGATGAACAGAGAGCAGACGTTATTGATAAAATATCAGAAAAAATGGACGATATGCCGGATACCATGCTGGAACAGGCAGCAACTTCATTTATTAAAGAAACCTACAGTGTTCTGGGTGTGAATACCGATAAGCTCCAGAACAGATATATTTTAACAACTGGCGGTAAGATGCTTGCACTTGCATTTCTTGGAATGCTCGCAAGTGTTACCGTAGGACTTCTTGCTTCCAGAGTGGCAGCAAGTACTGGACGTGATCTGAGAGGAAAGGTATTCAAGAAAGTTGTCGGATTTTCCAATGCAGAATTTGACAAGTTTTCAACTGCATCACTGATCACAAGAAGTACCAATGATATCCAGCAGATCCAGATGCTTGCAGTTATGCTTCTGAGAATGGTGATGTATGCACCAATCATGGCAATTGGAGGTATTTTCAAGGTTCTCCATACGAATGTCAGCATGTCATGGATCATCGTACTTGGGGTAATCCTGATCGTGATGGTTGTTGCTGTATTATTTATTGTGGCAATACCAAAATTTAAGATTCTGCAGAACCTGGTTGACAGACTGAACCTTGTTACCCGTGAGATCCTTACCGGACTTCCGGTTATCCGTGCATTCAGTACAGAAAAGCATGAAGAAGAACGATTTGATAAAGCGAACAGAGATCTGACAAGAACCAATTTATTTGTAAACCGTGCCATGACATTTATGATGCCGATGATGATGCTGATCATGAACGGAATTACCATACTGATCGTATGGAGCGGCGCACATGGTGTCAGTGACGGGCAGATGCAGGTTGGTGATATGATGGCATTTATCCAGTATACAATGCAGATCATCATGTCCTTCCTTATGATCTGTATGATTTCTATTATGCTTCCAAGAGCAGCTGTTGCAGCAGACCGTGTGGATGAGATCCTGACAAGCAGGACAGCGATCGAAGATCCGAAAACACCGGAAAAACTGGAAGAATCCAGAAAAGGCGAAGTAAAATTTGACCACGTATCCTTCCGTTATCCGGGAGCAGAAGAAGACGTACTTCATGATATCAGCTTTACAGCAAAACCGGGACAGACAACGGCGATCATCGGAAGTACCGGTAGTGGTAAATCTACGATGATCAACCTGATCCCAAGATTTTATGATGTAACAGAAGGTACGATCACATTGGATGGAAAAGATATTCGTACCATTTCCCAGCATGATCTGCGGGATGAACTTGGATACGTTCCACAGAAAGGTGTACTTTTCTCAGGAACAATCGAGTCCAATATTCTGTATGGCAATCCGGATGGATCCGAAGCCGAGATGAAGGAAGCCGCAGAAATCGCACAGGCAACCGAATTTATCGAAGAAAAACATAAAAAATACGAAAGTCCGATCGCACAGGGCGGTTCCAACGTATCCGGCGGTCAGAAGCAGCGTCTTTCTATCGCACGTGCGATTGCAAAGAAACCAAAAGTTTATATTTTTGATGACAGTTTTTCAGCACTGGATTATAAGACAGACGTAACCCTTCGTGCTGCATTGAAAGAAAAGACACAGGACAGCACAGTGATCATTGTAGCACAGCGAATCAGCACCATTTTACATGCGGAGCAGATCATTGTGCTGGATGATGGAAAGATTGCGGGAATCGGAACACACAAAGAGCTTCTGAAATCCTGTGATGCATATTATCAGATTGCGTCATCGCAGCTTTCTGAAGCAGAGCTTGCGAGAGACTTAAATAACGAAAATGACGGAAAGGAGGAAGCATAGTATGAGTAATCAGCCAAGAAGAAGAGGACCTATGGGCGGTGGACATGGAAGAATGGGAACCGGCGAGAAGGCAAAAGACTTCAAAGGTACCATGAAGAAACTTTTTACTTACCTTAGTGAATATAAAATCGGTATTTTCTTTGTTATGATATTTGCAATCGGAAGTACGGTTTTCAATATTATTGGACCAAAGGTTCTCGGAAAAGCGACGACCGAAATTTTCAAAGGTCTGGTCGGAAAAGTATCCGGCGGCAGCGGAATTGATTTTACAAAGATTGGTAAAATCCTGTTAACTTTATTGTGTCTGTACGTGATCAGCGCATGTTTCTCCTTTATCCAGGGATATATCATGACAGGCGTATCACAGAAGCTGACCTATCGCATGCGAAAAGAAATTTCTGAGAAAATTAACCGCATGCCGATGAATTATTTTGATACGACTACACACGGTGAGGTACTTTCCAGAGTAACCAATGACGTAGATACTCTGAGCCAGAGCCTGAACCAGAGTGCAACCCAGATGATCACATCCGTGACAACGATCATCGGTGTACTGATCATGATGATCAGTATCAGTCCGCTGATGACTGTGATCGCACTTCTGATCCTGCCGGTATCTATGGTACTGATTTCTGTAATCGTAAAACACTCACAGAAATACTTCAAAAGCCAGCAGGAATATCTGGGACATATCAATGGTCAGGTAGAAGAAGTATATGGCGGACATAATATTGTCAAAGCATTCAATAAAGAAGAAGACGTGATCCGCGAATTTGATGAGACTAATGATATCCTGTTCCGTTCTGCATGGAAATCACAGTTCCTTTCCGGAATGATGATGCCGATCATGCAGTTTGTCGGAAACCTTGGATATGTAGGAGTTTCTATCTTAGGTGGTTACCTTGCAATCAAACAGACCATCGAAGTTGGAGATATCCAGTCCTTCATCCAGTATGTAAGATCCTTTACACAGCCGATCCAGCAGGTTGCACAGGTAGCAAACATGCTCCAGTCGACAGCCGCTGCATCAGAGAGAGTATTTGAATTCTTGGACGAAAAAGAAGAAGATCAGTTTGCTGAAAATCCAGTATCTGTAGAAGGATTACAGGGAAATGTAGAATTTGAACACGTACACTTCGGATACAATCCGGAGCATATCATCATCAATGATTTCTCTGCAAAAGTAAAAGAAGGACAGAAGATCGCCATCGTAGGACCAACCGGAGCAGGAAAGACAACCATGATCAAACTGCTGATGCGTTTCTATGATGTCAACAGCGGGGCAATCAAGATCGATGGACACAACATCAAAGACTTCAACCGGAGCGAACTCAGACAGATGTTTGGAATGGTACTTCAGGATACCTGGCTGTTCAGCGGAAGCATCGAAGATAATATCAAATATGGAAAACTTGATGCCACCCACGAAGAAGTCGTAGCAGCAGCCAAAGCTGCTCACGTACACCGTTTCGTCCAGACTCTTCCAAGCGGATACAACATGATCCTCAACGAAGAAGCCAGCAACGTATCTCAGGGCCAGAAACAGCTCCTCACGATCGCCAGAGCCATCCTGGCTGACCCTAAGATCCTGATCCTCGATGAAGCTACCAGCTCCGTAGACACCAGAACCGAAGTCCAGATCCAGAAAGCCATGGATAACCTCATGAAAGGCAGAACCAGCTTCGTAATCGCCCACAGACTCTCCACCATCAGAGATGCAGATCTTATACTGGTAATGAAAGACGGCGACATCATCGAACAGGGGAACCATGAAGAACTACTTGAGAAGAATGGGTTTTATGCGGAATTGTATAATTCGCAGTTTGAAAACGCTACAAGCTGTGCATAAAAATGGAAAGGGCGTGTGAAAAAACGAAAGTTTTTTCATGCGTCCTTTGCTTATGAATACAAC
>OLRJ01002270.1_pt1 | contig 14595 bp, 15 predicted proteins | sample 1672741 | NCBI WGS metagenome assembly OLRJ01 (sample SAMEA3136719, study PRJEB25190) | human gut metagenome | biome: human gut; feature: human-associated habitat; material: faeces | place: Austria | collected 2013
ATATGCGAATAATTGGGAGGATTGTGGGAGTGCAAAGCACGGAACAATCCGTAGGTATCATAGTTGGGGGCTTTTGACCCCAACATCTTTAAATGAAGCCAGGAAACTGCCCTTAATCTGACAGCCTTCCCGGCTCCACATTCATGTTTCAAAATTCCTTTTTAAGCAGTCTGTTCAAACTGTGAATTATACAGATCCGCATAGAATCCATTTTTCGCAAGTAGTTCTTCATGTCTGCCCATCTCCACGATATCTCCCTCTTTCATGACCAGAATCAGATCTGCGTCACGAATCGTAGACAGACGGTGTGCGATAATAAAGCTTGTGCGCCCTTTCATCAGGTTATCCATTGCTTTCTGAATACGCACCTCAGTACGTGTATCGACCGAACTTGTAGCCTCATCTAAGATCAAAATCTTCGGATCTGCAAGAATCGCTCTTGCAATCGTCAGAAGCTGTTTCTGTCCCTGGGATACGTTACTTGCCTCTTCATTCAGCTCCATACCATATCCACCTGGCAGAGTCTGGATAAACCGGTGTGCATAAGCTGCATCCGCTGCTTTCACCACATCTTCATGTGTAGCATCCAATTTGCCATAACGGATATTGTCTTCAATACTTCCTTTGAACAGCCATGTATCCTGAAGTACCATACCAAACATACGACGCAATTCTCCTCTGTCAAACTCGCGGATATCATGTCCATCTACCTTGATGGAACCACCTGACACATCATAAAAACGCATCAGTAATTTTACCATCGTTGTCTTGCCGGCTCCGGTCGGTCCTACAATTGCAATTTTCTGTCCAGGTTCTACTTTTACACTGAAATCATGAATAATTGTATGCTCCGGATTGTAGCCAAAATGAACATGCTCAAATTCTACAGCTCCTTCTGGATTCTTTAATACAACCGGATTTTCTGGTGCTGCCTCTTCTTCCGGCTCTCCTAAGAACTCAAACACTCTCTCAGAAGCGGCTGCTGTAGACTGGAGCATATTTGCCACCTGTGCCACCTGCTGAATCGGCTGTGTAAAATTTCTCACATACTGGATAAATGACTGGATATCTCCGACTTCAATAGTCTTTTTAATTGCCAGATAACCACCAAGAATTACAACTGCAACATATCCTAGGTTTCCAACGAACTGCATGATCGGCATCATCATTCCGGAAAAGAACTGTGATTTCCATGCAGAACGATACAGTCTATCATTATCTCTGTCAAATTCATCTATGACATCGTCTTCTTTATTAAATGCCTTTACAATATTATGTCCGCCATAGACCTCTTCTACCTGTCCATTAACATATCCAAGATACTCCTGCTGTTCCTTGAAATATCTCTGGGAACGCTTCACGATCATTCCGATCAGCCCCATGGAAAGTGGAAGGATTAAAATTGCAATCACTGTCATAAGCGGACTGATGCTGAGCATCATGACCAGTACTCCAATGATTGTCGCAACAGAAGTAATAACCTGTGTCGCACTTTGGTTCAGACTCTGACTTAAAGTATCCACATCATTTGTAATTCGTGAAAGAATCTCACCATGTGTCATCTTGTCAAAATATCCCATCGGAAGTCTGTCAATCTTTTCCGAAATCTCTTTTCTCATTCTGTAAGTCAGTTTCTGGGAAACTCCTGTCATAATGTATCCCTGGATAAATGAGAACAATGCACTGCACACATACAGGCACATCAGTCCGATGAGAATCTTTGCGATCTTATCAAAATCAATTCCACTTCCACCGGAAACTTTATTTATCAGTCCATGAAATAGTTCTGTTGTTGCTTTTCCAAGAATCTTCGGTCCTGCAATATTAAATATAGTACTTCCTATTGCAAATATCACTACAAGGAGAAGACCTATCTTATACTGTGTAAGATATCCCATAAGCTTCTTCATGGTACCTTTAAAATCTTTGGCTTTTTCGGTGCTCATACCGTGTCTGCCACCCATACGTCCTCTTGGCATATTAGTCTTCCTCCTTCATTGCTTCTTTTAATTCACTCTCCGACAACTGGGACGCTGCAATCTGATAGTAGGCATCACAAGTTTTCAGAAGCTCTTCATGCGTTCCTTTTCCAACGATCTTACCGTCATCCAAAACAATGATCTGCTCTGCATGAAGAATTGTACTGATTCTTTGGGCCACGATCAGAACGACACTGTCTGTTGTCTTTTCTTTTAATGCGCTTCTTAGAACTGTATCTGTCTTGTAATCCAGTGCAGAAAAGCTGTCATCAAAAATGTATACATCCGGGTGTTTTGCTATGGCTCTCGCGATGGAAAGTCTCTGCTTTTGTCCACCGGAAACATTGGCACCTCCCTGTGAGATCGGGCTCTTGTAGCGTTCCGGCTTCGTATCGATAAATTCGACAGCCTGTGCAATCTGAGCCGCCTCTGTCATCTCCTGCTCACTTCCAGCCGGATTACCGAACATAATATTAGAAGCAATATTTCCTGAGAACAGCACTCCTTTCTGTGGAACATATCCCAGTTTATCACGAAGTTCATGCTGTGTCAGATCTCTTACATCCTGTCCGTCAATCGTAATCTTTCCTTCTGTCACATCATAGAATCGCGGAATCAGGTTGACCAGTGTAGATTTACCACATCCGGTACTTCCGATAAATGCTGTCGTTTCTCCCGGTTTTGCGGTAAATGTAATGTCATGCAATACATCTTCTTCTGCTCCCGGATAGTGGAAGGATACATGTTCAAATGCAACTTCGCCTTTGCCGTTTTTAGGAAGTGTCTTTGGCTCCTTTGGATCATGGATTTTTGTCTCGCTCTTCAAGACTTCATCCACACGCTCTGCAGAAACCGCTGCTCTTGGAAGCATAACCGAAATCATACAAATCATAAGGAATGACATAATAATTTGCATTGCATACTGGATAAATGCCATCATATCTCCGACCTGCATTGCTCCGTCATTAATACTGTGTCCACCGACCCACACAATCAGAACGGTAATCCCATTCATCACAAGCATCATAGTCGGCATCATAAATGTCATGGCACGGTTGACAAATAAGTTCAGTTTTGTCAGGTCTTTATTTGCCTTGTCAAAACGTTCTTCCTCATGTTTCTCTGTATGGAACGCACGGATAACCGGAAGTCCGGTCAGAATCTCTCGGCTGACCAGATTCAGTTTATCTACCATGTTCTGTACGATTTTGAATTTCGGCATAACTACAATGAAAAGCACTGCCACAACCATGACAATAAGCAGCACTGCCAGGCCTATGATCCAGAACATATCCACATTTGTCTTAGATACTTTCAAAATTCCTCCGATTGCCATAACCGGCGCATACAGCACAATACGAAGAATCATGACTGTCAGAAACTGAATCTGCTGAATATCATTGGTACTTCTTGTAATTAATGATGCGGTCGAGAATTTGTCAAACTCTGCGTTAGAAAATCCAATGACTTTGCGGAAGGTATCACGTCTGAGTCCACGTCCGACCTTAGCTCCAACTCTTGATGCCATAAGACAGGCAAGAATACTTGCTGCCATGCCAAGTGCTGCAAGTCCCAGCATCTTTGCACCTGTTTTTAAAATATACACCGTACTCATATGTCCGGTATCCAGACCAATCTGTTCGTACGTGGATTTCACATAAGAAATTGCTGCCTGATCCAGAATCGAATCCGGCATCTTATCCATCTGCTCCGTAATCTTATCAACAATTGCTGCTCTCTGCGTATCATCCATCATGCCAAATATGTCAAACACAGACATCTTCTCGATTCCCGGCACCTGGCTCATCTGCTCTTTTAACTGCCCTTCCATCTGCTTTGTTGTATCACTGCCATTCTCAAATCCGGCAGTCAGCATCATCGGAAGTTTCATCTCTTCTGTAAGTGCATCAAGCTTTTCATTATCTGATTTCACTGAATCTTTCAGTGTCAGCACTTCTCCATCGTAATCAAAGCTTTCACTACTTTTTTCATATGCAGCCTGAATATCCTGCCTGTCGTTCTCCGACACAAACAATAGCAGCCGGTTCATTTCTTCTTCAGAAATATTCTCCGGAATTTCCTCATCGATACCGCTCTGCTGAATTCCTACATTTACAATATTCGAAGTATAGGTCGGCAGAGACAGATCACAGTAAGCCTGCACGACAAGGACACATAATATCAGAAGTACCCGTGGTGCATATGGCTTTAAAAACTGAAATAATTTTCTCATAAGCTGTCTTATCCTTTCTCGTTATTACTATAATAAATGAAATTTTTCTTTTCTATTAAATCGATTTTTCCGGCATTTTCGGCGGTCTGGTCTTCTCCATGATCTCACACATATCCATTCCTTGAAACTCTTTGTACCTGAGCACATTTTCTCTCATTTTTAAAAGCGTCTCCTTCATTTCCTGCCGTTCTTCTGCAGAAATACCTTCATACAGCCTTTTCTCCAGATTTCGCATCATATGCTGAAGTCCATTCAGACACTCAATTCCCTGATCAGATATTCGAATCCTCGTAATCCGCTGGTCTTTCTCATCCTGCTCCCGCAGAACATATCCTTGTTTTTCCATTTTTTTCAGTGCCGCTGTCACAGACGGTGGCGTCACTCCCATGCGCTTAGCAAGCTCTTTTTGGGATAATCCGCCTTCACTTCGCAACACAACCAATATTCCTGCCTGATTTGGTTTTAATCCGCAGGATTCCATCTCTTTCAAAGTCTGATATTTAGCAAGATGCGCCACCTGCTGAATCAGCATAAAGCCTGATTCCATCCATTTATTATTCACAGTTTCCTCACCTCCCCATTCAAAGTTCTTTATATTCGTTTTGAACTTTTCCGCAAAATTGATTCGCTGTTTAATAATTAGACGGCTAATCATTAAACGTCTAACGGTTAGGATAATCACTTTGAATGTAAATGTCAATAGGGTTTATTATTTTTTTATAATTATCCATGACGGGATCATATTTATGATTGCTCTATATATAGATGCAATAACAGGACAGGACCGGAACACAATACATAATTACAAATGTACTGCGTCCCGGCCCTGTTGGCATTCAAGGATTATATTTTATAAAGTTTCAGAATCTAACACGATTGTAAATGGTCCGTCATTAACAAGACTGACTTTCATATCCGCTCCGAATCTTCCTCTTTCTACAACCTCTACCTGTTCCTTGCATTTTTCAATAATGTATTCATACATTTCCGAGGCCATATCCGGTGCTCCGGCTTCGATGAAGCTTGGCCGGTTTCCTCTCTTGCAGTTTGCATATAATGTAAACTGAGAGATGAGAAGAAGTTCTCCTCCTACTGCATCCAGTGACAGATTGGTTTTTCCCTGTTCATCTTCAAAAATACGAAGTCCTAACATTTTCTTTACCATCTTGTCAGCCACTTCTTTTGTATCATCATTGCTGACTCCGATCAAAACCATAAATCCTTTCCCAATTTTCCCAAGGCTCTCTCCATCTACCTTTACTTCACTTTCTAACACTCTCTGAATTACGAATCTCATTTTCTCTCTCCTGTCTTTTGTATTTACATAATCCTTTTATGCCTGCCCATTTTTTAATTTTTCTCTCTTGTCCGGAAGCTGTGCAAGTATAATTGCCACAAACATCAACACACAGCCTATTCCTTCTCTCGCTGACAGTGTTTCTCCTAATATTATCCAGCCGGAAAGTACAGAAAAACAAGATTCCATACTTAAAAGCAGTGATGCAATCGCCGGATTCGCATGCTTCTGTCCGAGGATTTGTAATGTATATGCCACCCCACAGGACATGACTCCCGCATATAAAATCGGCATCCGGGCATCTAATATATTTCCAATTTGCGGCGTTTCTGTCAGGAACATAAACGGCAGTGATGCAATTCCACACACAAAGAACTGGATACATGACATTTTCACACCATCTACTTTTGGTGAATAATAATCAATCACCAGAATATGTACTGCAAAAACCAATGCACAGGCAAAAATCATAATGTCGCCCTTGCCAATTGAAAATCCTTCTTTAATACATAAGAAATACAGCCCTATCAGTGCCAGAAATACTGACATCCACACTTTCCAACCTGCTGCTTTCTTTAAAAATATCCCAAGAACTGGAACAAACACAATATAAAAAGCGGTAATAAATCCCGCCTTTCCTGCTGTTGTGTACTGAATCCCCATCTGTTGGAGGCTGCTTGCTGCAAATAAAAGCAGACCACAGGCAATTCCTCCCTGAATCAGATCTTTTCTAGTTCCGTCCACTTCCGGCTTCCCATTCATCTTTTCCAACAACCAGATACACGGCAAAAGCGTCACTCCTCCAATAAAGCTTCGCACTCCGTTAAATGTAAATGGTTCAAGAAAGTCCATTCCTACGCTTTGTGCAACAAATGCGGTTCCCCAAATCAGAGAAGTCAGTAACAACATAACTGCATTCTTTGGTTTCATCTCTCTTCCTCCTTGCGCAATTCAAATTATTATAGCATATTTTCTATAAATATTGCATAAATTCTTCTATTGACCTTTTCGTATTTTATTTATCTCTTCAATAATAACCTCGACATTCTTGTTTCAATGTCTTATTCCCATTAATGAAATCTATTTTTTCAATCTAAATTTTGCTATTATCTGACATTATGATTTTATTTTTATTATTTTCAATTTTTATATTGACATTTTCATTATTAAGTGATATATTATAGTCAAACAAAAGAAGAAATTAAAAATAAAAAAACTAAAAATCCGAAAGGAGGATAAACCACCAGGAACATAAAAGAAAGACCCCATAATAAAAAGAAAGGACAGGTTATCAACCGAAAGGTATAGTCCAATGTACTCAGAAGAGATAAATTAAGAGCGCTTCATCAAAACAAAAAAATTGATGAAGCGCTCTTAATAATTTATATCATCCTAATTATTCAAAAATTCTCCAACATTGTTACTGCAAGGATTAGCGCATATAGACTGACATCCCCATCATATAAACTGCACCATAATACAATATGAGTAACACAGCACCCATCAGAAGACTCTGCTTTTTCTCAATAGTTCTTACTGCAATCAGGCTATCTGATATAAGAAATGCACAGGCGCCTGCTGCCAGAAAATATCTGCTTCTTCCTGGTACAATAACCGCTGCACTAACTGCCATAGATACCATAGAACTTAAGACCGCTGCATAGAGAAGTACAGGAATCTTTAATTTCCCAAGTTTCGGCAATCCTTTATGAAAAATCATAAGAAACACGCCGTATATTCCAAATATTCCCAGAATACTGCCAATTTGAATCCCTTCTATCCTGTAAATTCCTGCAATAAAACAAAAATGTGCAATACCAAATGTAACGACTCCCCATAAAAATTCCAATTCTAAAAGCACATCTGCAAGCACGCAGAACAAAAGACCGACAAATATCATCCAGTCTGAAAATCCCTGTTTTCCCGCTGCCAGACCGCTTCCACAATTCCAGACCGCCATACAGGTTGCTGACGCTTTAAATACTAAAGAACCCTTCGGGTAGCGATCCCGAAGGGCACCATATAAAGTTCCAAATACTATCATAAGTAGCAGCGTTGCTGCTATCTGATGTATCATGCGTTTGCCTGCCCGTCGTTTAGTCCGAGCATCTTTTCAAATTCCTTCTTCAGAAAATCACAGGTCGGTTTGTTCCACTGTGTCCCTTCCAGTCCATTTTCTGATTTTATGATCTGCAAAGCCAGAAGCAATGCATCTACTGCTTCTTCATGCTCCAGATTATGCAGATTTGACACAACATATTCTTTTGCCTGACGCGGTGATATCCCTGCTTTTTTTGCAAGTGCCCGGCAAAAAGTCTCGAACCCAATTTCAGTCTCTCCACTCATCCAGATCATATCATCGAACTGTTCATATTTTTTTACATATTCATTTATAATCTCTTTGGCTTCCTCATCCAGATCATATCCGTATCTCTCAGCTATCTCTTCCAATTCTTTCCAATAAGAAACATCTACAGCCGAATAATTCATGCTGATTCTAAGACAGCCTCCGGTCTTATGGATCTCAGTCTGAAAATCCTCTTCCCAAGTCGGACATACCAGCATCTTAACGCCGTTCACAATACCGCCCTGTATAATCTTTTCTTTCATTACTCCACTCCGCCTCCATTCTCAAATCTTCATGGGACTCTGCTGTTATATTTCACCGTTCTGGCGAATTCAAGAATGCCTCTACATTCTGTTTCTTATTCTATCTCACGCCAACTACTTTTGTCAAATCTGGTCTTATGTTATAATAAAAAACGTCAAAGTAGACAAATATTTTTACAGGAGATTAAATTTATGGCTTCTAATCATATAGAAAGTAATACCTTGCAATTTTCAGAAGATATGGAAAAACCACATATTCTTGTAATTGCCACAGGTGGAACAATTGCTTCAAAAGAAGGTGAACTTGGTCTTACTCCGGCTATGAGCGGTGAAGAACTTGTATCCGATATTCCGGGAATTCGTAACGTGTGTACACTGGACGTTATCCAGCTTATGAATATTGACAGCACAAACATGCGACCTTGTCAGTGGCTCAAGATCCGTGATGCCATTATGGAACATTACAATTGCTACGATGGATTTGTAATCCTGCATGGAACTGATACTATGGCATATACTGCTGCTGCTCTGTCTTATCTGATTCAGAACAGCAAAAAACCTATCATTTTGACTGGCTCCCAAAAACCTATGGGAAATCCATACACAGATGCAAAAATTAATCTTTACCAGAGTATTTTATATGCTGCCGATGCAAAATCATGTAATGTCTGTATCGTTTTCAATGGAAAAGTTGTTTCTGGGACACGCGGTCGAAAACAACGTACAAGAAGTTTTGATGCATTTGAAAGTATGAATTTTCCAGAGCTTGCAATTATTCGAGATAACCGTATTATCCGATATTACACCGAAGCTCTTCCTGCCCCGGAAGATTTGATTACATATGACCGTCTAAATGACCGTGTCTTCGTATTAAAATTGACTCCGGAAGTAAAATCAGAGATTTTCTCTCTCCTCTTCGATCATTATGACGCAATCATATTGGAGACATTCGGTATCGGTGGCATCCCTGCTTACGATGACTCATTTGAACAGGCAATCTTCCAATGGGTAGATTCCGGCAAAACAATTGCTGTCACAACACAAGTACCTGAAGAAGGCTGTGATCTCGGTGTCTATCAGGTCGGTAAAAAATACAGTGATCACCCTGGAATTCTTCAATCCGACGATATGACAACAGAATCTATCGTTGCAAAATTAATGTGGATTCTCGGTCAGACTTCTGAGCAAGCTAAAATCTCTCAACTTTATTATAAAGAAATCAACCATGACCGTGTATAATTCTAAAAATGCGTGGGCAAAGTCAACTTCCTCTGTCCACGCATTTTCTATCAAAATACCTATTACACACCTACTAAAAGTTAAATCTCAAAATCACCATTTCTATATGCCTGCAATAGCATCTTCAAGCCATCAATATCTTCTTTTATTTTCTTCCCACTATCTGTGTCCCGGACCATCAATCGCTCCTTCTCCGTTTCCACCAACTCTGACTTTGACTCAATATCTTTATTCTCTTCCAGAGCAGCATACACACTCTGGAATGGCTGATGTGATTTGATTCTGATTCCATGAGAATTAAATATCAGTGTATACCCTGCTATTCCAGTCGTCTTATGATAACTCTTACAGAAGCCTCCATCAATGACAAGCAGTTTCCCATTGGCCCGTACCGGATGTTCTCCCTTTGATGTTCTGACTGGCGTATGTCCATTGATAATATGAGAGCTCTCGGAATACAATCCAAATTCATGAAGAATCATATTACAGACTTTCTCCTCATGATAGAATTTATAATATGGATTTGACTGTTCAACCCACGTATTTTCATCCAGTACATAAGTCCGCTCAAATGTCTTAATATTTCTTCCGGAAAGAGGGGATTTTCTTCCACACCAGAGATACCACATAAAATCACGGTCTTTTTGTCTGGCATCTTTTGACCACGCCCGTCTGGCAATTCTCTCCGCGTAATCCAGATACTCTCTTCCATGATATCTCTTCTTGCCAAATGCAACGCCTTCCAGATTACCACTTTCATCTAATGGCACACAGCCATGATAGAGCAGATTCCCATTAAAAATGCGATACATACTTCCCTTCTGATACAGAAAATCAATATGCTGTCTGAGACGTATGCTGTTCACAAATGCCATACGAAGCCCTTCCATCACCTGTTCTTCTTCCTCCGACAGCTGATAAATATCTTCCATATCACCTGAATCAAAATTCACTGTCGGAAATGCCTCTTCTTTAATTGCATACTCGGTTCCATCAATTTCTACTGTCTGCTTTTCCACATTTACTTTGTGAAGAAGCAGTTTGTCTGTCATGTTGTAATCCGGATTTCTTAAGATTACCTGTCCTTCCAACTTAAAAAGCATAACAGAAATCGCTTTTAACGCTGCTTTCATTGGTTCCTCGTTTGGATATATCTTTTCTGCAAAAAGAGCCAGATTCCGCAAACTGATTCCATAACTATTCTCAAGAATCTTCGTATTATTATATTTCAGGTTATTTCGGACAACCGTCGCAATGCATGCCTTGCTTCCCGCTGCCGCTCCCATCCAGAGAATATCATGGTTCCCCCACTCAATATCCAGGGAGTGATATTGCATCAGAAGATCCATGATCCGGTCTGCACATGCACCACGATCAAATATATCTCCCACAATATGTAAATGATCTACTGCAAGACGTTTGATCAGTCCTGCCAGCACTTCAATAAATTCATCTGCATTGTCAAGTTCCAGAAGCGTATCTAGAATATTTCTGTGATAAACTACCTGATTATCATCTTCATCTTTCTGTACATGAATCAGCTCATCTAAAATATATGCATACTCTTTCGGCATTGCCTTACGAACTTTAGAACGTGTGTATTTTGAAGAAAGAAGCCGCGCGATATCAATCAGTTCTCCAAGTGTCGCGCGATACCACTCCTCATTATTCTTTCCTTCTTTCCGCACAAGTTCCAGCTTCTCCACCGGATAATAGATCAATGTACAGATTTCCTCGCGGTCAAAATCAGAAAGTGTCTCACCGAACAGCAGGTCTACTTTTTCCCGGATAACACCGGAACAGTTATTTAAAATATGGCAGAACGCTTCATATTCGCCATGAAGATCGCTCATAAAATGTTCTGTTCCTTTTGGCAGGCTTAATATTGCCGTCAGGTTGATAATTTCCCTGCTGACAGCCTGTTCTGTCGGATATTTCTCTGCTAATAATTCCAGATATCTCTCGTCATTCATAAAATTGTTGTCCTTCCATATTATCTCAATTATTGCTTTCCCGCTTCTGTTACAAGTATACATTTTTTTCCACACCAGTGCAACTATACTCCCAAAAAGAGAGTCGGTTTCCCGGCTCTCCTAAATCCACAATCAAGTAACTTGCTCCCACCTGTAGAGGAAGAGGCATTCTTGCTATATTTTGTCAAAATAAAAGCTGAAGTCCCATTGCAATAATCCACATATATGCACAAGTCTTTGGAATCATTAATAATCCAACCTTTGGTTTTGTTTTACTAAATAAAGTTACCGGAAGATAACAGCCAAAAGAAATAATGATAGCTGCAATCATTCTTGTCATATGATATCCATAAGTATTTCCCGATATGATATACAGGATAATTACTCCTACGCCAGTCACTGCAAAGACTGCATTTCTAATAATAGATAATTTCATATTGCCTTCATCCGTACACCAGTTATTCTGTGGAAATATGCATATCACAATTCTGACGATTGCCGATATCCATATGATAGCTTCAATGATAACTGGCATTTTTAATTCTGGGAATGTTAATTTCCAGATATACATCAACATAATATAAAATACTGTCATTGTGATAGATGATACTTGCAATCCAATCCCTAACTGTCTCTTTATTTTATCATTATTTCCATGCACTGCCCGGATAATTCTTGGTACCAGATGAAAAGCATCTCCTCCACAAAGTGTCAATGTCAATATTCCATAAAGAATAAACAACACATTTCCATTTGAAAATGTAAAAAATAAAATTGCTGCAACCAGATCAAAAAGCAAATATGCTGCATCAAATATTGCTTCCATTACATCTGGCATCTGTGGTTTGTAACTGTTCTCTTTCATTATAAATCCTGCTCCTTATGCTCCCTTAAACATTTTTCTGCATTATTACAGATTTTATCAAATACCTTCTTACACATATGCTTCTCTTCATCTGTCATTCCACTTAAAACATTTTTCGCAAACTCTTTTTGTGCATTTAATCCTGCTTCCACAATTAGCTCTGCCTTATCCAACAAAAAGATTTCAATATGCTTTTTATTCTCTTTACTTTGTTTCCTTTCAACAAGTCCTTTGTTTTCCAAGGTTTTCAACGAAGTGGACACATGAGATTTTGTTGATTTTCTAATCTTTACGATTTCTGCTGCAGTATTATTCTGCGGATTATTATGCAAGAACATAAGTATGTCATATTCCATCTGTGTTAACTCATACCGGTCACATACCGCGCCTGAAAGCAACTCATAATAACTTATTATTGTTTTATGCTTATCCCAAAAATACATTTCCTCCTCCTTATCGTTCTTTTTAGAACGATTATAGGGAAATATTTATTATTTGTCAACTATTATTATAAAGTTAGAAAAACCAGAAACATTTCAATCAGTTCTTCATGTCACTTTCATTTTGTGCTATAATATGTTGTCAGATTTTTTGCTCTTCAGTTTGAAATTCAGTCCTGCTGTTGAAGCTGTTGTAAAAGATACCAAAAGAAATCCGAAACGGACGCAGCGTAAGGTAAAATATCAAATGCCTGAAATAGACATTAATGTTAAAAAATTGGAAATGGAAAATATGTTTCCAGATAAAAATGATTACAGAATTTAATCATGAAAAAGGAAAGGAATTTTAGTAATATGAAGATTGAAGAAAACCAAAAAGAACTGGATGCAATGGCAGAATTTCATAAAGGAAACCGTGCCGAAGGGCTGAGACTGCAAGAAGAATTTGCAGCAGAATTTCGTAAAGAATACAAAGATAAAGATCACTGTCCTTGCTTGAAAGCCTGTCGCTACCATGGAAATTGTAAGGAATGTGTAGCAATCCACAGAGCGCATCAGGAACATGTTCCTAATGGTATGCGACCATTGATTAATAAAAAATTGAAATTGATGTCAGAATTAACAGAGCATACCCTGGCAAATGAAATAGAAGCACCACATGAGATTTTAAGAAAATAGGCTTGTCTTGCAAACTGATTCACCTGCTCATGGCTCATTTTTGTATCATAAAGAACTTCATCCGATATACTTAATATTATCTGACACATAAATCAGCCCTCCTGCTAATTTTATTATATTCTATAAATCTCCCATTTTCTTTCACAAATTGAAATATACTCCTTAGCTGCGTACTCAAGTTATCAATCGGCACTTTCTCAGTTTCAATCGGCACTTTTTCAAATCCAAGTTGATCCGCATAACCAATATTCCTGAAAAAATGCAGCTATAATCGTATTCTCTTTATAAATCCTCTCGTACCATCATCAATGAATACCCTAACAGATTTTGACCTCTCCACTTATCCTTTTCAAATCGGCTACAATCCATCATAGACAGTCTGATTCCCCATATTCTATCTTTCACTGCACATTCTGCCAATATTGCGTCTTTTGTGCCAAGCAGCTTCTCTTTTAATTCCTCATTCTGAGAAAATTTTGCCTGAAGTCCCTTATATACAATAATCTGTCGTACTCCACTCCAGTAATTGTCATCATATTTTTTTACTGCCCGTCCCATCTGTTTAATACGTGCCACATTATCTGTATGCAATATTTTATTTGCTATCTCCTCATCATGGAAACAGCTTGCTTTCTGATACATCATATATTGTTCCATTGAAGAAAACTTAATTCCATCTATACTAAAATCTGACAGATACCAATTACTAAGGTATCCATTCTCTTCTTCTGGATTATGAAAACATATTATCTCCATTGCATATCACCTACTTTTTATTCCAAATTCAAGTTCTCGGTTTCGAAATTCATCTTTTAATACATATGTTGTTCTTCTATATGAACCTTGGCGTTCTAATATTCCTAACTCAACCATTCCACTAAGAATACTTCTTGCTCGTCTCTGTTTCACTTCCAATAATGTTTCTACCTGGCTTGATGTAATCTTTCCGTTTTCTTTCACAAATTGAAATATAGTTCTTTGTTGTGTACTCAGATTGACAATCGGCACTTCTTCAACATTTTTTATGTTATCATTTTTCTCAATTGCACTTCTATTACCAGTTATTGATCCATAATCAAAAGAATATTCGTCATCCAACGGCACTGTAATCCGGAACACATCTCCCTCAACAAATTCCGGCTCTTTACCTGAATAGAATTTACAATACTTAAATAGTTTACGTACCCCTGATAGTTTGTGTGTTTGACTTACTGTTTATATCTATCTTCTCCTAAATATTTTTCTAGTCATTGCAATATAAAATTGCTTATACAGTCTCTC
>OLRJ01002271.1_pt1 | contig 14595 bp, 10 predicted proteins | sample 1672741 | NCBI WGS metagenome assembly OLRJ01 (sample SAMEA3136719, study PRJEB25190) | human gut metagenome | biome: human gut; feature: human-associated habitat; material: faeces | place: Austria | collected 2013
TCCGTCGAAGTAGCTGCGGAAATCTACGTGGCGGCTGCTGTGGGGGCAGATGAATTTATGGGCGGCTAGGAAATACTCGTCGGTCATTGCGGCGAGATAGTCGACGACGATTTGGTGCGGCTCTTCCTTCCGGTAGGGCGCATCGTCGTCGTAAAGGCGTCGCTGGTGTTCGATCTTTTCGATGTGATGCTTGAAGAGCGGGGAGCTTTCGTTGTTCGTCTTCAGGTCGCGAAGCAGCTGCTCGTAGAGCTCCTCGAACATAGGGCGAATTTCTTCTTCGTAAATATCGCCCTGATCGCCGGCCAAATAGATGCGTTCGTGGTTTTCGGCTTTTGCGGTTTTGAGCGCTGCGAAGGCGTCATCGCTCATCTCGATATGGTCGCGAAGGTAACTATGTTCGACGATATCGACGGTGAGATTGTTGATGATTTCCGCATTCATGACCCCCATGGGGCCGGCGGTGAAGTGTTTGTCCGATTCGAGCGCGCCAACGCCCATGGCGTCTTGGCGATCTTTGCCCACATACGCAATCATGTCGGAAATGCGCACCACGCAGCCCTCGAGCGTTGCTGGACGCAAGTGCCCGATGGCCGATTCGTCGGTATAACACGCTTCCATATGGGCATCGAGCTCGTCGAAGGAATGCGTGGTGCCCAAATAGAACGTTTTCTGGCTGCTTTCGCCGTTGTGGCACAATATGCCGTCGAGCGTTTGTAGGCTTACGTTGCGAGCGTACAGGTGATCAAGCACCCGTGCGCTGTGGACGTTATGGTTGAAATAGCGCCCTGTGTCGGCATGGTAAAGGTCGTTCAAGATGTGCTCGCCCGCATGTCCGAAGGGCGTGTGTCCCAAATCGTGACCGAGGGCAATGGCTTCCGTGAGGTCTTCGTTCAGGCGCAGCATGCGTGCGATGGTGCGCGCGGTGCGGGCGACGAGTTGCACGTGCAGGCCGCGTCGTGAGATGTCGTCATTGCGCACGAAGCTGAACACCTGGGTTTTGCCCGCATACCGGTTATAGGGCGGAACGTTGAGGATCTTATCGATGTCTCGACAGAACGGGGGGCGGTGCAGCCGTTGTGACATGTCTCGCTTGGGGTTGCGCCGTATGACGTCTTCGTTCTTGCAGCGATAGGGGTTGGAAATGCCTTTATCGGTATCGGCATTCCACCGATCGATGAACTCGGAAGAGAAGTTGTTGTAGGCCATGGCTGCTCCTTGGCTGCGTTTCGAAAGTCGATATGCCGAGTATACGACATCGGCGCATGCCGGCTGCAGGGAAGCGGAAAGGGCTTCGCATGTGCGATTTCGGTCATTCATAGGCGGGCGCTTTTAATTGGGCGGTCGTGCTTGTCAACCTTCTATGCTTCCTTGAAACCTTTTTGAAAAAATTGTTCCACTGTAGCGTGCGATAGTGATATAGTCTCCGTCAGCACCTTGAGGGATTGAGGTTAGCCTTTTTCCTCTCTCTTGTCGCTCTTCTCAATCCTCCAAGGTTACAAGTGCATAGCGCCACCCCGTCGATACGTCTTGAATCGAAGCTTTCCCGGCCGAGACTGGACGCGTTAGGGGCCTCTGGAGAATCCCAATCATTTGGGTGCCGAAGGGGCAAGCGCCGCGAAACCCATGATCGCGCGGCGTGAAACTCTCAGGCAAAAGGACAGAGCAGCTTCGCAGCTTGTTGCAGGTATTCGTGCATGCGCATCCCCGCAACAGCTCTTCTTCTGTTTATCTCCTTATATTCACAGGCTCCTTCGCTTTCCGAAAGCGTGTCGCGCGCGGCGTTAGATAGTCGGACGTTTCGCGATGCGGAATGAAGAAAGGAAGAGTTGTGGAACAGTTTTTCGCCACGGTGAACAGCATTTTGGTCGCCATCGACGATTTTATTTGGGGCGTGCCGCTGATGGTTCTCATTTTGGCCGGCGGCATTCTTCTGACCGTGCGCCTGCGCGGCCTGCAGTTTGCTAAGTTGCCCCGCGCGCTTCGCTACATGATGAAGAACGAAAAGGGCGAAGACGCCCATGGCGAGGTATCGAGCTTCGGCGCGCTGTGCACGGCGCTTTCGGCCACCATCGGCACGGGCAACATCGTGGGCGTTGCGACGGCTATTGTTGCCGGCGGCCCGGGTGCGATGTTCTGGATGTGGCTCGCCGCGTTGTTCGGAATGGCAACGAAGTATTCCGAGGGCCTGCTCGCTGTGAAGTATCGCAGCATCGACGAAGACGGCCACGTGCTCGGCGGCCCGTTCTACTACATCGAGCGCGGCATGAAGCAGCGTTTGCCCCAGATTTCCTGGCGTTGGCTCGCAAAGATCTTCGCGTTCTTCGGAATGTGCGTTGGCCTGTTCGGCATTGGTACCTTCACTCAGGTGAACTCTATCAACTCGGCTATCACCGGCTTCTTTGATCCGAATATGGCGCATACCGTGAGCCTGTTCGGCATGGAATATTCGCTCGCTACGGTTATCGGATCGCTCGTTGTCGCCATTTTCGTTGGTCTGGTTGTCATTGGTGGTCTGAAGCGCATTTCGAGCGTTGCTCAGAAGGTCATTCCCATCATGGTTGTCGTCTATGTGGGCTTCTCTCTGGTGCTCATCGTGGTGAACATCACCGCCCTGCCCGATGCGCTGGTCACGATTGTCGAGAGCGCGTTTGGCCTGCGTGCCGCCGCTGGTGGCGCTCTGGGTGCGATTATCATTGCTATGCAAAAGGGTATCGCGCGTGGCATTTTCTCTAACGAGGCCGGTCTTGGTTCTGCTCCTATTGCTGCTGCCGCTGCTCAGACCAAAGAGCCCGTGCGTCAGGGTCTCGTGTCCATGACGGGCACCTTCCTGGACACGATTGTCGTGTGCTCCATGACTGGTTTGGCTCTCGTGATGACGGGCGCGTACCAGATTCCGGGCCTTGAGGGAGCGGCTGTTACCACCGCTGCATTCCAGACTGGCTTGCCGTTCATTCCCGGCGAGGCCGTGAGCTTCGTGCTTATGATTTGCTTGGCTTTGTTCGGTTTCACCACTATTCTCGGTTGGGACTACTATGGAGAGCGTTGCCTCGAGTATTTCAGCAACGGTTCGAAGAAGGCCGTGAAGGCGTATCGCTGGGCATACATCGCCTGCGTGTTTGCTGGTCCGTATATGACCGTTGCCGCTGTGTGGACCATTGCCGACATCTTCAACGCGTGCATGGCCATTCCGAACATGATTGCCCTGATCGTGCTTTCGGGCGTGGTTGTTCGCGAGACCAAGGACTTCTTCAAGCGTCTTGAGGAAGCGAACGGCGATGAGGAGGCTATGGTTCCGTGTAAGGCGCAGTAAGAATCGATTCGCCCGATGAAGGTGGGTGGCGGTGAGCTGATTGGCTTCATTTGAAGTTGCGGCTTGCTGCCGCCCGCTCGTTTGAAGAAACTTAGAGCCAAGGGCGCTTTCGCTGTTTGCAGCTTTATAATATCCCCCATGAACCGACGCGCCTTCGGGCGCGTTTTTGTTGTTTGCGGAAAGACGGGAACCGAACGTGGTCGACCAGGAGAAAATCCAACAGGCTGTTCGCCTTTTGCTCGAGGGCATGGGGGAAGATGTTGAGCGCGAAGGGCTGCTCGAGACGCCTCAGCGCGTGGGGCGCATGTATGCTGAAATATGTCGAGGCATGGACGAGTCGGCATCGGAGCATTTGTCTACGACGTTTTCCATCGACTCCGACGATATGGTCGTCGAGCGCGATATTCAGTTCTACTCGCTGTGCGAGCACCACTTGCTTCCGTTTTATGGCAAGGTACATCTCGCCTATATCCCCAACGGCCGCGTGACGGGGCTCTCGAAGCTCGCGCGCACGGTTGAGGTGTTCTCTCGACGCCTGCAGCTGCAGGAGCGATTGACTTCGCAAATCGCCGATGCGCTTATGGACGATTTGGGCGCGAAGGGCGCTATTGTCATGGTCGAGGGCGAGCATATGTGCATGTCGATGCGCGGTGTGAGCAAGCCGGGCGCTTCGACCGCAACGCTTGCAAAGCGTGGTGTCTTCGAAGACGATCAAGCGCTGGTTGATGAATTCTTCCGCTTGATTGGGAAATAGTCCGAGTGCATAGACTATCGATGAGCCTTGCTTTTTTGCGAGGCTTATTATTTTGATTGACCGAATGTAGGACCGGGGAGGCGAGTATGGCGAAGCCCGATAAAACCGAACGATTCAAAGTGACCGAACGCGAGGCCGGAACGGGGCGCGTTGTGCACGAAATGCAGGGCGACGCTCCGGTCTTGTCGGCGGCAAGCACGTCTGACGGCGCGAAACTTGAAGGCTTCGAGGGGCCGGTTAACCCCCTTGCGGTCGACCCTCATATTCCTGCGACTTCTGTGCCCGCAACGGGCGGCGGAGTTTCTGCCGTCGAGGTTTTGCCGACGGGTGTGTCGCCTCTTGGAGCGGCATCGACGAAGACCGCATCGATGATTGCGCGCGAGCAGGAGCTCGAGTTGCGCGGTATTTGCGGAAATGACCAGGTTATGCCTGCGGTCGATGCAATTCGCCGCCATCCCGATTTCGTCGACCATATGAAGCGCATCCATCGTGCAGAATTGAGCCGCGAGTTTTGTTGCCACGGGATTGACCACCTGCTCGACGTGGCACGCATCGCGTATATTCGCGTGCTTGAGCGCAAAATGCCTTTCCGAAAAGAAACGGTCTATGCAGCAGCCTTGCTTCACGATTTGGGCAAGGCTGAGCAGTATGAGCACGGTGAGCCCCATGAGGTTGCGGGAGCTCGTGTTGCGACGAATATCTTGATGGATATCGATGGTTTCTCGGCGCTTGAAAAAACGGCCATCGTTGCTGCGGTGGCACAGCACCGCTGCTTCGCCGATGATGCCTCGCCGTTAGGCAAGCTGCTCTATGAGGCCGACAAGGTTTCTCGCCCGTGTTACGCGTGCGTAGCGCGCGAGCGATGCGATTGGCTGCCCGAAAAAATGAACGTTGGTATTAAAATTTAGGTTGAACAGGGGATACGATGGATGAAATTCGCATCGTCGATTTAGAGGTATTCGCGAACCATGGCGTGTTTCCAGAGGAAAACGCGCTGGGGCAGAAATTCATCGTGAACCTCGTGCTGCGCGGCGATTTTTCTGCGGCATGCAAAAGCGATGCCCTGGACGATTCCGTCGATTATGGCGCGGTATGCCATCTGGTCGATGCGACGTTGCGCGCATCGACGTTCAAGCTGATTGAGCGCGCGGCGCAGGCTGTGGCCGATGCCGTGTTGGATAGATTTCCGCTGGTTCAAGAAATTGATATTGAGCTGAAAAAGCCCTGGGCGCCTATTGGCCTGCCCGTTGCGTATGCCTCGGTGAAAATTACACGAGGGCGATAGGCTGAATTGAACGCAGACGGGTCACTTTTTTTTCGGCCTGGGAAATATTTCGCTTATCACGATGGCGCAGAAGATGAGCGCGAAGCCAGCAAGCAGCATCCAGGTGAGCTCTTCGCCATAAAGCAGCACGGAAAACGCCACGCCAAACACGCTTTCAAGCGAGAGCAAAAGCGACGCTTGCGCCGGGGGGATTTTCGCTTGCGCAATATTCTGGAATACCATGGCCAAACATGATGCGAAAATCACCAGGTAGCCGAGCTGTACCCAGAAATCGATGCCAAGCGACGAGAAAGCAGGCGTAGACTCGCTGAGCGCTCCAATTGCGATGCCGCACAGGCCGCTTGTGCCGATTTGCACGATGGTGATGGTCATGATGTCTCGACGGTCGGCGAAAACGGGCACCATAACCATATGCAGCGCGAAGAACACGGCTGAGAGCAGGGTCATCGCATCGCTCCAGCGCATAGAGAACGCGAAATCGCCACCGAGCGAAACGAACCCGACGCCCGCAATGCACATGACGGCGGCTACCAGGTTGAATACCGTGGGGCGACGCTTCGCCACAATCCAGTAAAGAAAGGGCACCATGACGCAATACGTCGCAGTAAGAAACGCGTTGCGGCCGGGGGTCGTATCGGTGATGCCGATAGTTTGAATCCAGAAGCCTAAAAACGAGAGCACGCCAAGCACGACGCCTGCAAAAAGATGGCTCGTATCGAAGTTCGCATGCAGCGTTTCATGGAACACCACGGCCAGAATTGCCGCGGTGGCGACGAAGCGCATGCCCATAAGCCACGCGGGCGATACGGCATCGACGGCGTCTTTTACGACAACGAAGCTGAAGCCCCAAATAATGGTGGCTGCAATAATGAGCAACTTATAGAACAGGGCGGGGAGTTCTCTTTTCATTGGGATTCTTTCGTGATCTTTGCTGCGGTGATGCCTCGTTTTCTTTGCCTATTGTACGAGTTGCGACGTTGATTTGGCAGGAAGTGCGCCCATGGGGCCCTTTTGCAGGGGCCTTGGGCACTGAAATGATGGCGCGGAATAGCGTGAGCAGGCATTTTGCTTTATGCAAGCTTGTTTTGCCTTTGGCTTTCGACGAAAGAGGGCCCCTTGGGTGCGATTCCTGCCAATGCGCGCGGCTTCATATGCAATAAGGCCCCATTGCGACGTTTTCTGCCGTGAATTACTGCGAACTTTCTTTCTTTAGGGGGAAGGTTTCGCTTATCGCGATGCCGAAAGCGATAAGCGCGAAGCCGATGACTGCTGTGATGGTAAGCGTATCGCCGAAGAAGAGCACGGCGAATGTCACGCCGAACAGGCTTTCGGTCGACAGCAGCAAGGCGGCGGGTGCTGCGGGAACGTGTTTGATGCCAATATTCTGGAAACAGAGCGCGCCGCACGAAGCGAACACCACAAGATACACCATACCTGCGAACACCGAAGGGTCGGCAAACGTGGTTAAGTTCGGCGTGCCTTCCGTTGCTGCTCCCCACGCCATGCCAATGAGGCCGGCGACAATGAATTGGATCGCGGAAAGCGCGAGCGCATCGCGCCCATCCGAGAGGCGCGCCGATACCGCCATATGCAAACCTAGGAAAAAGGCAGAGGCGAGCATGATTGCTTCGCCGATTCCGAAGGTGAGCGAGACCTCGCCTGCTCCGGAAAACGAGATGAAGCCAATGCCGGCAAGGGCGAGCAATGCCGCGGCGATGTTGTAACGCGTGGGGCGTTGCTTCGAAATGGCCCACGCGATGAAGGGCACCATGATGGAATATGTGCCCGTAAGAAACGTTCCCTTCGATGCCGTGGTGAATTGAAGGCCCGATGTGTTGAGCAGATATGCCGGCGCGAGAACGAGGCCGATTATTGCGCCGGCAACGAGCATCTCTCGGTTAAGGCATTGTGCGACGCGCTTGCGGAAAACGATGAGCAAGAGAATGCCTGCGAGGAAAAACCGAATGCCCATAAGCCAGGCAGGGGGAAACACTGCGACAGTGTCCTTGATGATGCAAGTGCTGAGGCCCCAAATGGCGGCGGCGCCGAGGAGCATGGCCTTGTATCCCCATTGGGGAAGTGTCGTTGCAGAGGTTGGAGGATTGTTCGTGATGTGTGCCATGCCTGCCATTGTAGCGGGGCGCTTGAAGCGAATCGAGGGTTGCGTATCGCGTGAAGTTAGGTATTTCAAATGGGGTGCTCGCGAACGCGAATCTAAGGGTGCTTGCCGAATGGCGTTCGCTCCATCGTCGGGAATACGATTGCGATTAAAAAAGAAGCGCCCCTCGGTTGAGGAGCGCTTCCTGAAATTGCGAGCTTGGCCGCTAGTTCGTCGTGCTTCCGGTGCCTGGAGTGTTGCCGGAATTGTTCGTGTTATCACCCGTGGAGTTCGACGATTCGGGCACGACGTAAATGGTGATCACGGTGCCGCTGTCGACCTTCTTGCCGGCGGTGACGCTTTGCTTGGCAACCGTTCCCGGGGTTCCCGAACCGGCGGATGCCGTATCAAGCGCATAGGCGAGGTTATACGAGAGCAGCGTGTTGATCGCTTCGCTCTGGCTCATGCCCGTGACCGACGGAACGGCGACCTTGTTCTTTTCGGGGTCTTGGCCCTGCGATATGGCGATGGTCACGGTGCCGCCCTTTTCAAGCTTGCCGCCGTTGGGGCTTTGCGACATGACGATGCCTTCGCCGTATTTATCGCTGTAGTCGCCCGTTTCGACCTGCACGGTGAACCCGGCGCTTTCCAGCTGGGCTTTTGCGCTTGCCTGGTCGGACCCGACTACGTTAGGCACCGACGTGTCTTCGGGGCCCGTGGAAATCCAATATTTGACCGTGGTGCCCTCGTCGACTTCCTTGCCTGCGGCAGGGTCTTGCCTGCTCACGGTGTCTTTATCGGCGTCGGATGCCTCGTTGCCGGCGTATTGGGCCTTCAGGCCAGCGTCTTTCAACGCCTTTTCGGCCTGTTCGGATGTCATGCCCGAGAGGTTGGGAATGGAGCCCTTCTTTACGCCCTTCGAAATGACGATGTTGATCTTACCGCCCTTCTCGAGGTCGCTGTCGGCTTCGGGGTCTTGCTTGCACACGCGACCCGCTACGGTTTCGGCGTCGTAGTCTTCGGTGACGGTGCCTACGGTGTAGCCGGCTTTTTCAATGGTTTGAACGGCGGCTTCCTGGGTTTGGCCAATCACGTTGGGAACTTTATCGCCCCCGCCGAGACCTCCCGTTATCGCGAACGCGAGCGCGGCGATAACGGCGATTGCCGCGATGGCCGCGACGGCGATAAGGGGGCCGCGTTTCTTGCTCTTCGCCTTGCCCATATCGATATCGTTGCCGCCGCGGTATGAGTTCGTTTTCATTCCCGTGTCGCTGCCGATGGGCTGCATAACGGCGGTACCGCCCGCTTCGCTTGCCATGCCAGGCACGCTGCCCATGACCGACGTGGGAGCGCTTGCGAAGCCGCCCGCCGCACCGGCGATGTTCACGGGGCGTCCCATGAGGAAGTCGTCGAGCGCCTGCTTCATATCGCGCGCCGTTTGGAAGCGGTTGTAGGGGTTTTTGTCCATCGCCTTCAAGATAATGGCTTCGAGGTCGGGCGAAATGTCGGGCTTGACCTGCGAAGGGGGCAGGGGCTCTTCCTGAACTTGCTTCATGGCGACGCTTACGGCATCGGGGCCGTCGAAGGGAAGTTGGCCCGTGGCGGCTTCATAGAGCACGCAGCCGAGCGAGTACATGTCAGAGGCGCCGGTGAGCTCTTTGCCCTGGGCCTGCTCAGGCGAAATGTAGTGCGCTGTGCCAAGCACGCTGCTCGTTTGCGATTTCACGGAGTTTTTCGCGCGCGCGATGCCGAAGTCCATGACCTTCACGTTGCCGTCGGGCTGCACCATGATGTTTTGCGGCTTCACGTCGCGGTGGATGATGTCTTGGTTATGCGCGACGGAAAGCGCTTGGCACACTTGGCTGCCGATTTCGGCGACCTTGCGCTGATTGATGGCGCCGCGTTGCAGAATGGCGCTCTTCAAATCGGTGCCGCGCACGTATTCCATGACGATGAAGTACGTGCCGTCATCGTGGCCCCAGTCGTACACGTTCACGATGTAGGGGCTCTGCAGGTTGGCCGCCGATGCGGCTTCCTGCTTGAAGCGCGCCGCGAATTCGGGGTCGGCTGCGTATTGCGGCAGCATCACCTTCACAGCGACAATGCGGCCGAGCGTTTGGTCCTGGGCCTTGTAGACCTCGGCCATGCCGCCAATGCCGATGCGCTCGGTGATGCGGTATCGGCCGTTGAATACTCTGCCTATCACGTTTCTCTCCTCACCTTCCGCCGCCGCGGATGGACCTATGGTTAAGCGCTTTTCGGCTGGTGCGTTTTCCTGGTTCGATTGCCGAGCGCTTTCTTTCGTTAAATACCTTATTTTATTCCAACTACAGCAGGCCTTGCGCCTGAAGCGCCGAAGTTAACACCTTCTGCGCACGCACGCTCGCCAGGCCCGATTCGTCGGTACCATGCACGCCTTCTTCGATGAGCACAGCGACGGCAACCGAGGGGTTGTCGGACGGTGCGAAGCCCACGAACCAGCTGTCGTTGTATTCCTTGTTCGTCTCGGCCGTGCCGGTTTTGCCGGCGACCTGCACGCCTTGGATTTTTGCTCCCGCGCCGGTACCGTTGTTCACGACGCCTTCCATCATTTCGGTGATGGTTTTCGCTGAAGAGCTCGACATGACGCTGCCGAGGCTCTTCGGAGTTGCGCTGAAGGAGCGCTCGCCTTGGGCGTTGTAGACGCCTTCAACGAAGTATGGCTTTTCGAGCACGCCGTCGTTGGCAATCGCCGAGGCGACCATCGCCATTTGCAGCACGGTGGCCTGCGGGCCTGCGGGGCTTGCGTGCTCGCCTACCGGCTGGCCACATGCCGCCCACGCGGTTTCCCACGTGGTCATCTCGTCGGGGTCGGGCATGAGGCTTGCCGTGGTGGGGATGTCGGTGTCAATGGCGCTGCCGAAGCCGAACTTCTGCGCGGTTTTCACGAGCAGGTCGCTGCCGACTTCCTCACCGAACTGGCCGAATGCTGTATTCGACGAAACGGCGAGAGCCTGGGCGAGCGTGATGGTGCCATAGCCAATGTCGTCGGCGTTGGTGACCGATGCGTTGCCGATGGTCATTTGCGAAGGCGCGTCGACGGTAGTGGAAGGCGTGGCGAGGTTGCCCTCGATAAGCGCAGTAAGCGTGACGAGCTTGAATGTGGAGCCCGGCGCATACACGGCGCTCGTGGCGCGGTTGATGAGCGCACCATTCGTGGCGTCGGTTCCGCTTGCGGCCTGGGCCAATATGTCGTCGACGTCGTTGATGTCGTAGGTGGGCGAGCTCGCGCAGGCGAGCACCGCGCCCGTTTTCGGGTTCATGACCACGACGGCGCCCTTGTAGCCCTCGAGCACCGATTCGGCGGTTTTCTGAATCTCGGAATTGATTGTGAGGCGCACGTCGTTGCCGGGCGTCTCGATTCCCGCCATGCTGTTTACTACGTCGGTCCAGCTTGCGAAGCTTGAATCGCCTTTCAGCGCGTTGTTCTGCGAGGCCTCGATACCTGATGCGCCGTAAACCTGCGAGTAGTATCCCACCAGGTGAGCTGCGAGCGAACCCTGCGGATATTCGCGCGTGTATCCGCCATCGTCTGCCTGCACGCTGTCGGCCAATACGACGCCATCGTATGTGGAGATGGAGCCGCGTTCGGTGTGCGCTTCCTTATAGAGCGTGTGGTTGTTGCCGGGGTAGCTCTGATACTCGTCGGCCATAAACACCATAACGTAGGTGAGGTTCGCTACAAGCGCCGCGAACATGAGCGCGAACGCGAGCGCGGTATTGGTGAGGCGTTTGCCCAGGGCAACGCGGCCGAGCACGCCCGTTTCTGCGGGGCGGCCGTGCGAGCCGTGCGCGCCAATGGGGGCCATGCGGCTCGTTCCGTCGCGAACTTCCGAGTTGATGCCGGTGCCCTCGTCGCCGCATCGCAGCAAAAGGCCAATGCCAATGAAGCTTGCGAGCAGGGAAGATCCACCTTGGCTAATGAAAGGCAGGGTAAGGCCTGTAAGCGGAATGAGTCGCGTAACGCCGCCCACGATGATGAACGCCTGAAGCACGATGGTCACGGTGCAGCCTACGGCCATCATGGCCGACACGTCGCTTTTCGCGCGAGCCGCGGTCGCGAAACCGCGAATGCACAGGCTCAAATACAAAAGCAACACGGCGGCTCCGCCGAGCAAGCCCGTTTCTTCGGCGATGGCGGCGAAGATGAAGTCGGACTCAACGACGGGGATGTTTTCGGCGAGGCCGTTGCCGATGCCTACGCCCACCATGCCGCCATCGGCCAGGGAATAGAGCGTTTGGCACAGCTGATAGCCATTGCCCGATGCGTCAGAGAACGGGTCGAGCCAGGTGTTCACGCGAATTTGCACGTGGCCGAAGAACTGGTACAAAAACACGCAGCCAATGGCGGCAAGGCCGAAGCCCACCACTAAATAGAGCTTCTTTCCGCTCGCGATATAAAGCATGACCAGGAACAGCACGAAGCATACAAGCGCGCTTCCCAAATCTTTCTCGAACACGACGATGATGAACGAAATCGCCCACATCACGAGCAGTGGCGCAAGCGTTCCCAGATCGGGAACGCGGAAGCGGCCAACGCGCACGGTGAAAATGGAGAGCATCTCGCGGTTTTGCGCCAAATACGACGCCAAGAAGATGACGATGCAGATTTTCGCGATTTCGCCTGGCTGGAAGCTGAAAGGACCAAGCTTCAGCCAAATGCGGCTGCCGAGGATTTCCTGGCCGAGGCCGGGAATCATGGGGGAGAGCAGCAAAATGATGCCCAGCACCATGAACGTATATTTGTATTGCGAGAGGCGGTCGATGTTGCGCACGACCGCCAGAGTGATCACCATGCACGCGATGCCAACGAACAGCCAGATGATCTGGCTTACCGCCAAATCGGGCGCGAGGCGCGTGACGAATGCGATGCCGATGCCGGAAAGGCCGAATGTGATGGGCAAAATGGCCGGATCGGCGTTTTTCGCAAGGAAGCGGGTGGCGATGTGCGCCACCACAAACGCGGCAAACAGGCCGAGGGGCGCGGTGAGCGATTCGAGAGAAAGCGCCGTGCCTTGCTGAACGAGCACCATGGCGAACAGCAGCACAACGAACGGCGCCGCCAAGCACAAAAGCAGCAGTTCGGTATTGCGACGGCTCATTATTTGTCACCACCCTTTCCCTCATTGGCGTCGTCCTGCGTTTTTTCGGAAGTCGCTTGCGATTTCCACGTGCTCACGAGCGAATCGGCGTCGGCCACGGAATCGACGCGCATGCCGCCGTTTTCGGTGAGCCTATCGATGGTGTTTTGCGGAAGGTCCAAATCGCTCGTTTTCACGCCGGTTTTATGGTCGAGCGTGTAGGTTTGGATGCCGAATACCTCGCCCGGCAGGCCGCGGTTCACGACAATCTCGTTATTCGAATCGACGGTAAGAAACGCCACGTGGTTCAAATAGGCATACGAGCCGAAGGCGGTTGCAGCGAGCACGGCAAGAAGCGCAAGCGCGCCGATAATGGCGCCCGTTCGGCTGCGGAACCGCGCTTTTTTCACGCGGGTCTCTTCATCGCCTTTCACATCGATTACGACGGCAGTCACGTTGTCGTAACCGCCTGCCTTAATTGCCTCATTTACCAGGATGTTCGCGCAAAGCTGCGGGTCGCAACGACGCACAAGCACGCTTTGAATGACATCGTCTTCAATCATCGACGAAAGGCCGTCCGAACACAAAAGCAGCCTGTCGCCGCCTTCGAGCGTCATCTCGTAAATATCGGGAAGGGTTCGCGGATCGCTGCCAAGCGCTCGGGTGATGACGCTGCGCTGGGGATGCACGCGGGCCTGTTCTTCGGTGATTTCGCCCGCTTCAACCATGTCGGCCACGAGCGAATGGTCGCGCGTGATGCGCTGAAGGTTGCCGCGATGCAGCAGGTAGGCGCGCGAATCGCCAACCTGTGCCACCACGAGGCGAGCTCCGTCGAGCACGGCGGCGGTCATGGTGGTTCCCATGCCTTGTTTGCCGCGCCCGTCGACCGCGGCGCGAATAACCGCGCGATTCGCTTCGACCACGGCGCGCGCAAGCGCATCGCCGTCGGCGGTGTCGGGTGCGTTTTCGACAAGCGTTTGGATGGCGATTTCGCTGGCGACCTCGCCTGCCGCATGGCCGCCCATGCCGTCGGCGACGGCGAATACGGGCGGGGCCACGGTCAGGCTGTCTTCATTATGGTCGCGAACCAGGCCGACGTCGGTACGAGAACCGTATTCGGGGAAATCGACCTTGGCGTGGCGGCCGCGGCGCTGGGCCTTCTTTGCGGCGGCCATTATTCGTACCTCACTCGCATGGTGACGTCGCCGATATTGACCACATCGCCGCTCTTGAGCGCGACAGGTTCAGCGATGCGCTGGCCGTTTACGGCAGTGCCGTTCGTTGAACCCAAGTCTTCAACGAACAGGTTTTGGCCCATGATGGAAAAACGCGCGTGGCGCGCGGAAACGTAGCTCGCGCCAATCACGATGTCGGCGCCAGGCGAGCGACCCACGATAACGGGGCCGCGTACGGGCATTTTCACGCCGCGCAGCTCTTTGGGCCCGCGTTCTACCGACACCTCCCAGGCCTTTTCGCGTTTGCGCTGGCCTTTCACCAGGCCAATTCCCGTTTTCATGATGGCGAACAGGAAGAGATACAAAAGCGCGACGAACAGAAGACGGCCAACTAAAAGGACGATGTCGATCACGGAAGGGCTCCTAACGCAGTGAGAAGATGAAATCGGTGATGCCGAGCGTGATGCGGTCGCCGTCGGACAGGCCGCGTCGCGTGACGGGCGCGCCGTTGACGAGCGTGCCGTTGGTGGAGCCAAGGTCGGTAATGACCCAGACGCCCTGCGGTTCGAATTCGATTTGCGCGTGCTGGCGCGAAGCATTCAGGTCGTTCACGACGATGTCGTTGCCCGTTTCGCGGCCGAGGAGCACGCGGTTGGTGGCAAGGTCGTAGGAGCGATTCGATGCGACGTCGATGAGACGCGCGCGAACGGCATTGGCATTGGGGATTTGGTTTGCCTGTGCGGCACCCGCAGTGAACGCGACGGTTCCGGGAACGCCCGCATAAGCGGCATTGCCCGGCATGCCAGGCGTGCCACCTGCGGCTTCGGCGACGTGGGCGACATCGGGGAACGCG
>OLRJ01002272.1_pt1 | contig 14582 bp, 12 predicted proteins | sample 1672741 | NCBI WGS metagenome assembly OLRJ01 (sample SAMEA3136719, study PRJEB25190) | human gut metagenome | biome: human gut; feature: human-associated habitat; material: faeces | place: Austria | collected 2013
CCAAAGCTAATTCTACCCACGCTGTTATTGGGATAAAATAACTTTAATCAGAGTTCTTTTCAATAAGATTCTTTAAATAAATATTTATCGAATGATTATTCGTCCATCTTTTTCGGTTCTACTTCTTCCGGTTCGATATGGAGCATGTCTTTCATTTCTTTTGCAGCGGCTTCTCTGGCTTCTTCTTCCATTGCTGCGCCTTCCGGATCTTTTTTCGCTTTTACCTGTTTCATAAATTTGTTTACAAAATCCGGTATCATATCCAGAAGTTTTGAAATATTGTCGTTGTCTTTGACACTGACCATTTTTGTCACGCCATCCTGGATGACTAATACGGCAGCCGGAGATACTTTTCCGCCGAGACCGCCACCACAGTTTCTTTTCTTTTCTCCGGTAAAGGAACCGGCTCCAATACCAAAGGATACGTCTACCAACGGCAGGATAATCGTCTCGCCAATCTGGATTGGATCTCCTACAACTGTCTTGGAAGTAAGAAAGCTGTCCATTCCTTTTACAAGGGATGTTACGGTTGTTTCAAATGAATTATCTGTCATGGGTTAGTTTCCTCCATTTTTACTTTTTTTAATCGCTCCAAGAAATTTTCTGAAGTCTTTTTTGGATAATAATCGGATGACGAATACCAGCAGGTAAATGCCTCGTATCTTTCCGCGGATCATAAATGTTCCGTCTATATACATGTCCTCTGTTTCAAAATCGCCCTGCAGATGGAACTCTTCGTAATAATACAGAAAATACAGGTTGCTGACCGCGCCCAGTACTTTTCCGGTCACAGACGGATCTGCAAAGCCAAAGATAAGGTCTGTTTTCAACATCCTTGGGCGAATCCGATAGAGCAGCTTTTGCAAAGGCGGCCAGATCATTGCCAGTGGATGCCAGGTCTGCATCAGTGACCAGGCGGTGTTTACTTTCTTTAGGATATCCTTCAGCTTTCCATTGTTTTCACTCTGTTCGATTGAATCCTCTGTATCATTTTGTTTTACCGTGTGCTGCTCTTTTTGCCCGGTAGTATTCTCACCACTACTTTTATTATCGCTGTATGTGTTTTTATTAAGGGTGCTGTCTTCATTTTCTATGTCTAACGCAATTTCCTGTTTGAATGTATTGGACACACTCTCTGATTTCCCAACATCCGTATTTAAAACATGCGCTTCGACTTCTGGCTTTTGCTCAGAAATTATCTTTTCTTCTTCCGGCGACATCTTTACCGATGTATTCTGCTTTGGCTCTGTATCCAGATCTATCTTTTTCTGTAATTTTTCTCTTTTTTTCCGGAATAAATGTTGTTTTTTCTGTTTCTTTCGTGATTGTTTTTTTGCAGCCTTTTCTGCCTTTTTCTCCTTTCGTTTCTCTCGGTATTCCGCATCCAGCAGATGCGATCTACGCCAGAATAGCCGCAGTTCCATTTCGTTTGTTCCATCTCTCCGGTAAAACAGGAATTGGAACGCCCGCAGAAACCAGTGTACCCGAACCCGATAATTTCCGGCACTGATATCTCCGCTTGCCTCGTAGCAGACAGGAATAAAAAGCAGACAGGCTATGATCACTGCCAGAATAATCACAATGATCAGCAGAATCATTCCTATTACTTTCAATATGCTAAACAATAAAGCCATCGTTTACCTCATAGTTCTCGTTTTTCAGGGAAATGCATGCTGTTTTATCTGTATTACATACATTTCTATCCTTTATGGATTAATCAGCCTGACGGCTTATGCTAATTGAAAAAACTGATTATAATCAATCTTTCCATATGTTTCATATATTTCAGAAGTGATCTGTGTAATGATCTCATATCCGGATGCTTTGCTGGATGCCATCCCTACGATGCAGTAATCTCTGACCGGATAATTTTTCTGTAAAAAGATCAGAGACGACATCATCTGCAGTTTTCCCTGTCCATCCAGTGGCAGCAACAACAGATACACTTCTTTTTGAGCAACGTTATGCATGATTTTCCATTTGATCCGTCTCCAGTGTTTCTCAAGTTTTGGATCGAGATAAATCTGCTCGCTCCACTCCATAACAGCTCTCCATTCAATTAAAAATATTTTTTCGTCCCCCAAAGATTACTTCTCTTCAGATCCAAGTACTCCTGATATGCTTTTTCCAGAATCTGTTTTTCGTTGGAAAATTTTAACAGATGATACGCTTCATGGTACTTGTAAAATCCTGCATCTACAAAATATTCTTCTCTCTGTGGTTTGCAGTAATAACTGTCGGCCATCATCAAATACCAGTGCACATTTTTCTCCACGATATTCTGAGGAATGGAAAATGTATATCTGCTTTTTCCCACATATTTAATGATTGTCGCATCTGCGCCTGTTTCTTCTTTGACTTCTCTTGTAGCAGTATCCTTATACTCCTCGCCCGGCTCTACAGTGCCTTTTGGAAGTACCCAGCCTTCATATCGGTTCTTGAAATTTTTATATAATACCAGGATCTTTCCTCGGAATATAACCACACCACCACAGCTGGTTGCCTGTATCATCGCAAGACCTCCTGATGTGGTAATCTACTTCCTTAAAGTATACCCCTTTTACCAAAAGTTTACAAGTACAAGCCCCCTTTTTCTGAATATTCATAAGGTTCAGTAAAAAATCCTCAGGATATTTTCTGATTCGCCGTTCGTCAATCATGCGAGCATGTTGTCTCTCCTGCGCTCATTATATCCTGAGGATTTCTTATTTTTATATAGTCCCTCTAAACAGTACTGACTATATCCAGTTTTTTATCGTTGACAAATCGTTTCTATTTCGACAAATAATGCATCTCTGAGAACTCACTGTTACTGGCATATTTTCTATAAATTTTAACCAATCATTTTTTATTATTCAGGTTAAAATATTTATCAAATACTTTCTTGGTTACTGGTACGGCTGATGCGCTTCCGGAATCGCCGTCTTCTACGATTACTGCAACCGCAATATCGTCATAGCCCTCTTTGGAACCGTAGCCAACAAACCAGCCATGACTCTTTCCGTCATTTCCATATTCTGCCGAACCGGTCTTTCCTGCGGCTTGATAACTCTGTCCAGAAAGCTTTGTTCCGGTTCCGTCTGCCACAACGCCCTGCATCAGTGTCTGTAAATAAGATGCTTCGTCTTCGGACATCAGGGAACCATATTCGGATGACTTCCAGGATCTGACCGTAAATCCACCGTCATTTTCTACATGATCAAGTATATATGGTTTCATCAAAACGCCTTTATTATCTATGGCAGCTGCTATCATCGCCATATGCAGCGGCGTTACCAGTGTATTGCCCTGTCCGATGGCTGTCTGCATGATCTCACTGGTTCCCGCATCGGATCCTAATGAGAAACGGCTCTTGGATGAAGTTACCGTTGTCGGAAGGTCCTGATTAAATAACAGGTCACTGGTCAGATCCGCATATTTATTCAGATCCAGTCCGAGACCGATGGTGGAATATGCTCCGTTACAGGATTTGGCAAATGCAGTTGCCAGATCTTCCTGCCCATGGGATTTGTTGCCATAACAATGGATCGTTACACCGTTTACTTCTACTTTTCCATTACAGTCAAAAGAAAACGTATTATTTTTACCGTTTTCACGGATATATTCCAGTGTTGTAACAATCTTGAACGTAGATCCCGGCGGATACAGCCCTTGCGTTGCGCGGTTCAGCAATACAGTGGAACTGTCATCGGATACGATGTCGTTCCAGTTATCCTGAATCCTATTCGGGTTAAAGTCCGGTTTGGATACCATGGCAAGAATCTTGCCGGTGGACGGCTGAAGAACGACCACTGCGCCACGTTTATCCCCAAGGGCATCACTGGCGGCTTTCTGGACTTCATAATTCAAAGTTGTAATAACCGTATCTCCCTGATTTTTCTCATCTTTCAGATCATTGACCAGCTGCTCTGCAAAAAACGAATGTGATCGCAACAGACTGAAATTTGCCTGCAATTCGATACCGGACATGCCGTTGCTGTCAAATCCTACCACATGGGCAAACAGGTTTTTATAAGGATATTCCCGGGTCTGCGTACCGTCACCAGAAACCTTCGTAGTCGCCAGCGTCTTTCCATCTGCTGATTCGATATCCCCACGGATAATATGCTCCGCATATAACTGCAAACGTGGGTTGTATGCATTGTTGATTACTTCGTCACTTTTAAATACCTGAAAATAGATAAAGTATGCAATCAGGATCAGAAATAATGCCATAAAAATGTACGCTACAATGGCAAATTCTGTGTTTCTGCCGGATTTTTTCCGGATAGATTTTGCTGATGTAGTTCCAGCAGCTCCTCTTCTACCTGTCCCAGCAGAAAATCGGGACGTTCTTTTGCTGCTATTATATTCGGAATGTTCCTCTAAACCTGGCATTTTACCAGAGGTCTTCGATGTCGTCCTCGTCGAAGCGTGATTTCTTTCCTGACTTTGGCTTTTGCGTGTCGTATTTTGACGGTTCTGTTTTGTTGACCGGTCCAGATCTATGATATCCACCGACCGGTTCTGTTTTCCGCGGTTTTGAGATTGGTTTTCTCTTTTCATCGGATTCTCCTTCATCTTCATCCTGTCTTAAAATATATAAGCCCTGAATGATTGCAAACATGATCATCGTACAAAACAGGGAACTTCCGCCGTAGCTGATAAACGGCAGGGTTACGCCTGTGGATGGAATACACTTGATTACGCCACCGATGGTAAGAAAGACCTGTATGCCGTACACGGTGCCAAGTCCAAGTGCGATCAGCTTATAGAACTGATCCCGGATCTGCATGGCAATGTTCAGTGTCATCAGGTAACAGCTGAAGCATACGAGTATGATACAGATAGCAAAGATACCACCCATTTCTTCTGAGATTGCAGCAAATACAAAGTCGGATTTACCTACGGGGATTTTCTGCGGCATACCCTGGTATAGTCCCATGCCGACCCAACTTCCTGTTCCGATGGCAAATAACGAATGCGCCACCTGATAACCACCTTTATCGATAACTGCAAACGGATCTTTCCATGCTGCCACTCGTACCCGTACATGGGAAAATATTTTCGATGCGCCGATGGCAGCCACGGCTCCAAGTCCAAGTCCGGCGGCCAGATAACCGGCATTTCTCGTCGCCACATACAGCATTACCACATAGGTAACAAAGAAGATCAGTGCTGCGCCAAGATCCGTGGATACTACAAGGATCACGACATGGATTGCCGCGATCACGGTTGTAATCATAACCTGTTTAAAGCTTTTTACCTCATACAGCATACATGCCACGAAAAATACAAAGATGATCTTGATAAATTCCGATGGTTGTACAGTAATGCCCGCCACGGTAAAGGAAAGCTTCGCACCACCAGTGATCCGGCCCAGTCCCAGTACTGCTCCCAGTGCAAGGATTCCGAGTATCGCATAAAACCAGGTAAATCTGCGCAATGCTTTCATCTTTCGGATCAGTAACGGAATGAAGATCGTAATAACAGCTGATATGCATCCGATCTCAAACTGTCTGACTGCGGAATCAAATCCAAGCCGGGTCAGTATGATAAATCCGATGAGCATCAGCATACACATATGATTTACGATCAGCTGCGCTGCACGCTTATATATTTTTTTATAGATGATGAACAAAAATAATACGAATGCTACCTGTGCTGCATAAAAGATCAGCGTCTTTATCTCCATCGTCGATACAAAGATCACGATATACGCATCCAGATGGATCAGAAACATACATGCCGTCTGTCGATGATAGATGCGCTGGGCGCGCTCGCTTTCCACTGGATGTTTTAACACGCTGTAACTGAAAAACGTATAAGCTGCAAACAGGATGATCATCAAATATTTGGATAGTTCAGCAATTAAATGTACCATAGACTGTTTTATTCCACTCCCCGTTTAAAATGCCCGTTGGTATAACGGTTTTCCCATTTCTTCAGATCCGCCGGCTGTCCATTCTCATAGATTGTCGTGTAATCTGACAGGATCTGTCTGACTTCTTTTGCAGATTCCGCAAGAAACTCCAATCGGATCGATGCAAAACCGAGCTTCTGTATCTTGTCCGCATGTCCGAACAGATACAACGGCTGACTGTTATATATGGTATTATAACAATCCGGACAGTGCTGTGCGATTAAAAATTTCTTAAAATAACGGTCTTGCAGAAAAAGTGTCTCTTCTTTCGACTGTTTTTTGCGACAGACATCAAAATTTTTATAGATACACTGTGCGGTATGCATAACAGGAATCCAACCATAGAGGATTATTTCGGTATGTTCGTTCCCTCTGTGACGGAATTCTTTTTCGTTCAATTCAAATGGCGCCGTTACCAGGTCACATCCTTCTGCTTCCAGTGTCTGTATTGCCTGATCAGAAAAGCTGTACAAACTGTGATCTGCGATCACTGGCAGCTTTTCCGGAAGCGTTTCTTTCACAAATCCCAGTGTGTCAATGCTACGGATCAGCACGCCATCAAATGCACAGTCCAGAAAAGCAGGCAGATGTTCGATAAAAGCATCTTCTCTGTCTTTTCTTAAGATAAATGGGAATGCATATACTGCCTGTTTTCCTGCAGTATGGATCTGCTGCACGGCTGCCTGCATCTTTTTCCAGTCACTGCGCAACGAATCGTCATCCAGATAAACCGCTTCTACTGCGGAATACTTCAAAACTTCTGCAAGCTGCTGGCTGTTGCGAACCAGAACGCTTAATTTCCAGTCTGTTTGGATCTGTTTACTGTTATTGTCTAACGTCTGTGATTGAAAAATAACAGCTGCTTCTTTAGAATGCGCTGTCCATTCTGTTGAAACAGACTTTGGACGCTGACCATTTGCGGGCAATTCCCTTTTATAAGAATCCAGCAATTTCTCTGTCAACCGTTCCAATGCTTCTCTGCGAAGCTCGTTCAACAGTTTTACTGGCAGAAATGCATCTTCGGATAATTCCAGTTTTATATCTTTAAGATCAAACGGTGTATTTCCTGTCTTTTTCAGACGATCACAGACATCCTGATACTGCAATGGCTGTTTCTGCGCCTGCATGACTTCTGTACCGTTATAGACGATTGTATTGTCATGATTTCCAGTCGAAAGCTCTATCATAGCAGGCTGCCCCGTGATCAGCTGAACATGAGCTGATACAGGAATTTTTGATGTTGATATGCGCTCAACATTTTTAGACAAATTTACTTTTTCTTCCGCCAGACGTTCCTTATCGATATTCTTTTGCAAATCGCTGCTTGCTTTTTTTGAATTACTCTTATCTGCTTTCTTAGCGTAACGTTCATTTCCTTTTCCTGAACTTTCCTCTAAGAAAGCGTTCTCACCATTCTTTCCGGAACGATGCGCTGAGGTTATTAGCGACAGAACAGATTTGTCATTTCGTTTTTTATAATACCCTTCCGTAAATCCATTCCGGTTCCCCAGAGACAACAAGGCATCCATATCTTTTTTCTCCGCATGCTGATAGGTCTCTCCAGATTCCAGAATGTCCATATATTTTCGGTAGATTTCTGTAACGCCTACAGCGTATTCCAGCTGTTTCATACGACCTTCAATCTTGTAGGAAAATACACCTGCTTCTGCCATGAGCGGAAGCAGATCCAGTGTACAGAGATCTTTCGGACTGATGGGATAAGGCTGTTTCCGGTTATAAATATCGCCTTTTGCATTGGTTACCTGATAGCTGAGACGACAGGGCTGCGCACAGCGTCCACGGTTTCCACTTCTTCCACCCAAAAGACTGCTGAGCAGACACTGGCCAGAATAGCAGTAACACAATGCGCCGTGCACGAAGCTCTCTATCTCCATTCCTGTCTCCTGATAAATGGAAGAAATCTCCTGCAAGGATACTTCTCTGGCTGTCACAATTCGGGAAATGCCAAGCTGTTGCATCTCTCTGGCGCCATAAGCGGATGTTCCTGACATCTGCGTGCTGCCGTGCAGGGGAAGCTCCGGAAAATGGTTGTGCAGAAAAGAAGTAACGCCAAGATCCTGTACGATGGCAGCGTCCAGTCCATGGCGGTACAAAGGTTCCATATAATCATACAGATATTTTTCCATTTCAGCATTTTTGACCAGCGTATTTACCGTAAGAAAAATCTTTTTTCCATGCAGATGGGCATAGTCCAACGCTTCAAACAGCTGTTCCTGATCAAAGTTTTTCGCATATGCCCTCGCACCAAACAGATTTCCCCCAAGATATACCGCATCTGCACCGGCATCAATGACGCCTTTACAGATTTCCAGCGAGCCGGCTGGCGAAAGCAGTTCCAGTTTTCTCATATAGCATGTCCTTTCCTGACAATATATAATGTTATGTTCATTCATTCCTTAATCCAAAATGTCGGTAGGCACGCTCTGTGGCAACCCGGCCTTTCGGAGTTCGATTTAACAGATCATTTTTAACAAGAAAAGGTTCGTACACATCTTCAATCGTACCGGAATCTTCTCCGATTGCTGCTGCAAGGGTATCCAGTCCCACCGGTCCGCCGTGAAATTTTTCAATGATCGTAAGCAGGATATTCCGGTCACTTTTATCCAGTCCCAGTTTGTCTACTTCCAGTAAATCCAGTGCAAAAGCAGCTACCTCCTGCGTGATCACGCCATTATAACGCACCTGGGCAAAATCACGGACACGACGCAGCAGACGGTTTGCCAGTCGTGGCGTTCCACGGGAACGGGAAGCCATTTCATGGGCGCCTTCACTGTCGATCTCTACCTGTAATTTCGCCGCCGAATGAATGATGATCGTCTCCAGTTCCTCTGGCGTATAGTATTCCAGATGGTGTACTACACCAAAACGGTCTCGCAACGGTGCGGAAAGAAGACCGGCTCTTGTCGTTGCTCCGACCATGGTAAATTTGGGAAGATCCAGACGGATAGAACGAGCGGTTGCTCCTTTTCCTACCATGATATCAATGGCAAAATCTTCCATTGCAGGATACAGAACCTCTTCTACCTGACGGTTCAGGCGATGGATCTCGTCAATAAAAAGAACATCCCCCTCCTGCAGATTACTGAGGATCGCAGCCATCTCTCCCGGCTTTGCGATCGCTGGTCCGGAAGTAACTTTCATATGTACACCCATTTCGTTTGCAATGATGGATGCCAGCGTCGTCTTTCCCAGTCCCGGCGGTCCGTAGAACAGAACGTGATCCAACGGCTCTCCTCGCATCTTTGCAGCTTCTATATAAACCCGGAGGTTGTTTTTGATCTTTTCCTGACCAATATATTCATCCAGAGACAGGGGACGCAACGAGGTTTCTGTTTTGATATCCTCTTCCTGAATCTGGGTAGAAATCACACGTTTTTCCATTCTACCTGATTCCTTGTTTTATCTTTCTATTACTAACGATTCTAAAAATATCAATATTACTATTTGAACATCTACTTTAGCAGTACATCTGTTCCGATTTTATTTATATGTTATCTTTCAGTATACTCATATATTTTTACAAAATAGTACGGAAAATACTTTTTCATAGTTATTTATACCGCCAGCTGAAGGCTACGGCATGATTTAATATCTATAAAAAAGCCATATTTTTCAGAGCAATTTTCAAAATCTCTTCCACAGACATCGTAGCTTCCACAACAATATCTTTCAGCACATCTGCGGCCTCTCCTGCGGAATAGCCAAGGGAGACCAGTGCCTCCTGTGCTTCTTTTAACAATGCTTTTTCCGGTGCGGACGCTCCTGTATCCGCAATGTCCAGTTCTTCCTCTGGCAGGATCGATGCCAGATCCACCTTATCTTTCAATTCGATTATCAGCTTCTGTGCTGTTTTGATACCGATGCCCGGCGCTTTGGCGATAGCTTTTGCATTATCGCCGGAAACGGCAACACATAGTTCTGTCGGTGACAGTGCCGACAAAATTCCAAGAGCACCCTTCGGACCGATACCGCTTACATTTAACATCATCTTAAACAACCGCAGTTCTTCCCGGTTCTGAAAACCGAACAGGGAAAAGCAGTCTTCTTTTACATGCAGATAGGTATAGATCTTTACTTCTTCTCCCAACTGCGGCAGACGGTCTATGACAGAAACCGGTACATCAATCTGATATCCGATGCCATGATTGTCTACCACGATATGTGTTGTTTCTACTTCTTCTAATGTTCCTTTTATATAGGAATACATACCTGTATCTCCGTTTCCTTCGTTCTGTTTCTTAGCACTTGTATTAATAACAGTATCATTTACTCTACACTAGTACAAACTACTTATAGTCATATCAAGTCCATAGTGTAAAAATACTTTTTTCATGACTATTTCGTCATCGTATCAAAATCTGATGCATCTGCGCCTTTGACTTCGATCACAACTTTGTTTGGAAGGCATACGATGGTCTCGCCTTCTTTGGAGATTGCTTTCTGATCCACACAGATCTGATCCGGACAATCTGCTTCGGTAACATCTGCCTTGCAATCTTTGATGATAAGATGGTTTGTCTCTTTTCCAGCAATGATAATGGGAATCTCCTGATCTTTGGTCAGATCATAGGTTCCATATTCTTTTCCGGCAACAGTTACGGTTACTGTTCCTCCCTCCGGCTTTTCCCGTGTGTAAAAAACGGCTGCGAAAATGGCCAGCGCTGCTGCTATGATAACCAGAATCAGCAGATCTCTTTTCTTGAATTTCCTGACGGTATCCATTAAACCATCTCTCCTATATAATAGAATCCACGACACTCTTTCAGCTCTACATCAACAATCTTTCCGATCAGATTTTCACTGCCTGCGAAGTGTACAACACTGTTATTGCTCATGCGACCGGTTACCAGATGTTCGTCCTGCTCATTGACAGACTCCACCAGAATCTTCTGTGTGCTTCCTGTATACTGTCCCGATTTTTCAGAAGCATGCTTCTGTACCAGCTTTAACAAACGGTCAAATCGATTTTTTACAACATCTTCCGGAATCTGATTATCCATAGAAGCTGCCGGCGTGCCGGTTCGTTTGGAATAGATAAAAGTAAATGCGCTGTCGTATTTTACTTTGTCTACCACATCTAATGTCTCTTCAAAATCTTCTTCTGTCTCTCCCGGAAAACCTACGATAATATCGGTTGTGATCGCAATATCCGGAATTGCTGCACGGATACGGTCAACAAGTGCAAGGTACTGCTCTTTCGTATAGCGACGGTTCATCTTTGTAAGAATGTCTGTACTTCCGGACTGCAACGGCAGATGGATATGTTTACAGATCTTTTTCGATGCAGCCATTACCGCGATCAGTTCATCGGAAAGATCCTTCGGATGAGAAGTCATGAAACGGATGCGTTCCAGTCCCTCAATCTTTTCAATCTCCTGTAACAGCTGTGCAAAAGTCATCGGATGCTCCAGTGTCTTTCCGTAGGAATTTACATTCTGTCCCAGAAGCATGATCTCGATAACGCCATCTTTTACCAGTGCTTCGATCTCATGGATGATCTCCTGGGGTTCCCGGCTGCGTTCCCGTCCTCTGACGTAAGGCACGATACAGTAACTGCAGAAATTGTTACAGCCAAACATGATGTTGACGCCGGATTTGAAACTATATTTCCGCTGGTTTGGCAGATTTTCTACAATCTTATCCGTTCCTTCCCAGATCTCTACGGTCATTTTATTGGACTCCACTGCTTTTACATACAGTTCTGCAAACTGAAACAGATTATGAGTTCCAAAGATCAAATCTACAAAACGATAGCTCTGCTGAATCTTTTTTACAACTTTTTCTTCCTGCATCATACAGCCGCACATGGCGATCATCATATGCGGATTTTTCTTTTTGTATCCATGAAGATAGCCCAGTTTTCCATACACTTTATTGTTTGCATTTTCCCGCACGGTACAGGTGTTGTAAATAACGAAATCTGCTTCTTCTGTCTCTGCCGGAAGATAACCGATCGTCGTCAGGATGCCTGTCAGTTTTTCAGAATCTCTTGCATTCATCTGGCAACCAAAGGTTTTTACAAAAAAGGTAAGTTTATGTCCGGCTTCCGCTTCCATCTTTTTTACATAGGAAGCTGCTTTTGCGATAAAATAATACTGCCTCGCCGGCTCTTCTGCCGGAGCTTCTTCTGTCAAATCTATATCATCTATAATATGTTTCAATTCCATCTGATTTGAGAAATCAATACTTGTATCCATTCTGTTTTCCTTTCGTCCATGTGTTCGATTCTTCATTATAGCTGATATATTATCTTTTTTCAATATTTATTAATGAAATAAACATAATGCCTTTGATATCTGGGTTGAAGTCGCATTTCCGGATGTTTACAATGTGATTTTTTATTTATAATGCAGAAAAAGCAAAAGAGACGATATTTGCTAAATTATCATCTCCTTTCACTCTTTATTGAAACACTTTTATAACGGATTGCTCATCATGAAATCAAATTACATTTTCATACTCTAGTAAAAATAGAGGTTTACATTTTTATGCATAGCTCGCAATACATCTTCCAGCGCATGGATGATATTTTTTCGTGCTGTGATCTCGAATGGCAGGTTTTTCTGAGAATAATTGGCATTCACTGCCTTTCCCACAAACAGATTTACGGTCGTGCATTCATCGATCAGATAATTTGCGATTTTGGATGCCCCGTTTTCTTTTGCCAGCTCATCAAACAGATCAAGTGATACGTCATCCTGCGTATACTGCTGCAAAAGTTCGATCACATGGTTCAACGTGATCACGCCTTCTGTTACAAGATCTATTCCCCGTATTTTTGAAGTCGGTGGAATAACCGGATCCAGATTGTCCACGGACATGACCAGATCTTCCCGCAATTCTCTGGCAACAATCTGGCTGGTAATGCCGCCACTCACGATCTTAATGCCCTCCTGTCGGATAAAATCACGTACCATACGGCTGTCGTCTGCCTTGTTTTCCGGCGGTCCGGTCATAATATTTACCACTTTTTCTTCTATGATACGGGCAACGGCAATAGTCGTATCATCTCCCGGTTCCTGCAGATACAGATCATCGCATGCCTGATTGATCATGCCTGCCATGTGGGAGGCAGACTGCGTCTGTCCGTAGACTTTTAAAGCATATTCGGAAATATGTTTCCAGTCCCATCCGTAATTATACACATCTCCCGCACTGCATCCGATACAGCCATCACTCATCAGCACAAACGCATCATGAATCTTTACCTGAAAACGGTATTCCCGTATCTTTTTGCCTTCAATCTCACGCTCGACAAACGGGATTTTCTGAATCTCTCCATCCCGGATGAAAATGCAGCCCGGATTATCAAATTCCACCAGATATGCGTCGCCCGACTGAAAGATCTGTAAAATACTGAAAGTGGAATAGGCGACACCATTGACAGAAGATACCGGAAGGGTACGAGCAATGGTTGTTACCGCCTCATCAATCTTCAACTTATTGAAAAAAAGCGTGCCCAGAATCTTGGATGTCAATGTGGCCAGAATATTCGCACGGATACCACTTCCCATGCCGTCTGCCAGAATCAAAATCTTGGAATCATCCGTTGTGACAAGTTCTACTATATCACCACAGAGTTCTTCTCCGTGCTTGTTGAGACTCTTATATGCCATGTCTACATATACATTCATCTTCTACACCTCGTCTTCCAGAATGGAATCTCTCAACTGAGTCAGAATCGCTTTTGTCTCTGCCGTCGTTTCTCCTAAAAGACCGGCAATCTCCTGTGCTGTCTGCATCTGTTTATCAATAACAGACTGAGCCACTTCTACCGTTTTTAACTTTCGACGCAGGATATGTTCTGCACGTTTTTCCTCTGCAGTTGCATCTTCAATGATTGCCAGACAGCTGTCAATATTATCGATATATACAACCGTAAGTACAACCGTCATATGATACATCGGCCACTGTACTTTCTTGTGAAGCACATTTTCTCCTGTTTTAAAGACAGATTCAAATTCTGTCGGATCAATAAAATCAAACAAATACATCTGCAGTGCTTTGCCCCTGGGTGTCTTAAAGATTTCAGCTGCTTTGCGGTTATACTCTGTGATCCGAAGTTCCCTGTCAAAGATCAGGATTGCATGTGGAGTAGTATCCAGAACTACATTTGCCTTAGAACGGGTAACTTCAAAGGTTCGCAGCAGACACATGGAAGGTTCTGCTTTTCCCTGATAGATTGCAATGGCTTTGTCTCGGCAGGTGGAATATCCGCAGGCGCCACAGTTAAACTCTTTCGTACTGTTACTTTTACCGATGGTTTTTAAGATTTCCTGAATCTCTTCCTCCGTAGGAAGTTGTTCCTCTACCCGTTTACAACGGTAGGTGCGAACCATTTTTTCTTTTGGAAGCGGAAACGGAATCTCCGGCATCAGATGCAATGCTGAATTTTCAATATCCATGCGGGCTTTAAAACGGTATCCTCTGCGTTTATCCACTCCAGGACCATTGACACAGACGCCATCACAACAGTCCAGCTCAATAAAACAGTTTTTGATATAACCGCGTTTCATACTGTGAAGCATTTCCCGGCAGTTTCCAAGTCCATTGACAGAAATATCCAGATATTTCCCCAGTCCTCCGGCTGCTTTTACAGAACGGATGATACCACAATTGACGGCATACAGCTGATTAACCTGTGGATCCGGATTTGCAA
>OLRJ01002273.1_pt1 | contig 14581 bp, 18 predicted proteins | sample 1672741 | NCBI WGS metagenome assembly OLRJ01 (sample SAMEA3136719, study PRJEB25190) | human gut metagenome | biome: human gut; feature: human-associated habitat; material: faeces | place: Austria | collected 2013
AAGGCTTCCAGCTCCAGGCCAATCAGACGTGAAAGACGCATATCCAGGATTGCGTCAGCCTGCAATTCTGTAAAGTTAAAGGTCTTTGCAATCTTTTTATCTTCCGTAATGCGGTATTTTATATTGTCAACTTTGCCTGTCATTAAACATTCTTTTGCTTCTGCTTTTGTCTTGCTGCCCCTGATTGTCTCAATCACGGCATCCAGGACATCAATCGCTTTGATTAAACCTTCCTGCACTTCTGCTTTTTCGTTTTCTTTTGCAAGCATTGTTGTGTATTTTCTCTGGTTTATATCAAATAAGAAGTTGATGTGGTATTCCAATGCAGATTTTAAGGAAAGTGTTTCCGGGCGACCGTCAGCGATTGCAAGCATGTTGACGCCAAAGGTGTCTTCCAGTTTCGTTTTACTAAGCAGGATTGTCTTGATTTTTTCTGCATCTTCTTCTGATACGTTTTTCTTTAAATCCAGAACGATTTTAATGCCTTCTTTTGATGACTGGTTGGAGATATCCACGATGTCCGGAATCTGTTTTGAATCAACTAACAATGCTACATCATTTAAGAAATTTGCAATGCCTGCTCCAATCATTGTGTATGGGATTTCTGTAATAATGAGGCGGTTTACCTGTCTGTTCTTTTCATGTACCACCATGCCCTGCACCCTGATTTTTCCGGTTCCGGTCTTGTAAATTTCCAAAAGGTCGTCACTGTTTGCAACAATGCCGCCTGTCGGAAAATCCGGACCTTTCACGAATTCCATCAATTCTTCAATGCTGGCATCCGGTGAATCCATTAAATATTCTTCCGCTTTCAGGACTTCCACTAAGTTATGTGAAGGTGTTGAAGTGGTCATGCCGACAGCAATACCTTCAGAACCGTTGATTAAGAAGTTTGGAATTTTTGTGGGTAGTACTTCCGGCTCTTTTTCTGTCTCATCATAGTTCGGAACATAGTCCACAACTTTTTTGTCCAGGTCAGCGAGGTAATTTTCCTGTACAATTTTCTGCAGTCTTGCTTCGGTATATCGTGAAGCAGCGGCACCGTCACCTTCAATAGAGCCAAAATTACCGTGACCGTCAACAAGCGGAATTTCACGCTTAAAATCCTGTGCCATCACTACCATTGCGTCATAGATGGATGAATCGCCGTGCGGGTGGAATTTACCCATTGTATCACCGACGATACGAGCTGATTTTCTGTAAGGTTTATTATAATCCAGCCCCAGCTCCTCACCCATATCATACAGGATACGGCGCTGTACCGGTTTAAGACCATCACGGATATCAGGGACTGCTCGTGCGATAATTACACTCATTGCATAGTCAATATATGACTGTTTCATAATATCTGAATATTCCTGCTTTATTATTTTCTCCTCAGCAGGTTCAAAAAGGCTTAACTGTCCGTCGTTTGAATCTTTTTTGCGCATATTCTTTCTCCTTGACTTTAGTTTTCTTTTTTGTAATATGCCGAAAAAATTAAAACAGGACAAATTTTGCGAAAAAAAATAAAGAGATGCCTTTTGCATCTCTTTGTAAATATAGTTAGTTGTACTGAAAAAGTCGTATGTCAGCAACATCGTTGCTGATTTTCTTTGTGTATATTTTAAGGATTTCGTTTAACTCCGAAATTGGAACATAAGAACCTGGCATATCTGCCGGATAAGGTTCGTATATTGTCTCACCGATATATGTTTCGCCAGCACTTCCGGTCCTGCAGAATATCAGTTTCTTCGGCAGACTGACTCTGAGATTTTTGTAGAGTAACGCGCCGATGCCGCGATATTCCATCCATCCATCAAAGAATGTGTAGTTCTGCATCCAGTCTTCCGGTGTTAAAAATATATTTTTCTTTTTGCAGTCTGTAATATAATCTGCATACACAGACTCGTTGTCAGATGGAAAATCTGGTATTGTGTTCTGCATCAGACGCACAAGTTTTTTCTTGTCAATTGTTAGATTATTTACGCAGATTCCGTAGATTTCTCGCATTCATACACTCCTTTTTTAATTACTGCAATTCTTTCTTATTTTTTACTTTTTTTGCCTCAATTACAACCTCTTCCTCTCCACGTCGGCTGAAGAAAGCGAGAACATCTTTCTTGTTTGCAATTCCTTCCAGAACATATCCATCACCAAAACGTCTGGAAAACCAGTCAGCTTTGCTTAAGTCTCTCGTCCAGGACATTCCGTCAGGATTTCTCCCAGGCGTTACACCACGATAAACAGTAAATGTCTCTGGTAAGTCTTTGTATGTTTTATACTCATCATCATACATTAGCGCCTGTTTATCAGCAGACTTGAACCACCGTGCAGACAATGACACCGGCACGTTCACGTCGCCGTTCGGATTTTCTTCCTCTGTCCAGAATTTTCCAAGCAGCATGCTAAAATCAGTTAAAGATAGACTTTCTTTTGCAAATTTAAGAAACGTTAGATAATACGATTGTCTCAGGATATTTACACATCCAAGAGCATCATCAATCTTGTCAATATCTTCCTCAACCCGTTTCGCAACTGCTGCAAAACCTTCAGGTGTCATAATATCCGTCATTTTATTGTTAACATACGAAATTCCAGATTCAAATATTGGATGCTGCACAACAATTGGCGAATACTCTGTTTCTTCTACTGGCATGTGGAGAAAAATTTTCAGTATATTCTTAATTGCTGTCAGGTCAGTTTCTTTCCTCATCTTTTTCCTTTTTCTTTTTTGGATTTTGTTTTTTGCTGTTTTTGCTTTTCTTTTTACATTTTAGCATACAGAACATATATTCGCAACATCTCTTTCCTGCAAAGAGAATGCCGGGAGCAAATCCAAGTAGCACTACTCTCTTCTGTTATTGAATATTTTTTAGTCAACTTTTTTTTACAGAAAACATATACAATAATTCCAGACAACAAAAACCGCTAGAGATTTCTCCAGCGGTTAGATATACTATTCCTTTTCTCCAAACACAGCCTTAAACTCATCTTCCGTCAGCGCCCTGCTGCAGGTATATACATACCTCGGCTTGGCAAGTTTAAGCTTGCCGCATGGCTCTTTCGGGTTTACCGGCTCAGCGCAGAAATAATTTTCTCCGCGGGAAAAGGCTTCTGCTGCCCATGTCGTCAGGTCAGTTCGGCGATACAATCTCGGTTTACCATCATCTTCTGCTGAATAGATATTAACACAGTCTTTCCGGAAGCATTTTTTTAAGTCTTCTTTCGTCTGTACTTTTCTTTTTCCGGCCCGAAGTTCTAGGCCATCCAGGATATCCTGAATTCTTTTTGGGAATTGCTTAGTTTCACTCATTTTTTCTCCTTTCTAGGCAATGTCAGCATCGTTTCCGTCCTGGTCTACAAGACGAAAACCATCATGACAATATCCGGTTTTATCAGACAGCCAGTCGGAAATCTCATCCAGGTCTGTCATATCTTCAGGAATAATCATCTCTGTCGGAAGTGACTCCAGAATTTCGCAGGCCTCATCGTCCATTTCGTTGTCGGTCACGTCCCATTTAATGTCAACAGCTTTAAGCATCTTTTTCTCCTTTTCTTTTCGATAATTTGCGAGATATTTATCCAGTTCTCCTGCTGGCACAAATTCCATTTCAACAATAACTGTCAACCCTTTTTCAATGCCTTTATCCGGCATAGTCCATTCTTCGGATGCAATTACTGTTTCATCATCACCATAAGAATCACCGTCAAGCGGAATGATTTTGCCGTTTGTTACCTTAAAACAGCCGCAAAACTCGCCATCAATATTATTGCCGGTTACCGGTGGAACGTTTCTCTTTTCGTCATATCCACGATAAGAAACGTAATCAAAATTGTTACCGGCGATAATATCACCAATTGTAGGATAAGGTTTTGTGTATTTTTTTAACATTCCTTTTTCCTCCTTTCTTCAGCTAAACCAAACAGACGTTCTCTCAGTTCACTGCCATCAAAGAACTTTTTATCAACAACAACTACAAGTTCTTTTTCGAACGGCTCTGCGAAGAACAATACCGGTTCGGCTTCGTCATATGTTTTATCGTCTGAAACGATTTTGCCGTCCTTAACTTTAAACCATCCTATGACGCTTCCGATTTTGTTTTCTGTTGCTTTTGGGATATCATTTTCGATATCATACCCGCAATACACTACAACACTGTAGTCCTTCCCGGCAATCAGGTCTCCGATTGTCATCGTTGAATCAACTTTCGTATACATGATTTTGCTCCTTTCTTGAAATATAAATTTGATTGCATATTTAATATGCGGATTTTTGCCGGCGAAGAAAAAAGAGCAGCCATCGGCTGCTCAAAAATCAAATTATATTTCAAAAATATCCTGTGAGTGCTTCATCGCCTGAAGTGCGTAAGCTTTCAATGTAGTGTATTTTGATGCATTGTCAGAAAAATCGTTAGATTTTTCAATATGCTCAATTATGTTCTGCAGGGCTTCATCGGTAAACATTCCTGATTTGATATATTCAGCCATTAATTTCTCACCATCTTTTTCTGCGATAGTGAGCACAAAGACTTTTTCTATATTTTCGCTGAGAAATTCATCCACATCTTTTCCTGGATATAGTTTACTGTGTTCTAATGCTGTCGCGTATTTCGTCACTTGTTTGCTTTCAGAATATGTCTCTGGTGGAGATGTAATCTTTCCTTTTGCATACAGTCTGACTCGTCTTGCGATGACATTAATGCTGTCCATCTCTTTCGGCATTACGATTGGCTGCAGTCCATCAATGTGGAGCTTCCAGAAATCACAATCGTGGCCAAGAGATATTCCTAATGACCTGATACCTGCACTTACAGCGTTGAGATTAGCCTCTTTTGTGTAGATATTTGCTGCATTGCAGAATGCATACCTGCCAATCTCATTTAATGATGATGGCAGGTGGACATTATACATCTTGTCAGATGTGATGCGGGAAATTTCTCCATTATTCTTAAGAGTTGAAGTACTGAAAGCATGAGACCCAACATATTTTAAACCTTCCGGAAGGAAAATTTTAGTGAGCTGAGTATTTTGAAACGCACTACATCCAATTCTTTTTGAGTTTGGACCAAAAGAAAAATCTTTAAGATTGATACAGTTCATGAAGGACATATCACCAATGTCTTCAATGCCTTCTCCTCCATCTACACATTCCAGAAACATATTGCGATGAAACGCATACTGTCCAATCTGTTTCACAGAATCTGGAATGACAAGACGGTTAAACTTGCATTCATAGCACGCATATTCGTAGACTTTTTTGGTGCCTTCATGGATTTTAACTGTTCCTCTTCTGCCAAGCGGACAGAAAATCAGATATTCGAAATCTGCTGTATAGACTAGCCCGCCATCAGAACAAAAACCTTTGCCTGAATCAATTATATCTACAACTTCCAGCTCTTTCAGTTGTGATGAAAACAGGTAATCTTGCACTTCACCTTTTTCAAGATTGTGATTCAGGTTTTTGATGATTACTTTTAGTATCGGTTCTGAGAATTCAAGCCGTCCAATTTCAAGGTCATGGATTACATTTCCAAGGTCTTCAAACGTTTCAACCGTCAGGATATTGTCAGAAAATTCAATGCCTGTTCGCATATTTTTCTCCTTTCTTTTTACATATATATTTAATATGCGGGATTTTTACATACAAAAAAAGAGCAGCAAAAGCTGCTCAGAACATATGCGTTTTTGTCAAATCTGAAAAGTATTTGTGTTTTTGCCAATTGTGTCAAGCACATATGCTTTTAGCGTCGTCAAATTTCTTCTCTCGCCGGTTTTTTCAATCTCTTCAAGTATTTTTTTTAACGCTACATCAGTAAATACTCCATCTTTGATAAGGCTGACCATAATTTCCTCTCCACTATCATCTAACGATGTAATAATCAGATTTGTAAATATTACGCCAATATTTCGCGTGATAAAACGTCTAAGATTGCCATTCGGGTACAGCCTGCACTGCTCCAGTGCCGCAGTCAGACCGGTTGAATCAGTACTGTACTGATAAAGTTCTGGTGGTACAACCTCGACTTTAGATGGCTTATTTATCATGGCATTGATTTTGTTGGCCATTGATGTCGCATATGATTTAGTAGAACAAGACTTTGGAACTATCACATCCGGCTTGCCTTTAATCTTTAAGGGATAAATGTAACTTTCTGAGGAAGTCCTTTATCATACAGTAGCCTTTCAAGGCTGTCCACATTATGGAGTACAAGATTTTTTACATCTCTTAAGTCCACTTCTTTCGCGAAGGCAAAAATCTGTTCCTCTTCATCCGGAAACACTACTTCTTCCACCGTCGGGTCAACATCAATCAAGATTCTTCCTGCCATTTTCACACCAAGTGTAAAAGGCTGTTCCATGAATGCAGAACCGGCAAAAGCATTCTCGTTACATGATATACAATACCTTCTTCGGGTACTTATCTTTGTGCTCTTACAGCCTTTGAATGCATACGCTCCAATATAATACACATCCGGGATTTCAATCACCTCATCTTCTGCCGGACAGAATACATTTTTTAATGTTTTTCCGCCAATATTGCTGACAAGATACCGGCCAGACTCAAAAGTCCTGATGTCCTTTGAAACCACACATTTCACATTGGGGAAAAGAGTGTTTGGAATTTCAATTCTATTAACACCTTTTTGAATAGTCAGGTATTTAACTTCCGGAAACGACTTCTTGCTATCAGGCATATTAAGACAATATTCTAAAATAAGATATTCTATCCCAGGCTGGACATCAATATCAACCGCCTCACTTGTCAAATCATCCGTCTCAAACGTATACGTTACGCCATTCTTTGTTTCTTTTCTCATTTTTTTTATTTCCTTTCTTTTTTTTGTTTACACATACAATATGCCAAAATCCTCAAAGCAGAAAAACGCCCGAAGAAATTAACCTTCGGGTTGTCTTCTTTCCAAGATTTTTAACAATATCACCTGAATCTGCGGCAGCATTGCAATAAAGAACACGCCAAACGCTGCCATCCACAACATGAATCCCAACACCAGAGCCGGTCCAACGTCAATTAGGCTGCCGCTTGCCGCTTTTTCAATCAGCGCGCAGACTCCAGCACAGAGCAGTATCATTAGCATAAACGCTGCAAACAGGTTAACAATAAACATCCCGGCATACCATGCAGCCTTCCACCATCCACTTTTTGTTTTTCCTTTTTCGTTTATCTTTTTGCTTACCGGCATCAGGAACCATCCGCAAATCGGTATTAGAATCAGCAGCGGGATTGAGAACACGGCGAAAAACATCCAGTCGTCTTTAGCAGCAATAAGCAGAATCGCCCAGGTGATGATGGCAATGATTTCTGTGATGAGGTTAACTTTTCCAGAAATGGTCAGATTTTTAAGCATATTTTTACCTCCTGTTTTATTTTTGTATATACAATATGCCGAAAATTTTCTGCAGGCAAAAACAGCCGCAGGCATCCTGCGGCTATAAAGTAAAAGTAATTTATTTTTATTTTTTTATATTTGTTACGTCATCCTGCAATCCCAACAACTGCCAACGCAAATAATGATGCAAACGCAGCCAGCCATACAAGCCAGATTGGCAATTTTGCTCTTAGCGGCTCAACTTCTATCGCATACGGAATACACAGTATCATTAAAATGAAAATACTACCAATCAGCTTTAACATATTTCTGCTTGCTGGACTTCCTACTATATATCTTATCCAGACATACCCAACAAGTAGCGAATAAATGAGATTTGCAACACTGTACCACCGTTTTACCGTCATACTTATGTTGACAATCTTAGTATTTCTGTGTTCTTTATTGTCGGAGGACAAAGTTTCGTCTTTGTTTACACCAAGTTTTTCTGTTGTGTTATTCACATCGTTTTTCATTTTCTTTCTCCCTCTTCTCTTCTTCCATCTTCTCCCTCCATGTCACTCCTACAGCAATCGCCGACCAGACATCTTTCTTTACCCCGAAGAACACGTCAGGTTCTTTTTTAGTTCCTTTTCCATTTTTTTTATCTGTTTTTGCATACCGGTCAATCAGCGCCTGACGAATATTTGCGTCTTTCGCCCGCAGGGTATTGCAGAGACAGAGCTTTTCTTCTTTTCGGTAGATTCTGTCAACCGGAATGCTTCGGTCTATTGCTGCCTGGATAAGTCTTCCGTTCCACAAGATGGATTCAATTGTGCTCTCTCCGATTGCCATTCCGAAGCTCTGAAACTGTTCATAAACCAGCTGGTCATAGTCGTCATTTTTGATTATCTGCATTAGGACTTCATTCGCGATTCTACCGAATGATAATAGCTCTATATCGTCTTTATCAAACCGCATGATTGCATAGCCGGATTCTGTAGTTCCGACATCTATTGCGAGAATTTTATCTGTCATTTTTTTGTCTCCTTCTTTTTGCGTATATCGTTAGTATGCTGGAAATTTCATGAAGAAGAAAAAAAATGAATATTTTTTTCTTGAAGCAATATTTTTGTCATATTAACAGTAAATCATCAAATTTACAGTAATTAAGTAGTATGATATAATAATATATGAAATGGAGGTGTGCATATGCGACACATTAAAGAAATATTTAATCAAAAAGACCTATCACTTATTGATAATGAATATAATGAATTTTTACACAAGAAAGAAAAATATCTACAAGACAAAACAAACGATAATTATTTAGAATTAACTTTTGCTTATGAATTAGTTGATGCATACCTTAAAAGTGCTTTGAGTGATGGATATATTACTTTAAATGAATTACAATATATTAGAAATGAATTAAAGGAGGGGCTTACAGAATGAATTTAAATAATCATATTACAAAAACACTATTAAATGAGTATGCTGGCTCCGAAAAAAAGAAAACAGTACTTATGGATGATGGGAATAAATATTTATTAAAATTTCCTGACCCAATAAGAGAAAAGGGTAAAGATTTGTCTTATATTAATAACGCTATTTCAGAATATATATCATGCTCTATTTATAATATAATCGGAATTTCTGCACAAAAAACAATTCTTGGCGAATATATTGATGAGAAAGGAAAACAAAAGATAGCATGTGCATGTCAAGATGTGAGAAAAAATGGAGAGATGATGTATGAAATTAATAAATTAGAGTTAAGCAGCCTTGATAATACTCACGCCAGAACATTATCGTTCTCGTATATGGATGAGGTTTTCAACAAAATGGATGACACTATATCTAAAGAATTGTTAAGTGATTTTTATTATAAGATGTTTATTGTTGACGCTTTTATTGGTAACACAGATAGACATAATGGAAATTGGGCTTTATTGCAATCTTCTGATGATATTCGAATTTCTCCAGTATATGATTGTGGGTCCTCTCTTGCTCCTCTTGTTGATGAAAGTGTTGTTTCTTCAGATGCTGGAGTAAAATGCGCAATGAACACATCTTCTGTATTAGTGGATGATAAAGGAAAACGTATCAAATATTGTGAATTTTTTAAAAATGAATTAAGTCCAAGAGTACAAAAAGCATTGTTGCAAGTGGTACCAAATATTAATCTTGATGAAGTTGATAAATTAGTATTTAATACTGAATATATTTCAAAAAATAGACAAGATTTTTATTTTAGTTTTCTACATACAACATATGAAAAAATATTAATTCCTGCAATTGAAAGATGTTTTACTCAACCGGAAATTTCTTTTTCTGATTTAACACCAGATAAGTGCTACGATTTCTATAAAACTATTATTCGGCCACTAAAAGAGAATGCAACTTACCAAAAACAATCCTTAGATTTTATTGGTCTTAAAGATTATCAATATTCTAATGGAGGAAAAGGTAAAATTTTTATTTATAAAAATGAAGACGTGGTTGGTTTAATATCTTCTCGCAGCAATAATAAGGAAACTAGAGAAAATTATGCAAAGCTATCATCATTTGGATTAAATATTGAAAAAGCTATTAAATCCATTAAAATAAAACAGGAAAAAACAAGCCAGGCTCAAATAGAAAAAGCTAATTTAGAGATGCATAAAAGCGAAGAGCTTTTTTATAATAATGACTCACATGATGATTTTGAAGAAAGATAATATTTAAAAAGCGAGGCTTTTCTGCCTCGCTTTCATTGTTTTTGCAATATACAATCACACACCCATTTCTCTTCTTAGTTCATCAACCTTCTTTCTTTCCGCATCAGTAATCTCACACCATTCAAAATACTTCTCCCAAAACTCATCACATTCTTTTTCAAGCATTTTTCTGTATGTTTTTTTGAAGTATTTGCAATAATACTGCCATTCTTTCTGACGGTCAAAAAAGATGCCATGTTCTTTCGTTAAGACTAATTTTTCTTTTGGCTCCTTTTCTTGTATTTTTTTGCATTTAAGGGTCAAAATTCCTGACTCAATACTTTTTCCAAAGTCAGACATTTTAAGGTAGTCTTCCGACTCGTTTTCTGTCCATTTTTCAGCAAAAGCCTGACGCAGTTTTTCGATTTCTGGTTTTATTCTGTCAGTTTCTGCAGTATGTCTTATTGAAAACTGGTCCATTTGAGAAGACAACTCTGCATATTCAGGAGTACCTTTTTCAAGGTTTTTAAGTCGTCCTTCTTTTAATGCGTCAAACCATTCACGCATAATTTTGTCAGCTGTTTCGTGCAGTTTATTTATCTTTTTCATTAATTTATCAGACTCAACTGCATACTGATTAACGTCAGCGATTGACTTAAATTTAAAGTTGCTGCCGCCGTAATAGCTGATATTTTTGTGGCTTCTTTTAAGTATTTCTTCAAATTCCTTACCAGCATTTTCTTTGTAAACGGAAGCCTTCAGAAGTCCGTCTTCAATCACATGTGCAACCCAGTTGTTGTCATCGTTATTTGTAAGTTCAGGGTTAAAATCAAAAATAATGAAGTTTTTTCCATAATTGTACGCTAGAGAGCGGTAAGGGATTTTACTGCCATTACTGTAATATTTTAAATTACCTCCGTGGCCGCCGATAGAACCTTCTGGTGACAGTGACATCACATCAAAACTGTACCAAGGAAAGCATTTAACCTGTTCGCCGTTAAGTGTATCGTACATACCCATAATTTAATCTCCTTTTCGTTGTTATTTTTTAGATACATTGTTAATATGCGGGATTTTTGTGGAGAAAAAAGACAGTGGAAAAATCCACTGTCTTTAAAAATCAGAACAATTTTGTTACGTCTACCAGGTATTTTGCTGTATTTTTCTTAATGTACTCTACAGTCTTTTCTGACATTTCCACGCCAGAGCCCTCAAAAATAACGTTTCCGTCATTTTTAATCCTGCAGACACATCCCTCAGAAATCTGTTCTCTCTCGCCGTTCTCAAAAGTAACATCAAAAGGTTTTGCAAAAGCATAATACTTTCCAAGCCGAATTTTATTGGCCGCCTCAAAGTTTTCCGGGTGCTCTTTCACGGCTTCAGAAATACGTTTCAGCTTCTCTTCTATCGTCTCCTCCGGCTCATCCTTATGCATCGCCTTCAGCGCCTTGACATACCACTGACTATTGATATCATCATTGGTAATATCTTTCAGTTCTTCTGGATTTTCAATAATGCCCCACCAGCTCTCGGCTCCAAAAATGATTCGCTGCAGGTCAAAAACATAAATCGCCGGATTTGTTGCCATTCCAACTGTCAGTTCACCTGATTCTTCATTATAGCTCACCGTCTGAGACCACGGCTGATTTCCTAGATACAATCCAAGATATGTTTTACCGCCATATTCTTTATTACATGGCCGAATCTTGACCAAACTTCCGGCACGACCCATCATCAGCTGTTTCGGTTTATCACATTTGATACTGTTGACCTGAATTGGATACTCAATAAACCGACTTTTATAGTCCGGGCAGTTCTCACACTGCTCATTGCTGACGCATACAGACATATCATCTTCTTCTGTATCTCTTCTTTCCTGCATCAGTTTTCTGCAATATGTTTTGTTCATTTCTTTCCCCATATACGGAAAAGCATACTTGCAATTTTTCTGTTTTTCACTTGGTTTGTAATTTTTGTCCATTTTTTTTATTCCTTTCTTTTTAGAATTTTCGGATTTTCCGGTGTTTTTGTGTACACATACAATATGCTGAATTTTTTATGTAAAGAAAACGCCGGTATGAACGCTGCCGGCGTGTAGTATATTTTTGTGGTTTTCTTCTCTTAGACTTAGTCAGTCTCTTTCTTACTGCTATTATTTTTTGTAATTACAGCCACTGTAGACAGCGCAATTACAGCGATAATATCTGGCAGCACTCTATGCATGATACACGAAGACTCGTCTATGAACGGAAAATTTACCTCTGGGTCAGCATTATTGATTCGGATTTTGGACTTTGTGTTTGTTTTTACAGAGTTTTTTGGTTCTGTTCTTTCTGTTTCATATTTTTTTTCGTTGTAAGAGAATCTGTATGTGACGGAATCTTTGTAATCGTTAATGTTAGATATCTCTGTTGAAGTCGCCTCAACTATTGAGCTATTTTGATAATCTCTGTTGATTGTCTTCACATCCAGCGCTGCTACGATGATTGTTTTTGATATTAATATTATTGCGGCAAGCAGAATGATTCGCTCTGTCATTTTAAAGGCACTGTTAATCATGTCTATTTTGTTGTCTGAGAAGTTATTGCTAAGCATTCTTTTAAGCCTCCTTTTTTAGATTATATATATTTTGCAGGTTTTTTGTGAGAAGGAAAGAAACCTCTGACAGAGGATTTCTGCCGGGTAATTTAAATCTTCTTTTCTGTATTTATTTTTTCGTTTTTCTTCTTATTTTCTTCCACGATTGACGAAAATGTTACGCCCGGTGTCGTCGTAAACACGACATCCTCCGCTTTAACTTCCTCCGCCACAGACGGAAGCGTGCAGGTTGCCATCTCGTACAGACATAAGACTGCCAACTCAAGACACAATCCAATCAATACATCACAGAGCACGACATAATTGATATCATTATCCTTGAGAATCACCTCCGGGTTGTTTTTCTTAATCCGGATTTCCTTTTTGTCTCCTTTTTTGACTTTTTCTACGTATTGTATTTTGTCCGATTCGTATTTCTTGCCGGTGATATTATACCGATATGTTACATTGATATTTTCATCACTGGCACCTTCAATATCAACCACTTCAGCCATTACAAGCTGGCTTCCGGAATAATTATTGTAGTCCTTCCGCACGTGGAAAAATATAAACGCAGCGGCAATAATCACCGCCAAAACGCAGGCAATTTTTCTAAACAGTGATATTGTGTTCTTGATTCTTTCGGCTCTTTCAGCCAGTTCTTTTTCTTTTGATTTTTCCAAATCTTTCATATCTTCCATGTCACTCATTGGCAGATGCTCCTTTTGTAAGTGTTTTTTGCTCTATTTTTAATATGCTTGAATTTTTGGCGGCAGGAAAAATTTTGCGAAAAAATGCCGGCAGAATTTCTGCCGGCAGAGAATATTATTTTTAGCCAATCAGCTTAACAAGGTTAATTGATGCCACTACGTATGCGAAAAGACAAAGCGCAAAGGCAATATTATGCATTACTGCGGTCTTTATTGATGTTGTAATTATTTGTTCCGGAGCATTTCTTCGTATCCGGATTTCCTTTTCATCCCCCGCTTTAATTTCACTGACGGATTGTTTAGCGCTCTTCTCGTATTTATTGCTGTCATAGTTATATCTATATTTGACATTCAGCATGTCGTTCTTTGTGCCAGACACATTAATGACATCTGCTTTCACAACTTCGCTGTCTGTATATGTTTTGTAATCCGTCGCGGCATTTAGCATGAAGAGTATAGCTTCACCCACAAAAAATACAATACAAACAAAAGTAAAAACTTTTTTTCTTTTAGTAATATTTTTACCAATCATCTTAATCCTCCTCGCTTTCTAGAATTGCTTTTATACTTACAATATGCTTGATTTCTTGCCACCCGTGGATTTTTTAAAAAAAATACCGGCAGAATTTCTGCCGGCGTAATCTTATTTCTTAACATACAAATACCATAATAATATTGCAAATGTTACAAATACAAAAGCAGTAGAGGCGAAAGGAAAAATAGCATCAATTTCTTTCACATAAGGCATTACATCAGATGGGGCTTTGGTACTAATTCTTATTTCTCTTTTTTCACCAACCTTAATATTATTGACCTGTTCTGCATGTTTAATACATTCTGATTTATATTTTTGATTGTCATATCGGTATTCATATTTAATTTGAATATCACTGTTTTGGTTAACTGCAATACCTGTAATTTTTGCAATTACGGTATCACTATTTTTGTATTCTTCATGTAACGTTACGGAATAGTAAAATAATGGAATACTAATGAATAAAAATATGATTATCATTATTTTCGTAATTTTCGTATATTTTTCGGCCTTAATTGTTGTATTTTGCATCTGTTCTATCATAAACTAGTCCTCCTTACACATCCAAATTCGCTTCCGTCGCGTTACTGTAAATATACTCTTTTCTCGGCTGGACATCATTCCCCATCAGCAGCGCGGTCAAATCAGACGCCGCCTGCGCGTCCTCAATTTCAACCTGCTTCAGCATTCTTGTTGCCGGGTTCATAGTAGTCTCCCACAGCTGCTCCGCATCCATTTCTCCGAGACCTT
>OLRJ01002274.1_pt1 | contig 14580 bp, 9 predicted proteins | sample 1672741 | NCBI WGS metagenome assembly OLRJ01 (sample SAMEA3136719, study PRJEB25190) | human gut metagenome | biome: human gut; feature: human-associated habitat; material: faeces | place: Austria | collected 2013
GTATAACGGAACATTGTTTATGTCCCTGAACTCAAATAATACCAGTACTGCAGAGCATAAAGCTTTTATGAAAGAAGCAATGGATGCAAATCCGGATGCAATCTGGAATGTAGTAACGTTCCATCATTCTACTTACAGCGTTGCAAACCACTATACGGACAGCGACGTTATCCAGAGAAGAAAAGATCTGTCTCCTGTATTTTCAGAACTGGGCATCGATGTGGTACTGATGGGACACGACCATTATTACACCAGAACGTATATGATGGACGGAAGCAATCCGGTCATTCCGGAAGGAAATGATGTAAGCAAAGGCGAGGAAGCTCCTTCTGTAGTAAACAACCCATCAGAAGGTCAGGTTCTTTACCTTACTGCAAACTCTGCATCTGGAAGTAAATACTACAGCCTGAACGGAAGTATTTCTCAGAACGGAATGCCAAACTATGTGGCAGTACAGGATCAGAGCAGACGAACCAGTATCACAAATGTAACTGTAACAATAGATACTTTTAGCGTAGATACTTATTATACCGATGGAGCTTCACTGGATAAAATGGATACTTTTACCATTCGTCGGACAGAGGCACCGGTTATTACCGTAGATGAGACAGATACTGTTTTAAAAACCGGTCAGGCATTCAACCCGATGACAGGTGTTACCGCAAAAGACTGTGACGGCAATGATCTTACGGATCAGGTATACGTTACTGTATACAAAGTAAACGGGGAAAACAAAGATCAGGTATCTTATGTGGACAGCTCCAAAGAAGGAACCTATGAGATCAGCTATTCTGTAGAAGATGCATATGGTAAAACTGCTACAGCAGAGAGAAAAGTCACTGTGAAAGCTGAGAGTGGCAACACCGGAGATAACGGAAACACCGGAGATAATGGAGATAGTGGAAATACCGGAGATAATGGAGATAGTGGAAATACCGGAGATAACGGTAACAATGGAAACACTGGAGATAATGGAAACGGCGGAAATACCGGAGACAACGGAAACATCGGAAATAATGGAAACAGTGGAAATATCGGCAGCACCGGAAATACTGCAAACACCGGAAACCATAAAATTACAGCAACTGCAGATAAGACCACAAATGGCCGCAGTTCAACCGTAAAGACCGGTGATACCATGCTTCCGATCATTCTGTTCGTGGCTGTCATGGGTGTAGCAGGCATTACTGTTACAGCTGCCATGAAAAAGAAAACAGAGCTGAAAAAATAGCAATATGATATACGCGGATGGTAAGAAAGATCATGTACTGACGTACAGATTAGAAGAACACCGCAGTAATTTGAACAATCGTGCATTGTATCTTGCGCAATTTAGAAAGTTGGAAAAATATAAATGAGCAAACAGGAAAACTGGACAAAGAAAAAGGTCGGAGCCATTATCGCAGGCATTATGATCCTGATCGTACTGGCAGTCTGTATGTGGAATCATTTTTCCCCGGCATCCTATACGATGTATACATCGGAGCATGTGACATATGAAAAGGGAAAAGTGACAGCTGTGACAGCAGAGAATCTGGAACATGAAGAAAATTCCAAACGTTATCTGGGAACACAGACATTGATGGTGCGGATGAAAACGGGAAAGCTGAAAGGTCAGGAGATTGAAGTGTCAAACGAGCTTAGCACGACCCATAATGTACTTGCTAATGTGGGGCAGAATCTGATCATTCAAGTAGATGCGCCGGAAGGTCTGGAACCATATTATGGTGTATTCAATTATGACCGGACACCGGGTATCGTGATGATTCTTGCCATGTTTATCCTGTTTATGATCCTGGTAGGCGGGAAGAAGGGAATCCGGAGTATTGCAGGTCTTGTGTTTGCTGTATTTCTGATTCTGGCATTTTTGCTTCCCGTCATATACCGGGGGGGTTCTCCGGTGGGAATGGGTATCCTTACGGCGTTGTTGATCACAGTATTTTCCATGCTGCTTCTGAATGGCGTCAGCAAAAAGACGTGTGTCGCTGTTGCGGCTACGGTCGTTGGAATACTGGCGGCAGCAGTTATTTACTACATCTTTTCAGGCATCCTTCATATGACGGGATACAACCTGGAAGGCGCCGAAGAATTGATCCTCATTCAGAGCAATACCGGACTTCATGTGGGACAGATCTTGTTTGTTGGAATTCTGATCGCATCTTTGGGTGCGGTTATGGATATGACGATGTCTGTAACGTCTGCATTATTTGAGATGAAAACGGTTCGTCCGGAAATGAAACGTAAAGAGATCTTTGCCTCCGGGATGAATATCGGAAAAGATATGCTTGGAACGATGTGTGAGACACTGATCCTTGCGTTTGCCGGAACCGGCATTACAAGTCTGCTCATTATGATGGCATATGGAATATCTGCAAACCAGCTTCTGAGTTCGGATTACATCACATCGGAAGTGATGCACAGCCTGACCGGAAGCATGGCGGTTATTCTGGCCGTTCCTATCACTGCAGCGATGGCAGCAGTGCTGCTGGATCTCGGATACAGAACCGGAAAGGAATATAAGAAATATGAAGTTAAAAAAGTTATGGAAAAATAAAATACTGGCAGGAACGTTGTGTGCAGCAGTTCTCTGCTCCGGTTTTTCAATGGTCTCTTTTGCAAAGACTGATGGAGGAGACAAAATATTTGCCGGAAATACGTCAGTCAAAAATCTTTTTTCAGCTGAAAAAGATTATACACAGTATGTTGATCCTTTTGTCGCTACTGCAGTAGATAACGGACAGCAGTTTCCGGGGGCAGTCTCTCCGTATGGAATTGTAAAATTAAGTCCGGATACTTATCCCCATGTAAATGATGATCATGCCGGTTATGATTATAATGCATCTAAGATTGCAGGATTTTCACATACAAGGATCGAAGGCGTCGGCGGACAGGGCGCAGGCGGAGATGTGCTTGTTACACCGACGTATGTGGAATATACGAAGAAGCCAACGATGGACTCCCGTGCACAATCATTTTCGCATGAAAAAGAAAGTGCAACGGCAGGGTGCTATTCTGTGGAACTGACGCCGAATACCGGAACTGATACAGCAAAACAGGATACCTCTTTCGGAAATATCCAGGCGGAACTTACGTCTACCACGAGAACAGGATTCCATAAATATACGTTTCCGAAAGAGGGCAGAGTATCTCTGGTAACGGATTTGAATTACACTTATCATGGTATGGATATCCGTGATGCAAAACTTGACGTTTCCAAGACAAAAGATGGACGAGCTGTATTAAGCGGAAGATTTTCCGGAAAAAATGTCAGCGGACATGGAAAATATACGATGTATTTTTATATGGAAACAGATACGCCGGTAGCAGATATCCATACATGGAATGGCAGTCGTTACGGTACAGAGATGTCTCATCAGGGAAATGATCTTGGAAGTGTCCTGAGTTTTGACGTAAAGAAGGGACAGTGTGTACAGATCAAAGTGGGAATTTCGCCGATCAGTAGCGAACAGGCGAAGATCGATATGCAGGCAGAAGATGCCGGATGGGATTTTGCGGCTGTGCGTGCGGATGCAAAAGATGCATGGAACGAGATTCTTGGAAAAGTGGATGTTGACAGTTCTTCTGTCAGTGATCCGGATGGAAGTCTTACAAAACTGTTTTACACGCATCTGTACCGGATGTTCCAGACGCCTGTCAATGCTACAAGTACAAGCGGTACTTACCGTGGAACAGATGGAAAGGTATATCAGGCAGAAGGTTATACGCACTATGACTCTTGGACGTTGTGGGATGATTTTCGGAAATATCCGATGATCGGTCTGATCGCGCCGGACATCTATAAAGACATTATTCAGTCCGTGGCCGACATGCTAAATACAGGTATAGACGCCTGGGGAAATGACAGTCAGCCGGTGTTAACGGTAAGAAATGAACATGCAGTAGCGCTTCTTGCAGATGGCGTATCCAAAGGATATACGGATATCAAGGGACTGAACGGCGCATACGAGGCAACGAAGAAGATTGCAGACAATGCGGTAAACAGTTCCGTGGAAAAACAGGGATATTTTACTGGTCGAGTGGATCAGACCGTGGAATATGCCTATGATGACTGGGCGCTTTCTCTGATTGCAAAAGCACTTGGAAAGACGGATGAGCATCAGTATTATTTGCAGAGATCCTATAATTATAAAAATCTGTATCGGGCAGATGCAGTACAGACTGCGGATGGATATCTGGGTCTGCTCTGGCCAAAGGACAGCGCCGGAAACTGGATGAATGCAGATCCGGAGCGTTATGGCGATAATGGCCTGTATCAGGGAACGCTGTGGCAGTATACATGGTGGGACAGCAATGACGTAAGCGGTCTGATGGCGCTTATGGGTGGCAAAGAAAATATGCTGAAAGCATTGAACACTTTGTATGGCGCAAAAGGTGCTGATGCAGATGGAAAGAAAATGCTTCACAGCAATACCAATGAGATTGACCTTCAGACACCGTATTTATTCAATTATGCGGGAAAACCAAGTGAGACGCAGTACTGGGTAAGACAGATTTATACAGGAAAGACCTGGAACCGTTACAGCGGAACCGGGGAATACAATCCACCGCGTTATGAACAGGTATACAAGCTTTCTCCTGATGGTCTGATGCAGACCATGGATGATGATGCTGGAACGATGGCAGCCATGTATGTGTCTGCGGCTATGGGACTGTTCCCGATGAATCCTGGCGATGCAACGTTCCAGATTGGAACACCGTTTTTTGAAAAAATGACGTTGGATCTTGGAAATGGAAAGACATTTACGATCCATGCAGAAAATGTATCTCCGGAAAATTATTATATTCAGAGCGCTTCCTTAAATGGTAGCAGTCTTGACCGTACCTGGCTGGATTATAATGAGATCGCACAGGGCGGAGAGGTAACATTCCAGATGGGGGCAAAGGCATCTGACTGGGCAGAAGATGGTGTGACCGCGCCTTCAAGTTCAGACAAGCAGCCAGCCTCTGCATATGTCTATGAGGTCGTGTATGACAAGACGGATATCACTGCAGAAAATGGAATCGCAGATGCATCTGTGTCGGTTAAGCTTCGGGGTGGCGTATCTTTCAGCGATTCCACAAAGGATGTATCTGTGGAAGGACTTCCAAAAGGCGTGACTATGACGGCAGACAGAACGGATGATCAGACATTGACGCTGCACTTTAAAGGTCAGATTAAGAATGTACAGTCTGAATATGAGATCTACAACATTCAGATTACACTGGGGGACGGCGTATTTGCAGGCGGCGTGAAAGGAACACAGGTTAAAAATGCATCGATGAGCAGCATGTCAGCGCTTCGTCTGAATAATACCATGATACCATCTGCTTTAACTGTAAAAGCTCCGGAGAAAACAACTTATAAAGAGGGCGAAGAACTGAATCTGTCTGGTGGATCAGTGACTGTTGCATATGGAGGAAATGTATTTACAAGAGAGATTCCATTAAACAGCGAAGAACTTATTGTTGGCGAACTTCCAGATCAGATCGGGGAACTGGAGATTCCGGTTTCATACAGAGGATTAAAAGGAAACTTTAAAGTAAACAGAGAAGAAATCCTGCTTTCTGATATTATTGCACAGGCAAATGCAATGCTTGAAAGAACAAATCTTTCACAGCAGGGATTTGCAGATCTTCAGGCCGCAGTGGATGAGGCAGAAGCAATTGACCGGTATCCAGATGTGACGAAGGATGAGAAGACGGCTGCAATGGATAAGCTAAAAGCAGCGATGGAGAAAGCGGCAGCAGGAAGCCGCGATGCGCAGACCAGTGCATATGACAGGCTGGAAGCAGAAAATAAAGATGACTGGAGCGGTGGTTCATTAAAGACAGAGACCAGTGCGGACAGTACATCAGGCACTCAGATTGGTAATGTCGGCGCAACTTATGATAAAGCATGGCTGAAATATACGGGTGTTGATTTTGGCAGCAATGGTGCAAAGCAGTTCAGTGTACGTTATGTTAATAATTCCGGCCGATGCGGCGCCAATAACCGTCTGGAAATTTATCTGGATGCTATGGATGGAGAACCGCTGCAGACAATCAGCATTCCGGCGACAGCAAATAACTGGAATGCGTATGCTACTGTTACAGCAAATATTGAAAAAGAGATAACAGGCGTACATGATCTGTATCTCGTTATGCGTACCGATGGCGGAAATGCCGGTTATGTAGCAAACTTTGACTGGTTCTCCTTCACAGAAAAAGTGAATACAATCCAGCTGAAACTGGAATCAGAGAGCAAAACAGACTGGAGTGGCAACGGATTGAAAATTGAAAATGGAAAAGATGCTGCCGGAAACAGTCTGACCAATCTTGGAGGAACGACCAATGATGCATGGCTGAAATTTGCAGGATGTGATTTTGGCAATCAGGGAATGACAGAATTTGCGATTCGTTATGTCAACAATTCTAGCCGCTGTGGCAATCATAACCGGGTAGAGATCTATCTGGATTCCATGGGAGGAATGCCATATACGATAGTTTCTATCCCGGCCACAGGAAGCAACTGGAATGCATATGATGTGGTACAGGCACAGCTGGACAAAGCGGTCACAGGCACGCATGATGTGTACTTTAAGTTAAAGACCGATGGCGGAAATGCCGGTTATGTGGCAAACATTGACTGGTTTTCATTCAGTCGGAATGTGGCGTTGGAGAACTTAAAGAGCGTATATGCGGATGCGCAGGATATATTGAAGGAGAAAGCAGATTATGCCGAAGCAGATGTACAGCAACTGCAGGATGCGGTAACAGATGCAGAGACACTGCTGAAAAAAGAAGCTGCTTCCCAGGAAGAGTATCAGAGTGCAACGCAGAAACTGAACCGTGCGATGGGTAGAATGCATAAGATTGCAGATATTTCCAACTTGAAAACCCTGCTTGAGAAGGCAAAAGCCGCAGACAGTACACACTGGACGACAGAGAGCAAAGAAGCATTAAAAACAGCGGTATCTTATGGCGAGGATGTTGTGAAAAATACGTCCGCCACACAGGCGCAGGCAGCATTTGCTGAACAGAAACTGCAAAGCGCGCTTGACAATGGACAGGATATGCAGGAAGGAAACAAAAAAGTTCTCAAGGCGCAGATTTCGCAGGGAATAGCTGTCGGTCCGACGGGTTATACGGAAACATCTTATGCAGCACTGCAGGATGCTTTGAAAAAAGCAGAGACAGTGAGCAAGGATCGCTGGGCACAGCAGGAAGATATCGATGCAGCAGTTACAGCGATTAAAACAGCTGTAAAAGAGCTGAAAGAGAAATAATGTTTTGAATCTCCTTATAAAAACATGGTATACTGAAACATAATAGTTATACTGTGCCAAAAGAAAATATAAATGAAGTGATATGGCATAGTATGCGAGGGCAGCTATGCCATATTATATAAAGGAGACAACTATGCGATATCCAAAATTTTTACAAAAAGGCGGCATCATCGGTTTCGTAGCGCCGTCTTTTGGCTGCAACATTGAGCCTTATACGACAGCATTTGAAAATGCGCAGAAGAAATTTACAGACATGGGTTACGGTCTGGATCTTGGTCCGAACTGCTACGCAGGCTGTGGCATCGGCATCAGCAATACGCCGGAGAAGTGCGGACAGGAGCTGACTGATTATTATTGCTCAGATAAAAATGATGTACTCATTTCCTGTGGCGGCGGCGAGCTGATGTGCGAGGACCTGGATCATGTGGATTTTGACAAAATCCGACAGGCGCAGCCCAAATGGTATCTCGGTTATTCGGACAATACAAATTTTACATTTTTACAGACGACATTGTGTGATACGGCATCCTTATATGGCCCGTGCGTGGCATCCTTTGGCATGGAACCGTGGCATCCGGCAATCCGGGATTCCTTTGATGTGCTGACGGGGAAAAAACTGGTGCAGAACGGCTATGACAAATGGGAAAAGGAATCACTGAAAGATGAGGAGCATCCGCTGGTGCCTTATAATGTGACGGAGCCGAGAGTGCTACACTGCGTGCGGGCGGATGGAACTGCACTGCAGCAGCCGGATAGCAGCGTGAAAAATGCTGATGATGAGATCTGTGAAAACAGAGGTGCAGCTGCTGGAAAGAAACCGGCAGAGGCATGTGGCAGCCCGAAGGAAATCACAGAAAACAATATCTACAGGGGAGACAATATCTGCATGGAAGGCCGTCTGATCGGTGGATGTCTCGACATTCTGGCGAATCTTGTGGGGACAACTTATGATAAAGTCCCGGAGTTTGTGGATAAGTACCAGGAAGATGGCATTGTATGGTTTATGGAGGCCTGTGATCTGAACGTAATGAGCATCCGCAGGGCACTGTGGCAGCTGGAGCATGCGGGTTGGTTCAAACATGTGAAAGGCTTTCTCTTCGGACGTCCGCTTTGCCACGGGGAAGAGTTCCTTGGTCTCGAGCAGTACAGCGCCGTGACCGGAATCCTTGGAAAATATCATGTGCCGATTATTATGGACATCGATATCGGACATATCCCACCGGCAATGACACTGATCAGCGGCAGCTATGCGAACGTCAGAAGCGATGGCAAAGAGATGGAGATCCGTATGGAGTTGAAGTGATAGTTACTTTCTTCTTGCTTTCACAACAGCTATCACACAGATCACAGCCCCTACGATCAGTGCCAGCAGACCGACATTTCCGGAAGCGCATGTCTCCCAGTCGAGAAAATCAATGGTATGTTTTGGCAGAACATCTCCGACATAGAACATATTTGAAATCCCGTTGGCGATCAGTACCCATACACCACAGATCGCAATGGTAAGTCCTGTTTTCAGCAGACGGCTGCATTTCTTTGCAAAATAGAAGATGAAGAAGATAATCCATGCAAGCACGGCGCAAAGTGTCAGTATGCCAAAATCATTTTTCATCTGTACAGAAGCAAATTCTGTTGTGTAAAACAGATAACCGAAAAATACCATGAGGTAGATCAATACGGTGTCAATTCCCATACAGATCAGTCCGTTGTGCCGTTTTACAAGGCTGTTTTCCGGGTAATGGTACAGGATGATTGGAAGAAAAATGCCAAGCAGTCCGAGACTGATGCCAAGGAGTGCCATAATCAGCCAGTCGCCGCCCAGTACGATGCGGCAGGCGCACAGCAGATAGATTAATGAACCGTAGAAAAACCAGAAACATTTTTCTGCACGCTTGGTTTTGGTCATGAGCGGGATGTTCAGGAAGGAAAACGGCAGCGCCAGTCCGCCGATCACGATGAAAAACCAGGAGAGCCGGTGTTCTGTTGCCAGATTCCCTATAAAACACGGCACTAAAACTGCCAGATAGCAGATGTAAGTGATCCAGGTGTAATTGCGGATGATGCGTAGATATCCCCGGGACTGCATCTCGATCTCGCGCTGATGCATATCATCGCTGGCGGTCAGAAGCTCATGTTCTGAAATATGAAGCAGCTGGCACAGACTGGTTACCAGCGTCATGTCCGGATAGGACAGCCCCCGTTCCCATTTGCTGACAGCGGATTCAGAGACAAACAGTTCTTTCGCAAGTTCTTTTTGTGACAGTCCGGCGTCCAGCCGTTTCTGCCGGATATATTTTCCAAAATTTTCTTTATGTTCCATGATGTAGACCTCTTTCTATAGGAGAATGATTGTTTGGATGCATTCACAGATATGGACTTGTAAGGATTCATAATATGATATGGAGAATACCTGTCATATAACAACAGTTCCATTTTGTGAATGATATTATCTGTCCTGCAGGAACAGAGTAGTGATGCAATATATCATCACTGCCTTGTGCTACCGTTATAGCAACAATCTGAAATAAGGTCAATAATTTTACCGTAAAAAAAGACCCGACCAATGGTCGAGTCCAGTGTTTTCAGTGCTTTCCGGGATTTCTGTATTTCGAGAAAATGGATAAAATATAGAATCCTTTTATATGCTGAGATTTCAAACAGAGACAAACAGTTCTGAAAACTTATAAAATCTGTGCCGGAAATTAGCGGGAAACGATCATCTTACAGATCGGATTTCCTGCGGAAGAGAACTTCTCTTCGTATTCTGTCATGACATTTCCTTCATTTAATTCTGCATCATGATGCAGGTCTCTCGTGCATGCATCCAGCTTCCACCCCGCCGGTTCCACCTGTTCCAGTGAGAAAGTAAACAGATCCTGATTATCAGTCTTGAATTCAATATGTCCCGCCGGTTCCAGGATCCGGTCATAGCGGGCCAGAAATGCCTGAGAAGTCAGACGGCGTTTCGCATGACGATCTTTGGGCCACGGATCGGAAAAGTTCAGATAGATCCGGGCAATTTCCCATTTGTCAAACATATCCGTGAGTTTCTCTGCATCCATGCGGATGAAACGGATATTTGGCAGCGGATCTTCTTCCATTTTTTCCAGTGCACGGATGAGGACGCTGGAATATTTTTCGATACCGATATAATTGATATGCGGATTATGACGCGCCAGCGTCATAAGGAAACGGCCTTTTCCCATGCCTACTTCGATGTGGATCGGGTTATCATTTCCGAAAATGTCAGCCCAATGGCCTTTCTGTGGATTTTCCTCCAGAATACAATACGGATTTTCTGCGATCACTTCCCGTGATCCCGGTATATTTCTTAAACGCATAAGTTGTTGTGGACAGACGTGTCAGGGGACTGTCCGTGTCTCCTTCCTGATAATAAACTTTTATTAAGATTTATTTTACATAGCTTGTCAGGAAATGTAAATCCTATTATAATGAAAATTGTATGTTTTGCAGTTGATTATAAGAAGGACAGTTTTGTCTGAATAATATATTGCGCCACAGTAATTGCAGAAGTGAATGAAAGAAACTTGTTATCATGTTTGTGCGGACGCCTGAAAGGGTGGAACTGTTATGTGTGTGGCAGATAGGGATAAATGAATGAAGAATAAAACAAACAAAAGAAAAACAATCAGAAAAGCGCTAAGTACCGTCCTGCTGGGACTGCTGGTAATCACAGCCAGCTTTTCCATGACAACGAAACCGGCATTTGCCGATACCCAGTGGCCCGACCCGGGACCGGACAGTATCGAATCCCAGTGCGCGATCGTTATGGAAGCAAATACCGGGACGGTATTATATGAGAAAAATATGCATACTCAGTGCTACCCTGCAAGTATCACAAAGATCATGACAACTATGCTGGCACTGGAAAATTCTTCTCTGGATGAGACGGTAACCTTTTCCAAAGATGCCGTTTACAATACGGAAGGTTCCGGCATTTATCGAAATGTAGATGAGCATATGTCCATGAAAGACTGTCTCTATGCGGTCATGTTGGAGTCTGCCAACGAGTGCGCATATGCAGTAGCTGAGCATGTGGCAGGCGGGGATTATCAGAAATTTATCCAGATGATGAACGATAAAGCTACGTCCCTTGGCTGTCAGGAGACCCACTTTAATAATTGCAACGGTCTGCCGGACACAACTCATGTGACTTCCTGTTATGATATGGCGCTGATCGCCCGGGAAGCCATCAAAAATAATACCTTCCGTCAGATCATCAGCACTTCACGTTATGATCTGGGGGCAACGGATAAAAGTGAACCGCTTGCGATGTTTAACCATCACAAGATGATCTGCGCAAATCGTACCAGACAATATCTGTATAAAAATGCCATCGGCGGAAAGACCGGTTATACCAATGCTGCCGGAAATACGCTGGTCACTTATGCGGAAAAAGACGGCATGATGCTGATCTGTGTGGTAATGCGGAGCAATTCTACCGCACAGTGGAATGATACGAGAAATCTGTTTGAATACTGTTTCAATAATTTTGCTCTTTACAATGTCTCCCAGAATGAGACAAGATTTAACGATGCATCTCTTTGTGATGCGGAATATACACAGGGTACAGAATCCTATGCAAAGATTGATACTGATGCAGCTATCGTGCTGCCACGTAGCGCTTCTTTTGCAGATACGCAGACAGAGGTAAACTACGATCAGACTTCCAAACAGGTCCTTGGAACGCTGGTGTACAAATACGGAGACCGGACGGTAGGAACGGCAAATGTGGTGTCGACCGGCAATCAGGCTTCTGTATATCCATTTTCCAACGTGAAGCAGAGAGATAGTTCTTCAGGAGCTGACTTAAGTGCTGCCTCAGCTTCCAGCGCACCGGCGGAAACATCGGATAAATCCAGTCATTCAGGGTTCAGCATCCATACAGTTCTCATCATTATCGGGATCGCAGCGGTCGTGGTCATCGTTCTCGTCGCTGTTTTTGTGATCCGATCCCAGCACAGAAGCCGGGGATGGCGGGAGACACAGCATCCAAAGCGGAATTCCGTGAAGATTAAGGATGCGCATAAACGGCGCAGGAATTAGCTCCAAAGTGGCATGTTGTTGAAAAATCATAAGCAACAATATACGTTATGAGGAACGTTACTATTGGATGAATAGTAAACTTTACAATTAATGTAACAATAGAAGGTTTTATCGACAAAAAATCAGCAGAATGCAGATTCGGATGGTTAAGGAAAACGGACAGGTAATTGATGTGTGTACGATACACATCAATTATCCTGTCCGTTTTTTTCGTTACTGATAGATTGTTATCTGAAAATGAATTTCGTTTTCCCTGCCGATCAGATCTCATGATCATTCATATACGCCAGTACAAATGCCAGCTGTGCATGGTATTCCTCAAACTCACAGTGCATGACGGATACCGCTTTTTTTACTTTGTTCAGCACGGTGTTGCGGTGCATGAAGATCTTAGAAGATGTCTGGTTGACGTTGCGGCCGTTTAACAGGAACCGGGTAAAGATTTCACACAGATCGCTGTTATGTTTTTCATCGTGTTCTTTCAGAACCGTATAATATGGAGAAATGACCATTTCCACCGGAACGGTTTTCTTTAACTCTTCCCATGTATAGTAAAGCGTCACATCTGAAAAGTGATAGAAGTTCCGTACTTCCGGGAAGATTTTGGCTCCAAGCCGTATGGCGTGGGCGCACTGCTGTGCAGCCATGCTCAGGTCAGACAGGGAGAAAAATGTCTGGCTGACGCCACAGGTAAAGGTGTGGTTCCTTAAATTTTCCAGAAAGATCTTTTCCTCATCTTCATTTAAAAACTGCGTACAGTCTTCCGCATTCGTGTTGTCCCTTAAGATATAGAGACTGTTCTGGCTGGAGAACGGCTTTAACCCTGGAATGGAATTTCTAAGGTTCCAGCTGACAAAGGAATGCGGCAGTTCTGTTGTTCCTGTATAAGTGACTTTTGCAAGAACAAATCTTCCCTCAGGAGACAGGTTCGGGATATACCGTACCTGATCCATCAGCTGCTGACGGGGAATCTCCGGGTGTTCCAGAATATCAGTCAGTACGGCCTCATAGATTTCCGAAGAAGACCGGGTGGAAAACCGCTCCTGCTGGAAATACAGCTGGAGATTTTCATATACCATATTCATAAGGTAGAGATAGTTCGTCCGCGGGTGGGTACTGCAGCGCAGCACCAGCGCATATCCTACCGTATTGTGATTGGAAGTAAAACGGTACATCATACTGTAATAACAGTTGTGGTCAGTCAGGCAGTAATAATTGATCAGCGGATTTGCCGCGTCTTCCGAAGCTGAGATCAGACCATCAGCCTGCAGCTTGGACATGGCTTCCGGTGTGGCATAGCCCGTTCCCACCAGTTCTTCCATAAAAGGATCGGGAACATCCTGATCTGTATCTGCACGCGTATAACCGAGAATCGAATAATTTCGGTCAAATACGATCATCGGATGTACCAGCAGATCTTTTGAAATGTCCAGAAGATCCTGCAGGGAGTCTCCGCGGAGCAGCGCAAGATGGAAGGATTTATCCCATTTATCAAAATCATGGAAGATGGTCAGGATCTGGTTGAAAACGACCGGAAAACATTCCTTCGTATATAAAAGCACCATAGAAAGATCTGCGTTGAAATCTATGGCGTGCAGACTGTCATCTGCACAGATGCATAAAAATACCCGGGAAGAAAGGATCTGCTCACACAGAAAGTGGCTGGAATAGCTTTTCAGCATCTGTGTGGTAACCAGATACAGATAATTTTTCCCGGAATAAGATGGTTCGTTAATATCAAAAAGCTTGATGCCGTCAAACGTATCAGATAAATTTGTTTTCTGTACTTCAAAAATGCTGTTGGCAGATAAACTGTACAGCAGTACATTCAATGGAATTTGCATAATGATCTCCGTTTAGTAAAATACATAAAATTATCCCAAAACATTATAACATACAGGGGGGTAAAAATCAAAAATGTATGAAATGCATATTTTTTCATGAAATAATTGTTTTTTTTGACATCCAAGCTGTTGAAACTTTGTACTAAAATAAGTGCAATGAGAATTCTTCAATCAGGCCTGATATGAGAAAGTCATAATAAATGATGTATTTGAAATTTGGAGGAGGACGATATTATGAATTTCTTTTCACCAGCAGAAGTAGCGAAAAATTATATAGCAACAGGCAAAAGCAAAGTAAACCTGTCAATCTCAAAAATGCTGATCCTTTCTATTCTTGCAGGCGCATTTATTGGATTTGGCGGCGTCGGATGTACCACAGTAGCGGTATCCATCCCGTATGCATC
>OLRJ01002280.1_pt1 | contig 14553 bp, 10 predicted proteins | sample 1672741 | NCBI WGS metagenome assembly OLRJ01 (sample SAMEA3136719, study PRJEB25190) | human gut metagenome | biome: human gut; feature: human-associated habitat; material: faeces | place: Austria | collected 2013
CGCGCCCGCGCCCGCACCTGCACCTGCACCTGCTCATGCTCCGCCCGCTCCGCCGCCATTCGCGTCAACGGCGACATCCGGTGCCCGAAGCTCCGCAGCGCCGCATCGCCCAAAGCCCCACGGCACCGAAGAGACAGACTGACGTAGGCTGAACACGGCAATAATCATCTCCCTTTCGCCTGCGCAGCCGAAAGGCCCTAGGCGAAGCATCTTCGAAGTGCATTTTCGGATAGCGAAGGGGGTGCATTCCTGGACGGAACTTTTTCAAGGCCCATTTCGGGCAGATGAAGGCGCATCCTTTGAATAAAGCATCCTCGGAGCGCACTCCAGGCAGAAGAAAGGCCACATTCCTGGCAAAATATCACCCTGATGCATTCCCAAAAGAACCCCGAGTGGTAAAAACGCCCCTTCGTGGCAAGATATCGCCGCTATGCATCCAAAATGAGCTGATTTTGGCAAGATATGCTCTCCATGTATTCAAAATGCCCTGCAAATCGCCGTTGAAGGATACACCAAGCGAAGATCTTGCCAGGGAGGGGCCCTTTTCGCTGCACGGACCCCTCAAATCATGCACGACAGGCGAATCTTGCCATGCTCGATAGCTCCCGCTGGACGAACTTTACCGCACTCGATGCCTACTGTCGTGCAAATCTTGCCACCCCTCCCTGGCGGCTTCAGCTGGGCATATGCAGCCTTTTAATAGTCCAGCACACCCAGACCCCGCCCCGACGGCTTCAGCTGGGCAAGATCTTGCCGCGCTCGATGGCTTCCGCTGAACGGATTCTGCCGCGCGATAGCTCCAGTCGCAAGAATCCCACCGCGTTTTGCAGTGAACGATTCTGGTCATTCTCGGCAGCCTCCATGTGTGGCGGGATGCAATTCCTTGTGCGCAAAGGCGTAGTAGTAGAAGCCCAGGAAAAAGGCGGCAAGCAGCCATGTCAACGGATAAATGGCAGCAATTCCCACCAGACCAAACCCGCAATGCTGAACGAGGAGCAGGAGTATCAGACGCATCACGACAAAGCAGAGCAACGTTATCAGGGTTGCCTCTTTCGCTCTGCCGATACCACGACAAACACCCGCATACACCTCGATAAATGCATAGATCCAGTAGAACGGGAACGAGACCAACATAACCAATCCACCAGCGGCGACCACCTCGACATTTTGGTCGAAGAGCGCCACAACTGAAAAACGGAAAGCAAGAAGCACGGCAGCCGATACAACCGCAAAAGTCGCACCGAACGCAATGCAACAGCGGACCCCGCGATGAACCCGCCAATGATATTTGGCTCCTACGTTTTGCGCCGCCAACACCGTTGTCGTCTGGCCCAAGGCCACCAAAGGCGCATAGATGAGCATTTCAATTTTGAAATACGCCGTGAATGCAGCAACATTCGTTTCCCCTGTGGCATTAATGGCCACTTGAATCACCATATTGGAAAGGGTGACGCACAGGGCCTGAATCGCGACGGGAAAACCAACAGTAAAGATCTCTTTGGCAATTGCGAAATCCATGCAGGTAAGCGCTTTGCCCAAACGGACTGCGGGCTTCGCCGCAGATTGGATCACAGGCCTCGTCGCAGACCGAGTCACAGGCGGGACTTCGGGCCTTGCTGCAGGCTTGGTCGCAGGCGAGACTTCCTGCCTTGTTGCGAGCCGGGTCACAGGTCTCGTCGCGAGCTGGGCAGGCCTCATTGCAGGCTCGACCACAGTACCCGTCGCCGACCGCGGCATAAGCTGCGACTCAGCCTCCTGCGCCGGCCGCATCGCAAGATCCGCCGCAAGCCCCATCGTCGGCTGAATCGCAGAGCGAACCTTAAGCATCGACTTAGCGCGCAGAAACGCGAACAGAAACGCAATGCCCTGAGAAAAGAGCGTCGCCCACGCCACGCCATCGATGCCAAGCCCCAGGACCAGAAGCGCCACCGCATCGAGGATAACGTTGACGATTCCACCAACGATCTGGGCATATAAAGGCGTTTGCGAATCACCTATTCCCCGCAAGCAGGAAGCAACATTGTCGTAAAGAGCAATAAAAGGAAGCGCCAGAAAATAGATGCGCAGGTAGGAAAGAGCACGATCATGCACAGACTCGGGGACCGCCATCAGCCCCACCAGCACATCCGAACAGGCAATTCCCACTACACAAAACAGAGCGCCCATAAGCAACGCAAGAAGAACCGAGGTGCCAAAAACCCGGCGAAGCCCCACTTCGTCTTTTGAGCCGTGTTTCGACGCAACAAGGACGTTGGAGCCAACCGAAAAGCCAGAAAGGAAGCTCACCACGCACGTTACCGCAAGGGACGATGCCCCGATGGCAGCAATTCCCGCCGTGCCTTCAACATTTCCAGCAAAGAGCGCATCGGTGGCAGAATACAAAAGCTGCACCAAGTTGGCACACAACAAAGGGAGGGCGAAGCAGGCAACGTTTTTCGCCATGTTTCCCTTGGTGAAGTCTATTGTTTTCACCACTCCGCCCTTCATCAACCATTTCTTTGCCGTCGGTGCGCTTGGCGAAACCGACAGCTTTCACCGCCGCGTCTGCCATTGGCATTTCCGCGAATGCTCTCTGGGAAAAACACCTGAACAACTGCGATGCTTCGGCTTCACGGGGCTCAACCCGCTGCGATGCCTCGGCTTCGCGGGAGACACAATCCGCCGCGGAGCCCCGATCCCAAATCGCCTGGGCCATTTCGGCACTAGGGTCAAAGCCCGTAATCCGCTGCGGAGCCCCAGCCCCGAAACGCCAAGCCGCTTCAGCGTCAGACATCAAAGCGCCCAGCCCGTTTCAGCTCCTCGAATCCAAAGCGCGCAAGTTCAAAACCCTCAATCCAAACCACCGAGGGAAAACACGGAGCTCATCAGCTTTTTCGCGCAGGCGCTTTGAGGGTTGGCAACCACGTTTTCAGTGGGACCGCATTCAACAACCTCCCCTTCATCGAGTACCAGAAGCCTATCGGCAAGCCCCGATACAAGCGCCAAGTCGTGAGTAATAAACACGATGGATACCTTGCCCTTCAACCGTTCGATGAGCGAAACAATATGTGCTTGGGTAGACACATCAAGGGCACTGGTTATCTCATCGCATATCAGCACCGAAGGGTTGGCGGTAAGCGCCCTTGCCAATGCCGCGCGCTGACACTGACCCCCGCTTACCTGAGAAGGAAAACGACAATAGAAGGCCTCGTCCAAACCGACCAATCGAAGCTTTTCAAGAGCCCGCTCTTTCGCTTCCGCACGCGTAGCCCCGAAGCTGCGCGCCACCTCGGCGATGCTGGCGCCTAACGTATAACTGGGATCGAACGATTCTAGTGGCATCTGGAACACCATCTGGATGTTCGAATACACCTCTTTGCGCTGCCTGCGCGGCAAACCGAGGATTTCTTTCCCAAACAAGGAAACCGAACCACCATCAGACTGCTCAAGCAGCGTGATAACGCGGGCAAGCGTGCTTTTGCCGCTGCCACTGCCGCCAACAATACCCAAGCATTCACCCTGCTCCAAGGTAAAGCCCACCCTGTTCAGCGCCGGCTTCTCCATGCCGGGAAAACGTTTGGATACACCGTTAACCTCCAGCGCCTTCATCGAACTCTCCTCAGCTTGGGAACGGAAGCAATAAGCTGACTGGTGTACGGATGCTGGGGGCAAGCGATAACCTGCTCGGAGGCCCCCTGCTCCACAACCTCCCCGTCTTTCATGACATAGAGATACTGGGCCATGTGGGCCATCACGGCAATGTTGTGGGACACCACCAAAAGCGACACCCCAAATTCACGATTTGCCGAAATGAGCTCCTCTACCACTTGCGCCTGAACCGCCACATCAAGAGCACTGGTGGGCTCATCGGCGAAAACAACCTTTGGGGAATTCATCAAAGCAAGACCGATAGCAGCACGTTGGGCCATACCGCCGGAAAGCTCGAAAACATAGCTGCCCAAAACCCGATCGGGATCGGAAAGCCCCAGCCTTCCAAGAAGCGACACCGCACGCGCGCGTGCCTCCCCCTTCGAAAGCTCACCACGCAAAAGGGCAGTTTCCTCGAATTGGGAGCCTAACGTGCGAACGGGGCTGAAGGCCCGCTGCGGGTTTTGCGACACCAACGACGCCACCGTGCTGACGCAGGAAAGATGCTCAGCCTGAGACATACCGGAAACGTCTTTCCCGGCAAAGCGAATGGAGCCGCCGCAAACCTGGCCCGCCTGCCCAAGCATTCCCAGCGAGGCGCGTAGCAGCGTGGTTTTGCCACTGCCCGATTCACCCACAATGCCCACGATAGTACCCTGACCAAGGGAAATGGTGACGCCGTGAAGCACGGCGTCACCATTGTACGCAACACGCAAGTTTTCTATTTCGAAAATTGCAGACATACACCCTACTTGTAAGACATCTGATAGTTCAGCCAGTCGTACTGACCCTGCATAGCAAGGTTCTCAACATCGGCTGCCGTAACGTCATTTACCAGCGTATGGACCATGTAGACATAAGCATGGTCGCCGAGCGCGATCTGCTGGATCTGCTTCACCAGTTCCTTCTGCTCGGCCTTGCCTCTGGTCTTCTTCAGCTGGCCAAGAAGCTCGTCAACCTTGGCGTTGCTGTAATGACCGTAGTTGCTGGTGCCATCGGAGCCCATAACCGCAGATAGGTAGGTGTAGGGATTGCCCGTGGGAAGCGTGGAGTAAGCCATGGTGCCAATATCCCAGTCGCTGTCGGCCAAACGAACGGTAATCTTTTCGGCTACTTCAATATCAGCAGCGATGCCGATCTGGGAAAGCTGAGATGCCAGCGCCTCGCAGTCCATGGGCAGCGCAGCGTTTGCTTGATAGGTTACCAGCTTCAGGGAAAGCTTCTTGCCGTCCTTTTCCAGCACACCGTCACCATCGTTATCGGCGTAGCCGGCATCAGCCAGGATCTGCTTTGCCTTTTCCACGTCGAAGCCGTCGCAGGTCACACCATCAGCATAGCCAGAAGAGTCGGGGAATGCGGCGTGGGATGCTTCGGCGGAATTGTTGTAGATGGAGCTTACATACGAATCGCGATCGACGCACATGCCAACGGCCTGGCGAACCGCGTCATCCTGCATGGCTTCGCTCTTCATGTTGAAGTACAGCATGTGGGCACGAGCCTGATTGGTCTGATGCAAAGTGTACTTGGACGTATCGCTCAAGTTTCCAAGCTGGTCGTCCGCAACATTCATCAGCGCGCAAACCTCGCCCGACTGTAGAGCGGACACCTTCGACTGGTCGTCGGTCAGGTACTTCGCATGCACGGTCTTGATCTTCGGCTCGCCCTGCCAATAGGAATCGTAGGCAGAAAGCTCAACGTCTCCATTGCCTGCAACTGAATCGATCTTGTAAGGGCCAGTGCCCACAGGCTCGTCTTCGGCAGCGCCCGAGTTCACATCGATGACAGAGGCAACAGGCTCGGACAGTTCGTTCTTAAAGGCAGTGTTAAGGGAATTGGTGGTAACGGTGAGCACGTTGCCATCAGCTTCCATGCTGGCAATATCCAGCGATTTCTTGGCTCGCTCGTTCATGCTAATAGTGCGATTCAGGCAATCCGCTACCGCCTGAGCATTGAGCTCGTTGCCGTTCTGGAACGTTACCCCTTCGCGAATCGTGATTTTCCACGTGGTATCGTTTACCATTTCGGCGGACTCAGCCAACATGGGCTGAGGGTCGAAGTTGGCATCGATGCGGAAAAGCTGCTCGTAGATGCCCAGATAGGAACCCTGCCAACCCATGTAGTTGTTGGTTGGATCAAGGTTGTACTCACCGGCATTGGAAGTCCAGGCAACGCTCATTTCGTCGCTATTGCTCCTGGAATCCGACGAGCATCCCACTAACGCGCCCACCGCACCTGCGCCCAAAGCACAAGCAAGGGTTACGGCGGCAATGCGCTTTGCCCACCTCTTCTTAACTTTCACCATCCCATTTTCCTTTCCTCGATGGCTTTATTTCTTTACCCTCGCAAACAGCGAGCTCTTATTTCCTAACGCTTCGTTAACCGAATCGCCGAAATAATTGAACACCGCAACCACCAAGAAGATGGCAAAACCCGGTGCGAATACCGCCCAGGGTGCAGTTTGGAACCCCGACGCGGCCTGATTGATCATGGCACCCAACTCGGGCGAAGGAGGCGATGCGCCCAGGCCCAAAAACGAAAGTCCCGCCAAACTGAGCATCGATCCACCAATATCCAAACACGCCGTAACAATCAGGGGTGGAAGAATGTTGGGCAACACATGCTTCAGAGCGATTGTCGTTCTGCTCAGGCCGCCAATAACTGCTGCCTGAATGAAGGGGCGCTCTTTCAACGCCAGCACGGAAGAACGGGCAATGCGCGCAAAGCGTGTCCAGCCGGGAACCACCAGCGCGATAACCGCATTCTGCAAACCGCCGCCCAGAAGGCCGGCAATGGCAATGCCCAAAACCAAGGTCGGGAACGCCATGAAGGCATCGGTGATGCGCATCACCACGGAATCGAACGCGCCGCCGATATACCCCGACAACGCACCCAGAACCGAACCGATAACAACGCTTAAAGCCACGACCGCCAAAGCGGCAAGCACGGTGGTGTGCAATCCTGTTAGCACACGACATAAAATGCAGCGCCCCAGCGAATCGGTGCCCATAAGGAATTCCCCGTCGGGTGCGCGGTTCGACAACACAAGGTTGGCAAGTTCGGCATCGTGCTGGCACAACAAAGGCGCAACGAACGAGAACGCAACGATAAGCAGCGCAACAATGCCGCAACAGAGCGCACGACGCCCAGCCAAACCGCCGCTTCGACGTTTACCCCTAAGCACGCACACCACCCCGCCTTTCTTGGGCGGCAGATTGCTCCAGCGCCAAACGGGCACGGGGGTCAATGCGAGCCTGAAGCAAGTCGACGCAAAGGTTGACCAGTACAAAGAGCACCGCAACGATAAGTACGTACGCCTGAACTACCGGGTAATCGCGCGCGAATACTGCCTGTACCGCATAGAAGCCGATGCCAGGCCAGCTAAATACGTTTTCGATAATGGCGCTGCCACCTAAAAGCTGTGCAAACGTCATGCCCGTCAGCACCAAAATGGTAGGCGCCGTAGCTCTCAGCACACTGCGAGACAGAATGGCAACATCGGAAATACCGCGCAAACGCGCCGCCTCAACGTAATCCTGCTCCATTTCCTGCAACACGATGGTGCGGATCTGGCGGATGTACATCGCTGATTCGCAAAGGACCAGCGTCAGCACAGGCAGAACCCAGCCAACACCCTTCATGCTTCCGATACTGGGCAACCAGTGAAGCGTCAGGGAGAACACAAATATCAAAATCAGAGCCATCAAGAAGCCCGGAACTGAAGCCCCCACAAAGGAAGCGAAGCGAATAATCAAATCAGTTGCGCGGTTCTTCTTCAGGGCGCACAAACAGCCAAGAGGAATGGACACCACAAGCGTGAGTGCAAGAGAGGTAACGGCCAAGAACAACGTTGCTGGCATGCGCGCAGCGATTTCCGATGCAACGGGCCGCCCTGAGCTGATCGATATTCCCAAATTCCCTTGAAATACCCCCGTCAGCCACGCAACGTACTGTTCCGTCACAGGCCTGTCCAGGCCGAGCTCTGCCCTTTTCTGGGCAACCACATCAGGGTCGGGCACCGTGCCGCCACGCGACAAAAGCGCCGTAACTGGATCGCCGGGAGAAAAGTACATCAAAAAAAACGAGACAAGCGTCACCAAAAACAGCACCACCACAAGATGCAGCAGTCGCCGTACGATCATTTTCTTCATGGGGGGGTGCCTAGCGAACGGGCTTTCGCGCAACTACCATAAACTGCGGAGCAAATTCATAGCGCTGCTGTTCTTCGGCCGTCCACACGCGCGAAGAAACATCTTCAACTGCTTCAACTTCGAAGCCAAGCGAGCGAAGAGCCATCACGTCCCACGCAGGGCGGTCCGCCGCAGCAATGGGCATGTCTTTCGCGAGTTCTTCTAGGACGTTGAAGATGGGTGAAGAACCCGTACCATACGCAAGGGCACGCTTAGCGTCCAGCGATTCTTCGTGGAGGTAGTGCCACCAGGAGGAATCGAAATATACCAGGTAGCCACCAGGGCGCAACGCATCGCGCCAGCTTTCCAAAGCCTCCTTGGCAACAGCCAAGTTGGAAAGCACGTTGCGGCTTACCACCACATCGAAGGTTTCAGGAACGAACGGGAGCTGATCGACGCAGCCCAATACCAAAGGAATTTCCAGGCCCTGATGCTTTGCGTTCATGCGGGCGTGAAGCAACATGCCCTGAGAAAAATCAACACCGCACACACGATACCCGCGCGATGCAAGAGTAAGCGCCATGGCGCCCGTGCCGCAGCCAGCATCAAGAACCCAAGGTGACGTAACGCCACGCTGCAGGAATTTTTGCTGAATGAGGTCGCCCCATTTATCGATGGAGCCATCGAGCCCAAACGTGTTGGAGCGCTCGTTCCAATAGTCACGTGTGGCTTTGAGCACGTTGAAGGCTTCGTTTCCTTCTACAGCAGCAACGGGTTTTTCCGCAGCCACAGCAAACAGAGGCGAAGCGCCATAAAGCTCATATTCCCAGTCTAGGTACACTTCTTTACCAGCATCTTCAATTACCGTGATGCCGTCAAAGCCCACCTGCGTCAGGGCATCGGCATCCCATGCGGGGCGCACTACCGATGAAAGGGGAAGAGAGTCGTAGTAAGGCTTGTCGTTGGTGCACACAGCTGCGCGGATGCCGGTTTTCCGATAATACGCCGCTTCATTTTCGCGCACCTTCTGCGCAACGGCTTCGCTATAGAACTCGTGGTGCCAGTTCGCATCGAACACGAGCAGCTTTCCGCCAGGCTTCAGAACCTTCAGGCATTCACGATAGGAGGCAACCGGGTTCGGCAGCGTCCACGTAACGTTGCGCGTCACAACCAGGTCGAAGGTTGCCTCGGGGAAGCTCAAGCTTTCGGCGTCCATATGGAGCATCACAGCGTTAACGCCGCGCTTTTCGGCATTCGCACGTGCGCACGCCAGCATGTTATCGGAGGTATCGATGCCATACACCTTGGCGCCTTCTGCACCAAGCGCGCAGGGAAAGAACCCAGGGCCGCAGCCCAAATCAAGAACGGTTTTCCCCTTAAGGGAGCACCCCGCCAAGCGAGAAACCAGGGCGACCCACTTCGCCGAGCGGGAGTCTGCCAGCTCTTCGTTTACGTACTGATCGTAGTCATCAGAATCAGACCAGGAAAGTGATTCGTAATCGGGATCAAGCGCGGCTTCCTGCATCGCGTCCCCTTCTGCGTCGATGTTACTTCTTTTAGGACCGTAACATCATAGCATGCCGTAACACGTTCTTGAAATCTGTAACCTGCGAACGGCTTTTATGGGTTGCGGGCAGACGCAACCCATAAACGGCCCCGTCGGATGCGGGTCGTTGCGACCTACGAACGGCTCCGCCGAATGTATGCCACCGCAACCTACAGGGCATTTTCAACAAGGCAAGAATAGCCGCAACCAGCAAGCCCCTTTCTGCAAGGTGCGGGTTGCCATAACCGGCAAGCCTCTTTCTGCCCATAACCCCCCAATCCGAGGCGGCACATCTTTCGACGCCCAACAGCACGCCTAGCCTACGCCATAAAAAACGCCGCCCGTGGGAGGGGCGGCGTTGGTAAAACTTAGTAACGGCTGTCGAAGATGCGCTGGGTCTTTTTCTCGGAGCGGGGAAGCTCGCCGATAGGCACACCCTTGGCATCGGGAGTGCAGCCGATCTTTGCCTTAAAGATGAGCGCCAGCTCTTCTTCGCAACGCTGCAAAGCTTCGCCTTCAAGCGAGGTTTCAAACAGCACCGTAAGCACGTCGCGGCCCATGATGTGCTCGATCATTACCTGGTACTCGGAAGACGTACCCGAGGTTGCGGCGATAACCTCTTCCACCTGAGCGGGGAACATATTAACACCCTTGACCTTGAACATATCGTCGGTGCGGCCTACCAGCGTGTCGATGCGGGGGTGTTTCATGCCGCAAGCGCAGTCGCCCGGAATGATGCGGGTAAGGTCGTGCGTGCGGTAGCGGATAAGGGGAGCGCCTTCCTTGCGTAGGGTGGTAAGAACCAGCTCGCCAACCTCGCCATCGGGCACGGGCTCGCCTGTTTTCGGGTTAACAACCTCGGCATATACGTAGTCGCTCCACAGATGCATGCCATCGTGCTCGTGGCAAGAAATGCCAATGCCCGGTCCATAGATTTCGGTAAGACCGTAGATGTCGAAGATCTCGATGCCCAGCTCGGTTTCAATACGATGGCGCATCTTTTCGCTCCAACGCTCGGAACCAATAACGCCCTTCTTCAGAGCAAGCTTGTCGCGGATGCCGCGTTCGGCAATTGCCTCGGCGAGGAGCAAAGCATAGGAGGAAGTGGCGCACAAAACAGTAGACTGCAGGTCTTCCATCATGCGCAGCTGCTTTTCGGTGTTGCCTGGACCCAGCGGAACCGCCATAGCGCCCAGCTTTTCAGCACCAAGCTGGAAGCCGATGCCAGCCGTCCACAGGCCATAGCCCGGCGTAATGTGAATGCGGTCTTTGTTGGTGATGCCCACCGTTTCGTAGCAGCGCGAAAACATCGTGGCCCAGTCGTCAACATCCTTCTGGGTATAGGGAATCACCACCGGAATACCCGTGGTGCCAGAAGAAGAATGGATGCGAACGATCTTTTCCTCGGGCACGGCGGCCAAACCCAGCGGATAGGCCTCACGCAAGTCAGCCTTTTCGGAGAAAGGCAGCTTCTCAAAATCTTCCTGGGTCTGAACGTCAGAAAGATCGATGCCCTCGAATTTCTTCGCATAGAAGGGCGAACGCTCCTTCAGCGTCTTGAACTGCTCCTTGATGAGGGAGAACTGCTCGTCGGTCAATTCCATGGATCTGCCTTTCTGTGTAGCAGGTTGCCTTGTTACGCTGAAAACAAACCGCAAATAGGGAGTACCCCCTGCGGCTTCTAACCAAATTACAGATGATGCGTCACACTCTAGCACGATAAAGCGAAACGCATCGGAATAATCGAGTTACGCACCCAAACCCAGGCTGACGGTACGGCCCATCGAGCTAGGTGCCTTCAGCCGAGCTAACGACACAGGAGCAATCGAGCCGCACGCTCCCCAACTGGGCTGATGGTGCGGGTCCTATCGGCCTACGCGCCCACGGCAAGACCTACAACGTGAGAACCAACCAAAACCACGCCCCAACCGTTGTCGGCGCGAAAGCCAATCCAGGTCAGGCTATGCGCCCAACCAAGCCGAAAGCACGAGCACCAGCCTGCCTACACGCCCTCGACCAAGCTGACAGCTCGAAGGTTCATCTCGATGAAACGCTCTTTCACGCAAGCGGGCACAACGGCACGCATATCATCAAGCGTCAGCACGCCGCGAAGGGCGCTTTGGCTTTCGGGTGCATTTACCGCCTTAAGGGCACTTGCCAACATGATGATGTTCAGTGCCTTGCGGGAGCCCAACGCATCGCACAGGGCAACATCGTCTACCACAACCACATGAGCACCCGATGCCTGCAAAGCCTCGATCATCTTGGCAGGGTCGTACGAAGGCGATTTGAAATCGCCCACCGTAGGGGCAACGCCTGAACGAGCAACTACCATCACGCCCGAAGGCTTCAGCAGATGAAGAGCGCGCAGACCCTCGCCGGGTTCAAGCGCGATAATCACATCGTCGGACGCATCGCCAGGCAACGGAGAAAACACCTCTTCGCCGTTGTTGCCCATGCGCACGTGGCTCATAACGTCGCCACCGCGCTGTGCCATGCCCGTGGTTTCAGCCGTACGCACCTGCCAGCCCTTTGAACGGGCGGCTTCGGCCAAGATCTTCGCAGCAAGTACGCTGCCCTGCCCGCCGATGCCGGCAAGAGAAACGTTGATCATTGCGCGCTCCCTTCGTTCCCGTCGCATTCTAGGACGCCATCTTCGCACAGATACGTGCATAAACCACAGCCGTTGCACAGCGAAGCGTCAACAACAGGGCGGCGATTCTCGGCGTCCCAAGAAAGCGCGGGACATCCGATTTTCAACACGCACTTGCCACAGCCCGTGCACGCCTCTTCGCGGTAGCGAACAGGAGCACCAGGCTTGATCAGCTTCACGCAAGGCGATTCGAAGATGATGGCGGAAGGACCATCGTAGTAGATTGCCTCACGAGCCGCTTCGCGTGCTTCATCCAAGCGCAGCGGATTGGCATGGGTGATAACTTTCACGCCCAATGCGCGCAGCACCGCTTCGATGGAAATAGGCTCGGACTTGGGGCCCATCAAGGTAACGCCCGTGCCCGGATGAGGCTGAGATCCGGTCATCGCCGTGGTGGCATTGTCCAGTACGCATACCGTGATGTCGTGCTGGTTGTACACCGCATTGGCAATGCCCGTCATGCCGCTGGCAAAGAAGGTGGAATCGCCTACGAACGAAAGAGCCTTCTTACCAGGCTCTACCACGCTAAAGCCCTGTGCCACTGTAATGCCCGCACCCATGCACAAGCAAGTGTCGACAGCGTTCAAGGGCTTCGCATTACCCAACGTATAGCAGCCGATATCGCCGCAGAAAATGCCGTCGCTTGGCTTCTTCAACGCGGACTTCACCGCGTAGAATGCGCCACGATGTGGGCAACCTGGGCATAGCAGCGGAGGGCGGGCAGGCGGCTGAATCTGAGCCGCTTCTTCGCCAGCACTTGCAGCGGTGGCAGCTTCAGCGCCAAACACTTTGCGGGGCTCGGCCAGCTGCACACCGAAGAATGCACGCAGATGAGCAGCAATGGCGTCTACCGTGTTTTCACCGCGGTCGGTGGTTTCACCTGTCAGCTTGCCATGCACGCGATAGCCGGCATGCGCGCACCCTGCCGTTTTCAGCATTTCGTCTTCCAGAACATGATCCAGCTCTTCGAACACGATCACATCACTTAAGCCCTCGGCAAAGCGCACGGCGCGCTTCTGAGGGAACGGATACGGCGTGCCCACCTGCATAATGCGATACGCAGGAAGAGCATCCACCGTCTTGCCGTAAGCGGGGCCACCCATGGTGCAGTAACCGCCTTCGCACTGCGGCGGAAGAATTGGCGCTGCAGGAGCACCTTGCGCCCACACGAGCTTGCCCGCCTGAGCTTCTTCTTCCAGCAAGCGCAATGCCTCACGCGTATAGGCATACGAAATGCCGCCGGCAACAATGCCGAACTGAGCATCTTCGCCCTCGGTGAACATGGGGTTGAATGCGTCGAATTCGCTCTCGGAGAAATCGTTGGCAATGGAACCCAGACGCTCGTTGATTTCCTTGTGCGCAGCATAGGAGCGTTTCGGGAAAATAACCCAGCGAGAATCGCGCTTGAAGCCTTCGGGCGTGCGCGCCTGGGTATGTTCTGCCACCTCGAAATAGGTGGAGGCATGGCATACGCGTGTGGTGGGGCGCATCAGCACGGGAGTCTGATATTTCTCAGACAACTCGTAGGCGGCGCTCATCATCTGGCATCCCTGCTCGGGTGTTGCCGGGTCGAACACCGGCACCTTGGCGAAGGCCGCAAAACGACGCGTATCCTGCTCGGTCTGAGAAGAAATAGGGCCCGGATCGTCGGCCACGTACAGAACAGTGCCGCCTTTCACACCGACATAGTTCAGCGACATCAGGGCATCGCTGGCAACGTTCAAGCCCACCTGTTTGCAGGTGTATAGCGTGCGTGCGCCAGAATAGGCTGCACCCGCCAGCAGTTCCAAAGCCGCCTTTTCGTTCGTGGACCATTCAACATGAACGCCTTCGGCGCGACCGGCGGCATGTTCTTTGGCCACCGTTTCGATGACCTCGGAAGAAGGCGTGCCTGGGTATCCGGCGCACACGCGCACGCCCGCCTCGAGGGCGGCATGGGCGAATGCTTCGTTACCCGTCAAAAATTCTTTTGCCATTAAGCTATATCCTTTTACGCCTCGGCCATATCGGCTTTGAGCTTTTCGATCTTGGCACGCGCCTCATCGTTGCCGGTGCCGAGCATCTGAACAGCCAGGATGCCAGCGTTCTTTGCGCCATTGATAGCAACCGTTGCGACAGGTACGCCGCTGGGCATCTGAACCATGGAAAGCAGCGAGTCCAAACCGCCCAAATCGCTGGTCTTCATAGGGACGGCAATAACAGGGAGCGGCGTATAGGCGGCAACAACACCGCCGAGGTGAGCAGCCTTGCCAGCAGCAGCGATGATAACGCGAATACCGCGGTCTACTGCAGAAGATGCCCATTCGTGTACCTCTGCGGGCTTGCGGTGGGCACTTGCCACCTTAACCTCGTAGGGAACGTCCAGTTCCTCAAGCTGTTTCATGCACGCTTCCATCGTAGGCATGTCGGACTCGGATCCCATGATGATTCCCACTACGGGCTTGTCGCCAAAAATAGAGCTCATTGCTTGTCCTTAAAAACGGAGTTTTCTTGTATGGGCAATTGTATCACCGCACCATTTCGCGGGAATTACCGGAACCGCAGCGGGACCCGCGCGGCAGGGCGAGGCGCGGCGGGTGGCAGGGCACGGATGGGCGCAG